>Ga0222714_10002095_pt1 | contig 21637 bp, 24 predicted proteins | sample C33_3DmetaG_FD_165048 | JGI IMG/M metagenome (GOLD analysis project Ga0222714, IMG submission 165048) | Estuarine water microbial communities from San Francisco Bay, California, United States - C33_3D | ecosystem: Environmental > Aquatic > Marine > Unclassified | place: USA: California...
AGAGGCTTCCATTCGTCCAGAATTTCAGAAAACTCCGAATAGTTTTTGTCCCTGGTGAAAAAGAATCCAATGTTCGCGATGGTCTTGATGATCTCGATGTCATTCTCTATGCTCTGCTCAATTCCCGGACGCTGCACCTTGACCACCACGTCCTTACCGTCCTTGGTGATGGCTCGGTGACACTGACCCAGCGACGCAGACGCCAGAGGTTCACTGTCAAAGTAGTCAAATGTCTCGGTCACGTAATCTTCACCCACCACGCTGATGACATTCCCGAAGGCAGGGACCTCGTTCTGCAAACTCGAAAATTCCTCGATGACCTCGGCAGATAAAATGTCATTGCGGGTACTTATCAGCTGACCCAACTTCACAAAGGTTGGACCCAGATCCACCAGCTCGCCGGTCACCCACTTGGCTATGCGTCTGTTGTCTTCCACGGTCTTCTTCGACCTCAACAACTTTAGATTCAATTTTGTTCCAAAGGTTCCCAACTTCTGTATCCTGTGTATTGGTTGTTTCATCTACTAATTAAAGATATTATTAATTCTTTAAGAATGTTGCTCGTCCAGTGTGCTCAACCATATCGAATTATACACGATGGCAAAAAGACCAGGCTCATCATACCTGGTTGTAATAAACCTCTCCCCAAGGAAGTTGGGTTCGGTCATAAACTAAGAAGTCTTCAAATTAACGCGTGGAGAAACGAAGAAAATGAGTCGGATCTCGAGTACATGATGTTGACCTACTCGGGAAAACCTTTGTCCACTTCGTTATGTTCCAGAATTCAACTGCTGGTCGAGGACGAATTTGAGTTTGAACCTTGTCCATTGGAGGAAGACAACGAGACTGACGTGTACTTCAGTCATTACAAAGATGATGAAACAAGAGTATGGGTGAAGATCAAAGACTATCCAAATCTATTGAGCGATCTTTCCATGATTTTTGTTTCACTAAAGATAAACATACTTGCCGCAAGTATAACAACTATAAATGGTATTGCACATGATACGTTTCGCGTAGAAAAGGACGGCAAACGTATAAATGAAGAACTTGAGGATGAAATCAGAACTCTGGTCAAACTTCTTGAAGTTCGAGATTATACTTGAGTGCGATGGAATCCAGTAGGTCTTCCCACATAGTATTCACATTTCCCTCGATGGGAAGTGACAAACTCATAGGCGCTGGAAGTTTGTAGCATTCTTCTAGAATCTTCCACTGTCTATTCTCCATCACTTCATCATATTTCATGGCGATGTGATCGTTGTATTTTTTCATTCTGTAGATTCTGTGATGAATCTCATTTTGTCTAACGGCTAAACTTTCTGGCGTGTGAATTTGAACCTCTATGATATAATTCAATGTAATATGAACGCCTTCGTATGGAACATTCTTTGGACGATGATCGTCAATCGTGTACCTTACGCCTTCTGGTATTGTTTGGATTACGTGGTTAATGTTTGGTATCTTTCCAACCACCCACGTGTATCTTATGGCATCGTTGACCATACTTTTCGCTTGAATTGAACTACGTCCCTTGTAAAACGGTCCAAGCATTATTCCACCTAAAGCATAACTCATAATCTATTATTTATCACGATTCTTTTCTTTAATGTCCTCTGACTTCTTACGAATTGACCGATAGTGCCACCAGTTAAGAGTACAATAGATACTTACACCTGCAGTCACAGCAGCGGTGGTAGCATGAAATAAATCAGATCTTGGTGAAATTCGTCTGGGTCTAACGGTAACTGGTGGTCTCAATGTAACACGCATTTAATGATTAGAATCGTGTATTCTTTAATGGAAAAGTTTTTGAAAAACATCGCCAATAACATTTTCAAGGAACTGGGTCCTTGTCACCTCGAAAATGTCTATCAAAGAGCATTCATGGTCGAGCTGGACGAGAAGCAGATTCCGTACAGTCACGAGGTCAACATACCGGTCTACTACAAGAAGAACATCGTGGGTGTCATTCGTGCCGATATCATCATAGACAATAAGTGGGTCATCGAATTGAAGGCATGTCCGTCAATAAAGCCCGAACACGTAATTCAAACCATGCACTACATGGAACGCATAAGGGCCATCGAGGGGTATGTTATCAATTTTCCAAACAAGCCAGGTGCCGAGGGACCCGACATTAAAAAACTAGTAATTTCCTGAAGAGATAGATTAGTGAAAGCATTAAAATTATCACAGTGTAAAAAAGTGTAACATATGCCCACGTCTTCCACTTGCGGGCCATTGGGAATTCACTCTCAATAGTCTTGATATAGTCCAAGAAGTCGCGGTAGGTCTTGAATCCAATGAATGCAGCGATCACCATGCAAGTGAAACCAATCAATCGCACCACCGGCGCCATGAGATCAAACTTCTCTGAGAATCCGATCAATGTAATCGCGACTGTCATAGAAACTAACATGTTTCGGAACATCGAAGCAAAACCGTTGTAAACGGCCTGATGGTTCATTTACTGTATATTGAGATTTTTTATGGCACGGAACCTTGCGTAAGCCCTACGGGTTGGCTCGGCGTTTATGCCAAACTCCCTGCGCGCATTCATGTAATTGGCTTGTGCCTCATTTAGGGAAATGATGGCAGTCCGACGAATATCTTTGTACCTCTGATAATTGTTCTCGTTTAATGAGGGTTTAGGACTGGAGGTGTTTCCAATCATGTTATTTAACAGTGCCTCACCTTTTTGTTGCGCAGAAGCATTCCGTTCCATCCTTTCAAACCAATTTTCGTTATACTCCATGGGTTCAATGGGAGACGGTGTTCTTGGTCTTGGCACCGGAGCAGGTGAAGGTCTGGGCGTGGGCGTGGGCGTGGGTACCCTTGGTGGCGTCGGGGTCGGTGTCTGGCGCAGACCAAGATTTGATTCAACTGAAGACATATTGTTAAATCCGGCCTCAATCTCAGCTTCCAACTCGGCTTGCAGTTCCGCCTGCTCGGCCCGTTTCTTCTCGGCGATCCGACGAACCGCCGGACGGATGAGTCGGCGTGCCTTTGCTTGCTCGCGAGCCTGTACACGATTCCTGTTTGCCTTTGCCATGGCCAAAAGTTTCTCGCACAGAATTTCACGCTTCAATTTGTCTGCGCCGGGAATGCCGCGTCGCGCTGCGATCACCCTAAGCTGTTTGGTCGTGTACCCCTTCTTGGTGGTGTCTTCGCAGCGAATGTCATTCAATTTGAGCTTGTTGGTTCCGTCTTTACCCTTGTAGACGTTGAGACGGACACGCCCCACCTTCTCAATATTCTCCTTGGTAGCCACGATCTTCTTGGCCTTCTTGACCTTGGTGCCAGTAATGTTGGCGGTGACCAGGACATTCGGATTATCCCTCTTCATCATATCGTACCAGATCTGAATGGTACGCACCATGAGCAGGACCTTGGTGAGACTGTCTGCACCCTGAAGGCGGATGTACCCCTTCTTCCAGGACACGTAGGAACCCCCGCGCTTCTTGTCCTTGCCCTTTTCACCCGGAAACTTCAGATAGATGTTGTCAGGAAACTTGGGAACTTTTCCACCAAGTTCTCTCAATTCTTGCATAAAGTTGCTATTCTTATTCCCAAACTCGTACTCAAAATCTGGAATGAACTCCGCCACTCTATTGGGAACACTCGGCGTTCCCAGGACCGCCTTCTTGAGTGACTTGTAGATCTCATTTCCGTTGGCAGTGGCAACAAAAGGATCCACGATTATCTGGTTGACGAAAAAATCGGCATTAAAATTGGTAACTGAAAAATCTTCAAGCACGCGCTTCTCTGTAGGGACGAACTTCTTCATGAAGTCCTCCATCGTGTCCAGTGCCTTTCCGAAAATCTTCCTCCCGTCGATGTAGTTCAGTGGAACTTCGATAGGGTTCTTTTCGTAGCCACCATTCATGAGCATTCCAGTTCGGAATATCTGGATATTGTAGTCTCCCATGTTGACATCGATGCGCCGAACGATTTTGAAAAGGTTCTTATTGAGGCGGTTCTGTTGTTCCCTGGTCTTGATGTCCACCAAGGCGCGGAAGCGGTCGCCCCTGATCACGACGCGGGTCACACCATTGGGAAATGGTTTCTTGGCAAATTCGTAGGCAAGATCCGAAAATTGTCGGAATCCCAAATCCTTTTGAAACTTCACCTTGAGACCGAACAGCGATGGACGCAGCGGCGAGAACTTGACGTCAGTATTCTTGGGTTCGGGAAAAACTTTGTTCACTGCCCTCAAATTGATATTCATCAACCCGGCGTTCTCGATGCGCACATTCCTTCTGATGGGTTTCTTTGGCGCATTCTTGTTCTTGGGAATCAAGTTGAAGCGCTTGGTCTTCGTATTGAAAACCCACTTCTCGTCGCGGGAAGCCGCAATCCTCTGGACAACGTTGCCCGTATCTGGATTGGTGAGCAAAATGCGATTACTCGGCAGACCGAGATTGGATCCCGGAGTCCGCGGAGTAACGTTAATGTAACGGTTAGATGACATAAGCCGTTCTTACTAAGTGTCAATGTTTTTTCTTATTCATCATCTTGGGCCATGGTGACACCATATAATATCTCCTGATCCTTTTTGATCGTCCCCATCCACTCCATAGCGCCAATCCCAATTCGAAGTTTCCTTTGACTGAACGGACCCTCGTAAAGTTCCGTCTTCCACTGACGCGGGCGCGTTCCCATACTTGAACAGTACTCGCGGTACTTAGAACGGAACCAGGACAGAGGCATCTGCTTGTCTTCTCCGTATTTCAACTGGACGGTCTTCATGAAGCCAACCAGCGTGTGCAACTGACCCTCGATTTCCTCGCGCCAGTCCATAAACTGCTTGGGTACAACCTTCCAGATCAACTTGTCTCCAAAGTTCTTTACGGCCTCGGTGTAAGCCCAGATGCACTTCTGCAATATCGAGCCAATTTCACAAGCCAACTTCTCACCAAGTCTGGCATCTCCATCTGACACCTGACGCCCAAACTTGAACAACAGAAGACGACGAAGGATAGAACCACTATTATCCGAAAACCCAGGAGTTTCATTACCTGCCAAAATTCCAGGGACTTCCCATTGAACGGTCACGGCATTCTTGTTCTTTCTGGCAATCTGGATTTCTTCTCCCGAAACTAAACTTTGAAACTCAGCCTGGTCGATCCGGAAATCGTGTTTGATCTCTGGTCCGATGAAAAGATTAGCCTGGTAGATAGATGAAAGACCAAACTTTTCTTCGATATTGTTGGCCATCACAGAGATGTCAGAAGGTTCATAGAACAACTTGGTGACATAGTTCAGCAGAGTCGATTTACCACTTTGGGCTATACCCTTGCAGAATGGAATGACCTGCCAAGTATCCGCCTCGTTTAGAAGAAACGTCAGACGACCGAGCATTATGTACATCCATTGCTTCACGTCGTCGTTCCAGCCCTGATAGTCCATGATCGAATCCAACAAGGGTGTCGGTATATCTTTCCAACTTTCCGCGGATGTGTAATCATCAAAGTCTTGGTCAAAATATTTCGATGTCACCATGTGCCTGTCAAGTTTAGAGAACTCGTTCGTGCCATAGTAGTAAAACCGGTTCCCTTCGAGGTCACCGACAAATACTCCATTTCGAAATGACCAGGCGTGACGATTCTTTTTCAACTCCGGCAACTGAACATCATTACATTCCTCCAGGTGAATCGCAACATCCTTGGGCATCGTGGCTTTTTTGGTGATGAGCTTCCAGCGTTCCGGAGAAGAATTCTTTTCACTCAGGTGATGGATCTTTTCCTTGATAGTGCAGATCGGCTTCCACGCCATGGTCCTGTATCCCTTTTCTGTAATAACCTCTTCGCATATCATGTCCTTGGACTTTCGAAGTTTCTGGCGTTCAAGTTCATCCAATATATTTAGGATAATCACCTGATAAGGATTTAGATCATCGGAATCTTCGATAGTTCTGCTAGTCTCACCATCAGCAAGCATGGGTTGCATCAATGTTTCTTGGAGCGCATATAACTGGCACACGTACTTGTAGACCTTGTCAATAGTGTTCCTGATAATTCGGATGTCCATGCTGGCTTCGTCGGCCATGTCTTTGGCATCAGTATGGAAACGCGATTCTATAGCACTCATCCCAATCATATGTTGTGTATATGTGCCAAGAACCTTTTTATGAAAGTCATTCCCGACGTCGTTCAGAAATCCATTGTCATTGACTTCGATACTAAAAATGTAATTTGTAAGACTTCTCAGATCACCACCTCTAAGGTCCTCAAGACCTTGTTTGATGTCTGTGATATGAGCTGCAAGATCTTCAATCTTTTTGTCCTGAACATGGTTGACCATTCGCAAAACGGTCTCCCTTGTGTCGGTCATCTTAACTATATAACTTAGGACTCATTTTTTTAAATCCCCGATCGCCTTGAGAAGTTTGACCATGATCTTGTTGTGAATTTCAAGTTGCTGACGGATCCCCACCATAGTGCTACACACCGTGTCTCCATCGACGGTCTCCAGGGCGTTTACTAGGATGGTACCCAGGTCAACACCCTCGGACTCATCTTCATCATCAATAAATTGTGAGAAGTCGGGCATCTCGGTTTCGGATGTCTCGGACTCCTCTCGCTCGCTGTCGGTCATTTTTATTTACCCATATTTTTTCTTTCTTAAAAGAGCGCGTGTATCAGGCGCTGAAAAATTTTCTTACCTATTATTACTAAAGTGAACTATGGCGGGAGGACTCATGCAACTAGTGGCTTACGGTGCCCAGGACGTCTACCTTACCGGTAGCCCTAAGGTGACCTTCTTTCAGGCGGTGTACAAGCGCCACACTAACTTCGCGATGGAGAACATCGAGCAGGTCGTGAACGGTTCGGCCGCCGGTTCCGCGCGTCTGTCGGTGACGGTTGCCCGCAACGGTGATCTCATTGGTGACATGTATCTCGAACTGAGTCCAGCAGTTTCCAACGTGACGTCGACCAACGGTGCTCTTTCTCTCGAGTGGGTCGCCGAGCGCGCCGTGTCCGATATCGAGCTGACGATCGGTGGTCAGCGGATCGACAAGCACTACCAGAAGTGGTGGCGCCTGTACTCGGAGCTTTACCTCGACGAGGCCAAGAAGATCCAGTACGGTAAGATGGCCTCTTCCACTGCGGCTTCAGCTTCCAAGGTGTTTTTGCCCCTAATCTTCTTCTTCAACCGCAACCCCGGTCTTTACCTTCCCCTTATTGCTCTGCAGTACCACGAGGTCCGTCTCGATATCACCCTTCATGCCAACTACGGGAGCTACTTCTCCACCAACGCCGTCAAGGTGTGGGGTAACTACGTGTACCTGGATACAGAGGAGCGTCGCCGGTTCGCCCAGAAGGGTCACGAGTACCTGATCGAGCAGGTGCAGCACACCGGTGTGGACACTGTGGATGTTAACAATCAGTCCAAGCAGATCCGTCTTTCTTACAACCACCCCGTCAAGGAGCTTGTCTGGTGCTTCTCAGGATCTGGTACCACCGCGACCACCAACGACATGTGGGATACCACTTCCAACCTTGGTGCCAACGTGACCACTACTTACTATACAGCTGGCGCAGATGCGACTCCCAACGTCTACACCGCTTCGCTCAGCACTGTCGGCAGCCCAATGATGTATGTCGGCCCGAGTGCCGTCGGAGGGGGTCTGTCCTGGCGCGGTGAGGACGGTCCCATCTCGGCGACCGGTTCCGTGGGTCCTCTGTCAACCTTCAAGCTGATCCTCAACGGTCAGGATCGTTTCAAGGAGCAGAGCGGTAAGTACTTCAATCAGGTGCAGCCCTACAATCACCACTCCGGAAACCCCTACCCGGGTATCTACTCGTACTCCTTCGCGCTCAAGCCCGAGGAGCACCAGCCCACGGGTACCTGCAACTTCTCGCGCATTGATAACGCGCAGGTTCAGGTTCTGCAGAAGGCCAGCACCAGTCGCACCACCAGCATGCACATGTTCGCCGTGAACTACAACGTGCTCAGGATCCAGAGCGGCATGGGGGGCTTGGCGTTTAGCAACTAATTTAACTAACTAATATACTCATTTGACGAGAACTAAAACTCTCGCATAATGATTATAAAGGAACAACTTGTTTGTCTATGCACGTGTCGACAACTACCATGTATATGAAACGGATACATGAAACCATAAACCCTATAATTATTATTGAGGCGATGATGTATGTCGCCATCTATAAGTATTAAAGAATTAAGTCGTAAGCCAATCAGATATGAGTTTCGATCACATCACAGACAATTATTCGCGCACCCTGTTACTGGACGTTTACCAGGCAATGTTCAAGTCTAATTCGTGGGATGCCCTAAAGTCACATGATGATAAAACGGGGTTTCAGTATACAGACGAAGCCAAACCATTGCTTGGTCACATGAACTTGCTTGAACTACATTCGGGAACTTCTATGGCGTGGGTGATGTCCCACATGAAAAGGATTGCCAAGTTTGGCTACGTGGAATATGTTAAAGATTTCATGAGATTACAAACTTAGCAATGAACGATGAGTTCAAGCGCTTATGGGCGCTACTGATATGCCAAATATGGGCGAAATATCACATTGGACGAACCAGACAACAACAGACCTGGTCTCGTCCAACGGAGGAAGAACTCAATCCCGGATATCTATTCGGACACTATCTGATGGTCAAACCAGATGAATTTAGATCGTGGCTTGACTATCAGCGTTGGGGTGATAATAAGGAACTTACCGATTATCAGTGTTCATTTTTTGAGTACCTAAAGGAGATGGTGGATGACATCTACCCCGATGCCGATCGGACAGACTTGGGTATGGCTCTTATTTACGGAGAGGTGACTCGCGAGGACGTTTCAACGATTTTGAACCTGATGCCTTCCTCCTTTCTTTACGAGCCCTCTGGTTCGCAGCCATCCGTGCACGAAGCGCTCGAATCTGGATATTGATGAGTTCGCGCTCGCGTTTAAGTCTCTGCTCTTCTTCTACCATTTCCCAAAATGCCTTGGCGGTAATAGTATCCATCTTATATTATTTGCTTAGATTAGAAATGGACTTCGAAGAATTCCACGTGAGGGACGTACAGAAACTCCTTCGTGAAATTATTCTACCCCGTCTTTGTGATCTAGAACAAGAGATGCAACTTTTACGCAAGACCACGTGGCCAATATGTCAAGCCATGCGTGAACATTACTCGTTCAAGATTGATGAAAATGCAAACATTTCGCGGCAACTTAAGGCCCTGGTGGATCCAGAAGAGTATCAAAGAATTGTTCATATAAAAAATGAATTCAAACATCGGTACTGTGATAAATTTCGTCGTCCATTTTAAGGATGCCATCCTTCGGGGATATTGTATGTGTTTTGGATCTCGTTTGTCGAAAAAGTATAGGCAAAACGATGCCAGACCAGTTGTTATCTAAAATTGTTAGAACGGCACGACAGCGACCAAGGCGCTACGTCCCACCCAAAGAAATATCAATTGAAGCGCCACTAAGAAAGAGACACACAAAGGCTATAGCGAAAAAGAAAGATAAGGGACCTATAAGAAAATGGAAGTTGAAGGGTGAAAGGAGACGCAAGGGAAGATTTTAATAGTTTGTAATACAAAGATGAGTGCATTTATCGTTCCAGCTGCACTGATATTTGCTCTAAATGTAATAACAACACAACCGTCTGCGCAGACAAATGACCCAACTATGAAAGCACTCAAGTTGGGCAAGATTCAAGCAAAGCGCAAACGCAAGCCAAATGTTATTAAATTTACACCAAAAACACCGAAGACACTTACTGGGCCTTCTTCTTCACGGTATTAGATCTACTTGGACATTATTTCCTTGAGACTATTGTCCAGCCTTTCAATTAGCATCTTCTTCTTATCCTCTGGAATATTTTTATTGGACATTATTGCTCCTGCGCCTATTATTAATATTTTTAACTGGCATCTTCTTCCGATTCTCTGGAATATTTCTATTGGACATTGTTGCTCTGCGGTTATCAATCTTGATACCTGTATTTCTAGCGCCATTCGGTCCGATCTTTGGTGGTGCATGTTCGTGTTCATGCGTATGTTTTAAACCAGAAATTTTGGGCAAAAGAAACATTAAAAGAACGCCAAACACCGCTGCATGAACCAAAAGTCCGGCGGCAGTTGGCGAACCATTCCTGGCTATCCTAAAAAAACGCCCAAGAAAACTCTCGACCAGTTTGTAAGTGGCGGGGTTAGACACCAAATAAAACAAGACGACCGCAAGTATTACCTGCTTATTCATTTATAAATACTAACTATTTTAAATTTTATTTGTAGTTCATGTAACCTTCGCGCTTCTTGATCTCGTTGGCGATCACCTTTTCTGCCTTGACGACATCCTCGGCGACATTGACAACGGCTTCCTCTGCGCCGTCGGCAACCACGATCACGGCAGGACGCTTGAGCATCATGAGACCGTATGAAAGAAGGCCAAATACCAGAGCATGCAGAATAAGACCCATGGCGGAAGGGCATCCTGTGGTCGCGTTCGCAACCTTGAAGAGACCTCCAAAGATCATCTGGACCAGTCGGTAGGTGGCAGGGTTTGCCACGACGAGGAACAGGAGGGCGGCCTGGATAGAAGCCATCACCTTGGGATCACGAAGGATCATGTCAAACATTTTCATCATTTACTCTTACATGAGAAGTTTTTTTGCGAACCAGTGAAACAGTCTTAAAGAAATGAAACCAAAGGTAAGTACGAAAACAAACATGGCTTCTTCTGTTATCAAGTTCTCTGATCTCTCGCTCTCTGACGTAACATTTTCAGACATTCGAAAGAATGCAAACAACGGTGGCAAGACTATCTTTCTGGGTGGTCGCTCTGGAACTAAACTTTACATTCAGCTTCCAAAGATGAAGGCTCCTTTCGGTCTTGGTGTAAACGAATATGATGGCAAGACTTCTTACAGTCTTCCTATGGCTGCTGATGATCCGACGTTCGTTGACTTTCTCAAGAAGTTGGATGATCTGGTGGTAACCAAGATTGTTGAGAATGCCGAGACCTACCTGGGAAAGGCCATGAATGAGACTGTGGTACGCGAGGCACTCTATACTGCACTTTTCAGGCCTCCTTCGGATGGGAAGTACTCTCCGATTTTCAAGACCAAGGTTTTGGCTAATCAGGATGGTACCTTTGTCCCTCAGGTCTTCACTACGGATCGTCAGGCTTTTGACCTCAATAAGCTAGAGAAGGGTCAATATGTGACTGCGATTGTACACATTCCAAGCATCTGGTTTGTTGGTACCAAGTTTGGTATCACCGTTCGGCTTCAGCAGTTGCGGGTTACGCCATCGCAGAAGCTTACCGAGTATGCCTTTGTCGACGAAGATGATGTTGAGGAGGATGACGGAAGCTTCGACGACTCTGAGTAAAATCACAAACTAAAAAATGAAATAGACTAATAGAATGGAATACAACTGTGGAAAATTCCTAAATCAATATGTGGATCGCAGTGATATTCAAGCTTCCTACAACCATCAAGGCTCCAAGGCCATGGTTATAGTGGAGACGCGGTGTGGTTATTGGCTTCCTTTGGTTATTAAGAATGCCCTGGATAAACTCCCCGATTGGAATCTTTATGTCGTGGGACCCAAGAAAGTTGTAAACTTTATCAAGGAACATGTTGGTGGAACGTTTATCCCGGTCGTATTGGACGTGGAAGCAATGAACATCGCTATGTATAACTATCTTCTTATGGATGCATCGTTCTGGAAAAAGTTTCGAGAGGAACACATCCTCATATTTCAGATGGATTGCTTGTTGTTAAGGGAACCAAGTGACGACATGTTTGAATGGGATTACATGGGTCCACTTTGTGGAACCCTAAGTGAATCGGAGTTCATTATGAACGGAGGATTGTCACTAAGAAAGAAAACCGCCATGATCAAGGCATGCGAAACATTTACGGACGATGAACGAAAACTCCCAGAGGACATAGCCTTCACCAGGTGCATGAGGCGTCAGAAGACATTCAAATTGCCAAACATGAACGTCTGTTACAAATTTGCAATAGAGACTCTAGGTGACATTGACACCGCCGTGGGAATTCACGGAACTGACAAATATTATGGTGTTGGAACTGGGATGTATGAAAAATTATTTGCTACTGATAAGTAAAGGATGCCTGCCTGTTTTCCTAATATGCAACCCCTCGTGATTGATCACAATCCATTTGTGTTTGTCAAGCCCAAGACGTCCGATAACCAGTTCGCGGCCAGTCACGTGACCCCGGATACCAAGTTCATGTGCAACACTTATACCAATCGCCCCACCCAGATGCTCGCCAGGGTACCAGGCGGGACTGCCGTGCGTTCAGGTGACCCCGTGACAAAGGTGTATATGTACTCCACCCAGCGTCCGTGAAAATACAACTTAAAGATTTCAGCCATAGTATTACAAATGAAGATCCAGAAGCGTGATGGATCATTCGTTGCCATGAAGTTCGATAAAATTACTCAACGTCTTAAGAACCTCATGACGACAGAAATGAAAAAGGCTATTGATGTGGAACTCATTAGTCAAAAGGTCATTGATAGTTTATATGATGGCATTCATTCCACAGAGATTGATGCCCTGGTCGCCGAAACGGCGGTCGGTATGTCCACGATTCAAACGGAATATGAAGATCTTGCCGCTAGAGTGATCGCAAGCAGTATCCGAAAGCAGATCCCCATGACATTCTCAGATGCTATGTGGAAGTTGAAGGAAACTGAGATTATCAGTGAAGATCTTTGGAACTCAATCGAAACCATTGGAAGGTCCACGGTCAACGAAGCCATCGTTCACGCCAGGGACATGCAAATCAACTTTTTTGGGTTAAAGACACTGGAAAAGTCCTACCTCCAACGGTTAAGTGGAAAACTCATGGAGAGTCCCCAGTACCTGTGGATGCGTGTATCCCTGGGTATTCACGGGGATGACTGGGAAAAGGCCAAGGAGACCTACGAGTTAATGTCACAGGGATACTTCACGCACGCCACACCCACCTTGTTCAATGCCGGAACACCCAAACCCCAGATGAGTTCGTGCTTCTTGGTGGCTATGAAGGATGACAGCATCGATGGAATTTACAAGACAGCCCACGAGTGTGCCCAGATCAGCAAGTGGGCGGGTGGAATTGGAATGCACATCCACAATGTCCGTGGTGACGGATCGCACATCAAAGGGACAAACGGAACATCCAGCGGTATCATTCCGATGCTAAGGGTATTCAATGCCACCGCTCGCTACGTCAACCAGGCTGGGAGGAGGAAGGGTTCCATCGCAGTCTACATCGAACCTTGGCACTCGGACATCGAGGCGTTCATGGACCTGAGGCTAAACCAGGGTGACGAGGAGGCAAGGTGCAGGGATCTCTTCTCGGCTCTGTGGATTCCTGACCTATTCATGGAGAGGGTTCAGGAGGGCGGAAAGTGGTCCCTTTTTTCACCCGACGACACCAAGGATCTTCCGGAACTCTATGGAGACGCCTTCAAGGAAGCATATGAACGCTACGAAAAAGAAGGAAAAGCCACCAAGACCATGGATGCCCACACACTCTGGCAGAGGATCCTACGCAGTCAGGTAGAGACCGGAACTCCCTATATGCTCTACAAGGATCCGTGCAACACCAAGAGCAACCAGAAGAACCTGGGAACCATCAAGTGCTCCAACTTGTGCACTGAAATCGTAGAGTACACGGACAAGGACGAAACCGCGGTGTGCAACCTGGCGTCCATCGCACTGCCCAAATTCGTTAACGCCAAGACCAAGAAATTCAACTACCAGTCTTTGATCGACGTGTCCCGAACGGTCACTCGCAATCTGAACAAGGTCATCGACCGAAACTTTTATCCCACCGAACCCGCGCGCAAGTCCAACATGCGCCACAGACCCATCGGCATAGGGGTGCAAGGGTTGGCCGACACCTACATCCTCATGGATATGGCATTTGATTCCGACGAGGCACGTGAACTGAACCACAAGATATTCGAGGCAATCTACTACGGTTCGGTTTTGGAGAGTATGGAGGAAGCGAAAAAGTACGGTGCCTACGAGACGTTCAAGGGGTCGCCCGCCTCCAAGGGTATCCTACAGTTCGATATGTGGGAGCCGTCAAAGTATCCACTTACCTTGAATTGGGATGCGCTCAAGGAGGACGTCAAGACCCACGGGATGCGCAACAGTCTGCTTCTGGCACCAATGCCCACTGCGTCAACTTCGCAGATCCTTGGGAACAACGAGTGCATCGAGCCCTATACCAGCAATATGTATCTTCGGAGGACACTGGCCGGCGAGTTCGTGGTCATCAACAAACATTTGATCAAGGAACTGATCTCATTGGGCATCTGGAATAACGAAACAAAGAATGCCATCATACGCGACAACGGTTCCGTGCAGAACCTGGCGATCCCCGACGAACTCAAGGCAAAATACAAGACGGTATGGGAGATGTCCCAAAAGACGCTGATCGATCAGGCTGCCGATCGCGGGCGCTTCGTGTGTCAGTCTCAGTCTTTGAATCTATTCCTGGAAGATCCAAACACGAGTAAGATTTCATCCATGCACATGTATGCATGGAAGCAAGGACTAAAGACGGGAATGTATTATCTGAGGACGCGCCCGAAGGCGAGGGCGGTGCAGTTCACAGTGGATCCGGCGGTGGCCTGTTCACTTGAAAACAAGGACGAGTGCACTATGTGTTCTGCTTAGCCATGATGGCTTTGAAATCCTTTGACTTTTTACATTCTTCCAAAAACCTAGAGCGTCCATCTTGTTTTGCATCCATTAGCGAAGCAATCATCAAATATTCAACAGACCCCTGCTTTCTGCGCTTCCACGCATAAAAGAGGGCCATCGCAAACAGACCTAGTGCAATTCCTACGAAAATCATTTTGTAGTTCAGGAATTCAATATTGCAGAATTGATCCCCGTCGTCGCAGGTTTTTACGGCAAGCGTCGCAAAGAAGCTGGTGAATAACACGGTGAAAAATATTGCTGGGACCAAAAGCATCCACCGGATGAATACGATCTTTTTAATTCCACCCCAAGCCATCAACTTGCACGTACTCTTGGTGGACCGAAGTAGGAACATCGAGAAAAGGTCATGAAGGGCTATAACCATGACCATGCTCATCAACAGAAAAGCGAATGCCTTAAAATACAATAGTGCTTCATATTGAGCGAACGCTTTATTTAGCATGGTGGTGAAATAATCGACGCTAATGTTGCGAAATTCCCAAGGACGATTGTCGCTCATCTATTATTTATTGGACAATTTAAATTTGGGTTTGTAATTCTTGCACCTTTCTTCTAGGCTGACCGTCTTGAAAAATAGAAACTTCTCAACAGGGAATCCAACAATTGCGAGGATTACGAACGTGACCCCCGCCAGAAATGTATGGACGTAGATTTTCTTCATGTCACTGGAACCGAACATGAAGAATCCAATGAGCAGAGATAACCCTAATGCAAGAAGGCGAATGAACAACTTTGTTACGCGCATCATATTTTCTCTGTCTTCACTCGCGAGGTAGTCGGGGCAACCGAATGACTTCACGTAAATGAAAGGAATGAGATCGAGTATGAAAATATTAATGACCAATGATGCGATACCTACCTGTATCATCTTATTTTATGGTGAGAAAATTACCCAGGATGGTGTAGGTCCCCTCACCCCTAACTCCAGTCACAAAACAATTGAAAAAATATACACCAATCATAGCTCCTGTGATAGTCATTATATAGTTTTCGTAAGTTGCGTCAAATTTTTCTCCAAAAATCATTGGTCCACCAAAATACATGGCAAAACCAAACATAAGTATAGTTCCACTGATGAATGAAAAGTAAGTCATTGCCCGAATAAACTCGGAGGTGTTAGCGGCAAAAGACGCTGATCCTGAAGTTTTAAAGTATGAACCCCAAAATATCTCAATTGACAATACGAAAACTATCGTGATCAGAGCAAAAATAACTGGCGGCTGACTTAACATAGTTTGAATTTTTTTAATAGAGTCACTTGTTCCCTTCGTGAATCCGAGCAACATTTGTTCTCGATAATCAGGCGACTCTGCATCCACACCCGAGGCTTCGGTGATGTCAAACTTCATCTATTATGACCTGACATTAATTTTCATTCAGGGGACGACGACTTCCACCGGATGTCCAAGGACAATGAACCTCTTTTTACTTTCGTGGGATCCACAAGATTGTGCAAGTAGGCATATCAACAAACATGTAGGCAAAATGCTATTAGAAATTACCCAGATGATGTATACGGCTTGGCACATACTTCATCCGGGTGGTGAGTGGACCTCTCAGTGTCCGGTGAACAAAAAGGGCGAACGTGGTTACAAACGGATATCAAATATCAACCATCCCATGGCTGTATGGGTTAGGTCATCGGTCACCAACTACATCTTTGCCGCGCGCCTCTCCATCGAGTTGGGAAAGGAATTTGAACGTAGGTACGGACACCCACATGCCAGTCTGGAGCATGCCCACTGGCTTGCCGAACATGTTCCAGATTGTGTTCATGATATTTCACTAAAATCCGCCTACGGTGACTTGAATCTAAAAGAGGACGTTGAACCAGTGCCTCTGTGCATGCCAGATGCCTACCATGATCCCGACCCGGTGGTGGCATACAATAAGTATTACGTGGGCGAGAAACTCAAACTTGGCTAAAATCGTCGAAGGAAAACATCGTCTCCAGTGCCGTCGTGGTGTTGATCTTCTTGATGACACATGCCTGATGAACCCAGTCCGGCTTCTTCCACTTGCTGATCCCCTTTGGAAGGGTCACGTGCTTCTCGCACCACACGCGCAAGTCCTTCATAGAGAACTTGGCGATCTGTTCCTTGGTCTCGCACTGATCCACCGTGGTGATCTTGGGAATTAGACTCTCCAACGGATCGCCTTCACCGACCACCGGTGCCATCAGATCATTCACCGGCTTCTTCAACTTCGCAAAATAATATTTGTAATCTAGTTTTACCTTGTTTTCTTCTACGTAAACCGGATCGTCCGCCTTCTCGAATAACTTGTGTTTGGGATTGCCGGTGTCCGTCACCAGAAAACTCACCCTCTCTCCCTGTCTAGGTTCGGATCCAGGTTGACGCTCCCACATCCTATCCCGAACCCATACATGGGGCAAGTTTCTCTTGTTATAGACCTTGACCTGATCCTTTTCGGTCTTGGATGCATTGTAGGTCTCGTATACCGCGACGTCCGTTCCAAGATCCGTGCGAAATCCATCGTCCTTTAGGGATCGCGTCTCCAACAGCAACTCCAGTGGAACCTCGCCGGCCAACAACTCCTTGCCCTTGTTCATCGCATACTCCAGTGCCGGTGCAGAATCATTCGAATCCAGGAGGATGTCCAGAATCTTCTTGCCCGTCTGTCTAATGAACGGAGGTTGGTCCCTTCGGATGACCTGAAGACCCTTGATGTCCACCTTTTCCAACTCCATGTCGCCTTGTTTGTTCTGCACCCACATCTTGGCAGCGTAGCGCTTCTTGGAATAGAGGATATAGGGGCAATAGACCTTCTCCAACTCGAGTTCATTGGGTGGCGGAAAGACACACATGTCCGCCGCCTTTTCACCAAGTTTCCATGCAGCCGCAATCTTTTCGTTCACGGTCAACGAGTCATCCAACTTGAACTTCACCATCACAGAATCCGTGTCGCCGTAGACAACCTCGGCACCCTCGAAGTTTCCCTCGACCGTCGCCTTGGTCTCGTCGATCATCTGGCGACCACGACAGGTCACCGCAGACGCTATGGGCTTCAAGCCAAGCATCCCCTTGGTGACTCCCGTAAATCCATAGACCGAGTTCATCACCACCTTGTAGGCGAGCTGCTTTCCATTATACACCGCCTCCAGTGGCGTTCCCTTGGTCCTCGCCATGTCCTTCTTGGCTTGACTTCGGAAGTTCTTCAGATCCGTGAGAATCTTTGGAAGAAGTGCAAATACTTTGCCGTCTTCGCCCTTGCGTTTTGATACAAAGTAGTGCTTTTCACCCTGTATCTCAAACTCTTCGTAATCGTAGAAGTTCTTATTGATTGCGCTCTTGTCGAACACGTAGGTCGAGTAGCACAGGTTGTGGGCACACATGATGGATGGATAAAGTGACGCGAAATCTAGGGCGACGATGGGCTCGTAGTAGGCTCCCTTCTTTGGCTCCAGGACGGTGGCACCCTGAAACTTCTCGGCTTCTTCATCATCTTGGTCGCGTTTGGAATCTATGGTAGGGATACAATATGCATGATCGGTGGCGGTCTTCACCATCAGACTAAAGACCTTGATCTGCTGACCCCGTTCGGTGAGAAAACTCATAGGAACCCACGTGGCCTTTGCCATCTCAATGAGGTTCGGAATGGTCTTCAGCTTGTCCATGATCTGAATGGGAAGGATCGTGTCCTTGATACAGTATTCGCTGACTTCGCCAATCTCCAGGGCGTTCTGCCTCCTCCACCGGTCGAAGATTTCCATCGGCGGCATATCGATCTTCTTGTCGTTCAGAAGATCCTTACTGACGTTGTTTAGTGAATAAGAATCCAAGTTGAGGTCACGCTTGACCAACTGCATCATATCAAATACGAAGCGACCGCTCATGGGCAACATCTTCATCTTGTTGTCTCCAAGGGCACTGGACGAGAGGATCTTCTCGGTCAACCTACTTCTTCCACGTTCATCCCTGAATCTTCCAAATGCACTGAACTCCTGCATGAACTTCCAGTCACCCTCGTAGCGTCTCATGATGTATTCAAAATCAAACCCAAAGACATTCCATCCAGTGATGATGTCCAGATCCCACTCATGAACTAGGTCTTTAAAGCCCAGGAGCAACTCTTTCTCATCTTTATAGACAGATGTCCGAGCCTCTTGACAAGGACCTATCGAAAGACCCTGCTGCATCAGATCAGGACGACCATAGTCCTGACGCGTCACAGCAATTTGGAATACGAGATCTTCACTTTTTGTTGGTTGGGGAAATGCACCAGACTCGCTGAAACACTCAATATCGAAGGAACCCGTGCGAAACGGTGCAATGTCCTGCCGATCCAAGGGCGTCAGGTGTGTGTGGTCATTTAGTTCAATCTCGATATCACACGTGGTCTCTTTGTCGCGCGGCGAACGGTTGGGAACTTCGATCCATCCAGTGGAAGAACATCCCGACATGTGGAGAACCCTGAGAATGGGATCAAGGTTGGACTCGTAATTCTGAAATGTTGAACTGTAACTGTAGTGAAACCTGAGCTTGTTCGCCATGGTCCTCATAGACCTCTTGGTGTTGAAGGTCATCTTGACCAGCGGAAACTTCTTCCCACCCTGGAATCCCCACAAGTTCGTGGCACTGTGCTTTTGAAATTTATAGACAGATGGCCAAGTGTATTCAGACCATTCCTTGTGATACTTGATGTATTCCGGACATTCTTTGCACCACTTCATTTCGTGCTTTTCACATGGAAGTCTCTCTTCGGCTTCACCGGGTCTAAGAATCTTATTGAATAAGAGTTTGAGGATCGTCAAGTGGGTCATGTTTGGTTTATCCTTTTTCATGTTGTATCCAAGGTAGAAGAAGGGCTTAAAAGGAAACTTGACACATACACTCTTGCCATCCTCGGTTCGTCCGAATGCATAAACCCTAAAATGTGTCTCGCCAGTTTCTGGATCATCGTAGTCATGCCCTTCCCAGGTCAAGGTCTGAAACTGAACCCTGTCCATTTAGTTATTTTGGCGTAATTTTTTTAATACCCAATTGTAAAGATATGTCTGGTGCACTGGTAAATCTTGTAGCCAAGGGAGCCCAGGATGCCTTCTTGACGGGCAAGCCTGAGGTGTCCTTCTTCCAATCTATGTACAAGCGTCACACCAACTTCGCGCAGTTCCCGGTGGAGCTGTTTCCTATCGGTACCGCTGGCACGAACAGCACCATCAGCCTGCCCATCACGCGCAAGGGTGATCTTCTCACCTACATCTGGGCGGAGTCTAGCACTGATGTGGATACAGCATTCGGTATTACAGACACTTCGCCAAGTTTGTTCAGGCTCTACGTGGGAGGCCAGCTCATCGAGGAGCATGATGCTTTTTATGCCCTCAATCTTTATGGAAAGTTCTTGGTAAACAACAGTGCCAAGGGGTACGCCGGGAGGAATGCCGCTAATCCCGAGGATAGCACGTGGCTTCCTTTCCACTTCTCGTGCTGTGACGAGGCCGGCTGCGCTCTTCCACTCGTGGCGCTCCAGTACCACGATGTCGAGGTGCGAATCCAGTTCGGAGGTGGTAATGGCGGATCCGATACCAAGTACTACGCCAACTACATCCAACTCGATACCGACGAGCGTGCGGCGATGGCTAACGCACCCAGGGAGATGCTGATCACCCAGGTTCAGCGCATTCAACCAGAGACCACTGCTGCTGCCCCCAAGGTGGACTTGTCCTATTTCAATCACCCTGTAAAGGCTCTTATGTGGGGCGCGGCTACCACTAATGATGGTGCTGCTTACACGTTTGATAATGCAAAACTTACTCTTAATGGCGTTGACACTTTTGATCCCATGTCAAATGTCTATTTCGCCCATGTTCAGCCTTATCACCACAGCTCAAATTCCAGCGAGCTGATGAACTATTCATTCTCAAATGAATCCGATTACCTGTACATGTACTCATTTGCCCTCAAGGCGGACAAGTATCAGCCCTGTGGTACTTGCAACTTCTCACGTCTGGACAATGCCGAGATCAAGTTTACCGGACCTTCAGGTGCTCTCAACTGGTTCTACGGTGTCAACTACAACATCTTCCGTATCCAGAACGGCATGGGCGGCGTTGCATTCGCCAATTAAACAGTTCAAGCGAACACTTAAAAATGGCAAAGGGAGAGCAGTCCGATCGCGAACGTAAAAAGGACTCGGACAAAAAACATACAGAAAAATCTACTTATACTAAGAAACATACTAGGACTAAATCACACTGTTAAACGAATTAAACATCGTTTAATAATATGAAGTTCAGGGTCAAGATAGAAGACAAGATAGACAAAGAATATGTTAAAGAGGGTCTTCGTGATTTTCTTGCTATAGATAAGGCTGGCCAAGGTATATCTGATAAGATAAAAAACAACATGCGTCGTCTGTTGAGATCCATTGCCACAAAAAACAAGTTGGACTACACAATCTTGAGAATTGGTAATAACGAAGAGTTTATCAAGGGCGAAAAAGACATCATAGGATTGGTGGACGAAGTTTTACCGGGAGGTGGAGGTCATTGGGGTTCATTTTATTATTCACATAAAGATGATACAATCATAGTCTATGATCCAGCCGGTCCTCATAATAAATCATTTGAAAAAGATCTACGTAAATATGCAAAACGCGTGAAAACTGTTGGATGTGGAAAGTGCAAGATGACAGAGGCTGCCGAAAAGATAAGACCTGGAAAAATAATTCGTCAGCCAGCAGCTGGAATTTACAAAGGAAAAGATACTTCTTACGCTTCACAACACCAATTTTGTTTTGCAGAATCACTGTTGTTCCTCGAAGAGTATCTCAAACAAAAGAGAGCGAGTAGTTGTAAAACAACAAGATCATCACTGATTACCATAAAAAGATACATGTTAGTTCTTGCCGAAAGGCTCAAATACAATGTTCCCGATG
>Ga0222714_10002096_pt1 | contig 21622 bp, 19 predicted proteins | sample C33_3DmetaG_FD_165048 | JGI IMG/M metagenome (GOLD analysis project Ga0222714, IMG submission 165048) | Estuarine water microbial communities from San Francisco Bay, California, United States - C33_3D | ecosystem: Environmental > Aquatic > Marine > Unclassified | place: USA: California...
TATATTTTTTATTGTTTAAAAAAGAACAAACTAAGATTTTTTTATTAAGGGGAAGATTGGAAATGAAAGTTTTCATACCATCTAAATTATGAAATCCATCTAAATGGATATCCTTAAAGCTAGATATGCTTCGAGTTAATTTACCTTTAATAATAGGTTGAAATCGCCCAGGCCATATACAATTTTGCAGTGCTTTTTGTACTAATACATGATTGAATTTAGATCCTAGGATGTCTTGGCAAACCTTAATTGCTAAACCTGCATTGAACTTTTGATGTTTGCCTTTAAGTGATAAATTTGAAAGGTCAATGACTTGATTGTGTGAAATATATTTGTTTAATTGAATTTTCCAATTTGTATTAAAAATGCTAGCTTGTATCTTGTTTTTCTTTAAAAAAGATTGAATAAAATTAAGGACAACGGGTTTTTGTTTATTGATAAAAACCTTACTTTTTTTATTAATCACCCCTAATTTTTCAAACGCTATTTTAGTTAAAGTATTGCCTAGGTAGTCCTGATGATCGATAGAGATAGGTGTAATGGCAACATGCTTAGACCCAGTGATTATATTGGTAGCATCAAATCTTCCTCCTAGCCCAACCTCCAATATCAAAAAATCCGCCTTATGATCTTGAAATGCCTTGAAAGCGGCGGCAGTAGTAATCTCAAAAAAAGTTATGAGTCTTCCTTTATTCTTTTTTTCACAATATTTAAGGTATTTCAGTAGAAGTTGATTGGAGATATTTTTAGAGTTTAATTGAATTCTCTCATTAAAATTAACTAAGTGCGGCGTAGTGTAGACGTGGGTAGAGAAACCATGCGCGTTTAAAATACTTTTGATAATACTGGCGGTAGAGCCCTTGCCGTTTGTACCAGCAATGTGAATGACGTAGGGTAGTTTTTTTTCCTCAAACTTAATTTCTTTAAGTAGTTTTGTAATTCTACCAAGCGACAGATCAGAAAATTTAGGATGTAGTTGAAGGAGCCTTTTAAAAATAGGGTCTTTCAAGATTAATTATTTTTTCAGATAAGATAAAACTTTTGCAAGGGTATCTCGTAAGTCTTTGCGATGAACAACAATATCAATCATCCCGTGGTCTGAGAGGTATTCTGCTGTTTGAAAATCCTCTGGTAGTTGTTCTTTAATAGTTTCTTCGATTACTCTTTTACCCGCAAAGCCAATCATACTTCCTTTTTCAGCAATAATTATATCACCTAACATAGCAAAGGAAGCGCTAACACCTCCAGTTGTTGGGTGGGTTAGAATGCTGATAAAAGGAATTTTATTTTGATCTAGTAAATTGACTGCAGCGACTGTTTTCGGTAATTGCATTAGGCTTACTAGGCCCTCTTGCATTCGCGCACCCCCTGAAGATGCAATGGATATAAATGGACAATTTAATTCTACTGACTTTTGGCAGGCAATACGAAATGCTTCTCCTACATAACTTCCCATGCTGCCACCCATGAAACTAAAATCTAAAAGAAAAAGACAAACTTGTTTTTCACCAATTTTACCTAAAGCAACTATCGCAGCGTCTTTTTGATTGGTTTTTTTTTGTGCATCTTTCAGTCTGTCGGTATATTTTTTTAAATCCTTAAATTTTAGAGGATCGCTATTCTCAAAGGGAATATCAATTAGCTCATAAGATTGATCATCAAATAATTGTTTAAACCTATTTTCAAAATCAATGTACATGTGTCGATCACAGTATGAGCAGACATGTTGATTTTCCTTTAAGTCACTGACGTAGAGCATTCTCTCTCCACAACCACATTTTGTCCAAAGGTCTGATGGAGGTTCTTTGCGGTTGACTAGAGAGTCTAATTTGGGTTTTACAAAATCTGTTAACCAATTCATTTTGTTATTTTGACCTCTTTAATAAATTTATTTAAAGATTGTATATAATGACCTAAATTCATTTTAAGATCAAAGTACTTTTGTATTAATGCAGAACCTATAATGACACCATTCGCCTTGGTTTTATTGGATATTGCCAGAACATCTTGGCGTGATTTAATTCCAAAACCAACCAAAACAGGAACTTTGGTGAGTTTTTTGAGTAATAAAATATTTTTATTAATTTCATCATAATTAAGTTTATTAGAACCAGTGATGCCGGTAGCTGAGATATAATAAATAAATCCTTTAGAATTTTTTAAAAGTTTTTTAGCTCTTGTTTTATCTGTCATTGGAGAAATTAATTTAATTAAGTAAATATTATTTTTTTCTAATTGTGATTTAATTTCCTTTTCCTCTTCAAAAGGAAGATCAACTAAGATAATTCCATCCACGATACCTTTAATGTCATTAATAAATTTATTAATTCCATATTTTTGAACAGTATTGAGGTAGCACATTACTACAAACGATGTTTTAAGTTTTTTTGTTTTAAATTGCTTAATTAAATTAAGAGATTGCTTAGTCGTAATTTGAGACTTGAGTGCAAGTTTATTGGCCTCCTGAATGACAGGGCCGTCTGCCATAGGGTCAGAAAATGGAAGACCAAATTCGATAATATCAGGTTGATGTGAAATAATTTCATTAAAAATTTTTTTACTTTGAGAAAGAGAGGGAAAACCGCACGTCATAAATAATGACAAAACATTTTTTTTTGGAAGTAAATCTAGATTATTCATCGACATCAAACCCTATCGCCTTCGCTGCAGTAAAGAGGTCTTTATCTCCTCGCCCGCATAGATTTAAAATAACTGTTTTGCCTTTATGTTTATTTTTAAATGCCTTGAATAGATAGGCTAATGCATGGGAGGGCTCTAGTGCGGGAATGATCCCCTCTAGTTTTGAGCAGAGCTGGAAAGCATTAAGTGCTTCTTTATCGGTCACACCAAAGTACTGTGCCCTTTTTATATCTTTTAAATGAGAGTGCTCAGGGCCAACACCAGGGTAGTCTAAGCCAGCAGAAATTGAATGGGCCTCTTTTATTTGTCCATCATTATCTTGTAGGACATAACTATAACTGCCATGAAGAATACCAGGAGAGCCGGATGTCATCGTTGCTGCAGTTTGATTGGTTTTCGCACCTTTCCCAGCAGCCTCTACACCAATAATTTTAACCTTTTTATCGTTTAAAAAGGGGTAAAATAACCCCATGGCATTTGATCCTCCGCCAACGCAGGCAATTAAAAAGTCGGGGAGTTTTTTTTCAACTTGAAGAATTTGCTGTCTTGCTTCTTTTCCTATCACGGATTGAAAATCACGAACCATTTTAGGGTAGGGATGAGGGCCTGCAGTGGAACCGATAATATAAAAAGTATCTCTCACATTTTTAATCCAATCACGAAGAGCTTCATTCATAGCATCCTTTAAAGATTTACTACCTGACTCCACTGGGATGATAGTGGCTCCCAAAAGCTTCATTCTAAAAACATTGGGTTTTTGTCTTTCTATGTCTTTTGAGCCCATGTAAATAAAACAGGGAAGTCCAAATAAGGCGCAAACAGTAGCGGTTGCAACGCCGTGTTGACCAGCGCCGGTCTCAGCTATAATTCTTGTTTTACCCATTTTTTTTGCAAGGAGAATTTGACCAAGACAGTTATTGATTTTATGCGCGCCTGTATGATTTAACTCATCTCGCTTAAAGTAGACTTTGGGGCCCTTGAGATATTCAGTAATATTTTTTGCAAAATGTAGGGCAGAAGGCCTACCTACATAGTTTTTAAAAAGACTAGATAATTCATTTTGAAATTTTTTATCTTTTTGTATTTTTTTATAGGCCTGATCTAATTCCAAGAGTAAAGGCATTAATGTTTCTGAAACATACATACCTCCAAATATTCCAAAACGGCCAAGAGTGTTTGGTTGATTATACTTTCTCATTTATTTTAATGATAAAACTAGATCCTCGATTAGAGATATATTTTTGATACCAGGTTTATCCTCTACACCCGAATTTATATCAACAAAACTTGCTCCTGTTAAGTCAATTGCTTTTTTAATATTAGTAATATTTAAACCTCCAGAGATCATAAATGGTAAGTTGTTCGGGTTATTAAAGGAAGACCAATCCCAAGTTTTGTTATTGCCTCCTGGCATTTCTTCTTTAGAGGGTGCGCTCTCAATCAAAAATAAATCAACATTTTGAAAGTATTCCCCAATAAATTTTTCAGGAGTAATTGATTTGTATATAGATTTATTAAATTTTTTTTTAATAGTATTGATTAAGTCTTGATCTTCATTCCCGTGAAGTTGTATTGTATCAAAATCAAACTGTTGTAATTTTGACTCTATTTCATTGATACTAGGATTAACAAATACGCCTACAAACTGATGTTTAAAGTTTTTAAAGTAGTTATTGATAATTCCAAGAGTGTCATTGTCAACGAAACGTGGACTCTGTTCATAAAAAATTAATCCTTGTTTTTCAATGCCTAGATTTAAACAGTGATTAATGATTGCAGGATTAGTTTGTCCACAAATTTTTATTTGGATATTTTTCATAGTATTTTTTTAAGAGTTCCTGTGGATTTGGCGTATTTATCAATTCTCTACCTATTACTACGTAGCTTGCGCCATTTAAAATTGCATCGTGTACGTAGGATACTCTTTTCTGATCATCTTTGCGTGAAAATAATTTAACACCCGGTGTTATTTTCATAAGGCCTCTTACTCCTTTAAGGTTTTTTAAATCAAGTCCCGAGCAAACAATTCCTTTTAGTTTAGATTGAAGTGCAAGTAGTGCTAATTTTTTAACTAATTTTGATGTATTGGCCTCACCATAGATTAACTTACTATCATGCTTATCTAGACTCGTTAAAAGAGTAACACCTAAAATCTTAGTTTTTAGTTTATTTTTAGCGATGGATTTGACTGCAGTTTCAATCATTTCTTTACCACCAGAGATATGAATGGTGAGGTAATCGGGGTTAATACTTTTAAGTGAGTCTATACCGTTAGCCACCGTGTTTGGGATATCATGCAGTTTTAAATCCAGAAATAATTTTGAATTACTTTTTTTAACTAATTGAATTAATTTTTCAGAACCTTTTTGGTAAAAAGAACGATATCCAATCTTAAATCCATACACATAGGGCGATAGTTTTTTAATGGCACTGATGTTTTTATGGATAGTATCGCTATCTAAAGCAATAAAAGCTTTAATTTTTTTCATTGAGCTTACGAATAATATTTTCACTTAATTTAAAAGTGAGCTTTTGTTTTGCAGGAATGTAAATTTTATTTTTATTTCGAGGGTCGGAGCCATATCGTGCACTCATTAATTTTGATTTAAATACACCAAAATTTCTCAGCTCAATGGTTTGGTGCTGAGAAATATGGTTTTCAATTAGACTAAAAAAACAATGAAATATATCCTCGTTAATTTTTGGATTTAAATCAGTTTCAGATTGTAAAAAGGACTTTAAAAGGTCAGACTTATTCTTCTTTGGAGTCTTTATCCTCATCCAAAGCCTTACCTAAAATATCACCTAATACTGATCCGGAAGATTTAGAGCCGTACTTTTCGAGTAGGGTTTGCTCTTCATCAATTTCCAACTGTCTAATAGATAGAGCAAACTTTCTATTAGTTAAGTCAATAGAACTAATTTTAGCATCAATTTTTTGACCAACATTATATCTAGAAATATTTTGTTCCTCTTTATTTTTTGATAATTCTTTTTTTCTAATGTTTGTTTCAATGAAGCTTGCAACCTCTACATCAATACCATTGTTATTAATCCGAGTGATAGTTGCAGAAACAATATCTCCTTTGCTTTTGTCTTTGAAAAAATCTTGGAATGGATCAGCTGCAAGTTGTTTAATTCCAAAACTAATTTTTTCTTTTACAGGATCTATTTCAAGAATTTTCACCTGAATATTTTGACCTTTTTGATACTTTTTTAATGTTCTATCTCCATTAGGGTCTGTCCATGAAAGATCATTTTTATGAATTAATCCATCAATATTATCGTTAAGTTTTGCAAAAATCCCAAATTCAGTAATATTTTTTATTTCGGTATCAATAATCTGATCTTTTTTATATTCATTTAAAATATTCTCCCATGGATTTGGCTCAGTTTGTTTAATTCCAAGGCTAATACGTTTTTTTTCCTTATCAATCTCTAGTACCTTAACTCTGATGTTAAATCCAACTTCTAAGATTTTATTTGGGTGAACATTTTTACTTGTCCAGGATATATCATTAGAGTGGACCAAACCCTCTAGATCTTTATCTGTAAGTTGAACAAATGCGCCATAATCAGTGATATGGGTAACTTTGCCATCATAAATTTCATCAGAAATAATTTTATCTTCTATTTTTTCCCATGGATCATCCTTGAGTTGTTTAAATCCTAAGCTAATTTTATCTGACTCATCTGATACCTTTAAAATTTTAAAATCATAAGATTTACCAATTTCAAGGACGTCTGATGGGTGATTAATTCTACTCCAAGAAATATCACTTAAGTGAACCAAACCGTCAATACCACCTAAATCTACAAAAGCACCGTAGTCAGTAAAAGTTTTTACTTTTCCTTTCACCACTGAATTATTCTGAGATTTTTCTACAATTTTATTTTTAATTTCTTTTTGCTTTTCTTCTAAGATGGCTTTTCTAGAAACAACAATATTACCCTTTGCATAATCCATTTTAAGAATTTCAAAAGTTTCTTCAGTCTTGATAAGATGACTTACATCACGAACAGGACGAACGTCTACTTGGCTGAGTGGAAGAAAGGCATTAGTGCCCATAACTTTTACATAAAGCCCAGCCTTAGCCTTGCCAACAATAAATCCTTTAACTTTTTCTTTATTATCGTAAATTTTTTGAAGTTTTTCCCATGATTTCATTTTAATAGCTTTTTCATGAGATATTTTAACATTGCCTTCTCTGTCTTCTAATTTTTCGACAAAGACCTCTATTATTTGACCTTTTTTTAGATCGTCTGATGAACCGTTATTTAAAAACTCTTCTTTTGGAATTTGACCTTCGCTCTTATGACCAATATCAACAGTTACAAATTGATCTGTGATATTTAAAATTGTTCCAGGGATTATTTTATTATTAGTTATGGGGTCTTTAGATTGATAGTGTTGGTCTAGCAGTTTGCTATATTCGTCATTGGATATCATAATTTCATAGTTCGCCTTTCAAATTGTTAGGTTTTTTTAAAGTTTTATAAATAATTTTCAAGATAATTAGTTTGAAAGACTCTTAAAATCCTTAAAAAACTTAGGATAGCTTGTTTTTACACTAGATTTATCATCAATTTTATTATTTTTGAGGCATATAAGGTTAGCTATATAAAAAGCCATCACTATCCTATGGTCTTGATGATGATCAATTAAGGCCCCACCTTTTTTTAGCTCATGGTTGCCATATATATAAAGATCATACTCTTTTTTAATTTCGGCCCTTACTCCCATTCTTTGTAAGTTTTGTTGCACTAGTAAAAGCCTATTGCTTTCTTTGACTGTCAATTCTTTTAACCCTTTAAAAATAGTTGTTCCGTTAGCAAATGATGCTGCGATAGATAAGATAGGAATTTCATCCACTTGAGTGGGTATATCTCTTTCATCAAGCTTAGTTGCTCTTAGGTGTTTAGTTTGTATAACTTGTATATCAGCTACAGTTTCAAAATTAACATTCCTTTTATTAATAATCTTAATGTTGCCACCCATTTTTTTCAGGGTTTTTATAAAACCAATTCTGGTTTTGTTGAAAAGAATATTTTTAATTTCAAGTTTTGATCCAGGCTTCATACAAGCAGCGGCAATAAAAAATGCAGCGGAGGATGGATCGCCTGGTACATTGTAATTTATAGGTTTTAGATCTTTATCATTTTTCATCTCAATAAAGCGATATATTTTATTCTCCCTAACTTTTATATTATAACCCATGGCCTTCAGCATATTTTCAGTATGATCCCTTGTGGAGTTAAATTCTTTTAATTTTACCAATCCGTTGGTATTAAGCGCTGACAAAAGGATTGCACTTTTGATTTGTGCAGATGGTATTTTTATCTCATAACTAAGTGGTACTGGTTGACCTGTTCCCTGAATTTGGATTGGAGGAAATAATTCTTTTTTCAACTTAATTACAGCACCAATTCGTTCCAAGTGTGAAGTTACTCTTTTCATCGGACGTCCACTTAAAGATTTATCACCAATCAATGTTGCTTTTATGTTATTGCTTGAAATTAAACCTGATATAAGGCGAATACCTGTTCCCGAGTTACCAAAATCTAAATTAGTTTTAGGTTCAAAGAGCCCGCCAGGTGGAACTCCGAACACCATATATGTTTTATTCTTTTTTTTGATATTAGCGCCTAGTTCACACATAGCCTTAAGAGTATTTATAACATCCTCTCCCTCTAAAAGGTTTGTGATTTGAGACTTCCCAATTGCCTGACCAGCTAGTATTAAAATCCTATGACTGATAGACTTATCTCCAGGTGGAAAATATTTACCGTTTATGGTTTTTAATTTTGTTTTAGGCATAAGAAATTAACTATAATTTTCACCTAAATAAATCTTTTTTACAAATTTATCTGATGTTATTTCTTTAGGAGTTCCAGATTTAATTATTTCACCGTTATAAATTATATAGCTATAATCTACGATATTTAATGCCTCTCTTACGTTGTGATCTGTAATAATTACACCAACTTCTAATTTTTTCAAAAAATTTATAGTTGATTTAACTTCTTCAATTGCAATCGGATCAATACCGGCAAAGGGTTCATCAAGTAAAAGGAAAACCGGATTACTAGCTAATGCTCTTGCTATTTCAGTTCTTCTTCTTTCGCCCCCAGATAGAAATCTACCTTTTGTTTTAACAAAACCATTTAGGGAAAATTGTTCAATTAGATCATTGGTTACTATTTTAGAATTTTTACTATCGTGAAAAAGTTGTGCAATTGAAAGAATATTGTCGTAAACAGTCATGTCCCTAAATATTGATGGCTCTTGAGGTAAGTAAGAAATTCCTAATTTTGAACGCTCACTAAGATTCAATCGCGTAAGTTGTTTTTTATTTAAAAAAATTTCTCCCTTATCAGGGTTTAAAAATCCTGTGATGATATTGAATAATGTTGTTTTCCCACTCCCATTTGGTCCTAATAAACCTGTAACTTTTTTACTTTCAAAATTTATATTAATTTTTTTGAGAGCCTCTTTAGATTTAAAGCTTTTGCTTACATCTAAGAGATTAATTATTTGCATCGTTTTCGATTAAAACTTCTACTATTGATTCTTTAGAATTGGAGTTCAAGGTTCTTGTATTGTTATCTAAATCGACTATTAATTCATCACCTTTTAATAACCTGGTAGGAGATTCAATACTCACATTTCCATTTAGTTTTATAGTGTTACCATCTTTTGAGTATAAAGCGTAATCACCCTTAAAAATTTCATCCTTGAAATAAATAACTATATTTTTAAAGAATTCCACAATTGTAAAAACCTCACTATCATTTTCTTCAATATAGTTTGCTATCATTTTATCGGAGTATGCATCAACCTGATCGTTCTTGAAGTTTACATTTCCTGTTGCGGTATAAGTTTGATTTTCAGAATCCCATTCAATACCATCTTTTGCTTTAATATATCCCTTAGAATTGGAGTTTTGACTAACGGTAAAAATTAGTAAAAGTATGAAAATAAAAAGTTTATTCATCAAATGTAAATATTGATTCCCCCAAAAAATAAATCTTTCCCTCAACTCCAACGTTTTTGAATCCATTAGAATTCATTTTCCCAGATGAATTTATCACTTCAACAGGCCTGTCACTATAAGAAACTTCAGATTTGATATTTATATAAATGTCTTCTCCATAAATTTTATAAACTTTATTTTCAAGGTATGAGTTGCCTTCTAAAAAGATATTGTCATCATCAAGTTTATTTAGTTTTTCAGAGCCAAAGCTAGTAATTCCATACTTACCTAATGCTATGCTAGAAAAATTTTCAATGCTTATATTTTTTTTTTGAATTTCTTCAAACGTCTCTTTAGAGTTAATATAAATAATAATAATTTGAGCTATTAGAATTAAAAAAATTAATAAATTAAGAGGACGTGTAAGAAAACTATATTTATTCATTATCTAGACACTTCTTCAAATTAACAATTCCAATAGCTTTTTTTCCTTTTGCAATAATGAGAGAGGTTATTGAATTTTTATTCATTAGGGCAATTGCCGAAGAGATTAACATATTTTCATTAGCAAGAATTGGTTTTGGTTGCATAATTCTTTGAACATTGTTTTCAAGATTTAGTTTATTTATTGATCTTCGAAGGTCTCCATCCGTTATGATTCCTTTAATATTCTTATTTCTATCTAAAACTAATGCGCAACCATATTTTTTTTCAGTCATCACCAATACAGCGTTAATTATATTACTTGATAGGTTAACAATTGGTAAATCTGAGTCCATTATCTCTTTAAGTGTTTTAAGTTTTTTACCAATTTTTCCTCCTGGGTGCAGTTCTTTAAATGATTTCCTATCAAATTTTCTTAAACTCAGCACTGTGCAGCAAAGTGCATCCCCTAAGGCTAAAGATAGCGTAGTCGAGGTGGTAGGAATGATATTCAAAATATCTGCCTCTTTATGGGCAGGAAGAGTTAATTTAATATCAGACGATTTAGCTAACAGACTATTTTTATTGGATGTGATTGAAATAATTTTATTATTCATTTTTTTTGCAAAATTAATCAAATCATTTAACTCATGAGTTTCTCCCGAATTTGATAAGATTATAAGTAGGTCGCTCTTGCTAATTACACCTAGGTCGCCGTGACTAGCGTCGACAGGGTTTAAAAAAAGAGACTGTTTCCCAGTGGAGGTAAATGAGGCTGCAATTTTGGCAGCAATAATTCCACTTTTGCCTATGCCGGAGATGATAATTTTGCCTTCAGTCTTTAATATTAATTTCACTGCTTTTTCAAAACTATCTCCAAGATGTTCAGCTAAAGACTTTATCGCATTGGACTCTGTAAGGAGAGTCTGTTTACCAATTTTAATTATTTGATTATCTCTCATGTTTACTTATGTGCAAAAATATCAGTATCAACCCAGCCCATTAAATCTAACTCAACTCTAGCTTCCATAAATTTCATAATTTTATCAAAAATTTTCAATCTTTTTTGGTTTATAAGTTTTTCTTCTAAATTTTTTTTAAGATTTGATAAATAAATTATATCGTTAATTGCATATGAAATTTGTTTTTTTGAAAGTTTTTTTTGACTCCAGTCTGATGACTGTTCAGTTTTATCTAAGGTAATATTTAATAACTCACTTACTAAGTCTTTTAAACCATGTTTTGATGAGTATGTCCTCGTTAATTTAGATGCAACCTTTGTACAGAAAATATTTTTGACATTTATTTTTAGGTTTTCTTTTAGTATAGCCATATCAAATCTTGCGTAATGAAATATTTTTGTAATATTTTTATTTTCTAAAAGAAATTTAAGATTTGTGGAGTTTTTAGCATTAATTTCATCATCAAATTTGACTAAATAAATCTTTCCGCTTGCATCATTTTTCATTTGAATGAGGCATAGTCGATCTCTCTTAATATTTAAACCTAAAGTTTCAGTATCAATGGAAATTGATGATTTGAAAGAATTTAGTATATTCTTTGGTAGGTCATTATGGAATAATTGATAATTTGACATAATCGAGCATATATTTATATAAGATACTTATTGTAATGAAAAACAAAATTATATTAGTTCTAGGTTCTACTGGTTTTATAGGTAGAAGTCTTACTAAACGCCTATTGGCTGATGGTAATAAAATTATATGCCCCGTTAGAAATCCAGATAGGGTAAAAAGGAATATTCTCTCAGGAGATATTGGCCAGATAGAAATTGTTTCTTTTGATCTAAGTAATCCATCAGCGCTTCAGGAATATGTCCGAAAATCAGACCTTGTAATCAACCTAATAGGTTTACTTTATGAAAAAAGAAACTTTTCGTTTGAATCCGCTCACTATCTTTTACCAAAGACTATCAGTCTATTAGCTACTAAATACGAAAAGCCTTTTTTACATGTTTCTAGCTTAGGCTCCACATTTAATACTAGGTCAAATTACCTTTATTCTAAAAAACTTGGTGAGGAGTTTATTGAAAATAATAATTCTAATTATGTGATTATACGACCAAGTATTGTATTTGGTGAGGAAGATAATTTTATAAATCAGTTTGGGAGAATGGCCAAGATATTACCCATTCTTCCATTGTATAAGAAAGGAAAAACTAAATTCCAGCCAATTTATATCAATGATTTAACATTAATGATTTCAAACATCATAAATAATTTTGATATTTATAAAAATAAAAATTTGCCTGCGGCGGGTAAAAATATATTTTCTTTTAAAGATATACTTAATCATATTTTTCTAACTCTTTCCAAGAAGCCAAAGTTTTTAAATATTCCCTCTTTTATTGGAATACTGCAGGGAAAGCTTATGGAAAAACTACCTAAACCTATTTTTACATATGATCAGTTTGTTACGCTTGATCATGATAGTATCTCAGATGATGCTGAAAATGTTGTGTCGTCAATTATAGATCGCGATTTAGCAGATATGAAAATCATTTCCTCCCTGTATCTTCAAAAATTTGTAGATAGAGTTTAACCAAAAAACGTTAATATAATTATACCCAATAATAATCTATAAATTATGAAAGGCTTAAAGCTAATATTGTTAATTAATTTAATAAAAAAAATTATTGTAATCAGCGCAAATACAAATGATGCAAAAAAAATCAATATGACACTAAAATCGAGGTAAAATTCATCAATATCTATAGCATTCCCTAAAAAAGAAATACTAATAATTGGTAGCCCTAAATAAAGACTAAGAATAGAAGCGTCTCTTCTATTTTCATTAAATAATAAGAATGCTGTTATGCAAGCACCTGATCTGCTAAAACCAGGAATAAATGCTAAACATTGAAATATTCCTGCTAATAGAAATTTATAGATTCTATTTTTAATAATTAATTTAAAGGAACTTGCTTCAGCGAAATATAACAATAAGGCTCCAAGTATAGAGGAAAGGCCAATAATTTTTAAATTAACTCCAGAATGGTCAAAAAATTTTAGAATTAACCCTACTAGTATTGCAGGTACAGTTGCTATGCAAATTGGAAAAAAATTAAGTTTAACGTTGCTTAATTTAAAGTAACCATTTGAATATAGATATAAACAGAGGGCAATTAATGACCCTATATGGGCTGTTGTCTCATAATACAAATTTCTAGTATCCGCGCCGTTGTATAATATTTCTAAGATATTTAAATGTCCGCTTGAACTAATAGGTAAAAACTCTGTAACACCTTGAATAAAAGAATAAAAAAGGTAAAAGATGTATTTTTCTGTCATATAAAATTACTATTTAGTTATTTACAAATTATAAATATCTCTTTATACAATCAAATTCTAAATATTAGAGATAATTATAGTAATAAAATATTATTATGTTGGAATTTCATAAAAAAAAACAACAAAACCCAAGTAAATCAGATCCTCAAGAGCGAATTAAAAATTTTCAAGAGATATATAGTCAATTTAACACCGAAGACTCTATTAACCAATCATCTAGGTGTTCTCAATGTGGTGTACCATATTGCCAAATTCATTGCCCATTAAACAACAATATTCCTGATTGGCTTAAATACATCGCCGAGGATAGGCTTGAGGAGGCATATAATATTTCAACACTTACAAACGCATTTCCTGAGGTTTGTGGTAGGGTTTGCCCTCAAGATAGACTGTGTGAAGGAAATTGCGTAGTAGAGCAAGCAGGCTTTGGGGCCATTACAATCGGAAATTTAGAAAAATATTTGACGGAAGTTGCTTGGGAAAAAGGCTGGGTAAGAAAACTTTCATCCAAAATTTCTAAAAAGCAAAGTGTGGCTATTATTGGCTCTGGTCCAGCGGGTATGGCTGCAGCCACTTATTTAATTGAATTAGGTTACACAGTAGAAGTATTTGAAAAAAGTGATCGAGCGGGCGGTTTGATGATATATGGCATACCTAATTTTAAATTAGAAAAGCAAGTTGTAGAGAGAAGAACATCTTGGCTTTCTGATAGTGGAGTTAAGTTTAATTTAAATTGTCAGGTTGGAAAAAAAATTTCCTTTCAAGAACTAGAAAAAAACTTTGACGCTATTCTTGTTGCAACAGGGGTATACAAAGCAAGAAATTTAGACATTAATTCCTCTAATATTGATAATACTATTCCAGCGCTAGATTATTTAATTGAGAGCAATAAGGTAGGGTTAGGTGACCCTCCTTCTAAAAATATTCACCTTAATGCAAAGGATAAACACGTTGTAGTAATTGGCGGTGGAGATACAGCAATGGATTGTGTTCGTACAGCTATACGTCAAAATGCTAAGGAGGTAACTTGTCTTTATAGAAGAAATAAGGAAAATATGCCAGGCTCAGCAAGAGAAGTCTTAAATGCTGAACAGGAGGGTGTAAAGTTTAATTGGCTTTCAATCCCCTCTAAAATTATCAGCTCTAAGAACCTAGCTACTGATTTAACTTATAAGATTTCCACTCTAGGTGAGGTTGATGAAAGCGGAAGAAGAAAACCGATTGATACCGGAATAGAAAAGAAAATCAAAAGTGATTTAATTATACAGGCACTAGGGTTTGAACCTGAGAACTTGAATGATTTATTTGACACAAATCTCCAACTGACAAGCTGGAATACTCTAAAAGTCGATTTTAATAGATTTCAAACTAGTAACCCCAAAGTTTTTGCTGCGGGGGATATTGTTAGAGGTGCCTCTCTTGTCGTATGGGCAATCCATGACGGAAGAGAAGTGGCTAAATCAATTGATGCTTATTTAAGTACATCAAGAATAGAAAAAAAAGTATCATGATAAATAGGGAAATAGAGCTTTATTTATCCAATAGGGAAATACTAAAAGCTAATCATGTTTATAAAGAAAATCAAGAGCATGACAACTGTGGCGTAGGTTTAGTCGCCTCCATTAAAGGAGAGTCAAGAAGAGATATTGTTGAAAAAGGAATTGAGGCACTTAAAGCTGTCTATCATAGGGGTGCAGTTGATGCAGATGGTAAAACTGGTGATGGGGCGGGAATTATGCTCGAAGTATCAAATTCTTTTTTTAGCCAACAAGTTTTAAAAACTGGCCACTTGGCTAGTGAGACAACATTAATAGGCGTAGGAATGGTTTTTCTACCCAAAAGAGATTTTGGCGCTCAAGAAAAATGTCGGGCAATTGTTGAATACGAAATTATTAAATCTGGAATGAATTTATTCGGTTGGAGACAAGTACCGGTCAATACAGGAATTATTGGAGAAAAAGCTAATTATACTAAACCTGAAATTGAACAAATTATTTTTACCCCAAAAGAATCAAATCCTGATATTGAAAAAAAACTCTATTTGACTCGAAAAAGAATCGAAAAAAAAATAAAAGCATTAAGCATTAATGATTTCTATATTTGTTCCCTCTCCACTGAAACCATAGTTTACAAGGGTATGTTTCTGGCTGAACAGTTGTCAGATTTTTATCCAGACTTACTCGATAAAAGTTTTAAATCAAAATTTGCTATTTATCATCAAAGGTATTCTACAAATACATTCCCTACTTGGTCACTAGCCCAACCTTTTAGGATCCTGGCTCACAATGGAGAAATAAACACATTAAAAGGAAATATAAATTGGATGAGTGCGCATGAACCAAGAATAACCCACCCTTTTTTTAATGAAAAAATAAGTGATTTAAAACCAATTCTCGATCCTGATGCCTCTGACTCAGCGTCTCTAGACGCTGCCTTTGAACTTTTATTACAAACTGACCGAGACCTACCAATGGCAAAATCAATGATTATTCCTGAAGCATGGTCTAATCGACCAGATTTATCTGAAGAACTAAAAGATATGTATGCCTATTGTAATGCAGTAATTGAACCATGGGATGGCCCGGCTGCAGTATGTGGTAATTTTGGTGATTGGATAATATCTGGAATGGACAGGAATGGCTTACGCCCTTTGAGATACGTCATCACAAATGACAATTTATTAATTTCAGGATCAGAAATAGGAATGATTTATATTGAGGAAAAAAATATTCTCAAAAAAGGACGAGTCGGTCCAGGTGAGCTAATTGCAGTAAATTATAAAGAAAATAAATTTTATGAGAGTGCTGAATTAAAAGAAAAACTCAGTAAGAGGCACCCATACGGGAGTTGGAACCAAAAAACAATCCAACTAGATAAAATAATTGAATCTAAAAAATCAAAAATCAAAGTTAACGATTTTGATAAAGACTTAACTTATCAGATAGCAAAATCATTTAATATAACTTTGGAAACACTAGACTTACTACTTGATCCAATGGCAACCACAGCTCAAGAGGCAACTGGTTCAATGGGAGATGATGCCCCTCTTAGCGTTTTGACTGAACGATACAGAGGTTTACATAGTTTTTTTAAACAGAATTTTAGTCAAGTTACCAACCCACCAATTGACAGTCTTAGGGAGCAGGTCGTAATGAGTCTTAAAACTAGACTTGGCAATTTGGGTAATATAGTTGAAGAGGATGAAGAGCAATGTAATTTAGTTCTTTTAGAAAGTCCCGTTTTACTAAACAGTGAACTCAATGTCCTTAGAGAGCACCTTGCTCAAAATACAAGTGAAATTGATTGCACATACAATAAAAATGACAAAACTAATTTTTTACATGAAATTCAAAGAATATGCTCAGAAGCAGAACGCGCTGTAAGATCTGGTTCTCAACATATAATCATATCTGATAAGGGAGTCAATAAAGATAGGATTGCTCTTCCAATGATTTTAGCTACAAGTGCTGTCCATAGTTATTTGATTAAAAACAACCTTAGAACATTTACTTCTTTAAACGTATCTTCCTTGGAATGTTTAGATGTGCACTATTTTGCCGTGCTAATTGGTGTAGGCGCAACAACTGTAAATGCCTCTCTGATTGAAAATATTATTTCTGATAGATTAAATAAAAATATTTACAAGGGTGCAGATCATAAAACTTTAATTAATAACTATAAAAAAGCGATTGAAAAGGGCCTTAGAAAAATAATTAGCAAAATGGGAATTTCCATTGTTAGCTCCTATCGAGGTGGAAGAAATTTTGAGATTATAGGGCTTAGTAGAAGTATGGTTGAAAGTTTTTTCCCTGGAATGTCTTCTAGAATTTCAGGAATAGGTCTTGAGGGGTTAGAAAGAAGAATAAGAAATCAACACACTTCAGCCTTTAAAAATAATACTACGATTTTAGATATAGGCGGAGAATACCGATTTAGGGCAAATAGTGAATTACACGCTTATGAAGGAGCTTCAATTCATATGTTGCAAGAGGCGGTAACCAGAGACTCTTATAATTTGTATAAAAAATATGCATCAAGAGTTTATTCATCAAAACCAATCAACATAAGAGATCTCTTACAACTTACCAATAATAAAAACCCTATTAATATTGATTTGGTTCAAAGTATATCTGAAATTAGAAAAAGCTTTGTTTCACCGGGGATTTCATTAGGTGCATTAAGCCCCGAGGCGCATGAAACTCTAGCTATAGCTATGAATAGAATTGGATCTAAGTCTGATAGCGGCGAGGGAGGCGAAGACTCAAGACGTTACAAGCAATTAGAAAATGGAGACAATCCAAGCTCAGCCATAAAACAAGTTGCTAGCGGTAGGTTTGGAGTAACTGCCGAATATCTTAATAATTGTAATGAAATAGAAATTAAAATTGCTCAGGGGGCAAAACCAGGTGAAGGGGGCCAGTTACCAGGTTTTAAAGTTACTGATTTAATTGCTCGGTTAAGACATAGCACAAAAGGAGTGACATTAATAAGCCCACCTCCCCACCATGATATCTATTCCATCGAAGATTTGGCACAGCTGATTTATGATTTAAAACAAATTAATCCTGAAGCTAAAGTCTGTGTTAAGCTAGTAGCTCAGTCAGGAATTGGTACTGTTGCTGCAGGTGTTGCAAAAGCTAAAGCAGATGTAATTCTAGTTTCGGGTCATTCAGGAGGAACTGGTGCAAGTCCACAATCTAGTATTAAATATGCTGGTCTTCCTTGGGAGCTAGGCATAAGTGAGGTTCATCAAATTTTAGCTTTAAATGGTTTAAGAGATAAAGTTATACTTAGAACTGACGGAGGTATTAAAACAGGTAAAGATATTGTAATGGCTGCAATTCTTGGTGCGGAAGAGTATGGAATTGGTACTGCTTCTTTAGTGGCGATGGGTTGTATAATGGTCAGGCAATGCCATTCAAATACTTGCCCTGTTGGCGTTTGCACTCAAGATGAAGAGTTAAGATCGAAGTTTGGTGGCACACCAGAAAAGGTTGTAAATCTATTTTCATTTATTGCAGAGGAGGTAAGAGAAATACTAGCCTCATTAGGGTATAAATCTTTAAAAGATATAATAGGTAAAACTGAGCTTTTATCTCAAACTCATTATGGCTCAAGTGACTTAGATAATTTAGATCTAAACCCTATACTAACAAAAATTGATGGTGGCAAAAACTATGATTATCATTCAGAGAAAAAAAGAAATGATGTCCCGCCCACTTTAGACGATTTATTTGAAAAAGATGGTAAAGAGTTTATTTCTAAAGGTCAAAAAATAGAATTAACTTATAATATTCAAAATACACTCCGAACAATTGGAACAAAAATCTCTTCATTTATTACAAGAAAATATGGCATGAATTCTTTATCCGAAGATCACGTAACACTAAAGTTAAGAGGATCGGCCGGTCAATCGCTAGGGGCGTTTGCTGTGAAAGGCTTAACTTTAAAAGTTTTTGGAGATGCTAATGACTATGTTGGGAAGGGGCTCTCGGGTGGTAAAATAATTATTCAACCTAGAAATTCATTCACACAACCAAGTCATGACAATGTCATTATTGGCAATGTTACCTTATATGGAGCAACTGCAGGCAAATTATACGCTTCTGGTCAAGCAGGCGACAGATTTTGTGTAAGAAATTCAGGAGCACTTGCAGTAGTTGAGGGTTGTGGAACAAACGGATGTGAATATATGACTGGTGGTACTGCAATTATTTTAGGAAACATCGGGGATAATTTCGGGGCAGGGATGACTGGCGGATCGGCATTTATCTACAATAGTCAACAAAATTTACATCAAATGCTAAACACAGATACTATTAAAACTTATCAAGTGTCAGAAAATGACTGGAAAACTTATCTAAGTGATATTTTGAATGATTTTTATAAAGAAACTAAATCAAAAAGAGCACAATTTATTATTGAAAATTTTGAATTAGAAATTAAAAATTTTATTCATATAGTCCCAAATGAAGTTGTAGATAGACTTATGTTTCCTATCACGCCCTCTGCCAAAATAGCCTAAATAAACTTTATAATTGTTTTTAAACTTTCTTGGTCTGACATACTGTGGTCAGCGCTTTGAATTTTAATTATTTTTAATTTTTGAAAAATTGAATTGAATAAATAGTGATCATTATAATTCACTGGTACAGTTAAATCTTTTCCGCCATGAAATAAAAGAGTTTCACCATAGTATTTTTTTTTAGAGTTTTTTAAAATTGCACTTTTACTATTTTTAAATAGGGTTGGTGAATAATAGTATGAGAAATCTTTAGTAATTCTTTTTTTTATAACTATATTAGACTTAATTTTATTTTTTTGAGTTTGAGTTAATTTATTCCAAATTAGATCTGTTGTAAAATCTGGAGCTGCAGCAATACCTATAAGTTTAATTACTTTATCAGGGTATTCAGTAGCATATTTCATCGCAACCCATCCTCCCATACTACTTCCGATTAATATGAACTTTTGTAATTTATGATAGTTTACGACTGTTTTTAAATCTTCAATCCAGTCATTTATTCCAAAGTTAATTATATTTCCGTTTGATTTACCATGCCCTCTGAAATCAAAAGTAATAAAAGAATAATCATTTTTTTTGCAAAATTGGTTTAAAAACTGAGCCTTCTTACCATTCATATCGGACATTAAGCCGTGAAGGAAAATTATAGTTTTTTTATTCCTCTTGCTGAATCTATAGGCTATTTTAGTCTTATTTTTAGATATAAATTTTAATCTTGGCACTTTTAATAGATACAAAAAAAATTAGATGTTTACAAATCATTCCTAGTTTGGGTTTTGGTGGAGTAGAGACGGGAGTGAAAAATACTCATCAATATTTAATAAAAACAAAACAAATATCTTATATTTTATGTGAGAAGATATTTGATAATCATTTTAAAGATAACCCATTTATAATTCAGACTGGGAATTTAAGTTTTAAAAATCCTTTTCATTATTTTCGAATAAAATCAATTTTATTAAAGGTAATATTTAAAAATAAAATAAATGTTGTTCATATTTCGTCAAGGGCACCAAGTTTTTTTTATTCAAGTTTAATTAAAAAATACAAAGGAATTAAACTAGTTACTAGTTTTCATAATGAATATCAGCAAAATGGTTTTCTTAAAAGTTACTATAATAGATCTTTGCTAAAAGGAGATGTATTAATTTGTAACTCATACTTTGTAAAAAAATCTATTCTTGACAATTATAAAACTAATAAAAAAATTGAAGTAATAGAGCGAGGAATAGACACAAATTATTTTAAAACAAGTAAAATTAAATCTATAAATACCAAATTACCAATTTATATTCTTAATCCTTCTAGAGTATCTAGTTGGAAAGGGCATATACAGCTATTACAGAATTTTTTGATCATCCAAAAATCATTAGATTTAAAAATAATTTTCTTATTCATTTCTAGTCATATAAATAAGCATGAACTTGAATTAGATAGTTTTATTAATAAAAATAAAATTGACAAAAGTGTTCAATTTTTATCACCGTCAAATGATATTAAAAAATATTATTTGAAGTCACATTTGGTTATTAATTATTCCATAAGACCAGAGGGTTTTGGAAGAACAATCTCCGAAGCACTCTCAATGAACATACCTGCTATAGCACCTAATTATGGAGGCACTAAAGAACAATTATTAAAATTTAATAAAAAGTTATTGTTTCAAATTAACTCTCATAGCTCATTGGAAAAGACATTAAGATATGCAATTGCTAACCATAAAGAGATTGCACTAAAAGCTAGAAAGTATGTTTCGGATAATTACTCACTAGAAAGAATGATGAAAAAAACAATCAATGCATACCAAAAATAATATTTTGATTATCAAGCACGGGTCAATAGGCGACTTTGTTATGGCTCTCGGAGCAATTAAATCAATCAGAAACCACTATCAAGACTCAAGATTGGTATTGTTAACCACACCTTTGATTAAAAATCTTTTTTGTAAAATACCTGATATAGATGATTTTTTCTTGGATAATAGGAAATCATTGATAGATATTTTCAACTTTATCAAGCTTATTAAGAATAATAGATTTGATTGCATAATTGATTTACAGAACTCAAAGAGAACACAGCTTTATCATTTACTAACAAGGGTTATTTCACCAAAATCTAAGATTAATAGTTCTAAAAAATTTGCTCAATTAAGATATTTAATTCCAAATCATGGGAGTGAACATGTCTCAGTAGGTTTGAATAACCAAATCAAAATTTTAGGTATTAATAAATTTTCAAACCCCAGTTTA
>Ga0222714_10002099_pt1 | contig 21609 bp, 17 predicted proteins | sample C33_3DmetaG_FD_165048 | JGI IMG/M metagenome (GOLD analysis project Ga0222714, IMG submission 165048) | Estuarine water microbial communities from San Francisco Bay, California, United States - C33_3D | ecosystem: Environmental > Aquatic > Marine > Unclassified | place: USA: California...
CATCGTTATCGAGTTCACCTTTGAGTGAGCGCTTTGCTGCGGTGAGGCCGTAACGCAGCGCTATTCGACAAACAGGTCGTCTATCGCGACTTCTTTGACCGACCCAAAGCGCTCGAGTTCCGTCTTATCGATTATCGAGAGGTCGCCCACTATGGAAATAAGCTTCGCTCGGTCTTTTACATGTTCGCGCTGAAACGCGACCAAGTCAGCAAACTCCAGCTCTTGGAGCCGTGCGTAGCTTTCGGCGCGCGGATCACCCTCGAGCCCTAATTTCTCCCAGCCGCGCACAGCACCAATGACCTCGCGGAAGCTCAGTTTGGAGGTGCGATAGCGATTCAGTAACGCGGTAACTGTCTCTTCGAAGCGCTCCTGCGACTCGGGCATATTGTCGATTAGGTCGATAAACGCGTCCAGCGCATCAACAGTCTTGTCTGTCTGCGTGCCTATCGCGCCAAGCATTAGGTTCTGATCCTTTAGCCTGCTTCCCTGACCATAACGCGCAGAGGCAGAGTAGGCGAGGGCGCGGGCTTCGCGTAATTCTTGGAACACAACACTCGACATGCCGCTACCAAAATAGCTCGTGTAAACCGAGGCGGGCACGCGGTCATCGGCATTGTATTCGCCATCGGCAAACTCGATTCGCACCTGCGCCTGCGCTGTCTGTTGGTCGACTACGTAAACTTCGTTAGCACTTATTTCTCGGACCGTTCTGAAGCGATAGGCAGGTGGCTGTTTGAGATCCCCGGCGAGCGGATGGTGACGGCGAAGCACCTCGACGACCTGTTCTAGCGGCATGGAGCCGGTGTAGGCCAGCGTGTGTTCATAGTCGAGCAGATCGCTCGGCAGCGACAGCAGTTCATCAAGCTGAGTTGCTCTGATTTCTTCGGTGGTGAGCGACTCTAGCATCGGCGACTCTTCGCCATAGCGATTGTATAAGTTAAGGGCGCGCGCAATCGCGGGCGGCGAACTTTTCATGTCCTGACGAGATTTGATCAGAATGGATTTAAGCTGCTCGAGCGTTTCATCGTCGGTCGATGGCTGTTTGATCGCCGACATCATCAACTCGAGGCTTGCCTCGAACTGCTCGTCGAGACCAGACAGGCTGAAGCCCGAGGCGTTCTCGCTGGCTCCAAAGTTAAAACTGCTGCCGAGCCGGTACCACTCTTTCTGCAATGCCTCGTTACTCAGGGCTTCCGTGCCGGCGACATCCATTAGCGCGGCGGCGAGGCTAAGTTTATCGTTCTCCTCGGTGCCAACATCTATGCTGATCGACAGTGAAAATAGGTCGTTGAGTGGATTCGGTGCATAGAACAGTTCGACGCCATCGGCGAAGGTTATGCGGCGATAGTCTTTGTCCGCCTCAACAAAGCTCGGCTCTATTGGTTCGAATTCCATGGCAAGGATTTCGGCGGCGATAGCAGATTGTCGCGAGGGGTCGATGGTGACCGGATCGATCTGAGGCTTGGCAACAGAGGGCAGGGTGTGTTGTGCATCAATTTGATGAACAGCAACAAAGTCGTCGCCGAAATATCGATTGGCAACGGTCACGACATCGGCCTTGGTTAATTTCTCCATGCGCGCTAGTTCGGCGATGTAGTCCGCCCATTCGGCGCCTTCGATAAAGGATTGACGCATCACAGCGACGCGTGAAGTGTTAAATTCGAGGCTAGCTTTTTGGTTCTTCTTAAAGTCGTTAATAATGGCAGGAATAATCCACTCGTCGAACTCCCCCGCTTTAATTAGGTCAAGCTGGCTTAGAAGCAGTGATTCAACCTCGCCCAAGGTCTGCCCGTCTTTCGGTACGCCGTAGAGGACCTGCATTCCATAGTCGTTCATGAACTGCGGCGAAGACCCTGCATTGGCAACGCGCTGTTGCTGGTTTAAGTTGAGATTGATTAGTCCGGCGGTGGCGTTATCCAGAATCATGTCGACAAGAATCAACGCTTCTTTGTCGGGATGGCCATTGGGCACTGTGCGGAAAGCTAGCTGAACCTGTTCCTCACCCGGATATTGCACCGTTGTGCGCTCGGCGCCGACCAGCGGCCTCTCTTGCCAAGGACCCACCTCAGGTACAGGCTTTGCCTCCCAGCGGCCGAACTTCTCTGCGATGAGCTCAATCGTTTCTTGGGTATCGATATCACCGCTAATGAAAATACCCATATTGTTGGGCACATAGTAGGTGTCGAAATAATTCTGGATATAAACCAGAGAGGGGTTTTTGAGATGTTCGACTGTGCCGATTGTCGGCTGCTGACCATAGGGATGTTCTTTAAACATCAATTCGTTGAGCGCGGTATAAATAATGAAACCACGATTATCGAGCGAGCGATTCTTCTCTTCATACACGGTTTCGAGTTCGGTATGGAAGATTCTGAAAACAGGATCTACAAAACGGTCCGACTCGAGTTCGGCCCATTGCCGTAACCGGTTCGAAGGAAGCCCGATTTTGTAAACCGTCTCCTCGTTAGAGGTATGCGCGTTAAGCCCCGAGCCGCCCATGGCGTTGTAGAGCTTATCTATTTCGTTGGGCACAGCGTATTGCGCGGCCGCCTGTGCCTCGGCGTTAATTTCGGCGTAGATCTCCGCGCGGCGGGTCTCGTCAGTTGTACTGAAATGCTCTTCGTAGAGTGCGGTGATGCGATCTAGGTGCGGTTTTTCCGCTTCATAGTCTAGCGTGCCAAGGTGCTGATTGCCTTTGAAGAGGAGGTGTTCGAGGTAGTGAGCTAGCCCAGTTGCATCGGCGGGGTCGTGTTTACTGCCGGCGCGAACCGCGATTTCGGCATAGAAACGGGGTTCCTCATGGTTTTCGGTCAGATAGACTCGAAGACCGTTGTCTAATTCGTAAATTGAGGCATTGAGAGGATCGTTGGGGTCGCGCTCATCGATGCGCGTGTAGCCAGGAGCAGAATCTGTAAAGCTCGTTTGCTCTTGGTTAGGCTCGGCGCATCCACCAAGGAATAACGCGCCTCCGAGGGCAAACAAAAGCCTTGCGTCGTGTCGGCGTGGGTTCAAGGGTGTATTTAGCAGAGAGCTAAAGAGAGCGCTCAAGCGTCGTGATTTCGTCAGAAACATGGTTTTCGGCCTCAGTAGGTCGTCTATCTAAAAGTGTTAGGAGCCAAGTGGGCTCAAGTGTGCGTTAGCCCCCTGCTTGGGCAGGGCAAAATTTTTTGACACCCAGTGTGGTCAAGTGCACAAGCAATGCCTAAATGTAGGGTATTCATCGTCAAAATGTAAGCCATCGTGGCCATCTACTCGCCGAGACCTTTAGGTGCTCCGATCTTGCACCCAAAGATTCTGTTACGCGCCAGGCAGGCTGACATCAGACGTCTCACGAGGTTTCCTGCCTAAACTAAAAGTAACGAAGAGTGACAGCAGGTTTTTCACTAGACCGGAATCCACCCGACAGGCGTATACTTTCGAGCAAAGCAATAAACCACGCTCACTGGTAAGCCTCTAGTTCTGGCTCCGCCTGTTCATCAGGTCACGTTAAACAATGCATCAACAGCGACAACACCGATATCGCACTTATTCCCGAAGCCTAGGGGCCTCTCGCCTGCTCCCTGCTGTCGTCGCACTGCTATTCTTTGGCGCTTGTACCAATAACGCCTACGAGGGGCGTGCAGATTCCCAGAGCTACGCTGCGATCCAGTCGAAGTCACCGTTGGTACCCGGGATGACCGCACAGATATTCATCGACGACGAAGATGTGGCAGTTCTCGATGGCTTTCCGACCAATCAAGAGAACTTCGACTTTCTGGCCCTTGAGGCAAACAGCGAGGTGGGGGCGAAAATTATTGGGCTAGGCGCCGCGCTTGACTTGGCCTTTCAGCATAATGATGACTATCAAGCCCAAAAAGAACGGTTATATTTGGAAGCGCTAGCACTGACGCTCGATCGCTATCAGTTTACGCCGATTTTCGATGGGCGCGGCGGTGCTGCCTATCAATGGGATTATCGCGACCAATTTGTGAGCGACATGCAGGCGCTGACGGGAATGGCCGAAATCGCATCAGGTTCACCGAGCGAGAGCATTACCGCCCAGACGGGCTTGGGAGCACGCTATCTCCTTCGCAGCGGTGGTGAGATAGCACTCAATTTGACCAATAATTTTACGCGCTTTCTTACGGGGGATGTCGGCGAGGCCCGCAACAGCGCGTTAATTGGTTCCATCACGCAACCCTTGCTGCGCGGCGCCGGTTCGGCAGTTGCCGCAGAGACCTTGATGCAGGCGGAGCGAGACTTGCTGTATCAGTTGCGCAGCTTTACCCGTTTCCGAAAACAATTTGCTGTCAACATTGCTTCGCAGTACTACTCCGTTTTGCTCAATCGCGAGGCTGTCATCAATAACTTTGCGGGACTAAATGCTAATAATCTTCAGCTCGAGCGCGAGCGCGCCTTTCAAGCGGAGGGTCTACGAACGCTGTTGCAGGTAGGTCGACTCGAGCAGTCTTCGCTGCAACTCGACTTGCGCTGGACAGCCTCGATTACTCGCTATAAACGGTCGCTCGATAACTTTAAGCTGCTCTTGGGACTCACCGCGAACGACAATATCGTGCTAGACCCGACAGAGATGGCACTCATCGCAGAAACTGGAATGATGAGTCCTGAGTTAAGCCGCGATGAGGCTGTCGAGCTCGCCCTACAGACACGCTTAGACCTCTATACTCAGCTCGACTTAGTCCAAGATGCCGCACGTAAAATTCGTGTCGCAGCCAATGCGCTTCGGCCGGGCGTCGATCTTACAATCGCTGTGTCTGTCCCCGACAGTGGCAACAGCAATTTAGGCGAGTTGGATTTCGAAGACGCGGTGTATGGCGCAGGGCTCGATTTTGATTTGGGGCTCGATCGGCGTGTCGAACGTAATAACTACCGACGCACGTTGATTAATTATGAATCCGCGCGGAGAGCGTATCTTCTTGCGTCGGATAATGTGAAGCTGGATGTTATCGACGCGTGGCGCCGAATGACAGAAGCCCGCAAGAGTTTCGAAATTAATCAGACGAGCGTGCAGATAAACGAGCGGCGTGTCGAGGAGGCGGAGCTTCGCGCAGAGCTCGGACTAGGAGATGTTCAGGACACGGTTGATTCGCAGAATGACCTTACAGCTGCAAGAACCGAATTGACCCGCTCGATAGTGAATCACAACATCGCGAAGCTCGAGTTTTGGCGAGATGTGGGTTTGTTATACGTGCGTGATGATGGAAGCTTAGAGGAAGGTGTTACCGGAGAAACCCAAGGACAAGCCCTATGACCCAGAAACTAGGCGCTAACGCAGGCAGCGAGGCAAAATCAGCAATGGACCGGATTAAAGCTCAACTCCTCAAATTCGAAAGCAAGCTGCCTGCGCCAATTAGGCAGCAGTTATCATCCCTAAGCGGGCGCTGGCGCGCTGCATCGCGCAGGTCTCAGCTTTTAATTGCGGGTGTTGGTACAAGCCTCTTCCTATTTCTAATTTTTACAGGAAGCGATGATGAAGCAAGTGGTGCTATCACGTTTGCCGCGGTACGGGGCGATCTTGAGATTACCGTGCTCGAAGGGGGCGCACTCGAGGCAACGCAGTCACAGGAACTGCGTTCGCAGATAAAAGGTCGCGAGGGTGTAAAAATTCTTTCGATAGTCGAAGAGGGTTATCGAGTCACCCCGCAGGATGTTGAATCGGGCCTTGTCCTCGTTGAGCTTGATACTGCTGCGTTAATCGATGAGCAGCTAAATCAAGAAATTTCCGTAGAAACTGCCGAAGCGAGTTACATCGAAAGCCGGGCGCAGTACGAAATCCAGTTGAATCAGAACGCGAGTGATTTAAACGATGCGCGTCAGACCATGCGTTTTGCGCGTCTGGATTTCGAGAAATTCTTGGGTGGGAAAATTGTCGACCAAATCCTCGATGAGTTAGAGATCGATGAGCGCTTGGCGCGCGCCGAGGAGGCGGATCGCATCGCTGCGCAGTCGCCAACCGTGATAGAAAGGCCAAGACGCTTGGAAAGGGCGCCTCAGGCAGATGCGGATTTCGATATCGATTCAATGCCGCCGCAGGTTCAAGAGCGACTGCGTGCTGCGATGGCAGAAAATGGGGGCGAGATCCCGCCCGAAATGCGTGAACGCATGCAGCGTTTTCAAGGCGGTGGCGACAGACAGCGCGGGCAGGGTTCCGGACAAAGAGCAGGCCGAGAGGCGCCCGTCGATGGGGCCAATCGGGAGAGCGACGCCAATAGCCCGTTACAGCTTGCTGCCAATACAAATTCCACTGAACTGAGTTCGACGACCAATCTTCTAATGGACGAAGGCTACATGGTTATTCGAAATCAGATTGATTTCAGCAAATTCGCAGATCTTGATTTACTCGAGGATGGCGAGGCGAAACAGCAGCTAAGGTCCCTGCAAGACGAGCTTCAAGTTGCGCAGGAGGAGTTGCTGCTTACACAGGACAGGATTGCAGGCCAGCGTCGTCTCGAAGAACGAGGGTTTATAACCCCGACAGAGCTCGAGGCGGAGGAGCTTAGTCTTAACAAAGCGAATAATAAAATGCAGCAAAAAGAGACCGAACTTAAGCTGTATATCCAATACACCTTTCCGAAAGAGGCCGAGCAGAAACTGTCTGATTTCGAGAATGCGGTGATGAGCTATCAGCGACAGGTAAAGGAAAACGTTGCAGAACAAGCGCAAGAAGAAGCTCGGTTTAGTTCGGCAGAGCGCAAGTTTAACCTCGAGAAAGTAAAGCTCGCCGATGTTAATCAGCAGATCGAGTTTGCAACTATTCGTGCGCAGCGCCCCGGACTCGTGGTTTATGGGGCAGCGGATCAAAACTCGAGCCGATGGCGACGCAGCAGCCAAGAAGCGATCCAAGAGGGCGCAACAGTTACCGAGCGGCAGGCCATTCTGACCATTCCAGACCTGCGTGAGATGGCCGTGAAGGTCAATATCCATGAGTCAGCTGTGCAGCGCGTCGCAGTTGGCCAACGAGTACGAGTGTCGGTCGATGCGTTCCCCGATGATCCTCTCACGGGCACGGTAAGTCGCGTTGCCGTGGTTGCCGACTCTGCGAATTCGTTCATGAACCCCGATCTCAAAGTCTATCCGACGACGATTAACATAGACGGAACCCATGAATGGCTCAGGCCCGGAATGAGTGCCGAAGTCGAGATACTTGTTGATCGTCTCGAGGACGTGGTCTATGTGCCTGTGCAGGCGGTGACGTACTACGACGATCAACGGGTTGTGTACGTTGCCGGTCGCGGGACACCACAGCGTCGACCGATCGAAGTCGGGTCATTCTCCGACTCCTTTATCGAAATTGTTTCCGGTTTAGAGGAGGGCGAGCAGGTGCTATTGCTGCCTCCCCAGCAAGGTCAGGGGAACAGTCAACCCGATGCCTGATACGTTGCCCGTGGCTCGCGACTGTGTAGCGAGTCTTACCGATATCCGCAAGACTTACACGATGGGGTCTCTTTCGGTTGAGGTGCTGCACGGCATAAGTCTCGACTTCATGCGCGGTGACTACGTGAGCATAATGGGACCCTCGGGCTGCGGTAAATCGACGCTCATGAATATCCTTGGCTGTCTCGATCAGCCAACCTCCGGCAGTTACTTCCTCGGTGCCGACGATACGTCCACAATGCCCGACGACACACTTTCTGGTGTTCGCGGTGCACGCCTGGGTTTTATCTTTCAGTCATACAATCTAATTCAGCAATTAAACGTGCTCGAAAACATCGAGATGCCGCTTTTTTATCAGGGATACGCCGAAGACGAAAGCCATGAGATCGCGATGTCTTTGGCTAAGAGAGTTGGACTTGAGACACGCGTTCATCACAAGCCCTTTGAATTATCGGGCGGGCAGCAGCAGCGGGTGGCTATCGCTCGCGCGCTTGCCGTGGACCCATTAATTATTCTCGCTGACGAGCCCACCGGAAATCTTGATTCGCGCTCCGGTGCCGAAATTCTCGATCTTTTTGATGAGCTCCACGAGCAAGGGAAGACACTCATCATGGTTACTCACTCCGATGAGTTGGCCGAACGCTCGGCGCGCTGGGTGCGCCTCCGCGATGGACTGGTAGAGAGTGATGAGCGACGTGTCTAAGGTAAGCGGCGAAGTTGCTGCGCCATCAAAACCTTCGATGAGTAAAAATAATGTTGTGCGCACGACGAGCGGATTCACCGCGACGCGTTTCAAGAAGATTACTCAGGTTGGGATCAAGAGTATTTACTCGCATGGGCTCAGGTCTTTGCTGACAGTACTGGGAATAGTAATCGGTGTTGCGGCAGTCATTGCCATGCTTGCGGTTAGCGAAGGGGCAAGCTTCGAGGCTCAGCGTCAATTCCGTGATTTGGGAGCGAGCAATATACTGCTCAAGAGTGTAAAACCGGCTGAGGTAGAACAGTCTAGCAGTCAGGGGTTCGGTCCACCGCAGGCAATTATCTATGGTCTTACTCTCGCCGATATCACCACCATACGTGATTCTATACCAGGGATTAATAACGTAATTCCTTCGCGTATTGTGAAGAAAAATCTATGGAACGGCGGCTACCAAATGAACTCTGATGTCGTAGGCACCGCAGTCGATTACCCCGTGTCGCGCAACTACAATCTTCGCGCTGGTCGCTTCTTTAGTGAATCAGAGGTACGCGATCATGCCAATGTTATTGTACTCAGCGATGAGGTGGCTCGCGGCTTATTTCCTATCGATAATCCACTAAGCCAGTCCGTGCGCATCGACAGTGATTATTACAATATAGTCGGCATCATGGAGGCTGAAGGGTATTCGAACTTGGGGCAGAATCAGGCGGGGAGCTCGAATGCAGCACCTAGTCGCGTGTTTATTCCATTCACCTCCTCGAAGTCACGTTTCGGCGAAACAACGACAAGACAAACTGCTGGCGGCACAGAGTCCGAGACGGTCGAATTACACGAGGCGATAATTCAAGTCGACTCACAGGATCAGGTGATTCAGGTTGGCGAGGTGATCGATTCGATTCTTGCGCGTCGACATAAAGACATCGACTATGCAATCGAAGTGCCACTTGCGCTGCTGCGACAGGCAGAGGAGAGTGCGCTGCGAGATCAGATCGTTGCGGGCGCCATTGCCGGTATCTCGTTGCTCGTTGGCGGTATTGGTATTATGAACATCATGCTCGCGAGCGTAACAGAGCGAACGCGAGAGATCGGAATTCGACGTGCACTTGGCGCGAAGAAGCGTGACATTATTCTTCAGTTTCTAATCGAGGCAGTAATCTTATCTGGCGTGGGCGGTTTAATCGGCGTCGTACTGGGAGTTATTATTCCCTTTATTATTTCTGCAATCTGGGGCATGACGACGATTGTCACCCCGCTCGCACCGATGCTTGCGTTTACTATTTCTGGCCTGATCGGTGTGGTGTTCGGTATTTATCCGTCGATGCGCGCCGCAGACATGGATCCAGTGGAGGCGTTACGGCATGAATAATGGGGTTAAGGTAAACGTGGGTGAAGTCACTACTATTCTCAGAGGGAGTAATGTCGGCGACCTTATTTTTGCCTTGCTATTAAGGCTATCTCTTGTCGCTACTGCAACTTCATCTTACGCACAGTCAGCTGACTACGATGAGGAAGGAGACCTCGCAATACTTGCGAGCAATGAAAATGCTCGAATGCATTACCAGCGATTGACTTCGCCGCTGCGCTCTAAGAGTGCGCTCTGGCAGGGTCTAGAGAGCGTGATCGAGGCCATGCCTAATGATTCCGATGACTATCGTCGACTCGAGACGCTTGTGCTTGAAAAGAGCGCAGCACAGCTACAATCTCTAGTTTCGCAGGGAACGCTCAGCTATGAAGAAATCACCCGTTTTTTCATCGCGCATATTCATACGATCGAGACCGATGACGAGCGTTATTTGAATGCGATAATCTCGCTCAATCCCTTGGCTGTAGATGCAGCAAGAGCCGCCGACGACGAGCGCAAAGCAGGTAAAGCAGTTCCACCGGATTCGCTGTTCGGCCTACCCATTTTGCTAAAGGACAATATCGGTTTCGAGAGCTTGCCTACCACCGCAGGCGCTGCCGCGCTGGCCGCGAACTACACGCGTGATGCCTTCGTCACCGAGCGACTAAAAGCCAATGGCGTCATAATTCTAGGCAAAGCGAATCTAAGCGAGTGGGCCTATTTTTTCTGCACCGGATGTCCTTCGGGATATAGTGCGCTCGGAGGACAGACGCTCAACCCCTATGGGCGACTCGCGTTCAACACGGGCGGTTCGAGCGCCGGCAGCGGTGCAGCGATTGCCGGCGGCTTCGCTGTCGCTGCAGTGGGTTCTGAGACGTCGGGCTCGATCCTATCCCCTTCAAGCGCCAACTCCCTCGTCGGGTTGAAACCCACAACCGGGAGTCTGAGTCGTACTGGCGTGGTGCCAATTTCGAGCACCTTAGATACCGTTGGTCCCATGGCTCGCACCGTGCGCGATGCGGTCGCGCTTTTTAATGCAATGACCGGCTTTGATCGAGCCGACACCGCGATGCCTCGCCTTACCGAAGACCTAACATTGCTCGTGCGCGATGCCGATTTGTCTGGCGTGCGGCTTGGCTTTCCAGTGGCGCTGGCCTCCGAGCCACTAATCGTAGCGGCAGTGGCAAAACTCGAGGCAGCGGGAGCGGTAGTTGTGCCTGTTGAGTTTTCCCCGCCTGATCTGTACGAGGAGGTACAGTTTATGGGCGCGGAAATGGTGCGAGACCTCGCTGAATACCTGAAGCAATTCGCAAGCGACGGGGTTGCCATCCAAACTCTGAGAGACCTTCAGGCCTACAACCTCGAAAATCGAAGTGAGCGTGTGCCTTACGGACAGGCGCTTGTCGATCAAATGGTCGGCTTTGAATCTTTTTTTCAGTCAGATGCGCAGGCGGGTGCAGGGGAGATAGCTCGCCTCAAGCAGCTTGTTGTTAGTGAGGTAGGAGGGTATCTCGATGGCCTTTTTTCGGAGCATAATCTTGATGCCCTCGTGCGCATTAATAATAGCGGTGCGAGCGCGGGTGCCTTTGCTAACTACCCGGCGTTGACCATACCAGCAGGCTACAGAGAGTCCGGGCACCCGGTTGGGATAACCTTTTACGCGCCAAGTTTTCAGGAGCAGCGATTGGTCGATATCGGTCTGACTCTCGAGGCAAGCGGTGCGATGCGTCAGCCGCCCGCGAATTATTGATCTGATTTAGCAAATCTTAAGATTTCTTTAAGAAAACACTGTTAGTTTGAGTGCCATCGTAAATGTAACGGGCACCCTCATGAATCAGCAACACTCAGCTTATACTCTGCCTGAACAGCCACATTCTGCACAGTCAATTACATCGAAAACCCAAGCCGCACTCTCGTCAACGCTTAGTGTGGAGCTGCCAGCCTTCTCTCTATTTTCTGCTGGACAAATAGGCCGTGAGGCGACCGAAAGATTTATTGATCAACAATTCTTCAAAAGTTATGGCGCTCAGCACAGCGAATACATGCCATGGCTTCTGTCCATGAGTCAGCAAGGCGCTATTTCTGCCTGCGCTGGTATCGCTCTCGCGGAAGATAAGTGCCCCTTATTCTTAGAACGTTATCTCCCCGCATCGATTGAGACGCTTGTTAGTGAATGCAGTGGGATATCAATTACACGGGCGCAGATCGCCGAGGTGGGCAACCTCGCAGGATCAAGTTTCTGCGGTGAACATATCGGTTCGAGCAGATTGCTCTACATAGTTCTTGCCTCGGTTCTCCAGGAGTTAGGGATTCAATGGATGGTGTTTACTGGAACGGGGCCGCTACTTAACAGTTTGCAGCGGTTAGGATTGGAGTATAGCGTGTTAGGCCATGCTGATGACTCATCCCTTGATGAGACTGAGCGAAAGCTCTGGGGAAGCTATTATCAGTATCAGCCGCGCGTCGTTGTTGCCCCGCTGATTAGCGCTAATGAGAGTATTCGAAAAAGAGCGCAGTTTGCATCGATACGACAACATTATGTGGGCGAGATTGCAGCCATGACCTATCGACTAGCAAAGAATGCAGAGCCCAGCAGGCAATTGGCGCGATGAAATTCGACTTCTCGGATAATTCTGTCCTGAGCGATGGCAGCAATTCGGCAAGCGGGAGCGAACTTTTTGCGGATGCTCGAACTCTTGCTGCCAGATTAAAAGACGCTAATCTTACGCGCATTGGTCTATTTGCTGGCAATAGCCTAGGCTGGGTTACAGTTGATCTCGCTTGCCTTATCGGTGGTGTTTGCGTTGTCCCGATTCCAACATTTTTTTCGGATAAACAGCGAGATCATCTAGTTGAAACCTGCGCGCTTCAGGCCGTTGCTGTGGGTAATGACTCCGTGTTCCCGGGAGCTAGAATCGACAGTCTTGTTGGCACTGCTGCGGGTATCGATTTCTTTCTGCAGCAAGAATCTGACGACTCTAATCATGATCTTCAATTGCCCGAAGGCACTGGCAAGATAACTTTCACATCGGGCTCCACCGGCAGGCCGAAGGGCGTTTGCTTGAGTCATTCGCAATTATTACGTCAGGCAAAAACTTTGGCAGATGTAGTTGCGATTGAGACCCCAAGACATCTTTGTGTATTGCCTCTTAGTACGCTGCTCGAGAATGTAGCGGGATTGTATGCACCACTTTTTGTTGGGGGTGAGGTGGTAATCCCTTCGCAGGAAGAATTAGGTTTTCGGGGCAGTATCTTGGCTGACCCACAAAAACTTCTTAAATCAATCAGTCTGATCCAGCCTCAATCGATGATTCTTATCCCTCAGCTTTTGCAGTTCCTAATAAGCGCTATTTCACAAGGCTGGGAGGCGCCTCCTTCGTTGCGTTTCGTCGCGGTTGGCGGTGGTAAAGTATCAAAAAAGCTATTGAAAGCAGCACATCATGCTGGCATTCCTGTTTTCGAGGGTTATGGCTTGTCTGAGTGTGCATCGGTTGTGAGTCTTAATGCTCTAGAAGCATATTCGACGGGTAGCTGTGGGCGTCCTTTGCTTGGGTTGGAAGTTACCATCGAACAAGGAGAGATCGTTGTCTCTGGCAATTCGATGCTCGGTTACGTTAATGAGCCTGCAAGCTGGTATCCAGAACGCATAGCAACCGGTGATCTAGGCTTTTTCGATGACGCGGGATTCCTTCACATAGAAGGACGCAAGAAAAACTTATTAATATCGAGTTATGGTCGCAATATTTCACCGGAGTGGGTCGAGAGCGAACTGCTGGCGAATCCGATAATTAAGGAAGTAATTTTGCTTGGTGATGCTAAGCCTTACTGCGTTGCCTTAGTAATGCCTAGAAAAGACCTAGTTTCGGATGAATCTGGGATGAATTCTCAGTTAGGCGCATGGATTGCAAAGGTTAATGAAGGACTCCCGGATTACGCACAGATTCGAGCATGGCATCTTTTGACAGAGTCACTTCAACAAGATCCAGCGCTCATGACAGATAACGGACGGCTACGAAGAGACGCAATTGCCTCTCGCTTTGCAGAAGAGATAGAAAATCTCTATGAGTAGGAAATGAAGTTTTTACAGCGCGAGGCGCCGATCAATAGGAGAGGTGGAGATGTCATTTTTTGACGAATTAGTACGACAAACGGAAGCAGAGCGTCAGCATTTACTTTCAGCACCGATAATTGAATTGGTCTTTAGGAGCGAGATTACTCGTGATCACTATATCGCGTTCCTTACACAGGCCTATCATCATGTGAAGCACACGGTGCCCTTGATGATGGCGGCTGGCTCTCGCCTTCCAGAAAAAAAAGAATGGGTGCGAGTGGCTATCGCGGAATATATAGAAGAGGAAACAGGCCATCAGGAATGGGTGCTTAACGACATTGCGGCCTGCGGTTATGACAAGGAGTTCGTGCGTAACAGTCGTCCTTCAATCGCGACCGAGCTTATGGTCGCCTATGCCTACGATACGATCCACCGTAATAACCCTATGGGCTTCTTCGGCATGGTGCATGTATTGGAAGGCACGAGTATAAATCTCGCCGATAAGGTTGCGGGGGCCGTAAAGTCGACGTTGAACTTACCCCTTAACGCATTTAGTTATCTTATCTCACATGGCTCCCTCGATAAGGATCATGTGGCTTTTTTCGAAAATTTAATGAATAAAGTGGATTGTAGCGAAGATCAGAAAGCGATAATTCACTCGTGCAAAGTGTTCTACAAACTCTATGGTGACATATTTCGCTCCCTGACTACAGAGCATGGCGTCCCGAGCGTTGCGTAGCGATTAGCTTAGGCGGCAAAAGGAGATCCAGTATGGATTTGAAAGGTAAGACGATATTGCTGACTGGTGCAACCGGCGGCATAGGGAGGTTAGTCGCGCAAAGGCTGGACACGGCAGGAGCCAGTGTTGTGCTTAGCTGTTATCTTTCCGATAAACTCGTCGATCTAAAGGCCGAATTAGGTGGTAATCATGTAACCGTTTGCGCTGATATCTCCTCTGAACAGGGGCGCGATGCAATAGTCAGCGCGTGCAGCGAAGCAGGTGGGATAGATGGCATAGTCAATTTGGCTGGTATCCTTGACTTTGCGTTGTTCTCACAGCAAGAGGTAGGGCTTATTGAAAAGATGATTGCGATAAATCTCACTGCACCAATGTTACTTACTCGCCTTCTGCTCGATGAACTGACGAGTCGAGAAGAAGCAGTGATACTTAATGTTGGATCGATTTTCGGCAGCATTGGCCATCCAGGATTTACCGCTTATTGTGCGACCAAGGCTGGTTTTATGCGTTTTACAGAGTCCCTTTCTCGAGAGCTTGCCGATACTTCGGTTCGCGTTGCCTATATAGCGCCAAGAGCGACAAAAACTGGTTTAAATGACGACAGAGTGAATGCGCTAAACACGGAGCTAGGTAACAAGTCTGATGCTCCCGAACTAGTAGCCGATCAAATAATGGCCATGCTTAGAGATAATTCAGTTTTGCAATATCTCGGTTGGCCGGAGAAGCTCTTCGTAAGAATCAATGCCTTATTGCCCAGTCTAGTCGGATCGGCACTCACCAAGAATCTGGGTAAAATTAAGCACTATGCGAGACGCTGAGACCGGATTATATTCTTTTAGCTTCTGATGGAGATACATACAATGATCAGATATTTCCTGATAAATCTTATAGCCGTGCTCGCGTTGACAGGGAGCGCTCTTGCTGACGTCACAGAGGGCGTTGAATACATCGAACTCCGTTGGGCGGAAATTAACTACTTGCTAGAGGGTGACGAACAGCTGTCAGCATTCGAACAACTTGTCGCCGAGTCAGAAACGTTTATTGAATCAAATGAGGAAAGTGCAGAGCTCTTGATTTGGAGCGCCATAGTTAAGTCAAGCTATGCAGGTGCCAAAGGTGGCTTTGGTGCTTTAGGTTTGGCAAAGGCGGCTAAAGCCGAATTCGAGGCTGCAATGAAGATCGATGCTGAGGCTCTCGATAGCTCTGCCTACACGAGCTTGGGTATTCTTTATCACTCTGTCCCCGGCTGGCCTATCGGCTTCGGAGATTCTAAGAAAGCAGAGCAACTTCTACGTAAAGGTGTCGACAATAATCCTACCGGAATTGACAATAACTTTTTTTACGCAAACTTCCTAGCTGACAGAAAAGAATATGCGAAGGCTGAAGAATACTATTTGCGTGCTCAGGCGGCTCCTCCTCGGCCCGGTCGCGATATAGCTGACAAGGGTCGCCAAGCAGAAATAGCGGTTGCCCTTAGCGCTGTTCAGGCAGCGCGATAAACACATTATTGGACCTAAGATGATCATGAGATGCAGCTTTTACTCGTAGAAGATGACAGGCCCTTAGCATTTAGCCTGCGGCAGGCCCTCCAGAAATCTGGCTACTCAGTGAATCTCGTCGATAAAGGTGAGTCTGCGTTGACGGCGATTCAAACTGAGCGCCCGGACATCGTCGTGCTTGACATTGGTCTTCCAGATATTGATGGTATAAGCGTATTAAAACAGCTTAGGAGGAGCGATACCGAGTTACCTGTATTGTTGTTGACTGCCCGTGATAGCGTCGAAGATAAAGTCGCGGGTCTCGATAGTGGCGCGGATGATTATCTCGCAAAACCTTTCGAGATGAGCGAACTTCTCGCAAGGCTGAGGGTTTTAGAAAGGCGACTGGCTAGCATTAAGACCTCCGAGATTGCCGTTGGCGGGGTTATTCTAGATACACTTAAGCAGACTGTTAGTCTTCACGGAGCATCACTCGAGTTAGCTCGTCGGGAGTATATGCTACTCAAAACACTCCTCGAGAATGCAGGCAGAGTGCAAACGCGTGCGGTGCTTGAACAGCGGCTTTACTCTTGGGGTGAGGAGGTCAGCAGCAACGCCATTGAAGTACATATACATCATCTTCGGAAAAAGCTAGGCAATGACTTTATTAAAACTATTCGTGGTGTTGGCTACAAAGTGGAGCAAGATGACGTCGCCGCCCAGAGTTCGTTACAGTGAGGTCAATTCGTGTATTCCTCGCGACGAGCATCGTTTCGCTTCTGACACTGTTTAATTTTGTCGCAGCTGTTCAAGGATATCAGTCAAGCATGCGCGAGGCTGATGCGCTTTTTGATAATCAAATGCTCGATCTCGCATTGTTAGTATCAAATTTAGATGTGAGTGATGAGCGACTGAGGTCACTCCAACTTGGTGACGATCTAGCCTTTCAGGTATGGCAGAACAATAAATTATTAGCAGCCTCAGCAAACGCACCGAGCGTGGCTTTACACGAATTTGCCGACGGCTATGACTACGCTAATTTTAATAGCTATCGTTGGCGTACGCTTGCGAGATTCGACCAAGTACATGAGAAATGGGTGTTCATCGCTGAGCGTATGGACCTGAGGTTTGTGCTCGCTGAGAATGTGGTGCTTCAGTCGGTCGGCCCTCTCCTGCTAGGTATCCCGCTCGTTGGTCTTCTGGTTTGGGCTTTTGTGAGTAGAGGGCTTGCTCCCTTGAGAAAGCTCTCGTCGGTGCTAAAAGCGAAGCCTGCAAACGATCTTACACCGATTAATTTTGGCGACTCGAGGCTTGAGCTCGATCAAGTTGTCGCTTCGATAAATGGCTTTGTCGCGAGACTTGGGTCTGCCATGGATCGTGAGAAAAGCTTTTCTGCTGACGCGGCACATGAGTTACGCACACCCATAAGCGCTCTCAAAATTCAGCTACATAATCTAGCTAGCACTGTCGATGCTGAGACCGATGCTTATCGCGAACTGCAACAAGGTATAGACAGAATGCAGCATCTCATAGAGCAACTTCTGGCGCTCTATCGTAGTTCTGCAGAGCAATTTAATACAAAGGCGAGGCCTGTCAATTTGTTGGACATTGCTCAAGATGCCGTTGCAAGGCTTTACCCCGAGTTCGAGCGAAAAAATCAGCAGATCGCGATAGAGGGAGACGAACAATCAGGGCGTGAAATTTTTACTATCTACGGTGAGCCTTTTGCACTGGAAACACTACTGACTAATTTATTGACTAATGCGAGCCGTTATACGCCCCTAAATGGGCAAATAGTGGTGTCTTTGTCGAGGCACAGCGATAAGGTCATACTCTCTGTCGAAGACGATGGGGAAGGGATAGCGCTCGATGATCGGGCGCGAATTTTCGATCGATTTACACGTCTCTCCGGTGCTCAGACAGGAGGAGTATCGGGCTGTGGACTTGGCCTTGCGATAGTCCGACACGTTGCAGATCTTCATGGTGCTCTAGTCAAAGTTACGTCTTCTAGATTTGATACCGGAACGGCGTTTATAGTCGAGTTTACAATTGAAGGCGCAGTGAATAATGGAAAGAAAGATGAGTGAGCCGGCTGCTACTACTAAGTTAAGAAACACGGGAATTATTTTATCTGTGATCATACTACTTGTGGCTGTCAGTTTTATTACCCAATTGGCTAGAGCGGAGACGTTGGAAATAGAGCTGCGGATAAGAGATCATTTATTTTTTCCTGACACACTTGTAATACCTGCTAATCAAAAAGTAAGAATCCGCATATTTAACGAAGACCCAACGCCTGAAGAATTCGAAAGTTTTGAGTTGAATCGTGAAAAAGTTATTGCGGGTAATAGCCAAACAGTCATCTTTATAGGTCCGCTCAAAGAAGGTGAGTATTTCTTTTTTGGAGAGTTCTTTCCGAAGACAGCCCAGGGTGTTGTGATCGTCGAATGATAAGCTTCAGGAGTAAAGAATGTTTCTCAATGCCGTTGTAATAGTGTTGCAGGAGATATTAGAGGCGGCATTAATTTTAAGTTTGTTTCTCGCGTTTGTGCGCTATCTCAATCTTGAGAACAATGACAGTGTCCTGCGCCGACGAATTTGGGTTACCCTAAGTATTATCTTCGGAATTCTTCTTGCGTGGACTTATTCGCACAATTTTAGCCGAATTTCTGATTCCTTCGACTATGTTGGGCTCGAAATTACCAATGCCAGTATTCACTCGATAAGTTGTTTTTTTCTTGTTCTATTTGCCTGGTTGCTTCCACCCCAACAGTTAATTTTTGACGTCAGCCATAGGTTACTCACGTTGACCCTCTGCATGGGAATTGTTGTCATGCTCGCGATATTGCGAGAAGGCTCTGAGATAATGCAACTGGTCGGAGGAATTCTTAATCAAGGCCAAGCTGGTCCTCCTATTTTCTATGGTGGAGTTGTTGGTGCGGGTATTGGCGTCAGCATCGGAGTTCTGCTCTATTACGCCCTGACGGGGCTATCGAGAGAGAGATCTTTGAGGACGTGCGTTCTTTTACTTGCGCTAACTACTGGCAATATGGCAGCGCAGACAATCTTACTTCTTAATCAAGCTGATTGGTTGCCTTTTACGCCAACAGCATGGGATACGGGTGGATTGCTTAGTGAGTCTTCAGTTCTGGGGCAACTGGCTTATGCGCTCATCGGGTATGAGGCAACTCCCTCGATAATGCAAGTGGGTGCCTATACGCTCGGACTTGTGATCGTTCTTTTAAGCCCCATCAGCCGACTCGCATGGTCGACCTGGCACGGCAAGACTTCCTAATAATAGAAGAGGCTGATTAGATGAGGGATGTTGTCAGTACCTCTCAGGGGCGCATTATTTTCTGTGTTTTCGTCAGGGTATTAAGCTTCGTTTTCCTTTTAAGCTTTACAAAAATTGATATCGCCCACGCTGATGGAAATGTCATTGACAAGGTGTACCACCCTTACGTAGACGCGATGGAAAAGGAGCTTGAATTTCGCTCTCTCTTTCAGAATTTACCTGTGACAGATCTTTTACCTAAGCAAGTCCATCAGCTGTCTCTTGGCTCGGCTTGGGGGAAGTCTTTCTTTGGTGAAGCCAAGCTAGTCGGCTCAAAGACCCAACAAAAAGGCTTCGAGTTAAGTGCTTTTGAATTTGAGCTAAAGTGGCAATTGACGGAACAAGGGGAATATTCCGCCGACTGGGGGGTTGTTTTTGAGATCGAGCATGGTGTGGAGCGCGATCTAGATGAGTTATCGGTAGGGCTTTTGATCGAAAAAGAATTTGGCAGATGGAGCACCACGGCGAATTTATTCGCGATTCAAGAGTGGGGAGACTCCATCGAGGGTGAGTTCGAAACAGTATTTGGGCTTCAGGCGAGATACCGACATGCAAGGCTATTTGAGCCAGCACTCGAATTCTATCTGGGACAAAATACGGTCGGTATTGGGCCTGTCCTAATCGGTTCCGCGAACGTTGGTACTCGCAAGAGTCTTAGCTGGGAAGTTGGTGTAATCGCAGGCCTAAGCAATAAGAGCCCAAACTCCACTTACAGGGTTTTACTTGAGTACGAATTCTGATCTCGCTCGATTTAAAATACGGAGTTTACTCGTAATCCTCAGACTAAAAATTCAGAATTCTAGAGGGTAATCACCAGTATTTTTCCACTGTGATCTGGCCGGGTGTGCGACGCCTGTTCTTCGTTAAGCCGCGTGCTTTTAGTGCCGTCGTGGTGTCGGTGACCATTTCAGGATTACCGCATAGCATCAGCTGCGAATCCTCGGCGGTGATTTCTATTCCGGTACTTAGCTCTAGTTCGCCATTGCTTATCGCTTCTGGTATGCGGCCCCTGATTGTGCCCTCGACCTCCTCACGGCTCACAAATGCCTGAAAGATAAAGCGGTCGCCGTGAGTTGCCCTGAGTTCTTCGATGAGCTCTTGATAGCGGAGATCGGACTCCTGCCGGACTGCATGGACAAGGACGACGCGTTCGAAACGCTGCCATGGCTCGTCTGTCTTGAGCATTGAAAAATAAGGCGCAACACCCGTACCGGTGCCTAACAACCAAAGTGTCTTCGCGCTTGGCACTTCATCGAGCGTGAAAAAACCGTTAGCCTCACGCTTGACGAATATTGTATCGCCGGTTTCGAGTGCAACCATGGCATTGGAGAGCACGCCGTCTGTCGCTGTGTAAAAAAAGAATTCAATTGGCTGCTCGCCAGGAGCACTCAAGAAAGAGTAGGGGCGAGCGGTGCGCTCACCGTCTATGTCTAGGCCCAAGCTAGTGAATTGTCCGGCCTTAAAATCGTCGACCGGCGCATTGATGCGCAGGGAGAATAGATTCTGCGTCCAATGTATGTTTTCGATTACCGTTCCCTGGACCCACTCTGACATGCGTATTCCCGTTATCGATTTCGGCGCTTAAACGCGCTAAGTTAGCAACTTAAAATCTGCGCTTCTCGCCATCGATAAAATTCGATCGCTGCCAAAGCACACTATGGTAGAGATTCCACGATCCGCGAGCAAGGTAGAAGATCGCTGCACGAACCTTTACTGCCCTGTAGAGACCGTAGATCGCCTATACTAACGCCAACACTGACAAATAAGATTAGGTAGATACTCATGCTAAAAACTTGGTTCGCTATAGCGCTCTGGAAACGCATCCTCCTCGCACTGGTTCTTGGTGTTATTGTCGGGATGATCTGGGGCCCGGGCGCGTCGACTATAAGCTGGCTGGGAGACCTTTTCGTGCGTCTCATACGCATGGTCGTCGTGCCGCTCGTCTTCGTAACCTTGGTGTCTGGGGTTGTGGCGATGGGGGATCCTGCCAAGCTAGGCTCACTCGGCGCTAAGACTCTCGCGGTCTATATGCTTACTACGCTTGCGGCTATTGTCATTGGTCTTGTTTTGGCGGCGGCGTTGCAGCCGGGTGTTGGCGTAGACCTGTCAGCTGCGGCACCTACCGCTGTGCAGGAGACCATCCCTCTATCAGAGCGACTGCTCAGTATAGTGCCGTCTAATCCCATCGCCGCTTTAGCAGAGGGGAATATACTCGCGATTATCTTCTTTGCCCTGCTGGTAGGCGTAAGTGTGTTAATGATTGGTGAAAAGGGTAAGCCCGTTGCGGATTTGATGGAATCGAGCAGTGAAATGATGCTGCGGATTACGCATTGGGTGATGGAAGTGGCGCCATTTGGAGTGTTCGCACTTATCGCAGCAGTAGCCGGTACTCAGGGGGTCGCAGCGCTATTAGACGTATTAACACTCGCGCTTGCTGTAGTGCTCGCCTGCTTAATTCATGTCATCGTCGTACACGGAATTGGCATCATTAAACTCACTCTGGGCTTGTCTCCTGTCACTTTCTTCAAGGGCGCGCGGGACGCAATGCTCGTGGCCTTTTCCACCTCGTCAAGCTCCGCAACGCTGCCAGT
>Ga0222714_10002100_pt1:0-15000 | contig 21600 bp, 15 predicted proteins | sample C33_3DmetaG_FD_165048 | JGI IMG/M metagenome (GOLD analysis project Ga0222714, IMG submission 165048) | Estuarine water microbial communities from San Francisco Bay, California, United States - C33_3D | ecosystem: Environmental > Aquatic > Marine > Unclassified | place: USA: California...
TAATGCCGTAATTCGAATTTCGAAAATCGTATTTCTACAGATACTTCCGATTTTAACAATTAACTTTGTGTCCTACTAGCGGTCGAATCACCCGCTTTATCAAAAATTCAAATGACAATACAACAATTGGTAGCCGCTGGGCTACAGCTTCCGCTCATGGAGGCATTTTACACCATTCAAGGAGAAGGACGATTTTCTGGCCATGCGGCCTATTTCATACGGCTAGGTGGCTGTGATGTAGGTTGCGTCTGGTGTGATGTCAAGGAAAGTTGGGAGGCAGGTAAGTGGCCGATCGTATCCATCGAAGAACTAGTAGCCGGCGCACTTTCTTTTCCAGGCAGGTTGGTTGTCATTACTGGAGGAGAACCCTTGCTGTACGAATTGGGACCCTTAACCCAGCTATTAAAGACAAAAGGCTTCAGTACACATTTAGAAACCTCCGGAGCGTATCCATTTTCAGGTGAGTTTGATTGGGTGTGTTTTTCACCCAAAAAATTCAAAAAGCCGCATCCTTCCATTTACGAAGTGGCCAATGAACTTAAGGCGGTCGTGTATCACCCGAGTGATTTGACTTTTGCAGAAGCGCATGCGAAGCAAGTAGGTTTGGGATGTGAACTTCGCCTTCAGCCCGAGTGGAGCAAGGCTAAAGCCCGCCTTCCTGAATTAATTGATTTTATAAAAAACAATCCAAATTGGAAAATTTCGCTGCAAACGCATAAATTTATGGATATCCCTTAAGCTTATGCGTGGCATACTCCTGGTCTTGGTTCTGTTTTTTTTGGCTGTACCAGCCTATGCACAGAATTATTCAGTGACTGATGGGAGGGCGATTCGATTTTTTGAGGAGGGGGAAAATTTACGCTACCTGAAACGGTATTCTGAGGCTTTGCAAAAATATCAAGCGGCTTGGGAGCGATCAGTGATTTTTTTTGAAGCCTACCAAAAGGGAGTCCAGCTGCTGATCAGCCAGGGTAAATTTTCAGAAGCAGAGCAACTGTGTCTACAAGGAAAAAATGCTGTTTTACCTCAAAAAAGCCAATATCTCGTAGATTTTGCGTGGCTACTTACCAGCATTTATTTGAGGCAAGGTCGATTTGAAACAGCTTCCGAGGAGTTTTTAAGAATAGAAGAAGGTGCTACTGAGGCGTTTAAAAAAGGCAATTATTTTATAGAAATGAAGGAACAAGTTGATTTTGTTCGTCAGCAGCTGCAATTAAAAATGACGATTGAAAAAGAGATACTTCCTTCCCCGTTGAATGAATTTGCCTTACAATATTTTCCAGTATTGACAGCAGACGGAAAGCAGCTATTTTTTACTAGAAGAACAGGGACAACTACTTCGGATAAAGAAGATATTTTTTCTTCCCAGTATTTGCCTGTTGGGGAATGGACCTTCCCTCAAAGTATTTCATCTAAAATTAATTCTTCCTTTAATGAGGGAACTTGTTCGGTTACTGCCGATGGTAAATTTTTAATCTTCACCTCTTGTGATGCACCTGATAGTCAAGGAAGCTGTGATTTATACAGTGCTGAAAAGGTGGAGGGAGAGTGGCAGGACCCAAAGAACATGGGCTTCCGAATTAACTCTTCATTTTGGGATTCACAGCCATCTTTGTCGGCCGATGGGAGGCTTTTATTCTTTTCTTCAGATCGACGAGGAGGATTGGGTGGAAATGATATTTGGTATTCAGTTAGAAATACGGATGGGAGCTGGTCTGATGCAAAAAATTTAGGTGCACCCATCAATACCCCCAAGGATGAAATTTCACCATTTCTATTTTTCAATAACGAGACTTTATTTTTTGCTTCGGATGGGCATTTAGGATTTGGGGGGATGGATATATTTCTTTCTAGAATTTCGGATGGGGGTTTTGATGAACCAAAAAATCTTGGGCTTCCTATAAATGATCAGCAAGATCAGGTAGCACTTTTCATTACTGCTCAAAAGGATTACGCGTATTACAGCGAGTTATCCACCTCTCCTCAATTGAAAGACCGTGCCTTTTTGTATCGGTTTAAATTTCCTAACCAAATTGACCTTGGGGAGAATCTTACAGTCACGGAAGGGAAGGTGTTTCAAGCGAAAACTGGGGCTCCTATTTCTGCGAGCCTTTCCCTAGTTTCTTTGGCAAACGACAGTACGCGTTACCAATTTCAATCAGATAGTAAAAATGGCTCTTTTATCATGTTGTATCCTGAAGGGGCTGAAGAAGGTCTTTATGTAGAAAAGGAAGGCTATCTTCCTAAAATTTATAATGTACAGCGGGATTCCATTAAAAATGTAACAGATTTAAAAATTGAAATGGTCCCGATTGCTTCAGGGGCAGAGTTTGTGTTTGAAAATGTGTTTTTCGATTTTGATAGTTTTGAACTTAAGCCCGAATCAATGAGTTCTCTCCGTCGTTTGGAACGATTTTTACGAGTAAACCCCAAGGTGCAAATTTTAATATCGGGCCATACAGATAATATTGGTACGGAAGCTTATAATAAAGCGCTTAGCCTGCGCCGAGCCCAAAGTGTGCAAACCTATTTGCTTGGAGCAGGGATTGCTGGGGAGCGTATCGGAGTGGAGGGAAAAGGTGACGAGGAACCCATGCTCCCTAATACCACTTTGGAAAATCAAGCGCGGAATAGAAGGATAACCGTAACTGTTCGTTAAATAAATTTTATTTGGTTAAGTGTAATTTCATATCTATTAAATCAAGAATCAAAATAGTTGGTATAAAGCAAAGATTCATCCAAAGCCATTTCCATAATCAAATCTCAGAAAATTAATTTTAAGGAAGTGGAAGATTTGAAGAGATTAATTCAATACATGAACCAAGATTAATTTTTGAAAAGAATTTGAGAGGCTTGGATGACTTTCTGTGGCCTTCGCTCTCATTATTATCCGAAATAGGTCATGCCCTGATCTACTTCATCGACTTGGATTATTCTTTTTATTTCATGAATTCTCTCTCCTAATCACTTTTTTACTGTTCATGGGTTGCCTTACAGTGGTGTAATCTATGGTCTTCAGTCAACCATTTGGAGACAATTTTTTACAGGTCGTATTAGGTAGGTAAAGTGGTGGATTGAATTGCGAATAATCGTCTATTTTTTTTACTTTTGTGCCTTAGTCTCCTCAAAACATGATTTACGTTTCGCGAAAGGAACATTTTAATGCCGCGCACAAACTTTGGAATCCCAACTGGTCTGAAGAAAAAAACCACCAGGTATTTGGACCATGTGCAAACATCAATTGGCATGGCCACAATTTTGAATTGATTGTGACGGTCAAAGGTAATCCTGACCCAGATACTGGCTTTGTGGTGGATTTAAAAGAACTATCTGATATAACGAGACGTCTATTAATCGACAAAGTTGATCATAAGAATCTCAACCTAGATGTTGAATTTATGCAAGGCAAGATGGCTAGCTGTGAGGTGTTGGTGATGGAATTTTGGAAGATATTAGCTCCTGCAGTAAAAGAAATTACACCAAGAGGTGCTTTGTACAAGTTGACCCTGTACGAGACTTCTCGAAATTTTGTAGAATACCTGGGTGAATAAGGTAGGATTTAGTGGAGATGTTTTTGGGAAGTAGGCAGTTTAGCCTACTTTTATTTTTTTAGCACTACATGCGCACGTTGGAAAAAATATATATCATTTCAGGAGAACGCTCGGGGGACCTACATGCAAGTAATTTGGTGCTTGCTTTAAAGTCCTTGAATTCCAAACTTCGGTTTCGTGGTATGGGAGGAAATTACTCTAAAAATGCTGGAGTTCACTTGGCCTTAGATTATGCTGTTGTTTCTTTAATGGGGTTTATTGAGGTGGTTTTTGGCTTCCGTAAAGTTCTTAAAGCATTGACATTGGTCAAAAAAGATTTACTCGCCTACCAGGCGGATTTAGTAATTCTTGTAGATTTTGGGGGGTTTAATATGAAGATAGCCGCATTTGCTACCCAGCATGGGATTCCTGTGCATTATTACATTCCTCCCAAAGTATGGGCTTGGAATCAAAAGCGTGCATTAAAACTTCAATCCATCACAGATAAAGTATATTCTATTTTGCCTTTTGAGCCTGATTTCTATTCTAAGTTTGGCATGTCCGTGCAATATGTAGGAAATCCTTTGTTGGATGAAATAAAGAAGTTTGTTCCAAATGATTTATTCATTCATAAAAACGAGCTTTCTTCCCATCCCATTGTAGCATTATTACCGGGTAGTAGATCCCAGGAAGTTGACTCCATGTTGGAGAAAATGATCGCATTGGTGCCTGATTTTCCTCAAGTGCAATTTGTAATTGCTGGGGTGGATAGCCTATCGGTGGCTACTTACGAATTGGCTCAAGCTAAAGGAATCAAAGTTATTTACAACCAAACCTACGATTTGCTGTCCCATGCCACTGCGGCGGTGGTTACTTCTGGTACAGCTACTTTGGAGACGACACTTTTTAATGTACCTCAGGTTGTTGTTTACAGTACTTCTTGGCTGTCTTACCAGATTGGGAAGCGTTTGATCCGTGTCCCTTATATTTCCCTCCCCAATTTAATTGCAGACCATCAAGTGGTGAGGGAATTGATTCAAAATGATTTTTCACTTGAAAACCTTCAACAAGAGTTGGGGTTACTTTTATCTCATCTGGGGCACCGCAAACAGATTTTGGAAGGTTATGCAAAGATTCGGGAGCGAATCGGGGAGGCGCGGGCTTCAGACCAGGTGGCTCAATTTATTTTGGAATCAATTGCAAAAAAATAAACCCCGAAAATCTCGGGGTTTTAATTTAAGCCACTTGCAGTTGCTTAAATTTTGAGGTGTCAAACTTGGACCGTGCGTAGTCTTCATTTATGAGTAAGGAGGTTATACTTTTGTCTGAGGGGATATCATACATCGCATCGGTGACAATCGCTTCACAAATGGATCGAAGTCCACGCGCACCTAAATTGTACTCCACCGCCTTGTCCACTATAAAGTCTAGTGCTCCCTCATCAAACGTGAGTGTTACCCCTTCCATGGCCATCAGTTTTGCATATTGCTTGACCAATGCATTTTTGGGTTCAGTGAGTATTCGTTTCAAGGTTGAACGATGCAATGGATCCAAGTGGGTCAGAACAGGTAGCCTTCCAATCAATTCTGGAATTAACCCAAAGGCTTTGAGGTCTTGTGCAGTCACGTATTGGAGGAGGTTGTCTCGGTTTGCTGTCTTATGGGTGGATGCCGAATTGAAACCCATAGGTTGGGTATTCATGCGTTTACCTATGTGTCTAGCAATTCCATCGAAAGCACCCCCACAGATGAAAAGGATGTTTTCAGTGTTAACAGCAATCATCTTTTGATCGGGATGCTTTCGACCACCTTGAGGAGGAACGTTGACTATAGTGCCTTCCAACAGCTTCAGTAAGGCTTGCTGGACCCCCTCACCACTTACATCTCGGGTAATGGAGGGATTATCTGATTTTCGGGCGATTTTATCTACCTCGTCGATATAGACAATTCCTCGCTCTGCTTCTTCGACCTTGTAGTCTGCTGCTTGAAGCAATCGAGTAAGGATACTTTCTACATCTTCTCCTACATACCCTGCTTCGGTCAAAACTGTGGCGTCGGCAATGCAAAAAGGAACTTCCAAAGTCTTGGCTAGGGTTTTGGCAAGATAGGTTTTTCCAGTTCCGGTATCTCCCACCATAATTATATTGGACTTTTCAATCTTGATTTCGTCGGCTTCTTCCTTTTGCTGTAGGCGCTTGTAGTGGTTATAAACCGCTACAGTTAGTACTTTTTTAGCATCTTCTTGCCCGATGACATATTGATCCAAATACTGCGTGAGCTCCTTTGGCTTTTTGAGTTGGAAGGCAGGGGCAGTCGTAGACTTCTTGTTTTTCTTGTCTTCCCCCACAATTTCATGCGCTTGTTCTATACAGAAATTGCAGATATGAGCAGAGATGCCCGATACCATTAAGTCTACGTCTTTTTTATTTCTCCCGCAGAAGGAGCAGGTGATTTGAGCCATTAGGTAGTTTTTTTAACCAATACTTCATCGATCAAGCCATACTCTTTGGCTTCATTTGCGCGCAACCAGTAGTCTCGGTCAGAGTCTTTTTCGATTTCTTCAAAGGATTTGCCGGTGTGGTTAGCCAAGATTTGGTACAATTCCTGACGCATGGAAAGAATGAGTTTCAAGGAGATTTCCATGTCGGTGGATTGACCTTGCATGCCACCAGAAGGCTGGTGAATCATAACACGAGAATGTTGCAATGCGGAACGCTTGTTTTTGGCGCCGCCAGCTAGTAAAACAGCGCCCATGGACGCGGCAATTCCAGTACAAATTGTAGCTACATCTGGACCAATGTACTGCATGGTATCGTAGATGCCTAATCCTGCTGTTACAGAGCCGCCTGGACTATTGATGTAGAGTAAGACGTCCTTTTTGGAGTCTACAGATTCTAGAAATAGTAATTGGGCTACAATAATATTGGCGATATGGTCATCAACACCCGTGCCTAAAAAGATAATTCGATCCATGATTAGACGGGAAAAGACATCAATCTCCCTGAAATTTTGTGGTCTCTCCTCAATTACCGAGCGAGTCATATTTTCGATATGGGTGGTGTATTGGTCAAAGGCCGTACCACTAACGCCTTGGTTGTGAATGGCGTATTTTCTGAATTCTTCCTTGTTGATCATGTCTTGGTTGTTCTAGGTACAAAACTAAAAAAGTCCTTTAAAAAAGGACTTTTCAATATAGTTCATAATTCGATTACTTGTCTAAAAGTTCCTTGAATTCGTCTATTGTAAGACTTTTCTCAGTCATTTTTATTTTCTCTTGAATAAGTGCCAATACCTTTTCATTGAGTACTGAAGTCATCAAGTTCATGTAATTTTGGCCCTCATTTCCTTTGAGGTAATTATCCACAAATAAATCCATGCTGGATTCAAGCTGGGAACCTAATCCTGAAGATGCAAATTGCTCACGAATCATTTCCTTGGTTTTTTCAATGACATCTTCGTGCTCTGCTTGAATTCCATTTTCTTTAGCCACTTGGTTAGATATAAGTGACCAGGAAAGCTGCTTTGCATAGAGTGGGTATTCTTTCTCGACTTCGGTTTCAGATACTTTGCCTTCGTTGGCTTTGATCAACCATTCCTTAAGGAAGTCGTCTGGAAGCGCTAGTTTGGTTTTTTCAACTACTAATTTCTTTAATTCCTCCTCTGTAAATACTTTAGACTCTTTATCGTAGTTTACTTGTAGCGTTTCTTTTACCTTATCTTCAAATTCCTTTTTAGTTTTTACTTGATCTGGCCCAAAAATTTTGTCAAAAAATTCTTGATTAAGTTCTGCTTTTGCTTTTCGATTGATATTCTTCACTGTAAAGGTATAGCCACCTTTTGCAGCATCCCCTTCTTGGTCGGACAAACCGAAGCCAGCAGTCCACTCTTCGTTTTTTACTTCTTTGCTTTCAAATTCTACTACCACCTCTTTGCTCAAGCCGACAAACTTGCCTGCCAACTTTTTAGATAGTTTGGTGGTGTCTAATGAAACCGTTTTTAAGAAATCTGAACTAGTAGATTTAACGTCTCCATAAATAAAATCACCTGCTTCTGAAACTTCAGGGTTGGTGCTTTCTGCGTACTGAGACATTAGATTTTCGATGGTCTCATTAATTAATTTTTGATCTACTTTAATGCGGTAGTTGATTCCTTTAAGGGATTGGTCCAACTTCACTTCAATGGATTCAACAAAACCGATTTTGTACTCAAATTCAAAATCTTTTTGATTTTTCCAGTCGATGGATTCTTCCACTTTTTCAACCGGTAAGGGTTCACCTAATACCTTAAAGGATTGTTCTTTTAGGTAGTTATTGAGAGATTCTCCTAACAGGGTATTGATTTCCTCTACTAAAAGAGAAACTCCATACATGTTTTTTACCATGGATACTGGAGCTTTTCCAGGGCGGAAGCCACGAATTACGGCCTTTTTGGCGTAGTCTTTAAGTTTAGCGTCAACCTTAGGTTGATAATCTGCCTCAATTAGTTTAATTTTAATAGAAGCTTGATTTGCGGTGTGCTTGTCTACTGTAATTTCCAAAATATGTTCAATTAACTGGTGTTGAATTAAAAACCCCCAATCTCTTTCCTGAACTACAGGGGAGGGATTGAGGGCTTGTAGGGTGCGGATAGAGGGACTCGAACCCCCATGCCTCGCGGCGCTAGATCCTAAGTCTAGTGCGTCTACCAATTTCGCCACATCCGCATGTGACCAAAAGAAAAAGAAAGCTCTTTTCCAATTGTGGATGCAAAGGTATAGACATATTCTAATTTACTGCAAGGCATTGAAAAAAAATTTCCAAAAAAAGTGGAATTCTGTTCGATTACCTGTCAAATTTGAAAACTCAAAATCACCTTAGATGATCCAAGCAGACGTAGAAGTAGAGCGCCAAGAAATATTAAAGCGGTACCGGAAGTTACTTCGTCAGGCCAAGCCGATTCTTAAGTCAGGAGATACTAAGTTGATTAAGAAGGCATTTACCATTTCTTTGGAGGCTCACAAAGACATGCGGAGAAAGTCAGGAGAGCCCTACATTTACCATCCCTTGGAAGTTGCTCTCGTCTGTGTGGAGGAGATTGGTTTGGGAACTACTTCTATAGTTTCAGCTCTACTTCACGATGTGGTGGAGGATACCGACCTGGAGTTGGAGGATATTGAGCGTGAATTTGGCATGAAGGTCATGACCATCATTGATGGGCTCACAAAAATTTCCGGTGTTTTTGACTACGGAAGCTCTCAACAGGCGGAGAATTTCCGAAAAATGTTATTGACACTTTCCGACGATGTTCGGGTGATATTGATCAAGTTAGCAGATCGACTGAACAACATGCGGACTTTAGGAAGCATGCCTCGAAATAAGCAGTTGAAAATTGCTTCTGAGACTATGTATTTGTATGCTCCTTTGGCCCATCGTTTGGGCTTGTATACGATTAAGTCAGAGCTGGAGGATTTGTACCTTAAATACACAGATACGGATACCTATCGAGATATTGTTCAAAAAATAAATGAATCGAAAAGTTACCGGAATAAATTTATCAAAACTTTTATTCAACCGGTCGAGGAGGAATTGCTTCGGCAAGGATTTCGCTTTACCATAAAAGGGCGTCCCAAATCGGTGTATTCGATTTACAATAAAATGAAAAATCAGGGAATCCCTTTCGAGGAAGTTTTTGATCTTTTTGCAGTTCGAATCATTCTTGATTCAGATTTGGAAAATGAAAAGGCTGATTGTTGGCAGGCGTATTCCATCGTTACAGATTTTTACCGTCCCAATCCCAATCGACTCAGGGATTGGATAAGTACCGCGCGCTCCAATGGGTACGAATCCCTGCATACTACAGTAATGAGCACCACTGGTCAATGGGTGGAAGTGCAAATCCGAACCAGCAGAATGAATGAAATTGCAGAGCGAGGATATGCGGCACATTGGAAATATAAAGAAAGGGATACCTCTGGAAAATCTGGTCCTGGATTAGACGATTGGATCAATCAAGTACGCAGTATGCTTGAATCCAACGATGGCAATGCCATTGAGTTTATGGATGATTTCAGAGGGAATTTGTTTAACGACGAAGTATTTGTTTTTACCCCCAAAGGGGATTTGAAGGTGCTTCCCAAGGGGGCTTCTGCACTGGATTTTGCTTTTGAAATTCATACAATGGTAGGGGCCAAGTGCATAGGAGCCAAAGTCAACCAACGGTTGGTTCCGATTAGCTATCAATTAAAAAATGGCGATCAGGTTGAGATCCTTACATCAAGCAAACAGAAGCCTACTGAAGATTGGTTGCAACAAGTAGTTACTTCCCGTTCAAAGGCTAAAATAAAGGATGCGTTACGAGAAGAAAAGAAGTCATCTATTGTAGATGGCAGAGAGATTGTACAGCGCAAATTAAAATCTATGAAATTGGAATTCACCTCAGAGGTAGTCGAGCAAATACGGGCCTACTTTGAGCTGAAGACTGTAAATGAATTTTATTACCGAGTAGGTAGAGGAATCATTGATCCAACCTCAATAAAATCCTTCAAAGATTTTAAAGAGGCTCAAAAAAACAAGTCTAAATCCATCGATAAGGTAAAAGATGAGTCTTCATTTGCCCGAGAAATTAAAACTTTAAAAGGACCAGAGCACGATCAACTACTAATTGGTGAGGACATGGATGTGGTCGATTATAATTTAGCCAAATGCTGCAATCCTATTGCTGGGGATGATGTTTTTGGTTTTGTAACGATCAATGAGGGGATCAAAATTCATCGAACATCCTGCCCAAATGCTTTGGAATTGCTCTCCAATCATGGAAATAGGGTAATCAAGGCGCGCTGGACAAGTCAAAAAGAAATTGCCTTTTTGGCAGGGCTTCAAATCATAGGAACAGATCGAGTGGGGATGATTAATGATTTAACCAAAGTGATTTCAAATGAACTTAAGGTAAACATGCGGTCAATTACGATAGATTCGGATGAAGGGATTTTTGAAGGAATGATTAAATTATATGTGAACAATACCGAACATTTGGATCATTTGATTCAAAACCTTCAACTCATTGATGGGGTGATAAAAGTTTCTCGATTTGATTGAAAGTATCTTTTCACTGGAGTATCCGTTATATTTGAAAAAAATCATCTCCCATGGCGTTGAATTCCTCTCATTTTGAAGAAGTAAAAAAAATATTTACGTCCTATTTAGAGACTCAAAAGCTCAGAAAAACTCCTGAGCGGTATGCGATTTTAGAGGAAATTTACAGCCGTACAGGGCACTTTGATGTAGAAGGACTTTACATCAGCATGAAAAACAAAAACTACCGAGTGAGTAGGGCGACGGTTTACAACACATTAGATTTATTGGTCGAATGTGATTTGGTTACCAAACATCAATTTGGTAAGAATCTAGCGCAATTTGAAAAGTCATACGGATTTAAGCAGCACGACCATTTGATTTGTATAGATTGCAATAAAGTGTTGGAGTTTTGTGATCCGCGCATACAAACTATTCAAACCACCGTAGCTGAGGTGCTGAATTTTCAAGTAGTCCACCATTCGCTCATCTTGTACGGAAAATGCAAGAAAGAAAATTGTCAAAACAAAGCGAACTAATATGAGACTTCAGTATACTCAAAAAAAAGAGGCCACCCGTGTATACCTTTTTATGGAAGGGGATTTGATTGGGGATGAAGTAGGACCAAGGATTGCGGATCTTGTGAGTGATGCGTTAGAAGAAGGGATAAAAACAGTAGTTATTGATTTGAAGCAGGTAAGGTATATCAGTTCCAGTGGTTTGGGCCTATTAATTACCTTGCTCGCAAAAATAAAGCAAGCTGACGGGGAATTGCTGTTAACTGCACCCTCAGAGCAAGTCAAGAAACTCTTATTGATCACGAAATTAAACGGCATATTCAAAGTTTTGGACTCATTGGAGCAGATAGGATTTGCTGGTAATTGACTTGCTTTGGTAGATCTTTTTTAATTTAATCGCACCTCTTAGTAGAATAAAAGTCTGCATTATTTGGTTTTCTTTTGCCTTATCGCAAATTTCGGCCTTTACAAAATCACGAAGTAACACATAGAAATTGCATCAAATGAAAATGGATGTATTGTTAGGGCTCCAGTGGGGAGACGAAGGAAAGGGGAAAATTGTAGATGTGCTTGCTCCTCAGTACGAGGTGGTTGCACGTTTTCAAGGAGGCCCAAATGCTGGTCATACCCTGGAGTTTGATGGCATTAAGCACGTGCTACATCAAATACCATCTGGCATTTTTCGTTCTCAAATTCTGAATATCATTGGAAATGGAGTGGTTTTAGATCCCATCATTCTCAAAAAAGAGATTGAAGCGCTGGAGAAATTCTCCATTGATTACCATAAAAATTTAGTGATTTCAAAGAAGGCAACGATCATCGTTCCAACGCATAAGCTTTTGGATGCAGCCTACGAGCAGTCAAAAGGGGATAAAAAAATTGGATCTACCTTGAAAGGGATCGGGCCTACCTACCAAGATAAAATTGGCCGATCTGCACTCCGGATAGGGGATGTACTTAGCCCTGACTTTAAGGAAAAATATGCAGTGCTATTGGATAAGCACAAATCAACACTTTCTTTTTACAACTATCCTTTGGATGCATTGGAGGAGATGGAACGGCAATTTTTTGAAGCCATTGAATTTGTTAAGACACTTCCTTTAATCGATAGTGAATATGTAGTAAACGAAGCCTTACAGGCAAATAAACGAATTTTGGCTGAGGGTGCACAAGGTTCGCTACTAGATATTGATTTTGGCAGCTATCCTTTTGTGACTAGTTCCAATACGATGACAGCCGGAGCTTGTACTGGTCTTGGGGTTGCTCCTTCCAAAATTGGAGAGGTTTTTGGAATATTTAAGGCGTATTGTACGCGTGTAGGGTCTGGCCCATTTCCTACCGAATTGATGGATAGCACAGGGGAAGAGATGCGTAAAGAAGGAAATGAATTTGGGAGTACCACTGGTAGGCCTAGACGTTGCGGATGGTTGGATCTGCCTGCTTTGAAGTATTCCATCCTGATTAATGGGGTTACCCAGCTATTTATGATGAAGGCGGATGTGCTGAATATTTTTGAAGATATCAAGGTGTGTACGGCCTACAAACTGCCCTCTGGGGAGCAACTTGAAAAGTTGCCGTTTGAAATCAATGAACTTGATATCAAACCAGTGTATAGGACGATGAAAGGATGGAATTGTTCCCTAGAAGGTGTGAGCACCTACGAAGAGTTTCCGGCAGCACTGAAGGATTACGTAACTTATCTGGAAAAGGAGCTGCAAGTGCCCATCAAGTTAGTGTCTATTGGACCAGATCGTACACAAACTATTTTGCGTTAAATAAAAATACATCCCAAATGAAAAGCTCTCGGCTATACCTTGCCAAGAGCTTTTTTTTTAAACCTTACTTCTTTTATTTAGGGTTTTATTTATGGGCATGTGAAGCTATTCTTCAATTTCATTTTTGTGTGTATGTTATTTGGACCCTTGACCCAAGTGTGGGGACAGGTGGGGTTTCCCTATTGTGAAACCTTTCAAACTCCAAATACGCAAGCAACTACTATTTTTGGGGGGGATGCGCAATTGACCGAAGGGGTGTTGCGATTAACGTCCAATCAAACTAATCAACGCGGTCATATTTACCTGGATATTCCTTTCCCTTCCACCTATGGTTTAAAGGCTGAATTTGAATATTTTAGTTATGGTGGAACAGGACAATTTTTAGCAGATGGGTTCACTGTTTTTTTATTTGATGGAGATACACCTGCTTTCAATGCGGGAGGATTTGGAGGGTCACTAGGGTATGCTCCTCGAAACCAAGAACCTGGGCTGTCCAATGCCTATTTGGGGATTGGATTTGATGAATATGGAGGGTTCGGAACGAGTCAACAGGGTCGTTCAGGCTCTTTTTCTGTGGTGGATCAAAATGGAAGGGCGCCTGATGCAATTGTAATAAGAGGTCCCGGAAACCAATTCGAAGGCTACCCTTTTGTGGTTGGACGAAGAACGAATGAAGTGGGGGCTGATAAAAATGGGTTGAATGCAGGAGATCAATTTACAATAAGTTCTGGGGGAGCAGGGACTAGGAGGGTTACAGATCCTGCCTCTCCCGGTTACAGGAAAGTGTTTTTGGAGCTACAGCCCAATGTTAGTGGGCCAGGATTTTTCTTGAAGCTCACGATGGAGGTCACCACCGAACTCAATAAACCTCGAATGGTGACTATTTTTGACGGTGCGTATCAGTTTCCTGCCCCAAAGAATTTAAAGATTGGGTTTTCTGCTTCTACAGGCGGAATGACAAATTTTCACGAAATTCGAAATCTGATTGTGGAAGTTGCGGATGATGAGTCACTTCAAAATCCAGAAGGGGTAGATTTCACAGATAAAGCATCTTGTGCAGGGCAACTAAATCAATTTTACATCACCGACGAGGAAGTACGGTTGCCCAATGAAAATAGTTCCATCCGCTGTTTGCAGTTTTATGCTTCCTTGGATGATATCGAGGAGGAGAGTGAAGATCTATGTACCCAAGCCCGATGTCTAGAGCAAAATCGAGTTTTGATTGTGCCACAAGGAATTTTTCAGGCCAGTGACCAAGCTGGGGGGTATACTTTTCTTCCCAATGAAGCCTTTATAGATCAGGAAGTCACGGTTTATTATACGATTACCGATAGCTATGGAAAAACTTCCCAACCAAATTCGATTACCTTGATTATTAAGGAATCTCCAGATCCTATTGTCTTAAAAGTAAGTGGAGAAACACAATCTCAGAATGAGGTGATTGTCTGTGAAGGGGAATCAGTAAAGCTGGTTGGTGAGGGGAATGAATCCTACTATCGATTTGAATGGAAGAAAGATGGGGTTTTATTACCAGATGCTACGAGTCAGGAATTGCTAGTAGATGTATTTGGAGTATATGAGGTCATTGGCTTCAATCGCAAAGGTTGTCCTGCTATCAGCAATAAAATAGAAGTTAAGCGTGTTCCCTATCCAGAACTAAAGTTGAATCAAGCCATGGTAGGCTGTATTCCGGGACAATCCTTAGATGCGGGTAGTTTTATCAGTGGGTTTGACCTCACGCGCTTTGATTACAGAATGGTTGGTGAGGGGTTGGATTTAGAAAATGAGCAATTGAAAGCAGTAAATACTTCTGGTAATTTTGAATTGCAAGTAAAGCCCAAAGGAATTACATGTTATTCAGATCCTTTTTCTGTAGAAGTTTACATTCAAGAGAAAGCACTGGAAGTAGCCTTTGATTTTGAGGTGGCTGGCACTGGGATCAAAGACGATGCAAGTGGGGGGATATTTCCTGATGATGTGATTCAATTCACGGATTTATCAGGAGAGCGGATTGTGTCGTGGGAATGGGATTTTGGGGATGAAACTAGCTCACTGGAAAAGGAGCCCTCCCATACTTATGGAAAAAAAGGAAAGTTTGAGGTGCTTTTGGTCGCTACAGATCGCTATGG
>Ga0222714_10002101_pt1 | contig 21597 bp, 20 predicted proteins | sample C33_3DmetaG_FD_165048 | JGI IMG/M metagenome (GOLD analysis project Ga0222714, IMG submission 165048) | Estuarine water microbial communities from San Francisco Bay, California, United States - C33_3D | ecosystem: Environmental > Aquatic > Marine > Unclassified | place: USA: California...
CATTTCCAATGGGTTGATGCCCCAGGAAAAGAAGGCAGGCAAAAAACAGTGATGGGACGTGGGCGCCGCGCAAGCCACGGCAGTTTGGTGCCGCGTATTCCTGATCTTTAAAACGGACCTCCCTTGCGAGAGGTCTCCCTCCCGCAAGGGTGTTGAGTTCACGTGGATGTTTTATTTTAGTTCTCGCGGCCGTCGCGGCCGTCGTCGCGGTCGCCGCGGCCGTCGTCGCGGTCGCCGCGGCCGTCGTCGCGGTCGCCGCGGCCGTCGTCGCGGTCGCCGCGGCCGTCGTCGCGGTCGCCGATGCCGTCGTCGCGGTCGCCGATGCCGTCGTCGCGGTCGCCGCGGCCGTCGTCGCGGTCGCCGCGGCCGTCATCGTCACCGCTGCGCTCGCGCTCCTCTTCGGTGCTGCCCTGACCTGACTTGTCCCGGTCACCGGCCTCGCCATCCGAGCCTGCACCCTGACCGGCACGGTAGCGCTCCGCGGCCATGATGGTGCCGGCCGCTTCTTCCACGCCCGATTTGCCCCCTTGAAAACTGGCGAAGGCCACCACCGCCACCACCACCACGGCACCGATGCCGATGAGCGCGACCTTCTTCTTGCCATAGTCCTCGGCCATGTCTCTCTCCTCTCTCCTCTTGGCCGCTTTCGGCCATTTGGTGACTGAACTGTACCAACAAATACCGGGGCCAGGCCAAAAAGTTGGTGCCGGCCCCGCCCTTAATCCGCCGCCCTACCAGGACACCTCGCGATCCAGGAGGTATTCCCCAACCGGGATCCCGGCCCTGATCTGATCACCGTGACCCTGACGCTCGCCTCCGGGTGGCCGGGCAGGGTCGCCACGAGCGTACCGGACAGGTCCTGAGTCGGCGGGCCCACGCCCACCTGCTGGTCAAGGACCGGGCCGACTGCTGCGCTCGCGTTCCTCTTCGGTGCTGCCCTGACCTGACTTGTCCCGGTTACCGGCTTCGCCATCCGAGCCGCCACTCTGGCCAGCGCGATAGCGCTCCGCGTCCCTGAGGGTATGCAACCCCATGGTACCGGCCGCGTCTTCACCTGCGGGTCCGGCCTGGAAGCCGGCCCAGGCCACCACCGCCACCACGACGGCGCCGATGCCGATCAGGACGGCCCTCTTCTTCCCGTTCGCCTCTGACATCTCTCTCTCCCGCGACCTGTTTAGGAGGCCTGTAGCTAGTTGAACTGTAACAAATACCGGGGCCAGGCCAAAAAGTTGGTGCCGGCCCCGCCCTTAATCCGCCGCCCTACCAGGACACCTCGCGATCCAGGAGGTATTCCCCTATCGGGGCCCCAGCCTTGACCACCGTGACCCTGACGCTCGCCTCTGCGGCGCCGGGCAGGGTCAGGGATTCCTGGACCGAGCCCGGGGTCAGTGTGCGGCGCGTGACCTCGCTGCCCTGGCTGAAAACCAGTTCGACTTCCTCGTCGACCTCGAGATCGAGCTGCAGTTGCATAGACTCCCCGGCGTTTTCGCTGGTGATCGAGCCCTGCAGGGCCTCCAGGGACAGCCTGAGCACACCGTCACCTGCCTGGCCGGTGGCCGGGCGGGTCGCCATGAGCGTACCGGACAGGTCCTCCGTCGGTGGGCCCACGCCCACCTGCTGGTCAAGGACCAGGCCGACTGCCAGCGCCCCGAGCCCTGCCGCCAGCGCGGTGAGCTGCCACCGCGGCTCGCGCCACAAGCGCTTGCGGACGGGGCGAGCGGCCGTGGGCGCTGCCTGCGGCAAGGCCGCCATCACGTCCGCGAGCAGTCCCGGCGGGACCTCGTGCTGGGGCAGGTTGGCCAGCGCGTCCTCCACGGCGCGCAGCCGGCGACGGTCCTCCGCCGATTCCGGGTGCGTTGCCTGGGATTCGTCCAAGCGGTCCTCGCTCATGTCTGCTCCAGCCAGGCGGCCAACAGGGGGCTGTCCTTCAGCCGCTGCCGCGCAGAAAAAAGCCTCGACTTGACTGTTTTCGCCGGGATGTCGAGGATCGCCGCCATGTCCTCGTAACTGCAGCCCACTACGTGGTGCAGCACGATGACCGCGCGGTAGTCGTCGCTCAGTCCCATGATGGCTGCCTGCAGCGCACCGTCGAACTGGTCCTGGCCCAGCGCTTGTTCGGGCCCAGCCGCGGAATCCCGTTCCTCTCCGCTGAGGCCCTCGTGGGATCGCCGCCGCTTGCCGTGATTGATCGATTCATTGATGGCGATCCGGTACAACCAACTGAAGAACCTGTACTGCGGGTCAAAGTCCCCGAGGTGCTCGTAAGCCTTGAGGAAGGTGGCCTGGGCCACATCGCGCGCATCCTCGCCATGGCGCAGCATGCGGAGCGCCGCGTTGAAGACGGGCCGCTGGTAGCGCACGACCAGGGTCTCGAAGGCACCCCTGTCGCCCGTCCGGCAGCGCCGCACCAGCGCCTCGTCACTCTCCTCGCTCATACCTACCATCGTCCGGGCAGAAAGTTGGTGCCATGATAGTTCCGTGTGGACTTCACGGTCCGCCTCCCGGCCCCTGCCAGTCGTAGACGCCGCGCCGCGCGGTGATGCGCCACCGCCCGTCCCGCCTGGCCCAGCTGTCCAGGTACCGCCCGCCCACGAACAGGTCGCGCTCGCTGCCGGTGGGCGAGAACAATCCCTGCCCGGGCCCAGTGGCGGGGACGCGATGGAAGGCGGTGAAGTACGCTTCGCTCTTGGCTGCATCGCCGGCGAGTTCGATCAGCACGCTGCCGAGCTGGTGGTGGGTGACCGGCAGCGGCGTGACGCGCTCCAGCGCGATGGCGCAGAAGTCCTTCGAGGGGCCCTTGAAGCCCCCTTGCTCATGCACGGAATCTTCGTGAAAACAGTCTTTTAGGAGTTCTGCATGGCGACGGTCGATCCCCCGGCAGTACCGGTGCAGCACCTCTAGGATCTCCTGCTTGGCCAGCAACCCGGCCGTAGCGTCTGCCATGGGCCATTCTGGCACGTCTGCTATGCTCGCGCAGCCCAAAACAGCCTGATGAAGGAGGCGCACGATGGCCCTGGATCCCGCTTTCAAGCCCCTGCTGGCCATGCCGGAAATGCAGTTCGCCAGGCCTCCGGAGGGGGTGACCCCCCAGATGGTGCGCGAGTTCGCCAAGGCTGCCCGACCCGACCTGCCGCCCCCCGCGCTCCACCAGGTCCGGAACCTGACGATCCCGGGGCCCGGCGGCGATCTGGCCCTGCGGCTGTATCACCCCACGGCTGCCCGGCCGGCGCCGGTCATCCTGTTCCTGCACGGCGGTGGGTTCGTGCTCTGCGACCTCGACAGCCACGACCTGCTCTGCCGCGGCCTCGCCCTGGCCTCGGGCTGTGCGGTGGTCTCGGTGGACTATCGGCTGGCCCCGGAAACCCGCTTTCCCGGGCCGGTGGAGGACAGCTACGCCGCGCTCGAATACGTGGCGCAGGAGGGCGCCTCGCTGGGCCTGGATGCAACCCGCATCGCCGTGTGTGGCGACAGCGCGGGCGGCTCGCTGGCCATTGCCACGGCGCTCTTGGCCCGCGACCGCAAGGGTCCGGCCATTCGTCACCAGGCGCTGCTCTACCCGGTGACCGATGCGGTCTGTAACCGGCCGTCCATGATCGACTACGCCAGCGGCTACGTGCTCACCCGTTCGGTGATGGAATGGTTCTGGGAGTGTTTCCTGGAACACCCGAGCCATGGCGACGACCCGCTGGCTTCGCCAGCGCGCACGGCCAACCTCGAGGGCATGCCACCGGCCACGGTCATTACCGCCGAATACGACGTGCTCCGCGATCAGGGGGAGGAGTATGCGGACCGCCTGCGGGCAGCCGGTGTGCCGGTGGTCTCCCGGCGTTATCTCGGCATGATCCATGGTTTTGCGACCATGCCCCACGTCACCGGGATCGCCGACCGGGCCATCGCCGACGTCGGCCTCGACATCCGCCATGCGCTGGGTGCCTCCGCCGACGGCATCGAGGCCGAGAACATCGCCCGTGCCCAGCGTCTGTATGCCGCCGCCATGACGGCGGACTGGGCCACGGTGGAGGCACTGGTGGCGGCGGATTGCCGCATCGAGGAATCTTCCGGCCTGCCGTTCGCGGGTGTCTACGTGGGCCCGCAGGGCATGCAGGACCTGTTCGTGAAGGTGGGTGGCATGGTGACCATCCTGGATGTGCGCCTGAAGCCCATGATCGCCTCCGGGGATACGGTGGTGGTGCCCATCGACCTGGTGCTGGATGACGGCGGTCAACCGGCTCCCATCCCGGTGGTCGAGGTGTTGCGCTTTGCGGACGGTAAGGTCGTGGAGCTGACGCCCTACTACTTCGATACCAACAAGGTCTCGGCCATTGCCGCAGCCCGCGGCTGAGAACATGAGCGGCCCGACGATGCGGGAGGGCTGGCTGGCCGGCGCCGACGGCAATCGCCTGGCGTTTCGCGCCTTCGAGGCCGAGGGGGAGCATGCCGTCCTGCTGCTGCACGGCGGCGGGCAGTCGGGGCGGGCCTGGTGGCGGGCGGCCGAATGGCTGGCGGCGCGCGGCCACGCCAGCTTCATTTACGACCAGCGCGGGCACGGTGACAGCGAATGGTTGGAGACTGGCCGCTATGCGCTGGATGACTTCAAGGACGACCTCGACCTGGCGCTGGAGCACTTCGGGCGGCCCTGTGTGCTGGTGGGCTCTTCGCTCGGCGGCCTGGTCTCGCTCCTGGCAACCGGAGGCGGACATCGCCTGGTGACCGGGCTGGTGCTGGTGGACACGGCGCCCCAGCTGAACGAGGCGGAAGTGAAACGATTGATCCGCTTTCTGTCCGGTGGCGGGGTAGAGGGCTTCGACTCGCCGGAGGCGGCCGCCGAGCACATGCGGGCCTTCTTTCCGGAGCGCCCCGTGAAAACGGCTTCCGTGATGGCCGGGCTGTTCCAGGATCCGGCTGGCCGCTGGCGCTGGCGCTGGGACCTGCGCATGATCCTGGGCGAGCGGAATTCGGTGGGCCTGCCCCACCAGGATCGCATGCACGAGCTGGCGAGACAGATCACCGTGCCCGTGCTGCTGCTGCGGGCCGGGCGCAGTGAACTGGTCTCGGATGCGGCCGTCGAACGCCTCCGGCGCTGCACGCCACAACTGGAACTCGACCTGCTCGAGGACTCGGATCACATCGTGGGTGGCGCGGATGGCGAGATGATCATGGCGCGCATCCTGCCGTTCATACGGAAGTGTGGCCGGCAACGTGCTGGAGGGGAGGCATGAATCACCGGACGGTCGGCGAGGGGCTGCGCCTCGCGGTGCAGGCGAACCCGCAGGGTGATGCCATCATCATCGGTGGGCAGCGGCTCAGTTTTAGCCAGCTGCAGGCGCGGGCTGCGAAGGTAGCGGGTGGACTCCGAGGCCTGGGTATCCGGCCCGGCGATCACGTTGGTATCCTGATGCCCAACAACCTGGAATACCTGCTGCTCTTTCACGCCTGCGCGCTGCTTGGCGCGGCGGCCGTTCATTTCAATTCCCGGTATCGCAGCGAGGAACTGCGCTATGTGATCCAGGATTCCGGGATCAAGCGCCTGTTCACCTCCGCCATGCAGCGCGAGTTCGCCGACTACGAGGCCATGCTCGGCCAGCTTTATCCGGAGCTCGCCGGCTGGGACGGTCGCCGGCGGCTGGCGCTCGCCGAGGCGCCCAGGCTCGAGGCCATCCACCTGCTGCACGCGCCGCAGGGGCACGCCTGGCCGGGCTGGGAAGCGCTGATGGGTGAGGAGCCGCTTGCAGAGGGTGATTGCTGCAGCGACCCCGAGCGCATCGCCCTGATCATGTACACCTCGGGTACCACGGCCCAGCCCAAGGCCTGCCTGCTCTCGCACCGCTCGCTGGAGTTCTGTGGGCGCGGCCTGGCAGAGCGCTGGCAGATGGGTCCTGCGGACCGCTTCTGGGACCCACTGCCGTTCTTCCATATGTCGACCATCCTGCCGCTCGCCGCCTGCCGGGCCAGCGCTGCGGCCTTCATCGGCCAGGAGCATTTCGATGCCGGGGCATCGGTGCAGGAGATCGAGGCCGAGCGTGCCACCATCCTGTTTCCCTCCTTCCCGACGCTGACCAACGCGCTGTTCACTCATCCGGATTTCAGCGCGGCCAAATTTTCCAGCGTCCGCATCGTCAACAACGTGGGCCCGGCAGACCTGCTGCGACGCTTCGCAGATGCCCTGCCCGCGGCTGCACATGTCTCCGCCTACGGCCTGACCGAGGCTGGTGGGGTGATCGCCTTCAACCATCCGGACGACACGCTGGAACAGCGCACTACCACTTCCGGACAGGTCTTCGATGGCGTGGAGGTGAAAGTCGTCGACCCGGAGACCCTCGAGGCCATGCCGGACGGCGAGACGGGTGAGATCCTGATTCGTGGGCCCTCCATGTTCAGCGGCTACCTCAACGCGCCGGAGAAGACCGCCGAGGTGACTGCCCCGGGGGGCTGGCTCAGGAGTGGTGATCTGGGCGCGTTGGTGGACGGAGGACGCATCCGCTACGTCGGCCGCCTCAAGGACATGCTGAAGGTGGGCGGCGAGAACGTGGCGGCCATCGAGATCGAGGGACAGCTGTGTCAGCACCAGGCGATCCGCATGGCGCAGGTGGTGTCGGCGCCGGATGACCGCCTGGTGGAGGTGCCTGCAGCCTTCATCGAACTCGAGCCTGGCGCCAGCCTCGAGCGCGAGGCCGTGATCGAGTTCCTGCGCGGCCGCATCGCCAGTTTCAAGATTCCGCGCTACGTGGCCTTCATCACCGAGTGGCCCATGAGCGCCACCAAGATCCAGAAGTTCAAGTTGCGCTCCATGATCGATCCGGCCGACCGGGTCGAGGTCCAGCGCAGGCCGTGACTGCGCAGCCCGCCAACCTTCAGGAACTGGCCGGCTGGGAGGGCCCCAGCGGTCGGGGTGAGACTTTATGGCGGTGTCCACGCAGCGGGATCTGGATCGTGGAGTCCGATGCGCTGGTGCGCGAGGTGCTGTCACGGCCGGAGCCCTATTCGAGCAAGGTGTCGCTGTCGGCGCTGGATGCCGGCTTCCCCGCGGCGGAGGTGGAGGCGATCCATCGTGCGGAGGGTGTGCGCTTCACCCGCACGCTGCAGACTAACGACCCCCCGGATCATCGGCGCTTCAGGGCGCTCGTCGAGAAAGTGTTCACACCGCGTCGCGCCGAGGAGATGGCGCCGACCATTCGTGCGCTGTGTCAGGAGCTGTTGGCCGACTGGCAGGCGGGCGCAACCTTCGACGCCGTAGCCGGCTACGCCATGCCGCTGCCCCTGGTGCTCATCGCCCGGCAGCTGGGCGTGTCGCGTGAAGACCTGGCGCTGCTGCGACGCTGGTCGGACGCCGCCATCGTGGCCATTGGTCTGGGCGCCAGCCGCGAACAGCACCTGGATGCGGCTCGCCAGGCCGCCGAGTTCCAGCGCTACTTTCGTGGGGTGCTGGCCGAGCCCGGGCGAAGCAGCGAGGGCAGCCTGATCGCGCTCATTGCAGCAGCCGCCAGCGAGGAAGGCTCCCGCCTGGACGAGGCGGAGCAGCTCTCGCTGCTGCATACGCTGATGATTGCAGGCCACGAGACCACGGCCTCGACGCTGGCCTCGGCCATGCTGGCCCTGGCCACCCGCGTGGGACTGATGGATCGCCTGCGAAGCGACGGTTCGCTGGTGAAGCGCTTCGTGGAGGACGTGCTGAGGATTCATGCGCCCGTGCAGGGCCTGTTCCGCAGGGTACGAGAGTCGGTCGCGCTGGGGGGCGTGGAGCTGGCTGCGGGCGAGTTGCTTTGCCTCAGGCTGGGGTCCGCCAACCGTGATACGGCTCGCCATGGTTCGAGCGAGCTGCCCGAGGTACCCGAAGGCGGACTGAATCACCTGGCTTTCGGCCTCGGCCTGCACCACTGCATCGGGGCGGCGCTGGCCCGCAGGGAACTGGTGCTGGCCGTCGAGGTCCTGCTGGCGCGCTTTCAGTCGTTGCAGCTGGCCGTGCCAGTCGAATCATTGGTCTACACTCGCAGCGTCATGACCCGCGGACTCACCTCATTGCCCTTGATAGGAGTCGAGCATGCCGCGTAGCAGCCTCGCGGATTCGGACATCGTCCTGGCCCTCGGCCGTCGCACGCCCTTCGGGCGTTTTGGCGGGGGGCTGCGCGAGGTCAGCCTGACCGAGGCTTCGGTGCACGCCGCGCGCGCTACTGCCGAGGCGGCCGGCCTACCGCTCACGGCCTTCGACCACTTCGTGTTCGCCACCACGGTACCGACCGACCGCGACTCCCTGTTCGCGCACCGGGCCATCTGTGTGGCCACCGGCTTTCCGCTGGAGACCAGTGCGCTCGGAGTGGTGCGGGCCTGCGGATCGGGCCTGCAGGCGATCATCTCGGCGGCCCATCAGGTGATGGACGGGTCCAGTGCAGTGGCCATGGCTGGTGGTGCCGAGATGTTCAGTCGCGTGCCGTATGCCGTGACGACCGCCCGCTGGGGACACAAGCGCGGGACACAGCTGCTGGAGGACATGCTGGACTGGGCCTACCGTTGCCCTACCACGCTGGCCTATATGGGCGAGACTGCCGAACGGCTGGCCGCCGATTACGGCTACGATCGTTGCGCCATGGACGAGTGGGCGGTGATGAGCCAGGCCCGCGCGCAGCAGGCCACGGCCTCGGGTTTTCTGGCCGCGCAGATCGCGCCCATTGCCACCCCCGATGGCATGCTGGAAAAAGACGAGAGTCCGCGTGCGGGCATCACGCTCGAGCGGCTGGCGTCGTTGAAGCCGGCCTTCTCCGATGGTGGGCCGGTTACGGCAGGCAACGCCTCGCCAGTGTCCGATGGCGCGGGCTTCATGGTCGTGGCCGATCGCCGCTCGCTGCTGGAGGCAGGGGGGCAGCCTGCCGCCCGCCTGCTGGGCTGGGCCACGGTGGGCGTGGCGCCCGAACTCATGGGTCACGGACCGGTGCCGGCGATCGAGAAACTGCTCGCGCGGCACGGCCTGTCGGTGGGTGACATCGACTACTGGGAAATCAACGAGGCGTTTGCCGCGGTGACCCTGCACGTGGAGCGGCAACTGGGCGTGCCGCGTGAGCGGACCAACCTCTACGGTGGGGCGATTGCGGTGGGTCACCCGCCGGGGGTCACTGGCATCCGCATGACGCACACCGCAATCCAGCACCTGCAGTCGATGGGCGGAGGTCGCGCGGTCATGGCCATGTGCCTAGGGTCCGGGCAAGGCATGGCGGTTCTCATAGAGGTCTGAGGAGAAAGACATGGGTAGGTTGCAAGGCAAGGTGGCGCTGGTCACCGGGGCGGGCAGCGGCATTGGCGAAGGCATCGCTGCGGCCTACGCAAGCGAGGGTGCCTGCGTAGTGGTCGCCGATCTCGATGCCGCGGCGGCAGCACGGGTGGCGGCAACCATCGTCGCCGAGGGTGGCAAGGCGGTCGGGCTGGCGCAGGACGTCACCCGCGAGCAGGACTGGGACGCAGCGGTCGCGCGCGCGCAGGCGGAGTTTGGTGACCTTTCCGTGCTGGTCAACAATGCAGGCATCGCGCCATGCGCAGACCCCATCGAGACGCTCTCACTCGCCGACTGGCGGCGGACCCTGGCGGTGAACCTGGACGGCGTGTTCCTGGGTACGCGGGCGGGCATCCGTGCCATGAGGGCGGGCGCGGCAGGGTCCATCATCAACATTTCGTCCGTCTACGGGCTGGTGGGCACGACCCGTGCGCCGGACTACGTGGCCGCCAAGGGCGCGGTCCGGCTGTTCAGCAAGGCGGCGGCGCTGGAGTGCGCGGAGGCGGGCTACCGCATCCGGGTCAACTCCCTGCATCCGGGCTTCATCGATACGCCCATGCTGGAGCGCGGACTCGAGCAGATGAGCGGCAAGGGGATCGTGCCCGACCCTGTGACTGGCAGGGCGGCCATTACCAGCCTGCATCCCATAGGCCGGCTCGGCACGCCTACCGACATTGCGGCTGCAGCGGTTTATCTCGCGAGCGATGAGTCGGCGTTCATGACCGGCGCCGAACTGGTTGTCGACGGCGGTTATACCGCGCGCTGAGCCTTGCCCTGAGGGTTGGCGGGTTCCAGTACGAAACCCTCGTAACCCCGATCCGCAATCCCCTGACAGGTGTCGCGATAGGGCCCCACGCCGCCGACGTAGGGCATGAACATCCTCGGCTTGCCGGGGATGTTTGCTCCGACGTACCAGGAGTTCGCCCTGGGGAACAGCGTGGTGTCGGCCACCTCGGAGACATGGCGCATCCAGTTCGCTTCTGCCGTGGCATCGGCCTCCATGCTCTGCAGACCGTGCTCCCGCAGATAGGCCACGGCGTCCGTCACCCATTCCACATGCTGCTCGATCGAGACCACCATGTTGCTCAGCACCGAGGGACTGCCGGGGCCGGTCATCATGAACAGGTTGGGGAAACCCGCCGAGGCGAGTCCGAGATAGGCCGAGGGACCACCCGCCCACTTGTCCTGCAGCGTGAGGCCGTTGCGTCCCTCGATCTCGATGCCGAGCAGGGCGCCGGTCATGGCATCGAAGCCAGTGGCGAAGATCAGGCTGTCGACTGCATACTCCGCGGCCTCGGTCCGCAGGCCGGTGGGAGTGATTTCCACGATCGGCGCCTTGCGCACGTCGACCAGCGTGACGTTGGGGCGGTTGTAGGTCGCGTAGTAATGGGAGTCCACGCAGATGCGCTTGGTGCCGATCGGATGGTCGGTCGGGCAAAGCAACTCTGCCACCGCCGGATCCTTGACGATTGCGCGGATCTTGCCGCGCACGAAGTCGGCGGCGGTGGCGTTGGCTTCCTCGGTGACCAGCAGGTCGGCAAAGGCCTGCAGGGTGCGGGTGGCGCCCCCGTATTGCCAGGCAGCCTCGAACCTCTTTTGCCGCTCTTCGGGTGAGGCGGCCAGGGCGGAGTCGGTAGTCATGTCTACCGGGACCCCAAAGAAGGAGGCCCGTGCGGCCGCACGGTGCTCCGGATAGCGTGCCTTGAGCGAACGCTGGAAGTCTTCATCGATCGGCCCGTTGTGGGCCGGGATGCTGAAGTTGGGCGTGCGCTGGAAGACGAACAGCTGGCTGGCCTGCTCGGCAACCCTGGGGATGACCTGGATGCCGGTGGAGCCGGTGCCGATCACGCCCACCCGCTGACCGGTGAAGTCCACGCCTTCCTTGGGCCACTGGGCCGTGTGGTACCACTTGCCCCGGAATGACTCGATACCCTTGAAGGGCGGCAGCCGCGGGCTAGACAGGCAACCGGTTGCCATGATGCAGAACGGTGCTTCAAGGGTGTCGCCGGATTCAGTGGTGACGGTCCAGGTGCCGGTGTCATCCTGCCAGCGGGCCGACTTCACCCGGGTGTGAAAATGGATGTCGCGGCGCAGGTCGAAGCGGTCCGCCACGTGCTGCAGGTAGCCCAGGATCTCGGGCTGGGTCGGGTAGCGCTCCGTCCAGTTCCATTCCTGCTCCAGCTGTTTGTCGAAGCCATAGGAGTACTCCATGCTCTCGACATCGCAGCGCGCGCCCGGGTAGCGGTTCCAGTACCAGGTACCGCCTACGTCACTACCGGCTTCGAGTACCACCGCGCGGAAGCCCAGCTCGCGCAGGCGGTACAGGAGGTAGAGCCCGGAGAAGCCGGCGCCGACCACGATCACGTCAAAATCTCTAGGTGATTGCTGGCTCATCTGGACCCCCGGGCCCGGTGCAGGAAGGACAAGTGAAGTGTAAGCTTTCCCAATCATAGCGCCGCTTCGAGAGGAAAACACATGCGCCCTGGATTGCCGCTATCCGCCTTCGCGATGTTCGTTTTTTCGGCGACAAGTGCACTGGCCGCGCCGGATACTGAGTGGCCGGCCTACGGCCGCACCCCGGACGAACAGCGCTTCAGCCCGCTTGACCAGGTCAACGCGGACAACGTCGGCGGCCTCGGCCTTGATTGGGCGTTGGACCTTCCGGATGCCACGACCCTGGTCAGTACGCCCCTGATGGTTGACGGGGTGATTTATTTCTCGGGTGACCGGGCCATCGTCCGCGCAGTGGATGCGCGCACCGGCAAGTTGCTCTGGGTCCACGACCCGCAGGCCTGGAAGCATTCTCCGCGCGGCATCGCCTTTGGCTGGAGCTCCAATCGCGGCATCGCCTACGAGGACGGCAGGATCTTCGTCGGTGCCACCGACGGACGGGTGGTGGCCCTCGACGCGCGAAACGGCGAGGTGCTGTGGGCGGCCCGCAGTTTTCCGGTGGGTGAGCGCAAGGCCATCACCGGCGCCCCGCGTGCTTTCGACGGCAAGGTGTTCATCGGCCATGGCGGTGCGGAGTTCGGCACCCGCGGTTACCTTGATGCGTTTGACGCCGAGACCGGTGAGCGCCTGTGGCGTTTTCACACCGTGCCCGGCGACCCGGCCAACGGCTTCGAGAGCCCGGCCATGGAAATGGCTGCCAGCACCTGGAGCGGTCGCTGGTGGGCAGAGGGCGGTGGCGGCACGGTCTGGCATGCCATTACCTACGATCCGGATCTCGACCTGATTTACCTCGGGGTGGGCAACGGCGGTCCCTGGAACCGCGAGCTGCGCAGTGACGGCATCGGCGACAACCTGTTCCTGTGCTCCATCGTGGCGGTGAGGGCCGACACCGGCGAGTATGTCTGGCACTACCAGATGAACCCGGGCGAGGAGTGGGACTACAAGGCCACCATGGACATCGTGCTGGCCGACCTCGAGATCGATGGTCAGGTCCGCAAGGTGTTGATGCAGGCGCCGACCAACGGTTTCTACTACGTGATCGAGCGTGAAACCGGCAAGCTCCTGAGTGCTGAGAAATATGCCCGGGTCAACTGGGCCGAGCGCATCGACCTCGAGACCGGGCGACCGGTCGAAAATCCGGCCGCGCGGTTGAAGCCTGGAGAGCGCTTCGAGATGTGGCCGAGCCCCTGGGGCGCGCACAACTGGCAGGCCATGTCCTTTAATCCGCAGACTGGCCTCGCCTACATCCCCGCCATGCACATGCCTGCCACCTGGCTGCGTGGCAGCGAACTGGAGGGGCCACCAGGACATTTCCGGCTGGGCATGATCGTGGAACACCCCACCGATCCCAATGCCAGCAAGGGTAGCCTGCTGGCGTGGGACCCAATTCGGCAGGAGGCACGCTGGAATGTCGAATATGACGCGGTGTGGAACGGCGGCACCCTGACCACGGCAGGTAATCTGGTCATGCATGGGACGGGTGCTGGCCAACTGCTGGCCTACGACGCCCGCGACGGGCGCCGACTGTGGGCCTTCGATGCCCAGCGTGGCATCAGTTCGCCCCCCATTACCTACGAGATCGACGGGCAGCAACGCTTCGCTGTGCTGGTGGGCTGGGGCGGACTGGCCTCCTTCGGCACCGCTGCGTTCAGCAAGCATGGCTGGAAGTTCAAGGCACCGGGTATCAGGCTTCTCAGCTTCAGCCTGAACGGTAAGGCGCGTTTGCCCGAGGTCGACACCCGCCGCTTCAGCCTGGCGCCGGTGGATACGGGCTCGGAGCCCATCGACGAGGCCAGCGCGCTCCGGGGGCTTGGCCTCTATCACACCATCGCCTGTGCGACTTGCCACGGCCTGATGGCTCAGTCAACGGGAGGCGCCGGCCCGGACCTGCGCGAGGCCGCCTCGACCAACGATTACCGACTGTTCCGCAGCGTGGTCGCCGAGGGCGCCTTGCTGCCCGCGGGCATGCCCATGTTCGATGAGCTGACCGAGTCCGAGCTGCGCGCGATCTACGCCTTCCTGCGGCAGCAGACGAGGGCGGCTGTCCCGTCCCCAGGCCGCTGACCCGGGCTCAGGCGGCCGCGCCCTTGCCGGCCGCCTGGATCGCCAGCCAGACCCGGTGCGGTGTGGCCGGCATGTCGATCTTCTCGACGCCCATCGGCCTGAGCGCGTGCAGCACGGCGTTCATCACCGCAGGTGGCGCTGCGATGGCGCCGGCTTCTCCGCAGCCCTTGACCCCCAGCAGGTTGTGCGGCGAGGGCGTCACCACGTAGTCGAGTTCGAAGTTGGGCACGTCGCCAGCGCGCGGCAGGCAGTAGTCCATTAGCGTGCCCGACAGCAGCTGGGCGCTGTCCGGGTCGTAGACACAGTTCTCGTAGAGCGCCTGACCGATGCCCTGCACGGTACCGCCATGCACCTGACCCTCGACGATCATCGGGTTGATGATGTTGCCGAAGTCGTCCACCACGGAGTACTTCGCCACCTCGGTGACGCCGGTTTCCGGATCGATCTCCACTTCGCAGATGTGCACGCCTTGCGGGAACGTGAAGTTGGCGGGATCGAAGAAGGCCGTCTCCTCAAGCCCCGGCTCGATTTCATCGGTAGGAAACTGCGCCGGCGCGTGGGCCACGAAGGCCAGCTCGGGGAAGGAGATGCCGCGGTCTGTGCCCACCACCGAGAAGCGTCCCTGGTCGAAGGTGATGTCGCCCTCCGCAGCCTCCAGCACATGGGCCGCGATCTTCTTGCCCTTGGCGATGACCTTGTCGAGCGCGCGGATCATGGCCGAGCCGCCGAGTGCAAGGGAGCGTGAGCCCACCGTGCCGAGGCCGAAGGGGGTGCGGCCGGTATCGCCATGGACCACCTCGACGTTCTGCATGGGGATGCCGAGCTTGTCGCTGACCAGTTGCGCGAACACGGTCTCATGACCCTGCCCGTGTGAGTGAGTGCCGGTGAGGACCGTCACCGAAGAGGTGGCCGACACCCGGATGGTGGCCGATTCGAACATGCCGCTGCCGCCGCCGGCGGCCATGACCAGCTTGGAGGGGCCGGCGCCGCAGGCCTCCACGTAGCTGGAGAAACCCACGCCCCGCAGCTTGCCGTTCGCGGCCGACGCCTTGCGCCTCGATTCGAAGCCAGCGTAATCCGATAGCGCCAAGGCCTTGTCGAGCACTTCCGGATAATTACCGGAGTCGTACTCCGAACCGAATGGTGTCTTGTAGGGAAAGGCATCCGGCTGGATGAAATTGCGCCGGCGCAGTTCGGCCGGGTCGATGCCGAGGTCGTGTGCGGCCTGCTCCACGATGCGCTCGATCACGTAGGCAGCCTCGGGGCGACCGGCGCCACGGTAGGCATCGACCGGGACCGTATTGGTGACCACGCCCTGCACGTCGCAATAGGCGGCCGGGATCACGTAAGTGCCTGAGAGCAGGGTGGCGTAGTAGTAGGTGGGAATGGCCGGACCGAAGGTGGAGTAGTACGCGCCCATATTGGCGATGGTGCTGACCCTGAGCGCCAGGAAGCGGCCCTCGCGGGTGGTGGCAAGTTCCACGTGGGTGCGGTGGTCGCGACCGTGGCGGTCGCTCAGGAAGGCCTCGCTGCGATCGGCCGTCCAACGAACCGGACGACCGAGGCGCCGCGCCGCCCACAACACGACGACCTCCTCGTTGTAATGAAAGGCCTTGGAACCAAAGCCCCCGCCGACGTCGTTGGAAATGACCCGGACCTTGTGCTCGGGGACCTGCAGGGTGACGGTGGCCAGCAGGATGCGGGCTACATGGGGGTTCTGGGAGGACAGCCAGAGGGTGAATTCCTGCTTGCCGACGTCGTACTCGCCGATGGCACTTCGTGGCTCCATCGCGTTGGCGACCAGCCGGTTGTTGACCAGGTCCAGCCTGGACACGTGCTCGGCCTTGGCGAAGGCCTGCTCGACCGCCGATTGGTCGCCAATCTCCCAGTGGAAGATCTGGTTGCGTGGGGCGCCTTCGTACAGCTCCGGGGCGCCTGCGGCGATGGCGTGCTCGATGTCGGCCACCACCGGCAGGTCTTCGATGTCCAAGTCGATGAGGTCGGCGGCCTCGCGGGCCTGCCAGGCGGTCTCGGCCACGATCACCGCCACCGGGTCACCGACGTAGCGGACGCGATCGACGGCGACGACCGGATGAGGGGGCGCGAACATCGGCCTTCCGTCGATGTTCTTGACCAGCCAGCCGCAGGGCAGGTCGCCAACGCCATCGGCCTTGAGGTCGGCGCCGGTGAACACGCCGATGACACCTGGCGCGGCAGCCGCCGCCTCGACGCCGACTTTGCGCAACGTGCCGTGCGCGACGGGGGAGCGAACCAGGTAGGCATGAACCTCGCCCGACCGGGACATGTCGTCGGTGTAGTTGCCGCGGCCGGTGATGAAGCGCTGATCTTCCAGTCGCGGTACCGACTGCCCGATTCCCGTGCTGCTCATGCGTGCTCCCTGGGTCGAACTTCAAGACGACCTCATAGTACCATCGGATTCTGCAAACTGGCTCCAGGAGGGGTCCATGGCCATCGAAGGCGAATATCGCATCGGCGCCCCCCGCGAGGCCGTGTGGGCGGCACTTAACGACGTCGAGATCCTCAAGGGCTGCATCCCTGGCTGCCAGGAACTGACCCGCTTGAGTGACACCGAGATCGAGGGGCGGATCCAGGCCCAGCTCGGGCCGGTCAAGGCCGCCTTTGGCACCCGGCTGACCCTCTCGGACATCGACCCACCAACGGGGTATACATTAAGCGGAGAGGGCAAAGCGGCCGTTGGTTTCGGCAAGGGCTCGGCCAAGGTTTCTCTTGCCGAGGAGGAGGGGGGTACCCTGCTGCGCTACAGCGCCACCATGCAACTGGGCGGCAAGCTGGCCCAACTTGGTTCGCGCCTGGTCGAGGGCGCCACGCGGCAGCTGGCTGACCAGTTCTTCGAGGCCTTTGCCCGCCAGGTCGATGCCGGGGCCGTAGCCGTCCCGCCCGGGGGCGAAGGGGCAGAAGGCGCGGCTGCGCCCGAGCCCGGGTCCCCGGCCGGCTGGCTGCGCTGGGTGGGCATAGGCGGGGCAGTCCTGCTAGTGTTGTGGCTGATCAAGGGCATGGCCTGAGCCGGTTGACCGGCAACGGCGGCGTCAGGAGGAGGTCGGGAGCATGACGGTAGAGGTATCCCTGCAGGTGAATGGCAAGGCGGTCAGTGCGGCGGTCGACCCGCGCACCCTGCTGGTGGAGCTGCTACGTCAGCACCTGAAGCTGACCGGTACCCACGTCGGCTGCGACACCAGCCAGTGCGGTGCGTGCGTGGTGCATGTCGACGGGTGCGCGGTGAAAAGCTGCACCATGCTGGCGGTCCAGGCCGAGGGCTCGAGCGTGACCACCATTGAGGGTCTCGCCCAGGGGAGTACCCTGCATCCAGTCCAAGAGGCCTTCCGCGAGTGCCACGGCCTGCAGTGTGGATTTTGCACGCCGGGCATGATCATGTCGGCGGTCGACCTGCTGCAGCGCAACCCGAACCCCACCGAGCCGGAGATCCGTCACGGGCTGGAGGGCAACATCTGCCGTTGCACTGGTTACCAGAACATCGTGCGCGCGGTGGCGACGGCCGCCGCGAAGCTGCGCGGCGACACGGCGGCAGCCTGAGGAGCCTGACCCATGCACCCGTTTGAATATCTACGCCCCCGTGACCTGGCTGCTGCAGTGGGTGAAAGCGCCACGGGCAACTACCTGGCCGGTGGCATGACCCTGCTGCCCTCGATGAAGTTGCGCCTGACCAGTCCGGATAAGCTGATCGACCTGTCCGGGCTGAAGGACCTCACCGGTATCCAGGCGGAATCCGCCGCCGTGGTCATCGGGGCCATGACCCGTCACGCCGAGGTCGCCGCCTCGGCTGAAGTCAGGCGCCTGATCCCGGCGCTGGCCGAGCTTGCCGGTGGCATCGGTGATCCGCTGGTTCGCAACCGTGGCACCCTCGGCGGCTCGCTGGCCAACAACGACCCTGCGGCGGACTACCCGGGTGCGTTGCTGGCCCTGGGCGGCACCGTGGTCACCGACCGACGCGACATCGCCGGGGACGATTTCATCACCGGTATGTTCTCCACCGCGCTCGAGCCGGGTGAACTGATCGTCCGCGTGAAGTTCCCGGTGGCCAGGCGCGCCGCCTACGTCAAGTTTCCGAGCCCGGCCTCCCGTTACGCCATGGTGGGCGTGTTCGTGGCCGAGACGGCGGCCGGCGTGCGGGTGGCAGTCACCGGTGCGGCCGCCTGTGCATTCCGGCTCACCGCCTTCGAGGACGCCCTGCAGAAGTCTTTCGCGGTGGAGTCGCTGGCGGGCCTGACTGTCTCCGGTGACGGCTACAACCAGGACCTGCACGGTTCGGCCGACTATCGTGCGAGCCTGGTGCCGGTGATGGCGAAGCGCGCCGTCGCAGCTGCCCTGGCGCGTTGATGCCGGGCGGCGTCACCTCGCCCCATTCCGTCGACGACTCGCTCGCGCTCCTGGCGGGTGAGGGTTACCTGGCCGATCGGCGGCTGGGTGTGGTGGTCCACCTGGCCCTGTCCCTGCAGCGACCGTTGCTGCTGGAGGGCGAGGCCGGGGTGGGCAAGACCGAGGTCGCCCGCGCGCTGGCCGCGTCCCTGGGCCGCGAGTTGATCCGCCTGCAGTGCTACGAGGGCCTGGACGTGGCCTCCGCAGTCTACGAGTGGGACTATCTGCGCCAGATCCTCGAACTGCGCCTAGCCGAAGCCTCCGGCGAGGCGGGCTCCCGGGAAGCACTGACCCGCGGCGTCTTCGACCCGCGTTTCCTGCTGCGCCGCCCGCTGCTGCGGGCCCTGGAGCCGCATCCGGAAGGCCCGCCGGTACTGCTGATCGATGAGATCGACCGGGCTGACGAACCCTTCGAGGCCTTCCTCCTTGAGTTGCTCTCCGACTACCAGGTCTCGGTGCCGGAGCTTGGCGTGGTGAGGGCAGCCGTTCCGCCCATCGTCATCCTCACTTCCAATCGGACCCGCGAGATCCACGACGCCCTGAAGCGCCGCTGCCTGTATCACTGGCTGGAGTATCCGGATGCGGCCCGCGAGCTGGCCATCCTTAAATCCCGCGCGCCTGAAGCCGGCGAGGCTCTGGCCGCTGCCATTGTCCAGTTCGTGCAGAAGCTGCGTCAGCGCAAACTGTACAAGGCGCCGGGCGTCGCCGAGAGCATCGATTGGGCCCGTGCGGTGGTGGCCCTGGGTGCACATGTGCTTACCGACGAGGTGATCGACGAGACCCTCGGCGTGTTGCTCAAGTACGAGGAAGACCTCGGCACGGTGCGCGAGGCGCTTGCCAGCGAGCTCGGCACCCCCGGTCGCTGAGCATGGCCGCCGCCGTTTCCGAGCTGCGCAGCCTGCCCCGGTTGGCGACGGCGCTGCGCGCCGGCGGGGTGAAACTGGGCACCGACTCGCTATTGTTGGCCACCCGCGCCCTCGGCGCTTGTGAACTGACCCGCCGCACTGACGTGCATGCCGCCCTGCGCTGCAGCCTGGTGCACGACCCTGGTGACTTCGAGTTGTTCGACGCGCTGTTCGATGCCCTGTTTCCGGCCGAACTGAACCTGCCGCGGGATACCCGACCATTGCTGCCGCGCTCGCCGCTGGCCGGGCCTGCGCCGGCCATGAAGCGCCTGGCCCAGGCGCTGCTCGCGGTCGGGGAGGTGCGCCGACTGGAGCGTCGCGAGGTCGAGCAAACCGATGCCAGCGGCACCGCCTCCGATAGCGAAGTGCTCAGGCGCAAGGATTTCGAGCAGATGAGCGCCGCCGAGCTCGAGGCGGCGCGGGACCTGTTACGACAGGCCATGCCCCGGGATGCCACCCGCTTGACCCGCCGCCACCAGCAGGATGCCCTGGGTCAACAACTCGACCTGCGGGCCATGTTGCGGGCCTCCCGCGCCGGGCGGGAGTTCGTGCCACGCCATCGGCGGCTCGTCGAAAAACCCCGGGATTGGGTGCTGATCATGGACGTTTCCGGCTCGATGGCAGCTTATTCGAGGATGTTCCTGCACTTTGCCCACGCCTTGCGCCGCCGCGGCGGGGGTCTGGAGGCCTTCACCTTCGCCACCCGCCTGACGCGCATCACCCGCGTGCTGCGCGTGAGTGACCCCGACCTGGCGCTCGCCGGGGTGACCAGCGTGGTCGGCGACTGGGACGGGGGTACCCGCCTCGGTGACTGTCTGGCCGAGTTCAACCGGCAGTGGTCGCGGCGCGTGTTGTCCCGTGGCGCGTGGGTGCTGCTCTTGTCGGACGGGCTCGAGCGTGGGCCCCCGGAGTTACTGGAAGCGGAGCTCGGCAGGCTGGGGCGCCTCGCTCACCAACTTGTCTGGTTGAACCCGCTGCTGCGCAGTGCCTCCTACCAGCCCCTGGCCGCGGGCGCGGCCGTGATCGAGCGGCACGCATCCCTGCGCCAGGCCGCGCATAACGTCGATTCTCTGTTGGATCTGGGGCGCCTGCTCGGCCGCCGTCAGAATTCGTAGTCCAGCACCAGGTAATCTGCGTCGGCGCGCAGGCCAGCGGCCACCGCCTGATGTTCGGGGTGCTGCAGGTAGATGGGCAGCGCCTCCCGATTGGCCAGCGTCACGGTGACTGCATGGGTGTAGCCTGCGGCGCGGTCGGTGAAATTGCGCCCCAGCGACAGATCTACGATCAGCTCCGGCATCTTCACACGCAAGCCTGCCAGCGCCGCCAGGTGCGAGGCGATGCGGGTTTCGTCCACGCCTTCGCGGAACTTGATGACGACCAGGTGATTGACTCTCATGGGGGCCTCCAAAAAAAGAGGCCGCGGGTGATGCCCGCGGCCCCGTTTGCCACGCTGGTTCGACTTAGAACTTGAAGTCGACTTCCAGGCCGAAGGTGCGCGGCGGGCTGAGCGTGCCGAAGGTCCACAGGCCGGGGAAGTACACCGGCGTTGGATCGGTGGCCGAGGTGGCCGCGTAGCTGGCACCCACGTCCAGCACGTGCAGCCAGTAATGCTCGTCCGCCAGGTTCTTGCCGTACAGCGACACGCGCCAGTTGTCCGTTTCGTAGGACACCGCTGCATCGAGGATGCCGTAGGACGGATTGAAGCCCGGGTTGCCCGGCTGCGTGTTGCTGGAATTGCCGATTACCCAGTAGTCGTCACGCCAGTTGTAGGTGGTGTTGAAGACCAGGTAGCCATTGCCGAGAGCCTTCTCGTAGGTGGCACCGAATTGCAGGGTCACGTCCGGCGCGCGACGCAAGGGCAGGTCGCTCTTGTCCGTGGGGTTGCCGGCCGTATCCGGAATGATCCACTTGTCGTACTTGGCGTCCAGCAGGCCTACCGACGCGTTCAGCGTGAGGCCGTCCACCGGAATGGCCACCAGTTCGGCCTCGAGGCCGGAGATGGTCGCCGAGGCGGCGTTCTGCACGATGGTCACGGTCACGAAATCCGGATCCGGGAAGACCACGTCTTCCTGCTTGTCGGTGTAGTCGGTGGTGAAGGCCGCCACGTTGAACTGCAGGCGCTGGTCCATCCAGGTGGTCTTGGCGCCCACCTCGATGGTCTTCACCTCTTCCGGATCGTAGGGGCCGAGGGAGTTCGGTGCGGTCGAGCGGCCGTTGAAGCCACCCGCCTTGAAGCCCTCGGAATAGGATGCGTAAGCGATGCCGTTGTCCAGCGCGTAGGTCAGGCTGACCTTGGGCGTGAAGGAATTCCAGCTTTCGTCGCCGTCCTGAACGAGGGCGGCGCCGGTGACCGGGTCGGTGTATTCGCTGAGGTAGGGAACGGTGGAATCGCCGCAGTAGGCATAGCCCTCCTTGCCATAGGACGCCAACACGACGTCGCCCACACCGAAGAAGCCGAAGCCGCGGGCGCCGCAAGCCTGCTTGTCGTCCTTGTTGTAACGG
>Ga0222714_10002105_pt1 | contig 21587 bp, 27 predicted proteins | sample C33_3DmetaG_FD_165048 | JGI IMG/M metagenome (GOLD analysis project Ga0222714, IMG submission 165048) | Estuarine water microbial communities from San Francisco Bay, California, United States - C33_3D | ecosystem: Environmental > Aquatic > Marine > Unclassified | place: USA: California...
CCTGAATCTTCTGAGTTTCAATTGTATGAACAAGCAATGGCAGATCCTGCCTACGCACCAATTCTTACAATGCCGAACGCAAGCTTTCTGATGGGTGTAGCCATCGAAGGGATCAAGGCAATACAGGCAAAGCAACCGCAAACCCCGAAGGGAAAAGGTAAGGTCGCTACAACTAAAAAGCCGAAAGCCCCTCCAGCTCCAGCAGGAGCAGCAGTCTCTAAGTCCAAAACTACTACGAATAAACAGAAGGCAATCGCAGCCGCTTACAAAACATACGAGTCAACGGGAAGTGCCGATGCATACGCAACTTACCTAAAACTTAAAAACTCTTAGTACAATGGCTAAAGCAACAACTTTAAATGCAGCAGGGAATCGGGAACAAATTACCGATGTCCTTACACTATCGGAGCCAGAGATGACACCAGTCACTTCTGCTGCTCCCAAGAAAAAAGCAACCGCAACATTCCCTGAATGGCAAGTGGACGCACTACAGGAACCATCGTTTGGTGGTGTCGATGAAGGCAAGGACGTAGATAGCTTTGAGAATAAAGCTGTCAATCGTGTCAAGCTTGGTAACTATATCCAGAAATGGCGTAGAACCTTCCAAGTCTCTGACATCCAAGAACTTGTTGATACCGCAGGTGTCCCATCTGAGTTCGCACGTGCTCAAGCACTCGCCACCCGTGAAATTAAACGTGACGTAGAGGCAGCCGTCTGTTCTTCACAAGATCGACAACAACAAGGTGGTGCTGGCACTCCTTATAAGACCCGTGGTATTTTCCGCTGGCTAGGATTCAATGGCACTGCTGGAGGCAACTACCCCTCTGATGTTCCTGCTTCACAGCAGTACACGAACTACGTTGATACTGCCGCTCTCACGGAGACTGAGTTTAATACTCTGATGTCAAATATGTACTCCGAGAATGGTATGCCAAATGGCACACTCATGCTCGTTGCTTCACCTCAGATTCGCCATGATGTATCCGTGTTCTCTCGTGCCAGTGATGCGACTCTTCGTGTGACACAAGCTGCGGCAGACAAGAAGATCACTCTTAATGTTCGTCAGTATGATGGTGACTTCGGAATGGTAAATATCGTTCCTGCGTCTCTATTCTTGGATCGCACAAGTGAGTCCGCAACAGTACCTGGCGACCGAGGTCTTCTTCTGGACACTGGAAGTTATTCCTTGTTCACCCTGAAGGCTGAGTCTAGGTCTGAACTTGAGGATCAAGGCGGAGGTCGCAGAGGCTTCTGTGAGGTTATTGCTGCTCTCGGAGTTGATTCTCCAAAGGCACATGGTTTTATCTACTAATCACTAACAAAGGAGATTTAACACAATGGCTAACTTAGATATTGACGATAAAGGACAGGTTCTGTCTAACAACGAGGTCGGACGCGGCTGGAACTTCAAGCGGGTTATTGATTTCAATGACTTTGCTACCAATGGAGCAAGCGAAAGCGACGACGACACTCAGACCTATCAACTAATTCCACTGCCAGTAGGTGCTTATGTTCGGGATGTAATGATCTTCCTCAATGAGGCATTTGATTACACTGGATCAGAGACTACACTGACAGCAGTAATTGGTGACACTGGTGACGCAGATGGTTTTGTGACTTCCACAGAACTTTGCGTTGATGGTACAGAAATCTTTGCCAAGCAAGCCAATGGTGCTTATACCACTGGCACTGATGATAATGGAGTTTCTGGTGGTGACACCACTGCTTCTGTTATCAACGGCAAGGCTTACACCACCGCAAACACGCTGGAGGCTTTGTTTACTCCAGCTTCTGGTGCGAAGTTGTCTGAGACGACTCAAGGCAAGATCACTATCCTAGCTGACATCGCCTTTGCGAATGACGCTTAATTAATTAATCACTTCTATCCCCAGGGGGTGCTCAGGAATTTTCTAATGTTTCTTTTCTCCTGAGCACCCCTTTTTTTTATCATGGCAAATACAGATATAAACGTGGGGCTTGGTGCTCCATCAGAGAACGAACCAGCATTGAGTTACGTCATTGACTGGAAGCAGTTGGTGGACAACGCACCAAGTGATGAGGCGGCAAGTGACACACAAACATATCAACTATTTCCCCTGCGACCAGGAGTAATTATTCGTGATGTTTATGCTTACGTAGAGGAAAACTTTGCTGGCTTAACCTCACCTATATTCAGTATTGGAGACAGTGATAGTGTTAATGGATTCATGACAGCAAAACCTCTAGAGCCTATTCTGGCGTCAAAAGGAAATGCTGGTGATGGTGCATATTTTCAAAGCACCGACACCACCAGTTCTAATGGTGAGACAGATGATGTTACTGTTACTCTAGACTCCACTATTAATAGTAAAATTTATTCCTACGATGACACATCTACTGTAAAGTATTTTGTTGTTAGATTTCAAGGACCAGGCGGGAAACTAGGCACAGCAACCGCAGGGCGACTCAAGGTCATTGTGGACGTTATCTTCGGCAACCTCCTCTAATCATGGCAGAGTTAAAAGGAACAGCAAACGCACCACAAGTTTACCTGCCTGAATGGGGGCATTTAGGCAATGGTTCACAGTGGATGAGAAACATGGATCGCTACCTACGCTATGAGGTAGATCTTGAAAGGCACAAGGTGGCAACCTACGATGCCGTAGCAAGGCGGGAAGCAAGAGAAGCAGGCAACCACACAGTAGACGGGCTAGGTAAGCTTCAGGGCTGTATTCCAGCTCGTCACTTTTTTAGAGCAATGCAGCATTACGGAGAGGACTGCTGGAGTGACAAAACCTTCGTAAAGGACTGGTACAGGGACAACCCTAGCCACAGAGCACAATCATGAGGACAGTCAGCGTAGGCACAATCGCATCTGGTGGGCCAACTACAAGCTTTACCGCTGGTACACTCATTGACAAGTTTAGGCACAAGTGCGGTCTAACTCAACTCAATGAGGATGAAGCCAATGCTGCACTAGAGTCCTTCAATAAGTATGCAAGGTGGGCAAGGGAACGCACTCGCTGGCCAGAAGCTACACGGGTCAAACAAGTCATCCCTGACGTACGGGTTCGCTCAGTAGCAGTCGGCAATGGTGGATCTGGATATACCTCGGCACCCACAGTAACAATTGCAGCACCAGGAGGTGGAGGCACACAAGCAACAGGAACCGCAACGATCAATGCAGATGGTGAGGTTAATGGGGTGGCAATTACTAATGAGGGTAGCGGTTACGCTAGTGTACCTGCTGTTACTTTTTCTGGTGGCTCAGGGAGTGGTGCAGAAGCTACAGCAAGCCTCAATGCATATCTGGACTTTGGCACAGATGGCGACAGCACCGATACCATATACGAGTTATTTAGGGTGACAGAGGAAGATCCGTGTTCTGGTAACTACGGGGCAACCGAGATCCCGTTCAAGTTGGTCTATGATAACGTGAATGCCACTGAACTTGGCGAAGCACTGTTAATTAACCGCACATCTACCGCACCAGTCTGGATTGTATATGGATTCCCTAAAGCTATTTATGCATCGGGTGATACAGATTTTCTTTACGTTTGGAGCGAATACGCTATACAAGGTGCTTATGCAGACTGGTTACATGCAACACGCCAGACAGAAAAGGCTCAAGTCGCAGAAGGTAGGGCAGAGAGTATTATACTCAATGAACTCGACAGACTTGAACGCCAGCAGGGGCAAACGACATTTACGAAATACACAACACACCACACAACCGCACCATATAATTAAGGAGATATACAATGGGAGCACAGACACTCAGTAACTTTAAGAGTCTCGTAGTAGACGTAACGCCAACACTTGACACCAACGCCTATGCACAGAACGATGTGCTGTTTAACTTCACAGAGGTAGCGTTGGGTCAGGGAGATCAAGTTAAGGGAACGATCAACGGCTTCAGTCTTCTAGATAAAGACGATAACGGAAACCAGGTCACAGTTTATGTGAGTGATAGTTCCACTGCAAGCCTTGGCTCAGTCAATAGTGCGGTAAGCATTAGTGATGCAGATGCAGCTACCATCTTGAGTTATGTGGACACTGGAGCTACTTACGAGGACTTAATAGGAAGTCAGATCATAAAGCCTGCTGCGTTTACGCCAATTCCATTTAACGTGGAAGCAGGCAGTATTTATATTGGCGGAGTATTGCGAGGGGCTGCAACGCCAACCCATACCGCAAGTGGGATTACCATTCGTCTACACCTTACTATTGAGGGTGCATAATGTCGCTACGCTTTACAGGCACTGCAAGGGCAGCAATAGTAGCAGCGGATATTGCTGCTGCCGCAAGTCCATTCCCTAACACATACTCAGTTGACTTCGACGGCACGAATGATTACATAGCAATAGATGGTGTTGCTACTGGTTATGCTAGTGACACCACAGGCAGCATAAGTGCGTGGATTAAAATGGATGATGCTACTCCTGCTGCTGCTGAATATATTTTTTCTATATCGGACGCAAGTGGCAGTACTTTTACTTCACTTTATGTTAATCCAGAAGGTCGCCTTACTTTTGCTGTGCAAAAAACGGGAACAAATCAAGTCATTGTTAGAACCGACCCAACCGCATTTAGTGATAACACATGGTATCATGTTGCTGTTGTTCAAGACGGAGTATTGCCAGTTGTTTATATTGACGGAAGCGCACCCACTCAATCGACCTTGGTTTCCACAGACACAACAGCCTACCTAGGTGATTTGACAGGATTGGATGTCGCTACAATCGGTGCGTTGCGATACCAAAATAGTACCTCTCTTTATTACGCAGGTCTTATTGAAGAAGTTTCTTACTTTTCCAATATAACTTTAACAGGTGGACAGCTTTCAAGTATTTACAATAGTGGCATTCCTGCAAGCTTGACTTCATATTCACCTTCAGGTTGGTGGCGAATGGGTGATAATAATGGCGGTACTGGAACTACCGTTACCGACCAAGGCAGCGGTGGCAATAACGGAACTTTAGTAAATGGCCCCACGTTTAGTACGGATGTTCCAGTTTTTACAAACACGTACTCCGTAGATTTCGATAGCACGAATGACTATATTACTATTGCCAATACATTAGCCACGACATTTCAAGCCAGCTTTTCGATAGTTGCTTGGGTAAAGATGGATGGTACAGGCAGCACTAGAGCCATATTATCAATGGATAATGCGAGTTTCTATGATCGTGTAAGCTTATTTCAGAATAGCAGTGGTCAGATAGCGATGTTCTACGCTGCTGACAATACCCAGACATCTACTTTGACCGATACTGTTTCGGGTGTAGACCTAACGGCATGGACTAATATTATTGCCGTGTTCAAGCAGAATGGTGGTAATATAGATCAAGAGATTTTTATCAACGGAACAAGTCAAGTAACTAACTCGACTGCTGTTACCATGTCTAATTACGGGAACACAAATACTCCAGTAGCACCATATATAGGTGCAAGAAATAATAATGGCGGTTCTCCAAGCTTATATTGGAATGGAAAGATTGATGAGTTAGCAATAATTCCAAGTGCGATTAACTCCACGCAAGCCACAGCAATCTACAATAGTGGCGATCCGATTGATTTGACTACTTATTCCCCTGTCTTATGGCATCGAATGGGTGACAATGATGGTGGGACTGGCACAACCATTACCGATCAAGGCTCAGGAGGTAATAATGGAACTCTTACTAATGGACCAACCTTTTCAACGGATATTCCAACATGAGTGCAGAACATAAATACGCAATTTGCGACCAAGCTAAAGTTGATTCTTTAGACTCAACAAAAATCGTCGAAATACAAGACACGTTTGATTACGATGTGGTCATTGAGCCAACTCCAATGCCAGACGGGAACTACATCGTAGAGTATTGCGGCAATAAGCCATACGCATTGTACGGAACGACTGTACTCACGGAAGTGGAAGTCAAAGCACGTAGAGCGGATCTAGAAGATCCTTGGTACGTAGACCCTGACGCAATTTAGACTCATGGAAATTTCAACGGGAGATTTGATCGGACTAACTGGACTAGGTGTAACAGTTCTTGGAGGTGCAGTTGCTCTTGGTAAAGTCTGGAGCAAGGTAAATGACAACACAAGAACGACACACTCTATCGCAGATAAAGTTGAGAAACTTCAGGACGATAGAGCAGAAGATAGGACTTTAACGATGGTGCAGGAGTCTAAGATAAGTAGTCTTGAGGAGAATAATAACAAACTCTTCGAGTTAGCGGAAGGACAAGCTAAGACACTTTCCGCAATAGAGTCAGATCTAAAGGTGATTTTGACCAAGCTTGAGGTGAAAAATGGCTAGGTTTCTTAATGTCCCTATGCGGATAGACTTAGGGCAAGCAGGTAATCGACTGCTCCTTGAGCCACTGCTCTTTCAGTACGCAGGAGATCCCGTTCCTCCCAATATTGTAGGCGAGTATTTGGAAGGCTACAAGCAGTTGGTCTACGACTGCAACGTACAATGGAAAGCAAGCACCTACAGAAAAGGCTACAAGGCACTTTATAATAAGCTTGTCTCTCAATTGGAAGACGAACATATATGGATCGTTCCACCAGGGAAGATTACCGATGGCCCAAGTATTCCGAAATGGGCTAGGCCAGTCATCGACCCTGCGACCATGAACCTGTCAGGATATTTACATGACGACCTACGTGTTAAGTTTACCACTGGAAATATGGCTACTGATGGCTTCTTGTTTGATGCTGTTCGTAGTGAAGGTGGGTCTTATCTTAAAGCCCTTGTGGTTTTCTCTGCGGTTAGAGTTGGCACTCATACTGGGTTTAAGTCCACTATTCCTACTTCCGACATTATCAGCGGCACTAGAGAGTATGCGAGGTATCTTGGGTGTGATTCTTCAGAATTGACATTTGATACGAAGTTCTCTGAGATCAGGATATTATGAAAGAAGAACTTAGAAATGTTTCTACCCAAGTAGAGCCTGAGCAACACCCTCCCGTATGGCCAATGGTTTTATGTATGACTGTCTTGGGTTTGGTTTCATCTTTATTCATGTACGTGAAGTGAGTGATGCAGAATACTTCTTGAGCGTAGATTGCGGATGCAATGACTTTGGTCGGGAACCATGCCTTCAGTGTGAACTAGGCATAAGTACCGAGGAGTACATAGAGAAGTATTGCACCACAGGCCAAGATGATGTATTACAGGAGAATGAAAAAGCTACTATTGATCTTCCCACTACTGACGGGTTGTGTCACTGACACAATCGACAAGGCAGTAAATAATATCCCACAGCATGAGTTTAGTGAGTTTTCTTACAATCGTGCAGGGAACGCCAGCTCAGGAAGTATCTCTGCTTCAGGTGCTAGATTTGAGAATGGTCAGCATGTAATAGACGATCTGAACATCTCCCACACCAACAGATTCGTTGGTAATATCTCCGTGTCGTTTAAGGATCTGAAGCGACCCATAGGCGTAGGTGCTACGTCTGGCACAGGTAACTAATTATGGCAGTGAAGAAAGACCCAAGATTGGCAAGAGCTGGAGTCAGTGGTTACAATAAACCAAAGCGGACTCCTAGTCACAAAACAAAGTCACATGTTGTCGTGGCTAAGTCAGGCGACCAAGTTAAAACTATTCGGTTTGGTCAGCAGGGAGTCAGTGGTGCAGGTAAAAATCCACAGACTGCAAGTGAAAAAGCTAGGAAGAAGTCATTCAAAGCCAGACATGCCAGTAATATTTCTAAAGGCAAAATGTCTGCTGCGTACTGGGCAGACAAGGTAAAGTGGTAGCTGATGCGTAGCTGGATCGCACCCTTCCTCGCCATGTTGGTATTTGGGGCGATTGGAGTGCTGTTGATTCATATATTGACTATTGTGCTGGAGAAGTTATAAGTTCTGCTATTGTGGCAGGATTTAGAAAGTATGGTGAGTTAGATGATCCTCTCGTAACGGATGGTGATCGGGAGATTCTTGGTGTTAATACATATATTGACCCAGACAGATTGCCTCCTGGTTATTTGCAGAGCAGCACAAACATGCGTTGCGATGGGCGTAAGATCAGTCTTCGCAAAGGTGTAGATTTCAAGGCAGGCATGACGGGCGTATCCCCGACTTACACCTATGCTGAGAACGATGAGGAAGTCTTTGGCTCTGGGATATATAGCGACCCTGACGACGATAAGAAGGATTGGTTGGTATCTGCAACAAAGCAAGCTGCACTAATCTGGGATGGTACAGATACGTACTATGTGAATTACTACAGTGCTGACATTGCTTCAGGTAGTGTAGATGCTGGCACAGATGTATGGGGAGCACCAGCACATAAGTTTAACACTGGTGACACAGTTCAGTTGACTACAACTGGATCACTACCAACAGGTGTATCCACTGCTACGACTTACTATGTCATAGAGTTCTCAATCAGTAGTATCCAACTTGCTACGACTTATGACAATGCTTTAGCTGGAACCCAGATCAATATCACAACCGCAGGCTCAGGGACACACACAGTGCAGTCCATTGTAGATTCCACGCATGAGCCAGAGGTGCTTCAGGCATTTAACCAAGTGTACATTATGCGTTACAAGGGGCGACCTCTTGTTTGGGATGGAGTTACTACAGCAACAGGCGATGTGGTTGATAGTGAGTTTGAGTCTTTGAGTAGCGAGGCAACATTGCGAGGCGGAGATGCAGCAACTGGAGATCCGTTTCCTGATACAAACATCACTGCCTATATTGCCAATAGATTGATTGGCGTACAACCTAGGGAGATTGCTACACCAACGGGAGCCGACACATCCATTGGTGGCATCATAGACTCTTCTACTGTTATCCTTTCTGACCTATTGGAACCTAATAACTACACTCCATCTGATTCTGAATGGTATATAAACCAAGGTGCTGCCGACTACGTGGTGGGCTTTATGCCATACCAAGAGAATAATATGGTCATCTTTAATCGTCGGAGCCTCACAGTGGCAACGAACGTACAACAGACCAGTATCAGCACTCGTTACCAGTTGACCACACGTTACGGATGTATTGCCAAGAGGACGATTGCACAGGCTGGAGGCTTCACCTTCTTTCTTAGTGATGAGGGGGTTATGCAGCTTAATCCTGCCCTTGATGCAGTAACACAAGCGGGAGCCGCAGTATCTAAACTTCAGGGTGCAGTAGTGCCTATCTCCAATACCATTGAGAACTTACTAGATACAGGAGTGAACCCAGATAAGGCATGTGCTATAGTCTATAATAATAAATATTATTTGGCTGTAGAGCTATTTTCTAGGGGACACCCCGTGTACCCTAATGGTTTTACTTATGTTTATGTCTATGATATACTTAACGAGGCATGGGTTAGTATAGACCAGTACCCGAATATTATTATACGTGACTTCGTTACAATAGAAAATAGTAGTGGGAACTTTTCCCTAGTTGCTTGTACGCCTACAGGGTGGTATTTATTTGATGACGCAGGGCAAGACTCTTTGGACGACACAAACCGAACAATAGGAAGCGACTCGGAGTCTGATACTACTGAAATACTTGGAAACTTCCTGACGAGAGCATACACCTTTGGTACTGATGACATTAAGGACTTTCATGAGGTGCAGGTTGCTGCGGATGTAGCAAACGCAGATGCGTTCTCTACGACCATCACCACTACTGACCCAGATAATTTCGATTCACTTGGCACTTATACACATTCAGGATCAAACAACGATGTGGTGCGAAGGCTACCTACTAGACTACGTGGGCATAATGCCTATGTGTCTGTCTCCGTAACCGCAGGATCTCCAGACTTTAGATACATCCGTGTTAGTGGAACAAGACATGATCTCCTTGGTGGTAGGAGTTTAGACTAATGAGCATCGTCAGTCCAGGGCAGGCACTAGATCCCAACGCATGGGGTCGCCAGCAGATAAGTAGTTCTACCACAGAGACTATTGATATATCACGCTGCCCACGTATTGAGATCACTGCATCGGGCAATACGCTCTCCGTAAAGAACCAGCGGGACAACTACGAGTTGGTAGTAGCGAACATCAGCACAGGTGATGCTTTCTTAAACTTCAATATCATCCTACAGGGAACAACCTTTACCGCACCAGTCACAATGCCAGCGGGTGATGTGTACTGCTTGGTGTGGGATTCAGCACAAACAGCATTTAGGTTTTGACAATGAGTGGTAATATTATACAGACTATAGGCACGGCCTCGGATGAAAAGATCACGAAAGGCGGACAGGACTACAGGGGAGTGGCGGATGTAGAATCCTATTTGGTGTTGAAAGAGATACTGAAACTACAAAAGGAACTCCTAGAATTTTTAAAACAACAATTTGACCAGGAATAAGATGGCTCATATCGAAGATCCAAGCACAGGCTATAAAGCCTCAGTAACAAAACGCAACGAACTCAAGACTTTTGCTGTTACCGAATCCGAATCCGAATTTGCTAACACAAAAGGCGATGTCTATAATATTAACAGCGGAGAGATAACAAGCCTCTCTGCTGGAGATGCCTCGTTGATTTATTTTTATAACGACGAAGACGTGGACTATGTTCTGAGTGCGGTTGCTGTAGGCATTAGGGGGTTCACTGGCTTGTCTGATATGGCGACAGTTACGATCATTCGTAATCCAACGGGGGGTGATTTAATAAGTGATGCTACTGCTGTATCAATCAATAGTAACAGCAACTTCGGTTCATCAAGAACAACCAGCACAGGAACACTAGCCTATAAAGGCAAAGCGGCTGGAACCATTTCTGGCGGAGCAGATCATGCCATTATTTACATTGGTAACAACTCAAGGGTTTTTGCCACTATCCCTGTCGAGATCCCAAAGGGTAGTGCCATTGCTGTTAAGATTGACTCTGATGCTACTGCTGGTTCTGCGTATTGTGCTTTAGTCGGTTACTTTAAGGACGCCACAAGGGAGAATAGTTAATGCCTCAAGGTGCGGTCAAAGCCTATATAGTTGACCCTACTACTGGAAACAATGCGAGGGTTCAGGATGAGGGCGTACTTAATGTCGTTACGCATCCCCATCCTCCAAAGGGTGAGACAATTGATCCGCTTCCATTTCGTCAATACCTGACCGATGACGGCACATCTTCTGGTGACAATGATATGCTGGTTAATGGCAGCACAAATAATGTGGATTACTATGTGCAAGCCAATGGAGACTATGATATATACATTGGTCGGATAGATATTCTGATTGCCGATGCCAGTGCCGTATTAAATAAGTTTGGAAACATCACCGCACTAACCAACGGAGTGCTATTCCAGCACGAGAGTCAGCGTGATGGCATTACTGTAATCCATGAGGGATTGAAAAGTAACTTTGATTTCGTGCGATTGGCTGGAGGTAAACCGTCATTCGGTGATGGAGCAGGGGCGTTTCGTGCAGGCAACATGTTTGGTACTTCGGAGGGATACTTGCCTTGTGTGGACTTTGATGAGATCTTTAACCTTCAGTGGGGTTTAAGACTCCGCAAGGGAACCAATGATCGCATTGTGCTGAGGGTTAGAGATGATGTGACAGGGATTGATGCGTTTAACGCACAGTGCTATGGCATCAAGTTTTAATACTTGCACAAATGCCTTAGCTACGTAAGTATGCAGATCACTTTCACTGCCGCAGGGCATTAAACTGTATAGGCTAATCACTGAGTAATAGAGGTTAGCTTTTTTATTTCATGAGTACAATCATCCCAGATTATTGCGATACGCCCGATGAGGTAGCAAAGAACCCAGAGGCCAAGAAATATATTGCTCTTTGTGCCAATGGAGATGCACAAGCTTACGACTTTTGTTGGAAATTTTGGTGCTTCACGCATTGTATTGATGACCTTGTGGATAAAGATAAATTTGCTCCCCCTGAAGTTATTGTTAAGAGTTTTGTTGGTTTTATAGACGCATTATCAATGAATGCTTTTTATACTAAATGGAAGTTTGCCCTATACCCATTCATGATACAAGCGTGTGCAAGGTGGTTAGATGGGGATGCATTGTCTAATTCTGAAAATGAAGAGGATCGCATCAGGGGTGAGGTTGTTAGATGTGGAGATTTAGAGTTATACTTGCATGTGGCATACATTCAAGGTGGATGGGATTACATGCGTTCAATTAAAGATTTAAGAAAATACGACAGGAGATAATAGGATGTACGGAGGAGGAGATGCACCAGAACAAAAAGATTATGGCGAAGCAACAGCGGACACCATACAGGCACAATATGAATTTATAACTGGCACTGGTCGGTTTGAGGGCAAAGGCTTACTGGATATGCTCCCTGCCGAGATGCAGGCAAGGGGTGAATATCAAGATGCTGAAATGGATCTATTAACTCGTCAATTACTTGGCGAAATAAAACGCACTGATGAACAAGGAAGGTACGTTAGCGGTCAGCGATACCTAGATGCAGGTGGTCAAGAGATTTCAGATGTTCAACAAATTACTGACGAGTCAGATAGGGGTCGCCTATGGTTACAAGTTCGACCTGACCTGCAAGCTGCATTTGATAATAATGGGGCGGGGCAAGGCAAAACTGAAGCTAGGCAAATTGCAATCATTAAACAGCAGGGGGGTACTGCGGAGGATTTCGCCAACTGGCATAGGGATAGAGCACAGACTGGTGCATATGGATCAACAGAGCAGAATCGAGCTAACCAAGTTCCTGAAGTTGGTGCGTACTATAACCCTGCATCCATTCAAGCTGGCGTATTTAGCGATGATATTTCTGACACACTTACCCCAGAAGATGTTTACAGTATTAAGACTGATGCCGAAGGGAATGTACTTGCCAATGCGATATATGATCGTGAAGGCGGTCTGTTAGATCTATATGGAGGTAACACAAAGGTTAAGCAATTCAACCAAGCCAAGTATCAGGAAAAACTTGATGAAGGCATGTCCGAGGAGGAGGCTCGTGACGCTGCAACGACTTGGGGTACGGCAGGCTTTGACCCAGAGACGGGACAGTTTAAGGGGTTGATCCCCATGATGCAGGAGGCTCAAGCCTACATTGCATCGCAGCAACGGGAGTCAGACATCTCTGATGTTGAGGCATTTGGTGGTAGAGCTACAGAAGCTATTCGCAGTCAGGGTGACATCCAGGAAGTCCTTGATAATATTGAGAGGCAGGTTGCCGCTAACGAGGCTGCGGTAGATCCGCTACGCCAGCAGTTACTTACAAGGGCTAATGAACTTGCGAACGCACAGTTGTCCGATAGAGAGAAGCAGCAACTGAAAGAGTCAATACGAGGACGATGGGCGGCAAGTGGGGGTATACGAGATCGGGGTGCTGACTATGATGAAATTAAAACAATCATAGAAGAGGATTGGAACAGGGGAATGCAAGGTGCGTTGGCAGGGGGTCAATTAATGGCAGGGGAGTCTGCAATGCAAACCAATCTACTTGGTCAGCAAATGACGAGGATGGGAGTAGAGCAGGCGACATCAGCAGATCCCTTCATGGCAATTCTTGGTAGACCATCGCAAGCAGCACCAACCGCTCAAAGCGTACTAAGCACAGGTGCAGGACTTATGGCTCAATCTGGGCCAGAGTATATTAACCCAGAGGCAGGACTTCCATACATCAGTAACCAGTACACTAACGAGGCAAACATGTATGCCGCAAATCAGGCGAAATGGGGTAACATAATTGGTGGTACTCTTGGTGGTGTTGGAGATATACTGAGTGGAGACTGGTTTAAGTACGAAAAGAAGGGAACAGTATAATGGCACAGAGATTATTTTCAGGACAATACGGCCCACTTAGCCAAGTGGATACACGCCCCATCGTGCAGGCAGGTCAGGCATGGGGGCAAGCCATACAAGGCACACTTGAGAACGTGGGCAAGGCTATTGAGAAGCACCAACTCAATAAGCAGTGGGAGGCAGCAGAACCTAAGTTGCAAGCATACGCTGACTCACTTAACCTGCCGCCAGATCAACGTGACATAATCATTAATTCAATCAAGAGGGATAAGGATGCGATGTCCAATGGTTATACTGCAATTACTAAAGCAGCAGAACAAGCGACTGCACAAAAGGGTGTTCAACTCGCTCAGCAGCAGATCCGCCAAACAATGGAAGATAGGAAGAATCAGCAATTAACACAAAAGATTTCCGACCTTGAGCAGTCTGCCTCTTTCTATATGTCGCAAGGTAAAGAAGTTCCTGAGTCTATACGTGAAGCGTTGTATCGCCACAACCTCAATAAAGGTGGATCACTTGAAGCAAGTGCTGGACGCATTATGCAAGGCTCACGGAATATCAAGCAAGCACAGGAGGTAGCAGAATTAAATAGGCAAGGCAAGAAAGCGGATATAGATTACAAGAAAGGACTTACTGGTGCTAATGCATTGCAAAGCACAATCAATCAAATGAAGCTGATGCAATCCTTGAATCCAAGCGTAAAGCCTTTCGTGGATCAATTAGAGAATGCTCAAAAGGAATATGATGCGGTTGTTAATACTAAGTCTATTCCCGTAAAAGGTTATGGAACCTTTAGTCTTGCTGAGTTGAAAGCTCTTGAGAATGAGGATGAGAAGAAGTTCAAGAAGGTAATGAAGATTCTTCAAGACCCTAACACTAACACGAAATACCTAGAGGCTGTGGCGGCAGAACAGGAAATGGCTAGACGCAACCAAGAGTTGATGGGTGGTATCAATGTTATGGTGGATATACCTGATGACAAGGATAGTGGTAGACCAGAGGATGCTCCCGCACCTACGCCTACTCCTCCTTCCTCCGTTCGCCCCCCTGCTGTTCCTTCACCTTATGCTCCAGTAATGCCGCCAGTGACTAATCGCCCACCTGCATTCCCTCCGCTACATAAGGACTTAATGCAAAGTCCTCCAGTCGAGGGTCTTAAAAGCATGCTTAATCTATAATGGCAATTGAACAAGTCAGTCTTCAGGAAGCTCTCGAGAAGGGGTACAATATTATTGGCCCCGTAGAGGCACAACGCACCACTGATCCAACATGGTTGGAAAACGCAACGCTAATCGCTGCCGAGGTCGCCCCTAGTATAGCGGGTGGTATCATTGGTTCGTTTGCTTCTCCTGCTGGTACAGCCGCAGGTGGGGCGATAGGTGCAGGCATTGGCAACCTTTGGGCACAGAACCTACGCAGGGATATGGGACTCTCTGAAGGTATCGGCAAGGGTGAGTTAATGGCTGCGATAGGTACGGGTGCAATCCCTCTTGGAAACCTCGCTAAAGCAGGCACAATGACTCGTGCTGCATTACGTGGTGCTCAAGGTAGTACGCTTGCTGGTGCTGAACTGTATGCCCGTACCATAATTGACGAAGGCAGAGCACCAACGCAGGACGAGGTAAAGAACGCACTGCTCTGGGGTGGAGTAATTGGCGGTGGGCTTGGATATGCAGAGGCAAAGTTCTTTAAGGATACTACGGGAGCCGACATCAAGAAAGATATGACGCCCGATGAGGTGGATAAAGCTATTTCAATTAAAGATAGCTCAACCATTGAGGAAGCTACTGCAAAGAGGGAACAGCTACAAGATGTATTCTATGAAGAGTTCAATAAGCTAAAGCCCGAAGATTGGCAACAAGCAGTAGGAGGTAGTGACTTAAAGAAACTTGGTGCTGCTTTACGTAGTGAAGAATTAGGTGATCCCACTGGAGTGCGAAGGCGTAGTGATCTTGAGTTGCAAGCGTTAAGAGATCAATATCAGCAGCAAGAGAAAATTACTGTTAGGGATTTAATTCCAGAAAAAGTGAGGGGCATGTATAATGAGATGCAAGCTTTGCAGCAGGGCTTGAAGGAGCGTCAGGTTACAGCATGGGATGACATCAACAAAGATGCCGAGTTCCTTAATGAGTTAGTGGATTACAGTTCACCTGCTGCTGTTGCACAAAAGAACCTTGGGACACAGCGTACAGCACAAGAGGGACAACCCACTACACCTACTCAACCAGGAATTGAATTACAACCCAACCTTGCGACAACCTTAAAGGATGCCATGACTGGTATCTCGGACGACCTCTCTAGTGACATAGGTAGACTGAGTCATGTCCAGAAGGAGATCGCTAAGTTGGAAGCGATTAAGGCAGATAAGTCGAGGGGCTTCACGAAGTATCATAAGCGGAAGCTTGCCGACCTTCGCAGTCAAGAGAATGATGTCACAAGCAGCCTGCCATCAGACAACGCATTTGATGGATACACAGAACAATTTAATAAGATCCAAGCACTTGAGAAAGATGTAGATCAATTAGACTACGCCATCCAACAAGCCCGACCCGAACAACGTGGAAAGATTGTTGATGAGCGTAACATGAAATTGAAGGAGTTAAGAAGTGCTAGACTGGATATTCCTAAAGAAGAGCAGGCAGCAAAAGATTTCTTCACCAGCAAGAAGTTCCAGCAGTATGTAGCTTCTGGTGCATTGAGTGCTGGAGGTGCAGCAGGATTGGCACAAGCCATAGCGGGAGCCGAGGGCGATGAGGATAATCTGTACAAGGCAGACATGAGCCACATCTTCGGTATAGGACTACTGGCATTACTGGCAGGTGCTGCAACTAAGGGTAGATGGCGAGGCAGTGCAAAGAATGTCAATCGCCTAGAGAAGCCTAAGATCAAGAATGGTAAGATCGCCAGAGAGTCAGAGTCTCCTGAGATGACGGAGAGTAAGGTTCAGCAAGGGCTACAAGATTTAGAGAAGGGAAGATATAGCAAGACTGCGGTATGGAAGGACGAGGCAAAGAAGCTAATCAGTAACGCCATTGATCCACTCTCCCGTGTACTCAAGAACGTAGCTACTCCCATTGCGGAAGCTTTCAAGAAGCATGAGTACAGCGTAATCAATCGCCAAAGCGAACTCAAGAAACGTGTTCACCGCTTCTGGGTTCCAATGCAGAACGTCCTTACCAAGAAGGGATTGCTTGCCGAGTTTAATACAGCCGCACGTAATCAAGATTGGAAGTCCATTCAGAAGTATATGGACACTTACCACGCTGAGTTGAATGCCGAGATCAAGAAGGTTGCCAAGAAAGCTGGCGACAAGGATTGGCAGAGTGCTACATTTGATGGCAAGGTACGTGATGAGGCAAAGGATATCCTGGATGAGATCTTTGTAGAGGCACGAGAAGATGCCTCGATGGATATTGGATACATCAACTCCTACATTCCCCGTCTACTTAAGAAGGGTGCTTACAAGCAGATGCGTAAGTACATGGATGAGAATGGTATGTCACAGGAGATCAATGATCTTGATCGGGCGTTGGAAGAATATGCAGCTCGTATGGATGTGCCAGTAGAAGCACTAAGTGACATGGAAAAGGTAGAGGTTGCTAGTCGAGTGCTAGGAACTAAACCTCGTGGCACAAAGACCAGTCACGAGAAGTCACGGGTATTTGAGCAGGTTGATGATAGGCTTGCAGACTTTTATGAGGATACTGTCACGAGTGTTAGCCACTACATTGACTCTATGGTGGAGCGTATTGAGTCTCGTAAGTTCTTGGGACAGCAGGTCAGTAAGGCAAATGAACGTGCAGGCATTCGCACTGTTGATCCTGGTGGAGATGTATTGCAGAATATTAACGATAGATTTGCTGGAGTGGGTGCGAATGTACGCATTGACGATACACTTGCTGGAAAGCTTGCGGAAACTTTTGGGGATAACTTTGGGGTAAAGAGTCAGGACGACTTGCGTAAACTTCAGTATGTAATCCAGAAGAGATTCAATGGGGAGTCTACCAATACAATCATCAACGACCTGAAGACCGCCAACTACTTCGGAACCATTGCCAACTTTGGCACAACCCTTACTCAGCTAATGGATCTAGTGAATGGGTTCTGGTTTGCGGGTGCTCCCAATATGATGAAGGCAGCACTCAACAAACAAAGGAGGGATTGGTTTAATGACATTGGGCTTGATCGCAATAACTCCATTGACTTCGGTGCTACATCAGGGGGATTCAATAAAGCACTGGACAAGGTGCTGACCGCAACAGGGTTCAATCAATTAGATAAGTGGTCAAAGAATACATCACTCGAAGCACTGTATCAGAAGTTTCGCAAGAAGGCTAAGGCTAATCCTGATAAACTTAGAACAGAGTTGATTAGTAAGTACGGGGATGACGGCAAGCAGATGGTTGATGACCTGCTTGCTTACGATGGTAGTGTTGCTAAGGATGCAGCACCCAAGAGTATTCAAAGCTTACTCTTCAGTGAGGCATCAGACTTCTTGCCACTAAGTAGACTAGAGATGCCAGGTATGGCGACAGGTCCGATTGCTCCCATCTTCTACCAACTTAAAACCTACATGGTAAAGCAGGCAGACATCTATCGGGAGATTGCTAATGGTGATATTGCTAAAGGCTTTGAGTTAATGAAGCAAGGTAAGTTTGACCAGGCCGCAAAGAAGGCGGCTCCCGCTATGGGTAAACTTGCGGCTTATGGAGGATTGCTTGCGGCTGCTGGTATGCCCGTGGATATGGTGAAGGATTGGATGTATGGCAGACCTATTGAGATGGATGAGACTGTGCAGAACAACTTGCTTCGTATAGCCTTAATCAATCGCTACCATGTATATAACGCCAAGCGTGAAGGCATTGGCAAGACTGCCCTAGAGTACATGATGCCTGCCACGACGATGCTTGACCGCACAAGTAAAGATATGTGGGCGTTTGCATCAGGTGAAGATATTAAGGGTCACTCCTTACAGGGTACAATCCTTGACCTAGTGTATTGGCATCATGATATGCTTGGTGGTTACGAGAAAGCTAATCGCTAACATCCCCTGACTGCATGGATGTCTTCGATTTCTCTAATAATCTTATTGCCTCCCGCAGCAAACACCTCACCCGATTGGGAATGGATGCTAAAATATTCCGCCCCGTCGATATTGAATGTGGGAGTAGGGAATGTTCCAGTAGGCCCGAAGTTCCCGTGAATGATGTAGAGTGCGGGTCCATTCTCTATCCTATAGGTTAGGGTTTGTGTGTAGGGTCTAGTCATAATTATTCTTCCTCCCTTGGATTGAGTAGTTGGTAAGCGAGGTTTCCGAGGATACGCATGAACTGTTCCCGTTCAAGAGGGTGTAGTTTGTCAGCGGGTTTCCATTTAAGGATCTCGTCTTGGATTTGTTTAAGTTCTGGTGTCATGACTCGCCCTCCGTTACTTGTGTGAACTGGTCAAAACTACCTCCGAACGCCTCCAGTTCAGATTCATGCCACCTGTCTGTAAATGACGTACCATCGCTTATGTTGATTAACGCAAATTGAGTACTCATAAGGCAGCAGAGAAGATAAGTGTTGCCATAGCGTGTCCAACGTGTGCCGACTTGAGGCTCTGATTGTGTTGCTTTCTCCCTTTCGTTAAGTACGTCCAGCATAATCATGGCGGTGGCTCCTATATGTGCCCAGTGGGATCGTTGTGATTCTGGATCTAGTGCTTCACCATTCATCATGGCGGTGACATGTCGTAGTATAGCCCCGTAGTAGGTGGAGTCTTGGATAGAGTCAGTATTGCCACGCCAATTATATACGCCATATTTGTCAGCACCGAGTTTGAGCACATGTGCAATCTCCTGCATGGCGGCAGGTGGTAGTAGTTGCAGGGGTGGCTTGGTGGTGGATGCCTGTTGCTTAGGGTCGAGGTTCCCTAATTCGGGATGCTCACCTTCCCTATTTTGACGTTCCTTCCTCCACTGGTCTAGGTATCCATAGAAGTAGTTGCACTTGGATCGCCAGATGTCGTCAGGGCAAGAGCCTTGTGGGGACCATTCTAAATCTGACTCACAGATAAACCAGCACCCATGTGGCCCGCCTCCTTCATCCCATAGTATTGCGCCTTCTCGTTTTTGTATATCGCCACCAATCTCATTTGGCAGCAAGGCGTACTCCTCTTGTGTAAGTGGTTCCAGTTTAAGTAGTGGGTTTTTCCATTCTGTGTTCATAGTTCTTGTGTGTGTTGGTTTAGTCGTTGTTTAATCATTCCGTAATTATTTACACCTTCGGGGACTTTAATATCAGGATTTAGTATAAGTCGGTTTTTCTTAAATGGCTTGTAGTTTACATGGTGATGCCACCGCCCATACTTTTTTGTTACTCTCGCAACATCTGGGTGCTGATCCACTAAGGATTGTGCGAACTCAAGGCGATTATTAGTTTCAGCGTAAACAGTGTCAGTGTTCCCGCCCTTCATCCTCATTGTCGTTACCTTGCCGCATAGAAACGCATTAAAAAGTATAGTGCATTCATTTAGCTTAAGAACCCTTAGTGATAAGTCTGTGTCCTCATTAAACCTGCCTCTCCATCGAAATGGCAAGTTATTGCGAATAAGAATACATGAGTAAATGCGTGTGTTTAAGTAGTACGGAGGTACTGCATCGGTAGATTTACAAAAAGAATAGTAGTTCATTCCTGATAATCCAACATTAGTAAAGCGATCAGTGAAGTCTTCACATGCTCGAAAGGTGGAATCGCACCTTACCTCAAGCTTATCATTAAGATGCAACCGATTGAACGCCTCGATGTTATCGTCTAAAATCCAGTGCCGCTCATGCCCACGCCTTATACTGTCCTCCCACACCCAGTTTCGAGCGGGTATTGAGCCTTGGCCTAAGTTTGAAAATGGCAAGTCCACAAGCTTTGATTCGTCTATGCTTTTAGCATACTCTATGTGCTCCTGTGGCTCAATAACCACCTTATAACTCACGCCCATTCGATCCAGCGAGCGAGCTGTAATGCAGTTACTTGGTCGCCCTTTTGAAATTATATAGACTGGGTATTTCATTCCTTTACCCATACCTCTTTGCACTCCCTTCGATGCGGCTTGAATGGATGCCATGTGCTTTGCGTTAAGTGTGTTAGCTTTTGACCAATCATTTCAGAAAACTCCTGTAAGTCTTCTTCACTCTCAAATCGAAAGATAATCTTAGCGTAAGGCTCTTGCTTAGTCTGGATAAACTCTGGCATTCCTTCCCAGAAGTCTTCGTCCTGTATAAAACTCTCCTGCTTCATTCTTGTCCTTTCAAGTCGTTGGTTATTTCAGTGTTGATGTTGCTCCGTTAAAAGTAAGTTCCGCTTTACCTTCCTGCCCGTGTCGGTTCTTGGCAATCTTCAAGTTACGTTTGGTCGGGTCGCTATGCTTGTAGATGAACATGACTGTATCTGCGTCCTGTTCAATACTTCCTGACTCTCTAAGGTCAGACAGTTTAGGTTCAGCAGTCTCGTCAGTATTGCGGTTCATCTGTGAGAGGGTGATGCCTTGTGTCTGTGTGTCTTTGAATAAGCACTTCAGGTCACGGGACATTTCAGCTACTTGTTGCTCTCTTGAGGCATGTCGATTCAGGCTCTTGATAAGTTGCAGGTAGTCGATGATACATAGGGTGTTGCCGTGTTTGGCAATGTCCCTGCGGTGTTGTGATGCAACCTTATCGACAGTGGTAGTGTGAGTGTGTGCGATAAATAAGGGTTTGTCGGCTAGCCATGCCCTAGCTTGCTCCATCTTCTGAAAGTCTTCTTCTGTCAGGAAGCCGTCCCTAGCTCGGTTCATGTCCACACCTGAGCGATTCGCAACCATCTTGGCGATGAGTTGTTCGGGTGACATCTCAAGGGAGTGGATGCGTACTGGAATGCCTTGAGATAGGTTGTTGATTG
>Ga0222714_10002106_pt1 | contig 21579 bp, 40 predicted proteins | sample C33_3DmetaG_FD_165048 | JGI IMG/M metagenome (GOLD analysis project Ga0222714, IMG submission 165048) | Estuarine water microbial communities from San Francisco Bay, California, United States - C33_3D | ecosystem: Environmental > Aquatic > Marine > Unclassified | place: USA: California...
TCAAAAACTCTTCTTTGTTTTTGTAATAGTCACTCATCTCTAAAAGGTACCAACGAGTACCTTTCTTTTTATTGTCTTTAATCCATACTTGACCATAACATTTCTGTCTAATCAAATTACGAATATTAATATCATTGAATGGTGACAACTGACCATAGAACATACTTTTGTTAATTAAGTCAAAGTATGCTTTGATATCCTTATAGGTAGTTTTATACTTCCTATTGGCCGTAGCCTCACATTCGGATTTAATCATTCGCTTTATCTTTGCTTTCTTGCTTTGCACTATTTCTCTCCTTTAGTGTGACATACAAGTAGAATAATAAACCTCCATACACTATTACTCTCAGTTCAATTGGTATAATAGTGTGTACGAATTGTATAAACTCGACTACTGACATTGCTTATCGGCAATTTTCGTGTCCTTCAATAACAAGCACTTATGTTGTTCGTCTAATTTTAGTCTTAAATCGGCCATAGCACCCTCAATGATACTAGGCAGGTATATTTGCATGATAGAAACCATTTCTAAAGCGTATTGATGGCCAATTCTAGCCAATTCTGCTTCAAAAAGTTTTTCTTTATCTATTTCGGATGAGTTTGTAATGACATTACCAAGAACGGCCTTGTCATACTCACCAGCATTCACATGGTTGTAAGCGAGGTTGAAACCAACCCAAAACACTAACAAACCAATTATCACTTTTTTCATAGTATATCCTTTTGTTTATATTTATATAATACACTAAAAGGGGGCTACTGGCAAGCACTTTTTTCACTTTTTTTAAAATAAAAAAGCGAGTAAAATCAACGATTTATTAAGAGAGGGAACAAGTGTTGCAAAAATACAACACTTTTGTTCTCTATTTGTTCGCTATTTTTACGAAATTATCGTCCCAATTGAACGCTTCCTTGACAACAGCCTCGGTTAGACCTTTGTACACCTTGTTTAATTTCTTATCTTTAGTGTCCAATAAAAGTTGTGCCTCTTCAATGTGTAAACCTTCTAACATTTGAATAAACATAGTCTCTTTTTGTGTCTTTGTTGTAGCTGTGTCAGCGCCGTTGATGAAGTGCCAAAGTCTTTTGGATTCATTTTTGAGATAGGTATGTTCTGTACCTTTTGGTACTTCATTTGCCATAAAAGGTGGTGTACCTGTCGGTAAATCCCATTGAATTTTAGGGTCAAATGCACCTTTAATAATCATTCTTAAAGGTTCACTATCGTTTTGTTTTAGGACTGCAATTTTTTTTGTTTTGTCTTTTGCATTATTTACTTTAATTAAAATTTCTGAAAGTAACTCTGCACTAGAACCATCTGTAGTAGCCATGGCGTTCATAGCTTTACGAGATATTAGATTTGGATTATCTGTAACCATAATTTCTCCTGTTAATCATTTCGGTATTATTATTTATCCTTCTTCTTGTCTGTCTTCTTACCAAATATTCTGTCCCAATTCTCTTCATATTTCTTAGGGTCAGGTATTGGTCTTGGTTTACTTCCCTTGCCACTCATCTGTAACTTCCTCTACATTAAGTGGACCATGGTACACCACATAAAAGTCATGTGGGTCTCCGTAAACATCTCTTATATAATCATAACCTTCTTCTTCAAACTTCACATCTAATTCTTGTGTATCAATACCTTTTACATTTTCAAAATAGAATGAACATTGGTCATCTACCTCTTGGTCTTCGGTCATTGTATGGTCAAATTCAAACTCATTATAATCATCATCTTTGTCACCGATAATCTCTGTTAGTTCTTCATCACTTTCTACTTTGAAAATGGCGTGACCCCAACGGTACATTTCTTCAGTTTGAAACCTAATACTTCCGTCTTCACTTTGATATGATTGATACTCAAAAATTGATTTTTTAAACTTTGGTGATACTTTATAAAATTTTGCCATTTTTTGTCCACATTCTGTCTAGTAGGTAATACCACCCACCGTTAATCATTGGTTCTACTATTGCGTCAACTCCTGCTAGTTTCCATTCTGCACCTGTAATTAATCTGTTACAAGTCATAGCAATGATAATGTGACCAATAGTGTAAACGGTAGCTCTACCTAAACTTGTAGTACCAAGTTTTCTTAAAAGGTTGAATATACCGTTCTTAAATTCTGTCATATGCATTTAAAAATGTGGTGGGGGATTTCTCCCCCACTCACTAGGTTCTACCTATAATTAGGCAGCGTAACCTTGTTTACCGAATAGAGCCGCTTGTCCAGCTGCAATAACAGCCTTAGACGGAGTTCCTACTCTGTATGAAACACCTGTTGATGTTCTATTTTCATAAATCATCAAGCCTTCGTTTCTCAACTTACCAATCATTGAAGCTGGTGAAGTTAAATCAAACTTAGTTCTTAGAGTTTTCCAAGATACTGGTTGACCTTTTGTTAAAAGGTTTAGTACCTTTTCAGTTTTAGTTTGCTTTGTTCTAGCCATATCGTTTTCTCCTTTAGATGTTAGCTTATTCATAATATATTGTAACATTATTGTTACTCCTTTCAATCTGCGTTAAGTCGCCACTATTCGACAAGGCAAGCGTACAATTGTAGTTGGCTTGTCTGAATTCTTTAATCATCTTTATCATTATCAAAGTCTGGTATAAACTCAATAGAAGCGTTAACATCTTCTAAGTCTTCTAATGTATCTTCGCTTAGACCATCTGTACTTTGTAATCCTTCTAACTTTAGGACTTTGGCATAATCTAACTTTGCCGATATTTGTCCCTTAGTTCTTTTTAGTGTGACCATCTCCTCAGATACTTTCTGAGCTGGATGTTCAATCTTAAAATCTCTGTATATCATACCTCTGATACAATCAATCGTCAACGCAAGGTCTTTAGTAAATGCTTCTGTGTTGGTTTTCATACCCATATCTACAAATCTACTTAACATATCTCTTGCCAACATATCAACACTAGCTTCAACATATTCTCTTGCTTGTCGTTCTCTTACCTTAGTTCTATAATATTTCTGTTCTTCGTTTGTTGCACCAGTTGGTTTAACAATTCTGTTCTCTGGAAATATAATAATGTTATCATCAGCCACTAATCTTTTCGCCTTTAAAATTTACTAGGCCTTTATCGTTAAAGTATTCGACTAATTGATTATATCCACCAATCAATACATTATCAATTTTTATTTGAGGCATAGTTCTTACTTGTTTACCAACTGCCTCATATAACTCTTCAGGCGTTTTATAATCTTCACCAAACACTTTCTCTTCGTATTCAAATCCTAGGTTTTTGACTAGTGCTTTTGCCTTAGTACAATAAACACAATTAGGTTTACTGAATATTTGTATTTTGGTTGTCATCTTCTATCACACTTTCAAAAGCCGCTTGAGCCTTTTCTTTTAAATTATAAGCGTCAACAGCTTGTTCTATATTATAGTTAAACATTTTGTTGTATTTGCCTAATGGCAATCTCAACCCTACCCACGCACGGTAATAACCTTGTTTCGTCAATGTTACATCTTGTGCAAAGATTTCATAACCTCTAACTGGTGTATTTTTGATAGAGTTAACTAATACACTTTCTACTTCGGATACTACGGTTTTAGTCTCTGTCTTACCAAGTTCAGTTATAAATTGTTTTGATTGCTTGTTCATTTTACCCATAATAATATCAGCCATTTCTGATTTAGCATACATCTTTGCCTTTTCAATAGCAAGTTGTAAGTCTGGCGATACGGAAGTAGCAACACCATATATACATTGTTTATCTGCTGTCTCTTCTTTTACCATACCTATGATATTTTTATCAAGGTTACAAGCGTCTGTCTCGTTAATGTTGGCCATGTACCACTTAGGTACCGTGTTCAACTGGTCACTAGTCTCAGACTTAATAGAGTAGTTTGTACTAGAACAAGCACCTAACATGGCAACTAATCCTAATGCACCTACAAGTTTCAATTTATTCATAATTATACTTTCTCCTTCATACTATATACTAGTTCTTGCAATTTGTCAATGCCAATTTGAATATAGTCTAAAATATCTGATAAACTAACATCCGTCTTGTGAATTACAAAAACTACCAGAGCGATAATAATTAAGTTCTTAATCATTTTTTCTCCCATTCACCGTTCTGGTTCATACACACTTTTCCGAACGATTTAAAAGCATGTTCAGGTCTACTATAGTACCTGCAATATTCTGGTGTGTTAACATCACGGTAGTAAAACTGAGCAAACAACTCCCAATAACTAGGACCATCAAATGTGTTTCTACCATCAGCGCACTCCAAAATCTCTTCTTTAACAATTTCGTCACCTTTTTGTTTGATAACGACTTTAATATAACAAAACTGATTATTCACTTCAGCAGGATTAACCGGTTTTATTTTACTATAATACACTGGTTCGCCAGAAATGGCAACCGTGGAATACAACATAGAACAAACCAAGAACATTTTAAACAATCGCATTACTATTCATTCCTTGTAAAAAGTCATCTTTAAATTCTTTTAATTCAAAATTAAATGATACAATGGTCTTTCTCGTATCTTCTGTTTTGATTTTAGGTGACTTGTGTGGTTGAAAAGCAGGAAATATACAAATATCTCCCTCTCTAACTTTAGGTATAAAGGTATCTTCACCATTCCATATCTCTGTACCTAAACAATCATCTGGCAGTTCAACATAATACACACCACTATAATTTTCTCCGTGTGTATGCCAATCGTGTTGGTTGCCTTGTAAGTATTGTTGAAACCATATTGCGTGTAATAAGTTACTTTCAAAACCAAATGTAGCAGCCATATTACCAATATGTGTTAAAAAATCGTGTAAAATCATTTGCACCCATTCACGGCTTAAATCCATACCGTCAGCGTAATCTAATTTGTATATAGAATTCTCATATTGTAAATTGTTTTTGATTAACCCTTTTGCTGGTGCCTTGTCAAAATAATCTAATAATCTACTTTTATATAATTTGTGTTGTGGAAAAGGTTCACAAACATAGTAATTTTTTAATTCGTGTATCATGGTTTTTCTACCCATTGTCCGTCTGGCAATTGACATGCTGTGCCAAAGACAACTTTCCTATTCACATTACCAAGACCAATTAATGGCCATTGATTTGTAATATCTATTGTTGCGTCATAATCTTTACATTTAATAGGTCCTTCAATATAAGACCTTGTTGTTTTAATAATACCAGAATTGCCTGTTTCCTGATTGTACCAGTTTGTATAACTTGAACCGGCAGGACCATTATTTAAATGGTCTACGAATACTGCATTGTGTACATCATAATCCGAATTGTATAAAAGTTCTGCACCAGCGAATGAACCTGCCATTGTACAGGTAAATAAAACATAAGGGTCACCTGTAAACTGAACACATGTTGAGGCTGCGGTTGCACCACCCATTACGGCACCTACTTGTGACCTATTTGTACTACAGCCACTCGTTAGGAGTAGGACCAGTATCGCTAGTGTCAATTTTTTCATAATTACCTTTGTCATGTGCTAATAGTAAACAATCTGCCTGTATAATATCTATTAACGAATTAATTTGTATATCTCTTTCTTGTGACTTAGGGGTGTCGTATTTCAACACCCTTAAATCATCTGCCATCTTTTTGACGGAATCTATTTTATCACAGAATTGACTAATCTTGTGTAACATATTCTTTAACCTTGTTAAACAAGTCTTGTACCTGTAATTTATTTTGTGCTAATTGCTGTTTGCCATCTTCCCAACCAGCCTTTTGAAAAGTCACTATCTCGTTCCACTCTTTTTGAAACCAATTAGTAACTTTACTTGTATCTGCTTTTGCGTCATTCATCATAAAGACAAAAACAAAAACAATACCTATGATTGCACCAATAGTTAGTTTGTTCATACTTTTCTCCCCGCTGTTTTTAAGTCCTCTTTACCAACAACCATATAAGGACCTTTGTTATAGGCAGGTACAATAGAATATTGTTTTGAAATCTCTAATCGCTCCTGTCTTTCTTTGTGGTCAATAGTACCACCATTACCTAGTTTTTCATATGCACTAGGATAATTTGGTGTTTCTCTACGGTAAACTTTATCAGGCTCATAAGAACCAACAATGTGTTCTGTTTTTGGTTTTAATTTGCCAAATCTGTATTTAATATAATCTTCTAATGACAACATATGTGAATGAAGACCAGACTTTTTCATATTCTTATTATATAAACGGCAGTCTTCTTTGTACTGAGCCAACTGATTAACAGATAGATTATTCATCTTCTTTGCATTGCGTCTCAAAGTACCACTAGATGTATTAGTATAGATTATAGCCATGTTTAACCTTTATGCTAAGTTTAATTCTTTTGTTGAACCCTCTGAGTAGTCATCAGCTTGTTGTTCTGCTTGTACTTGTTCAAAGGTCTTACCAAATACCGACTTATAGAAAGTATCTCTAGGATTTGGCGTCTGATAAACTGCTAGTAGATTTCTAAAGTTTATATTTACATCACTAAACACATCTGGCATTTCATCTTCTAACTTGATGTATTCTTTTAAAAGGGCAATTCTATTGGTATGTACTTTGTTGTCATTACCTTTGCCTAGTTTAGTGTCTTTGTCTTTGGCAGTATCGAATTCTGCCCATATCATTGCTTTGTCGTATCTAAAATCAGTTTTTGTTGTCATATAGTCCTTTTCGTTTGTTGTTAATATTCTTATATCCTATCAAAATTGGTGGATATTGTCAAGTCTTATTGCTGGTCAAAAATGTCGCACTTTTCTACAAAAATGACGATTTTTCGACTTTTTCTCGGAAATCGAGGCGCCAGGATGCGCCAGGACAGACGATAAGAAGCCTCGGAAGGTCAGAGTATAGCCCTTATTTGAAGAAATCCGTTTGATTTTCAACACAATCGCCTTCCATAAAAATTCGGTTATCCGTATCTTGTCGTTGACTTTCTTCTTCAGCCCACTTATCAAACTCATCACACATAGTTTGGTATTTGTCTTTCAATACCATCAATACATCTTTAGCTGTAGCAATTTCGTTAGCGTCTAAAGCGTCATTGATTTGATTGAGTTTATCAAGTGTTTCAAATTCAGAAACCATATTACTTCTCCTTAGGGTTAGAGTTATCTTCACTATCCATTAACAATACAATGTAATGAACAGCCTTTAAAAGGTCTTTACGATTGCGACCATCTTTCTTACCAAACCTTGCAAGATATTTAATTGCATTAGCTTGACAGAAATCTTTGTCTATACCTACAGACCTTAGCAAGTCTTGTACTTGTACGCCCTCTTTTACTTGAGCGTAATGTTGACCATATGTTGATTTGATATAGTCACCAATTTCTTTTAAGATTTTTTCTTCGTTATATTTCACTAGGCAGCCACCTCTTCATCTTCTGGTAAATAGGTATTGATTTCTACATAACCATCTTCTTTTGCATACTCATCATCTTCATATGCAACTTTACCAATATATTGAATTAAACTTTGGTCATAATCTGCGTCAACTGATTGTGTTTCTACACCAGGATATTCGTGTGTAATTCTAGGAGTAATTTCACTATACTCTATACCAGAATTCGCAAAAGCATCCTCAGCTTCTTCAAAGCTATTAGCCACAACATCTTGTTCGATTGTTACAATGTACTGACATTTATATCTGTACACATTTTTATTTAAATCTTTCTCTGTAACACACAGAGTTGATTTGTCTTTAGAAACTTCTCTTATCATAATATATCCTTTTGTTAATGTTTTGTTTCAAATAAGTATTCTTTGTCATAACCAAGACCTAGATTATAACAAATATACCCTAAATCTTGTTCTTTGTCAAGCCCCTCTGCTTGAAGTAACCATTTAATCGCAATATCACGGTTACCTGCACCAAGTTTCATAAACTTAGTAATTTGGTTTTCAAAGTTCTGATACGCCTGTTCTTCGGCTTTCTCTTCAGCTTCACGCTCCGCTTTTGCCACCTTACATAGGTGTTCTAATTCTTTTTCTAAATCTTCGTTTGACATTTCTTTGAAATTATAGTGTCTGCCTTTTACACCATAGGCGTCTTTGTGCATTTCATATACACTTGTGATAAGACTATCACGCTCATACTCTTCTACCGTGAATATACCTTGGTCATTCCAATACTTAATATCTTCAGTAACCATACCAGCCCAACTGCCTGGATTTTCATCCATCCATTTTTTAGACTTAGCGTTAATATTTTTAATGTGTTGTAATAGTGTCATAGTGTTTTTCCTACCTTTCATAAACTGCAAATGTATCAGCAAAATCTACATGACAGAAACTTTGTGGTCTTTTGTAAAAGTATCCGTTTTTCACTTTGCTTGAACCTCTATATCTGTATCTTACATTCATTGCGTTCTTATGGCAACTAATTTCTTTAAAATATTTTAAATATTTAATTGGTATGCCAGAAGCTATACAAGGTCCTTTATATGTAAAAGGGTCAATCATATATTTTGAAATCAATGGATTGACAACTCTTTCAAAAACTTTTTTTCTTCTATTCATATTACTGACCACCCATAGCATAGTATAAGAAGTCATCAACTTGGTCATCACTTTCGATACCAACTAATTCTAAGGCATAGTTACCTGTGTTCTGTTTGATTATCTCAGAACCTTGGTCTTGTGTAATTTGACCAGATTTGATTTTTGCGATTACATTATCAACAAAGTTTTCAGCTTCGTCCCATAACCAATTTTTTACTTTTGACATAGTGTAGTCCTTTCGTTAGTAGTTAATATAGTATATAATACATCAATTAGATTAATTGTCAAGCGTTTTTTTGCTATTTCTAATCTTTTTTTCATGTTTTTCTTTATCATATACACATATCCTATCATAGGTGGATACCATAGGCAAGCGTTTTTTTCACTTTTTTTCAATTTTTTTTAATAAAAAAGCGTTATAAATCAATGATTTTTAGGCTGCGTCAAAATGCACAGCTGAGGGAAGGGTGATTTTTGTTGATTTTTTCTATTTCCAGTTGGTTTTTACCCATTCCTGGTCACTTTCGTGTGGGTCTGGTCGTCCATGGAACACGGCAACCTTAGCGGATGGCTGTAATTCAAAAGTCCATTCACTCTTACTAAACCTAGGTCTCTTTCGGTTAAACCATTTGTATGAGAAAGTCCACTCATCTGGCATAACTTTAGTTTCTGGTTTGTCTTTCATAATGGCTGACATGACATTTTGGTCACCTTGGTTTCTTTTCCAATTGGTTCTATCTGCCATATACTTTTCATAAATGGCGTCATGTGTATGATTTGTATTGAATTTGACTATACTACTATTGTACATGGTATTGAAACCATTAAAGTCATTGATTACACCAAAAGTATTCTCATCACCAAATTTAAACATCTCATCAATGTTCTTCATTATAACAACATCTAAGTCCATGTATAGGTTTTCACCTTCTAAACCACTTTCTTTACTATACATTAACATCTTATTCCACCAACCATCTTCATCATGCCGAGGTAGTGGTTTAAACTCTATATCACCTTTGACCATTTTATGTAATTTAACATGGTCAGTAAAACAAATAAAGTTATATGGTATAGTAGTATGTCTATTAACCATATTGTATAAGTTCTCAACATATACAGGTGCATACTTTGTGCCCCAATAGACACAAACAAAATTTACTAGTGGACTAGCCAGTTCCATATTGCTCTCAATCCTAATAATAAGTACATAAACTCCATTAAACCTCTTGGAGTATCTTTATCTTTGTACGCCATGTAAATCCATATTGTACAACTCACACAAGCAATTGACCAACCGATCCATTGTGTTGAAGTGTTAGCGTCTGATAATATAAATGCAGCTACAATCGCAAGAATGAATCCTAGCCATCTCCAACCGTCTATGTCTTTATAGTATCTTATTTTCATTCTTCTTTAACCATGCTACAGGCCTCCATGAAGTGTTTACTGATTGTTTATCAAATACATTTATATCTTTTCTAACATAAAAAGCATTTACACCATTTTGTTCTACATAAACTAAATCATAACCTAACCTATCTAAAAGTTTTGTTATTGATAATAAACTAGCACCAAATCTATCATCTCTCCAACCTTTCCAACGATAGTCTTCATTGTAAGGCATAATGTATTCTTCATTACTAAGTTTTGTGCCGTTATATTCCATTACACAAACTCTTGGTTTGTATTTATTTAATTTTTCTCTAATATGATAATCATTGCCGTCTATATCAATACAAAGTAAATCAAATTCAGTTGGTATATTTGTCTGTCTAAATTCTTCTTCAATATTTTCTAATGTTAATTTAATTTGTTTAAACTGGCAATTTTTTACCGGTTTTTTCATTTTTAACATATCAAACCAAAATAACTTCCAACCTAGGTCAGCCAAATACCGAGTATTATTCTCTGTGGTTGATGGACCTTGTGACACACCAAACTCTACTGCAACTTTATTTGTAGTTCCAATTTTACTAAAAATGTGTTCTATAATTCCATCTTCACCATTTTGAGAGTAAATTGATTTTTCGTATTTAATCATACATTCTGTTCCATTAAAGTTTTATATGCTGTGCCGTTTCTCATCTCTTCTATCGTAAATTGATTATCAGCAACCATCTTTAACCATTCTTCTATTGTTTTTCTTCCAGGTCTAAATGGTCTTTCTATATGTTTCAAATCTCTACTAGAAACAAAACTACAAATGTTTTGTTTGTGACAAAATACAGGCACTTGGTTCATAATAGCGTCAAAAGCTGATAATGATAAGTTAGTTACCAATGCATGGCAATTCTTTAGTTGGTCTTTGATATCAGTTCCCCACCATTGATTACCAGGTCTTGGTTTATTTCTTACAATAATTTTTCGCTGAGTGTATTTTCTTAACTCAGTTTTTACTTCTTCAATCCATTGTTCTTGTGTAATACCATTGATATGATATGTCACCGTTGGACTACTAGGTGCAATAATAATATGTTTAGTTTCACCTGTATTCCAACCTTTAAATTCTGCGTTAATACCTTGTTGTCTTAGGTATTCTAATCTTTGTGGTGTATTAACACGACCTCTAATTGTATGTAAGTTTCCTTTTACAATTCTAAAGTATGTTTTATCATAGTTATTTATTTTAGGTAAAGGATATCTTGTAATCTGTTCTGTTAAATAACCTGTATCAACATACCACCACTCTTCACCTTTTTCCATACAATCTCTTATACCTTGTTGGTTTCTACCTGCTAACCCCCAAAAGAAATGTACAGGTTTACCATTGTCTTGCCAACCTTGTTCTATTGCTGGCCAGATTTGGTGTGATAAACACTCTTTCCAATCTAACTTATGTGTAATTAATGCCATTATGTAATCTCTCTACAGCCTCAAAAGCTGTTCCATTGCCAATTTCAGTTTCATCAAATTGACTTGCTAATAAACTATCTATCCATCTCCAGTACAACTCTTGGTCTGGAAAGAATAAATTTTCGTATGTCCAATCACCGTCAAACTTATTTCCTACAGGTTTGCACATTGATATATTGTCACATATAACAGGTTTACCATATTGTATGGCACTAATACCTATTGCTGATTGACAAGTAACTACCACATCAGCGTTTCTTATATCTTTATCTACATTAACTCTACTATCTTTAAATCTATATCTTATTTCACCACCTAATGTATTAATCTTTCGTTTGGCTGTATTCAACCACTCATTAAGATTTATGAAATATACTCTAGCAACTGCCTCGGTAGGTGGGCAAACAAGGTAAACTGGTCTTTCATGTTCACTCATCATCTCGTCTCTGCCTGCTGGTGCCTTATTCATTCTTTCTTTAAACTTAACAATTCTTCTAGTGTCATCATTGTTTAAATCTAAAAGGTAATTAACCTTTAACATATTTTTTTGTACACTATAAAATCTTCGTTTGAAGAAATCATCTACATTGTGAAGTTTTGCTTGAAACTGATATGCATGGTCAAAATAATAATAATCAATATTATTTTTCCAACAAGTGTGTATAATTCTTTCAGTACCTCGTAAGATACCCATTACAACACACTTATATTTTATTGCTTGGAGTTCTTCGTATGAAAATCCTTTCCATCTGGTGTGACCAAATGGTTCTGCCATATTACCAATACTATCGTACCAGTAACCATTTAGATTTTCTACAAATGGTTTAATGATACCATCTGTTAGAGGTCTTGTGGAAAATCCTCTTATCGAATTAGGCTCAGGTAAGATTGATTTCATTGGACTCATGGTAATCTTTAAACCAATCTATTGTATAATCAATACCCTTGTATTGTTCGAACCAAGGTCCACCTTCGGTAAAATGTACATTCTTTGGATTTTGATGATACTCATATTCACCTACTAACCAGTTCCATTCTAAAGGTAATTCGCCTATCTTACTATCACTCTCTAACCATTTAAATTGATGTAGTTCTAAACCTGAAGCTGAATTAACATAGTCTGGTGTTAATGCACTACACTTAGCACAATTCATTAACATAAAACTAGACCAATTCTTTTTCTCGTATTTTGTTTGTACCTGATTTAAGAATTTTGTTTCTGTTTTAGGTACATAATCATGTTTACAAACTTGTACGGCATACTTGTCATCTCTTAGTCGCCATAGTTCTGCAATATCAGACATCATTAACATATCACAATCCATAAACAATGCCCAACCTCTATAGTTCATAAGGTGTGGTATAATAAATCTACTAAAACTAAATTCAGTTGAAGAAATTGCGTTTCTTTCTCTTACAAAATCATCTTTGATATTAGGTAAATAGATAGGTGTAATAGCAACTGGTTTTGTACTGCGTTTTAATATACTATACGATAAAGTATTATACGCCACTTTTTCTTTGCTGTCGTATCCAATAAAGACATTAATCATTATACTCTCGCTTCCGGACTTCTTAATAGTTGTTTTCTCTTAGGCCCCTTAATATGGTCGTATATAGTCCCTAATACTGACCGTGCCTGTACATGACCTGGTTTTCCGTCACCAATATTATGATTTTTTACACCATTACTTTCAAATGCTTTTCGTACATGGTCCCAAATATAACTATCATGCTTTTCTGTTAGTTGATAGAGTTCATCACTATCATACATTCTTTTCATTTCTCTAGCGTAAGTCTTGGTAGATTTATGTTGCATATTAAAATATAAGAAACCACATTCACTATAATGATTACCTCTACCTAGGTAGCACATCATTGTATCATTTCTGTGTAGATGTTCTTTTACCCACTCTACATCTATTGGCTTATAAAATACACTATCTGCGTCTATGCAAATGACACCATCATAATCTTCATTATGAATTAATTGGTCTGTGTAAGCATAAACTTTATATGAAAATCTAACTGCGTCTTGTAAGAAACCATCAGGTGTATCTGGCACTTCTCTTTGTTTGTTACGATTAACAAACTCTTCACAACTAGGTATTTCATCAAAGGTACTTCTTACTACAATTCTTTGATTAGGCACTTCTAACATATCTTCACTATAAACAATCAAATCAAATGGCCAATTATAAGTGTCAAAAAACTTATGACCATATTGTTTATAGAGTTTCTTATTTAATGTTGTAACTACGCCTATGTTCATCTTGTAAATATAGTTTCTTTACGCATATTGCCTCTTCTTATATAACCAATCGTACTCATAATATCTACCACTTCATCATGGTATTTTATTTCGTCTGGATTTCTAAGAGGTAATTCTAAACATACAACAGCGTCATGTTCATTTAATAGTTCTAAACCGCCTGATACAATTTCTTTTTCGTGTGCTTGGCAATCTACTTTAATAAAGTCAATGTTCTTACCTTCAAATTGTTTAAGGTAATCATCTAACATAACCACATCTGTAGTTGATTTCTTTAATTGTTCTGGTTTAAGTTTTCTTTTTGTATTACCATTTTCAACACCACTACTTACTAAACTTACATTACCACTTTCATCTGGTGATTGAAATAATGTGGCACCTTTTTCTTGGTGGTCTGATAAGGCAACTTCTTCTAATGTCCAGTTTTTCTTACCTGTCAAGTTTCTTTTGTAACATTCAATATTGTGTGGATGTGGTTCAAATGAAATAACTTCATTAAACTTATCGCATAGGTCAACTGACCAAAAACCAATATTACCACCAATATCTAAGGCAGTTCTAAAGTTCTTAACAAAACCTAATGCATAATCTCTTGTATCTTTTTGGTATTCCCACTTGCCGTTGTATTCTTTCAACATCTTTTCGTAGTGGTTATCCCAATCAGGTAGATACCAACCTTTAACTAAATGTAATATCATATTCTTTCCTCTGTTGGCCAACTATCTTTCCACATAAATGTTTGGTGTACTATCTTAATTTTTTCTTCTTCACTATTAACAAATATGCCTTCAATCAAATCGTAACCGTTTTCTTTAGCCCATAGTAACCTTTTATTGCCAGTATGACAGGCCAAACCGGTTACACCTTCTGGCCATTTTGCACCTCTGTTCCAATAATGTTCTTTGTCTGTAACTAATATTGGATATAACATACCTACTTTAGATATACTTTCTCTAAATTTAGGCATTCTTTTCTGCAACCAATCAATGTGAGGAAATAAACCCACCTCGTTTACATTGAAATTGATGGTATCGAAACCTTCTATTTTATTTTTTGCCTGTAAAATCTTCATAACCACACTTTGCTATAAAATAACTATCTGCAATATCTGATACAGGATTGCCGACCTTTTCAGTATCAAAAATCTTTTTCAAATCAATACCAGTTTCTTTTACAAACGCTTCATAAACCATGTCTTTGTCTGCGTTACCTTTTCCTGTAGCGAATTTCTTAACCACCGTAGGTACACAAGTTTCATATGCAAGTTTATATTCGGATAATATCCTGTATTTGAGAATTCCACAATTTTCGGCAATTTGAAATAGCCCTTGGCCTTTTGAGCCAAAGGAGTAACCTTCAATAAAAATTTGTGGAGACTTAATTTTAGATAGAATATCCAAAACGAAATTTGAAATGTGAGTAAATCTTTCAATTGGGTCATCATATTCTTCATGTTCATATCCTATAATGTTTTTACTCATTTGGCCAATATACTTCTTCTTATTGGTCAAGTAGTAAAAATTTAGTTTATCATTTTCAATTACACAAACAGCAGGACTTGTTAAACTATAATCAATTCCAACTATCGTCCTGTTCTTCAGCGACTTCATACTCTTCCTCTTCTAAGACTTCATGCCCACAAAATGGACATGTCAATGGAAGATTATCTTGTTCTTCCATATTCCATGTTATGGTATATTTAGTCTCGCAATCGGAACAGGTTTTTTTCTCTTTAGTCAGCATTACAATTTAAACTTCTTAAATTGGTCTTTCTTAACATCTTGTTTAATACCACCAATAACATAGGACTCAATTTCTGTTTCTTGTGGTGCGTTTTGTGTACCCTTTGAATTCAACCAATGGTCTACCCACGGTAAAGGATTTGTTTTTTGTTCGTACTTCGGTGTTAGACCTATTGCTTTCATTCTTCGATTGGCCATATATTCTACAAACTGGTGTAATAGTTTTTCTGATAAACCAATCATACTTCCTTTGGAAAATAGATATGTTGCCCAACGCTTCTCCTCTTGTACAGCTTCGTCATACATCTTATAGACATCTTCTTCACACTCTTTGATAATTTTAACAACATCTTTATCGTCACCTCTATTCCAATTATTGATAATAGTTTGTGACATTGCAAGGTGTTGACTTTCATCTCTAGCAATGAATGAAATAATCTTAGCAGAACCTTCTAAAAGTTTTAATTCACCAAATGCAAATGAACAAGCAAATGATACATAGAACCTTAGTCCTTCTAAAATGTTTACGGTTACCATTGCAAGATACATTTTCTTTTTAAGTTCTTGTAAATCAACACTCTCTGGTTTCAAGTGCCATTTGTAACCCATTTCAATAAGGTCGTCATAAGTTTTAGTTACACTTGCAGCTCTTCGTTCAATTCTTTCGTCTTCAATGATAGTATCAAATACTTCACCTGGATTTGAATACAAGTTCTTAATAATGTATGTGTAACTTCTACTATGAATAGTCTCAATAAAGTCCCAAGTAACAATACAACCTTCAATTTCAGGTAGTGATACAAACGGTAAAAAGGCCAAACATGGTCCTCTACCTTGTACACTATCTAACATAGTCTGGTATTTTAAGTTACTTGTAAAGATAAACTTTTGTTGTTCACTTAATTCATGGTAATCGTTTCTATCTTTCTGTAAAGATATCTCTTCAGGTCGCCAAAAGTAACCTAGTTGTTGTTGATTGAGTTTATCAAAGATAGGATATTTCATATCATCATATCTTTGTACCTGTAAATCAGGTCCAAAAAACATTGGTTGTTTAGTAAAGTCTAAACCCTTATCTTTGTTAAATACACTTCTTGTCATTTTTTATTTGCCCTCTTTTAAATCATAAAAATATTTGTCGTCATCACCCGCTGTCCACTTTAATTCGCTTTCTACACTATATTCTACGGTGGACACTTTAAAGTCAGGTTGCACCAACTCACTTGGTGTTAAAGACTTATCGTAAAATATAACTCTATTGTTAGGTTGAGCCGCAAAATGGCCATTCTCTAACTTTAGAATATTAAATGACTTATGTTGTGATGGTATTTCACTATAAGTCACATTTCGTTCTATATTGGTTGAGTTACAATTATCTATTGTAAACATATACCAACCATGATACCACTTCTTTTCAGGCGATAGATATTTAACTCTATTTCCGGTCATCATTGCTTTTTCAACAATGGCGATATCGTAACTAAAACAATCCCACAACTGCAATTCTGTTAGTGGTAGGTTGCCTTCGTAATTCTTTTTCCACACAAATGCGGAAATAGGTAGTTTGTCATATAACGCACCATACTCAGGTAAGTATGTTTCAAAATACAATGCTCTGCCTTGTATAGACTTTGCCGTTACCCAAACACCTTCAACTAATTCACCATGGCCTTTTTCGCCATCATAAAGGTACTCTTTTTTGACAAACACATCTACATGAGGCGTATTTACGCATAAAAATGCCATAACACTCCTTTAAATTGTACAACTATCGCAATTTTCTTCATCTTGCAATACAGCTGCTGGTTGGTCCTCAACATTATCTTTCCAACCAACTGGATGTGCTGGTTCATCAATATCTTTCTTAGCGTCATATGTATTCTGATAATAAGAAGTCTTCCAACCATACTTGTAGGTTGTCAATAAGTCTTGTGCCAATACTGATACAGGCACCTCATTATCTTCATAATTTTCAGGATTATATGACCAATTACCAGAAATAGACTGGTCAAAGTATTTCTGCATTACTGCAACGATATTTATATATCCCTCATTTGACTTCATATCCCACAATAAAGTATAAAAATTCTTCAATCTAGGATAATCAGGTACAACTTGTTTTAATGTACCTTTTTTAGATTTCTTAACTGATAGGTAATCTCTAGGTGGTTCAATGCCGTTTGTAGCATTAGAAACCACACTAGAGGATTCTGATGGCATTTGAGCAGAGAGTGTGCTATGTCTTAGCCCATGTTTTTTAATTTCTTTCCTTAAATCTTCCCAATCGTATTTGAGATTAGGTTTAACTAACTCATCTACTTCTTTTTTGTAGGTGTCAATAGGAAGAATACCATCAGAATATTTTGTTCTATTAAAGTATTCACAAGGACCTTTTTCTTCAGCAAGTTCATTTGAAGCTGCTAATAGATAATATTGGAATGCCTCAGTTAATTCATCAACTAACTTCCATGCTTGTTTGTCAGCATAACTTACTTTGTTCTTTGCTAGATAATGTGCAAGACCAATGTAACCAATACCTAGTGACCTTCTTGCCTTAGTAGATACTTCGGCAGCCTTAACAGGATATTTTTGATGGTCAATAATCTCATCTAAACTTCTTACTGCTAAATCACATAATGGTTCTAATTCTTCTAAATGACTAATCTTACCAACATTGATTGCACTTAAAATACACAATGCAATTTCACCTTCACCATCAATGTGTTGAATAGGGTCAGTTGGTAGTGTAATTTCTTGGCATAGATTTGACATATAAACTCTATCTTTGAAACTAGAATGAGTATTACAATGGTCGATATTCATAATATAGATACGACCTGTTTCTGCTCGTTCTTTTAACATAGAAAAGATTATGTTTTGTGCGTTAACTTTCTTTTTATCAACACTTGTTTTTCTTTCTGCTGTAAGATATAATTCGTCAAACGCCTCCGTGCCCCAAGCCTCATAGAGCTCAGGAACCTCATGTGGTGAAAAGAGCGTGATGTCTTCATCATTGATAAATCTTTCATAGAAAAGTTTTGATAACTGAATTGAATAATCCAGTTTTCTTACTCGGTTGTCTTCCGTGCCTTTGTTGTTTTTGAGAACCAATATGTCCTCAATCTCTTTATGCCAAATTGGGAAGTGAACCGTAGCGGAGCCTCCACGAACACCATTTTGAGTACAGCACTTAACCGTTGCCTCGAATTTTTTGAGAAACGGTATAACTCCCGTATGTTGTACCTCGCCTCCTCGAATTCTGGAATTGATTCCTCTAATCCTACCAGCGTTAATGCCAATTCCAGCCCTTTGTGCAACATAATTGCCAATAGCCATATCACTACTGAAAATAGATGGAAGAGTATCATCAATATCAACCAAAACGCAACTAGCATACTGGCGAATAGGTGTTCTAACGCCGGCCATAACCGGTGTTGGAATATTGATTTTAAACTTCGAAATGGCGTCATAATACTTTTTAACATAACTCATCCTTTTAGTCTTGTCATACCCTTTAAAGATAGTAGCAGAAATCAGCATGTACATAAACTGAGGAGTTTCGAACACTTGACCATTGCTTCTGTCTTGTACAAGGTACTTGTCAATTACTTGTCTTAAACCAGCATAGGTGAAATCATAATCTCTTTCATGGTCTAGCCAGTTCTCCATTCTATCGAAATCTTTTTTGTCGTACCAATTTAAGATTTCCGGGTCATACACACCTTTATCAACGCCAGCTTTAACATGCGTGTAAATATGTGGATGGTCCCAAAGTTTACCAATAACTTGTTTTCTCAGTCCAAACAATAATAGTCTGGCTGCGACATACTGGTAATTCGGTGCTTCTAATGTGATTAAGTCTGAAGCAGACTTGATTAGAATTTGTTGGATTTCATCTGTGGAAATACCGTCATAGAATTGTAATCCTGAATTCATTTCAACTTGTGAAGAAGATACATTTTTAATGTCTTCACATGCATACTCTACCATTTCATGGATTTTTTCAATGTTAAGAGGTTCTAGTCCTCTTCCGTTTCTTTTCTTTACTTTAATTTCGCTATTATCTACCATTATCCCCTCAACATTTCTTGTAGTAATTTAATTTAGTTACTGCTTCTAACCCGGCAAAAGTGTTATTACTTATAATAGCACTAATTTCTGCTTTAGTTTTTCCTGTCAGTATCAGGTCGTTTACATCTTTAGATTGAATTTCTTGTGGCCAAATCATAATATTATATCCTTCGTCAATCACTTTCTCCATTCTACTTACTATCTCTTTATTTCTTGGCTCGTTATCAAATATATAGGTCACTTGACTAGCTGGAACTCTATCAAATTTTAAATCTGCACCAGCACAAGCGATACTATTATCAACAAACATACTATCAATAGGTCCTTCAACTATGTGTATATGTTGTTGAAGATTTAATCTTTCTAAGCCATATATTTTTGGTTTATCTTCATCTAACTTAATTGTTAAATACTTTGGTTGTTCTTTACCAAACGCTCTGCCTTGTAACGCAAAGATTACACCTGTCTCATCATAAAAAGGTATAATAAGTCTAGGATGTTCTCCTTTTGTGTGTGTGAATGTGTTTGGTTTGATTTTATTCACATACTGCATAAATTTATCACACAAATACAACTTATCATAGAATGAAGTAGGTATCTTTCTATTCTCTACATATTGTCTAACTGGATGGTCTCCAATTAGCGTGGAGACAGATTTAAGACCAGATAGTACATTGACCTCAAACTTTACAGGTTTGAAGTCAAATGATGGTTTTTGCGTGGAAGGGGCGGAGCCTTTATATCGTTCTAAGAGGTAATTCTCATACATCTTAGGATCCATGAATTTTAGAAAATTCTGTAATGATTGGCCTTCACCACAATTGTGGCATTTGAAGAACATATCATTCTTTTGTCGATAAAAGTAAGCTCTCGCCTTTGTTTTCGATTTTTGACTATCACCACAATGAGGACAACGAAAGTTGAATAGGTAATCACCTTTCTTCTTAAATTGTTCTAACCGTGACGATATATCAGATACGAATTTTAAATCAATATAAGTTGACATAGCACATCCATAATAATATTAATACAATATACTCTATTTTCATTCAATTGTCAATGCTGGTTTGAGCGACTTTCCAACAAGGAAATTAGCCGGCGGTCTTCCGGCGCTGTTTTTTTAACCGTTTTCGTCCAGTTTGGACTAGCTCATCATCTGTAGGATTGTAGCAAAATTCTTAGATAGTATGAAACCAACAACTATGGCACCACCCATAATAATCCATCTGTATTTCTCTAGTATACCAACTCTGGCCCCAATGTCAAGCTTAATTGATTTAATTTCGTTTAGAAGTCGTCTTTCTACAGAGGCCATTTCTTGTTTGAAATGCTGTTGAAGCATATCAATCTCATTGGCTCTTTCTTTTAATTTGTCAAAAATAATTTCGTCTATTTGTTCTTGTCGGTTAATCTTCTCTTCGTGTACAGCTAACATAGATTTAATAGAAGTTGATACATCAGTCAACTTTTCAATTGCCGTATCTAACCGACTATTGAGGTGATTTACACTCTCTACATCTTTTCGGAGTCCTTCTATTTGGACCTTTATATCTGTTGTACCGTTTTCGTTAATCATTACCCTAGCTCTGTTGTTTAATTATTATGATAAAACAATCTCTGAAAGAGACGAAAAAGAACGGACTATTTTTTATAACTTGACTATACACATAAGGTATACTAAAACTATATTGTCCGTATAGTAGTATTTATCAAATGTTTAAGCTGTAAGTCTTAGTTCTCCGCTTCTCAATCTCCTTTCCATTTCTATACGATAGAGTTTGGACATGCATTTTCGCCGCCTTCTATCCTTTTGTTTTCTAATTCGTTGCCATTCTAAAGTATAAGTTTCAAGTCTATTTTGTTTTGCTCTTCTAAATTGCTTGAATACAAGCTTTCTAAGTTTCCTTAGTTCCAGTTGTGTAAACAAATATATCTCCTATAGTTTATTAGAAAACATAATATAACGATTGTTTTACCTCCTTACTTTTTCTATATCCCAAAATTCTTGGGGTGTTGTAAATGTTTGTGACCACATTTTATGTGTCACTCTTGTATCATAATATATGTAGGTCGTCCAAACAATGGCTGATGTGATAATCAGACCACATATTAAAAAATATATTTTTTCTTTTGTACTATAAAGTTCATACATCTAC
>Ga0222714_10002107_pt1 | contig 21571 bp, 21 predicted proteins | sample C33_3DmetaG_FD_165048 | JGI IMG/M metagenome (GOLD analysis project Ga0222714, IMG submission 165048) | Estuarine water microbial communities from San Francisco Bay, California, United States - C33_3D | ecosystem: Environmental > Aquatic > Marine > Unclassified | place: USA: California...
TTGATGATATCTGAGGTTAACCCCTTGAGAGACAGTAAAACAGATTATGGCTTCTTTGATACACCCGGTCAAAATTTTTGCGGGCAGCGCGTCTGCCGCCCTGACCAACAGCATTTGTGAGTATTATGGTTCCCTTCCTGGGGACATGACGGTTAGCCGCTTCAGCGATGGAGAGTTTCAACCCAACATCAACGAAAGTGTTCGCGGTTGTGACGTGTTCTTCATTCAGAGCACATACCCGACCTCTGACAACTTGATGGAGTTACTCATGTGCATTGACGCTGCCAAGCGCGCCAGTGCCAACTACATTACCGCGGTTATTCCTTACTACGGGTTCGCTCGTCAGGATCGCAAAGACAAACCCCGTGTGAGCATTGCCTCCAAATTGGTGGCTGACTTGTTGACCGCAGCCGGCGCGAACCGTGTGATGACCATGGAATTGCACGCCCCTCAAATTCAGGGCTTCTTCAACATTCCGGTTGATCACTTGGAAGCGTCTATCGTCTTCACCCCTTACATCAAGGCCCTTCCCCAAGACAACTTGGTGTTGGCCGCTCCTGATGTGGGATCTTCTGCTCGAATTCGCGAGGTGGCCAAGGCCTTGAATTTGCCCATGGTTATCTGTGACAAGGAGCGTAAAAAAGCCAATGAGATTGCCAACATGACCGTTATCGGTGATGTAGATGGTAAGGACATCGTCTTGATTGACGACATCATCGATACGGGTGGAACCTTATGCAAATCATCAGCCATGTTGATTGAAAAAGGTGCCAAGTCTGTTCGCGCTTTGTGCTGCCACCCTGTGTTGAGCGGCAAGGCTTACGAAAACATCGAAAACTCTGTACTGACCGAATTGGTGGTGACCGATACCATTCCTTTGAAGCAGCATTCGGATCGCATCAAGATCATGAGTGTAGCTCCTTTGTTTGCTCGCGCCATTCGCAACGTACACGAAAATGGAAGCATCAGCTCCCTATTTCGCCAAATCTTCACAACCCAGACCAATCTGGATTTGAAGAAATCTTAAACCCGAAAAAATTACTAGTTAGAATATGAAAACTATTTTGTTGAAAGGAGAAATGCGCTCTGAAGTTGGTAGTCGTACTGCCAAAGAATTGCGCAACGCAGGTCAAGTTCCCTGCAACCTGTATGGCGCCGGTGAAAACGTTCACTTCGCTGTTTATCAAGCTGATTTCAAAAACTTGGTATACACCGAGAATGTATACAAAGTGCGTTTGGAATTGGGTGAGAAGACCTACGAGGCCACTTTGCAAGATTTGCAATTCCACCCCGTGTCTGAAGCCATTTTGCATGCTGATTTCTTGGCTATCCAAGCCGATAAGCCTGTAACCGTTGAGATCCCCGTTCGCATCGTGGGCAACTCACCTGGTGTTCGTGCCGGTGGTAAATTGGTGAAGAAGATCAACCGTTTGCGTGTGCGCGGTATGATCAGCAACTTGCCCGATTATATTGACGTAAGCATCTCTACCTTGGAAATTGGTCAGAGTACCAAAGTAGGTCAATTGGAAGTGACTGGATTCGAATTGTTGGATGCTCCTGCAAACGCCATCGCGACTGTGAAGACTACCCGTGCTTTGATGCAGGCTGCTGCCGAAGAGGCAAAGGCTGCCAAGAAGAGTTAATTCTTATACAAGCATTGATGGAAGGCCCCGCTGCAAGCGGGGCCTTTTTTTTGCCGTTAATCCTGGTAGTCTGTGACCGAATCAAATAACACGTTTTTCGATGTAGTCGCTGTTGAAGAGACCCAAAGCGCCCATGTATTTCAGGCGAAAGGGAATCACATCACCCACTTGATAGGCTTTGTATTGAGGGCCTAGGTTCAATATCAGCATATCTGAACTAGCTCCTACAATTTTCAGTGCTTCGTCTTCAGGTTCAATGAATTCGGTTTGTATGTCCAACAGACCCACATCGACAATGGCTCGGAAGGCCAGAACTCCATAGTCCTCTTCCCGGATGTCGACGGTTTCTCCCGATGGGTTTTCAGCCAAATAGCCAATGGGGACAATGGGTTTTTCTGAGATTTCAATGATCTCGGCAAACAGGCGAAAGACTCCAGTTTTCATGCCGGGAATGGGTTCGTTGGTCAACAAATTATTGCCAAAGAAAAGGGTTTCTCCAATGCGAAAGTGGTTGATGGATCCTGGTAATTGCTTGCGAAAGAGCAGAGGTAGCGTGATGGAAGTTCCCGCTGTGATCCAGGGTATGCTCAGATTGAAACGGGTTTCAATCAGCTGCTTGTACAAGGAGAGTTGGATGTACTTGTCTTGGGTGGGAAGTACACCGCTTAAGCAGTTGATGTTGGCTCCAATGCCAATGATTTCAATGCCTTTCAATTCGAATACCTCCCCGTAGAATTTGACCAAATCTTCGCCCATCACCCCTTCGCGCAGATCGCCCATTTCCACCATGATGATGATCTTGTGCACCTTGTTTTGGCGTTGAGCTTCTTCTGCAATGAGGCGTATGGTTTCCAGCTCCGTATTGAAGCTGACATCGGCATATTGCACAATGGTTTTGATGCTGCGCTTGGCCGGTGGTCTGATGTAAACCGTCTGTACATGGCTGGCCAATTTCTTGATGGCTTTCAGATTGCTCACCCTGGAATCGCAGAGTTCTTTGACTCCTAAATCGATGAGTTCTTTTAAATACAATGGGTTGCCACACAGGAGTTTGGTGACAATCGCCCAATCGGTTTGATCGGTTTGAAACAGGTTCTCCAGAAAGCGATAATTCTGCTGGAGCTTGCTGCGGTCGAGTTCGATGTAAGCCATGGCTCTATCGTTTCAATCGCATCTCCAAATACGGGTTGGTGAATCCTAGCTTTTCGTAGAGCTTTTTAGCCGGGTTGTTGGCTTCTACGTGCAAGGCGACATCGCCTTTTACATGCTTCAGCGCTTCCTCTATCAAACTTTTTCCTAGGCCTTTGCCACGGTGTTGAGCATCGACAGCGATGTAGACAAGGATGTTTTCTGGGATATACCCATTCATGTGGGTTTCGTTGAATACACAGACTCCGGCTAAGGCTTCATTGACGTTGAGGGTAAAGGCCCATCCGCCGTGGTTCATGACGTAGTCGAAACAGGTCAAAATGGCGGGCAAGGAGTCTCCGTATTGGTCCAAATGTTGGTGTAAAAACTCGGCATACTGTTGCCGAACGGCAGGATCTAACTGCTGAAAATCTTGGGAATTGTATGAGTTAATAATCATGCTTTGCGAATGTTTTTAAAGAGAAGAAAGACCAACAGAGAGCTGAGAATGCCAAAGAAATTGGGATCAAGACCGAGGGGTAGAGGAAGCTTATTCCAAACCAAATACGAGCAGGTTGTACCACCGGCAATCATTGAGGCCATGGCGGTGTATGGTGAATAGCGAACCTTTCCGAAGCCGAACAATAGGGGAATTAGCAAGCCGGAGACCATGAATCCATAAGACAAGAGCATCAGTTCCAATACGTTGCTCATATTCAAGGCAATGTATACGGCTATAGCGCCGAGAAGGCCTGTTGTGAGTTGGGAGAATCGAATGTGAGCCTTGGGGGACAGGCGCAGGAACTTTCCAATGAGGTCGTGCACGACATTGCCCGAGGCGGCCATCAAACAGGAGTCGGCGGTAGACATGATGGCTGAGAAATAGGCAGCGAGCACCATGCCGGTAATGCCTACAGGGAGCACTTCTTTGAGTAATAGAGGCAGGCCCATTTCGGAGTCGACTAGGCCAGAAGGGAAGGCGATGGCTCCTTGTACATAAGCCACTTTGGCTAGCAAGCCCAAGGCAACGCCCATGAAGGCCATGATGGGCCATTCCAAGAGCCCGGCCAAAAACCAGGCTTTTTGAGCTTCTTCGATGTTGCGACTGGCAAAAATGCGTTGGTACAAGGTCATTCCGACAAACCAGATGGGGACGATGGCAATGAACCAGTTGATCATTTGAATCGCCTTGAAGTTGCCTAAACTGAACATGTCATCGGGTAAGGCACTTCGAATGGCTTGCCATCCCCCGAGTTCTATGTAGGCAAAGGGCAGTCCAAACCCGATCAGCCCAATGAGCAAAATGATCCATTGAACTGTGTCAGTCATGATGACGGCTTTCAATCCACCCAAGGCGGTATAGACCACCGTGAACACACCGAGAATGATGGCGATATGGGTGAAAGAAAGGGTATCAATGGTTGCAGAAGCCAATTTGGCTCCGGCCAATAATTGGGAAGAGGTAAAGCCGAGATAACCGATAAACGATATGATAGCGGCGGCAATGGCTGCTTGCTTGCCGTATAAGGACTGAAATACTTCGGGCAAGGAAAACAAGCTTCTGAAACTGGACATGCGGTACAGCCTGGGAATCAAAATCACCGCGCTCAACCAGGCACCAATGAGCCCGGTGAACAGCATCCAAGAGCCCGACAAGCCCATGGTGAACCCCAAGCCTCCAAGGCCTACCGAAAAGCCACCTCCCACGTCAGTGGCCACCACCGAAAGGCCAATATGGCCGTAACCGAGGTTGCGCCCTCCTACGTAATAATCATCTAAGTCGTTGTTTTTCTGGTAGAAATAGAGACCCACTCCGACCATTGCAATCAAATAGACGGAGAATATGATATAGTCAATAATGTCCAAAACAGGGGGGAATCTCGAGAGTGATGATTCCTAGGCAACAGACAGATTTAATGGTACAAATGCCTGTGTTCAAAGGTAGAGGACAGCGGAGGGAAAGCCAAAATCAATTGAAATTAGAGGGTTAAAGTGTTGGTAATCATTGATTAGTGACGGGTATTCATGAACGAGGCTAGAATGGGTCATTAGGCCCTTGGTCCCAACAAAAAACCCCGCCGTTTCGGGCGGGGTTCTCGCACGATTTAAGGGGTATTATTTGGCAGCGGCGAAGCGAGCAGCTACGGCGTTCCAATCTACCACATTCCAGAAAGCACCGATGTAATCGGGGCGACGGTTTTGGTAGTTCAAATAGTAAGCGTGTTCCCACACGTCCAAGCCCAAAATAGGAGTGCCTTTTACTTCGGCGATGTCCATCATGGGGTTGTCTTGGTTAGGGGTGCTTGACACGACCAATTTGTCGTCATGCATCACGAGCCAAGCCCAACCAGAACCGAAGCGAGTCGCCGCAGCTGAGTTGAACTGCTCTTTGAAAGCGTCAAAGCTGCCAAAGCTAGCGTCGATGGCGGCTGCCAATTCGCCAGTAGGAGCGCCACCCCCGTTGGGGCCCATGATGCTCCAGAACAAGCTGTGGTTGTAGTGGCCACCGCCATTGTTGCGAACGGCCATAGGAAGGGTAGAGATCATGCCCATCAACTCGTCCAGGCTTTTTGAAGCGGCATCGTGGCCGTTCAAAGCGTTGTTCAAGTTGGTCACATAAGCATTGTGGTGCTTGGTGTGGTGAATGGTCATGGTTTGCGCATCGATGTGCGGCTCAAGCGCATCGTATGCATATGGGAGTGAAGGCAATTCAAACATAATTTCGTTGTTTTAACTGATAACAAAGTTAGGGCATAGGGGTTTGTCTTGCCTAATTTCGAGGCATGATGCCCTTTGGCATGGCTTGGATTGAGTTGCTGGAATGGCTGGCGGCGGCCCTATCGCTTTGGTGCGTGTGGTTGGCGGCTAAAAATCGCATCTTGAATTGGCCGGTTGCCATGTTGGCCTCTGGCCTCTACGCCTATGTGTTTTACCACGCAGGCCTAGTGAGCGATGCGGTCTTGCAAGGGGTATTCTTGGGCTTCCAAGCCTACGGGTGGCTGCAGTGGGCCTCACCCGGTAAGGGGCCTTTGCCGATTTCAATAGGGCCTGGTCGAACCTTGATCTTAACCTTGCTCGTGGCGGCTGTTGTCTACCCCATTTGGGTTCAGGGGGTTTCCCATTTGAAGCCCGATGCTTCCTTCATTTTGGTCGATGCTGCCCTGACCTTGTTGAGCATTTCGGCCTTGTTTTGGCAGTCGCGCCGCTTCATTCAAAATTGGTACCTCTGGGTCTTGGTCGATGTGGTCTATGTGCCCATGTACTATGCCAATGGCCAAACGGTGACGGCGGTTTTGTACGCCCTGTTCCTGATTCTCTGTCTCAACGGATACCGCTCTTGGAAGGCAGAGTTGGCTTCGGCCTAATTCCTTTCAGGTCAATGCCCCACAGGAGTGAAGTACTCCTCCTTTTCAAAGGTGTGTGAGCGCAGCAAATCCAAGCGCATCAGATCGACGAGCACGCGGCTGGTTCTTCTGCGACCCACATTGAACTTTTGGCAAATCTGCTTGAGGGTAATTTTTCCAGATTCTGCGGCAAATTTTAGGATTTGCTCTTCCAATCCGCCCATTTTGAGCTTGACACTTCGCCCACTGCGTTCTTGACGCATGAAATCAACGGTGGTTTTGGAGGCCAAAATGCTGTTGTCGTAAACCCGAACATAGACCCAGAATTTGTCGTCTTCCCCCTTGGCTGAATAGGGGCGATCGGGGCCCTTGGGCACATGAGCCATTAAAACTGTTTTGCCGTTCACTTCTTCGGTTTCTACTTGAAAAGGAACAACGGGCTTGGAGTAGAAATCAGCGGCCATGTGCAACATGTGCAGTTCGTCTTCGCTGCGCACTCCGCAAATGCGGCCATTGTCTTTGACTCCTATCAACAAGGTGCCACCTTCTGTATTGGCGAAACTCACCATGGTTTTGGCAATTTTCGCGGCGCTGGTGATGCATTGCTTGAAGTCAAGCGAAACGCCTTCTCCTTGTTCAACGAGCCGTTCTACCCGGCTTTTCATATCAGTTTGGAATATACAACAACTGACTCTGCCTTTCGGGTTGCAAGAGTTCTTGGGCTACAGCCATGATGTCTTCAGCCTGTACCACTTTGATGCATTCGATGGCCTGTTGCAAGGTAGTGGCTGTACCGTGGCGCAATACGCCTTTTCCTAAATGAAGCATGAGGGCATTGCCGTTTTCATTGCTCATAACCATTTGGCCGATGTACTGGTTTTTGGCTTGGCTCAGTTGGCGGGCCCCCATGGGTTCGTCTTGCAAACGCTTCCACTCCTTGAACATCAACGCCAAAGACTTTTCCAAGTACTTGAGCTCGCAGGAGAAGTAGCAATGAAATAAGCCCTCTTCTTTGAATGATTGGTATCCGCTTTCTACATGGTAGGTGTAGCCGTGTTTTTCGCGAATGGCGAGATTCAAGCGGCTGTTCATGCCTGGTCCACCCAAAAGGTTGTTTAAAAGCAACAGCGGATACCGATGGGGGTGGGTTTCGCCATAGGCCGGGCTTCCAATGATGGCATAAGCCTGCATGAAGTCGCTTTCTTGGCGTTCCTGAAAGGGTTTGTATTCGGTAAAGGGAAGAACGGATTTGGGCTGGAACTTGCCTTTTCTCACTTCATAGCGCTTCAAGTACTTGTCAAGCGCTTGCAAGACTCGTGCTTCGCTCACATTGCCCACCACCGAAAACACCATGTTCTCGATGTGGTAATGCTGGCCTACGAAATCTTTCAAATCTTGGCTGCTTATGCGCTCCACGCTTTCGCGAGTTCCCAAAATGTTATGGGCCAAGGGGTGATCCCCGAATACCTTTTCTTGAAATTCATCGTAGATGTTCTCTTCAGGGCTGTCCAGGTACATGTTGATCTCATCGGTGATGACTTTTTTCTCTTTGATGAGTTCATTCTCGGGCAAACTGGAATTGAATACGATGTCACTGAGTACATCGACCGCTTTTTGCAGGTGCCGGCTCTCGGTAGAGGCGTAAACGGCCGTCATGTCTTTGGTGGTGTAAGCGTTGAGTTCTCCGCCTACGACTTCTAAGCTGCTGATGACGTGAAAGGCTTTTCTTCGGTTGGTGCCCTTGAACATCATATGTTCCAAGGCATGAGCCAATCCAGGGTGCTCTCCGTCATGGCAACTGCCCGTGTCTATCATGAATCCAGCATGGACCAAACGGCTGCCGGGAATTCGCAAATGAACCACGCGCAGGCCTGACTCGTGCTGAAGAATACTGTACCTACGATCGGGCATGGCGCAAATTTACCTTGCCTAGGCCGTATTTTTGTGCGAATGGCCATTGATACAACTCAAGAACTCATCAAAAAGATTCAATCGGGAGCGTATTCCCGTTTGGTGATCACTACGCATCACAAACCCGATGGCGACGCCATGGGTTCCAGCTTGGGCTTGATGGGTGTTTTAAAGGCCTATTGCGAAGAGGTACAAGTCATCGCTCCTACCGATTATGCCGATAGCTATCATTGGATACCTGGAAACGATAGCGTTTGGGTTTACGAGGGTCGTGAAGCGGAATGTGACAGCTATTTGGCAAGTTGTGATGCAGTATTTTGCCTGGATTTTAATCGCTTATCCCGCATCAATCAATTGGGTGAAGTAGTAGGTCAATTGAATTGTGATAAAATTATGATAGATCATCATTTAGATCCTGAATTTTTTTACACCTACGCCTTCTGGGATACCCGTGCTTCTAGTACCTGTGAGCTGATTTCTGACTTTGCTAAGAAGTTAGATGGCTATGACATGAATGTGGATACAGCTACTTGCTTGTATACGGGCATGATGACCGATACCGGCCATTTTCAGTATGCCAATACGACGCCTCATACCTTGAAAACGGCCGCTGAATTGTTGGCCAAGGGCGTGGATCATGTCGCCATTCGGGAACGCATTTTTGATGCTTTTAGTCCCGATCGTTCCCGCTTGTTTGGGTATTGCTTGCACGAGAAAATGGAACTACTGGCCGGTGGTGAAGTGGCCTTGATCTACCTCAGTGCTGAAGAATTGTTGCGCTTTAACGTACAAACTGGTGACACCGAGGGTTTGGTCAATTTTGGATTGAATATCAAGGGTGTTCGCATGAGTGCTTTGATTATTGACCGCACCGAGCGTGTCAAAATGAGCTTTCGTTCCAAAGGAGACATTGCCGTTAATGAATATTCGGCGCAGTGGTTTTCTGGCGGAGGGCATAAAAACGCGGCCGGTGGCCAAAGCGAAGACAGCTTAGAGAATACGGTGGCTCTGTTCAAACGCACCGTGAAAGAATTTCAACAAACATGGAAATGAAAATGCGTCTAATAGGAGCCTTAGCCTTAATGCTGAGCCTAGCCTCATGCAACAAATACAGCCGAACCGAAACCGGTTTGGAATACCGCTTTTTGAAAGGCAGGGAACTGAAAGAGCAATACGGTCTTGGACATTATTGCTTGCTGAATTACATGCTCATTGGCCCTGAACAGGACACCCTTCAAAATACGTTTTCATCTGATACCCTAGCCGAGTTTCCCTACCCGGTAGAGGGCGGAAATGAGCTGTTGGAGGCTTTGCAAATTTCTTCTCCTGGCAGCATCATCGAAGTTCGAGTAAAGACCGATTCACTCAAGGCCAAAATCATGGGCAATCCCCGAATCATGGCTTTGCCTGACGATGATTATGCTTATTTCGTGGTAGCGGTTGATCAGGTGCTTAGTCCTGGAGATTACGAGGCTTACCGAAATCAGAAGTTCTTTGCGCGATTGATGGCCGAAAACGCCCTAATTGATCAGTATTGCGATGAGCATAGCCAAGAAGGTGTTTTTGCCTTAGATAGTTTTCAGCACATTCGCTTCCGGATTTTCGATGCCAACAAGAAGCCGGTTTCAGACCCTTCTCGATTCATGAATGCGCCAATTCAGAAAGCTTCAGGTCAGGTGTCCTTTCATGCTCAGGTGCGCACATTGGAGGGTCAATTGATCATTTCTTCAGCCATGGAAGGGCGTCGTTATAAATCCATCTGGGGTGAACATTTTTACGATTTGCCCGCCTTAAATGAATGGCCGTTTTACTTGAAGGAGGGCGAGAAGATGGAAATTGTACTCACCTCTGAATGGGGTTATGGTGCTGCTGGTCGCATGGGAGTTCCTTCCTATGCTCCTCTTTACCTGATTCTCAGTGATGTTCGCTCAGAACAATAGGCTGCTTTGAGCTTGCTATGCTAATTTTACAGACTTATGGCTGAGTACACTCACACTTTGTTGATCACCGGAGGCGCGGGCTTCATTGGCTCTCATGTGGTTCGCCGCATGGTAAATCTATATCCGCAGTATCGAATTGTGAACCTCGATACTTTGACCTACGCCGGCAATTTGGAGAATCTGCGCGATTTGGAGTCGGCTCCTAATTACTCGTTTGTGAAGGCCGATATCACCGATGCCGCTGCCATGGAGGAATTGTTCGCCCGCGAGAAATTTGATGGAGTGATTCACTTGGCTGCTGAAAGCCATGTAGACCGAAGCATTAGCAACCCCATTGATTTTGTTATGACCAATGTGGTGGGAACCGTGGTGCTGTTGAATGCCTTTAAGGCACACGGCAATACGAAGACGGGCCGTTTTTACCATGTTTCAACCGATGAGGTATACGGAACCTTGGGTGACGAGGGCAAGTTCACGGAGTCTACGCCTTACGATCCGAACAGCCCCTACAGTGCTTCAAAAGCCTCAAGCGATCACTTTGTTCGCGCCTACCACGAAACCTTCAAGGTACCGGTGGTCATCTCGAACTGCTCCAACAACTACGGTTCTCATCAGTTTCCTGAGAAGCTGATTCCTCTGATGATTCGCAACATCCAACAAAGCAAACCCCTGCCAGTTTACGGCAAGGGAGATAACATTCGCGATTGGTTGTGGGTGGAAGATCATGCTTCGGCAATTGAAGCGATTTACCACGGTGGTCGCTTGGGTGAGACCTACAACATAGGCGGAAACAACGAGTGGAAGAACCTAGATTTGGTGCACAAATTGTGCGAGATCATGGACCGCAAGTTGGGCCGCAAATCTGGCGAGTCAGCCGAGCAAATCACCTTTGTCACCGATCGCGCGGGTCACGATTTTCGCTATGCGATTGATGCCTCGAAGTTGGAAAACGAATTGGGCTGGAGCCCCTCGGTTGCCTTCGACCAGGGCTTTGAAAAAACCATCGATTGGTACTTGGAAAACCAGACTTGGTTGGAGAATGTGACCAGCGGTAACTACCAAGAATACTACGCGTCCATGTACGCAAACCGTTAATTCAAATAACTGTGTCCAACTTTCAATTATTCAATACGCTATCTCGTAAGTTAGAAGACTTTCAACCGCTGGTCAAAGGCCGAGTGGGCATGTATGTCTGCGGCCCAACAGTGTACGGTCCTCCCCATTTGGGCCACGTCAGAGGCCCTGTGGTTTTTGACGTGTTGCGACGCTTCATGGAAGTCAAAGGTCTTTCGGTTCGATACGTTCGAAATATCACCGATGTGGGACACTTGGTGGGCGACGGTGACGAAGGGGAAGACAAGTTGCAGAAACAAGCTCGTTTGGAACAGGTCGAACCCATGGAGGTGGCACAGGCCTATACCGATGCCTACAATTCGGTGATGGATCGCTTGAATGTCAAGCGCCCTAGCATTGAACCCAAGGCTTCGGGTCACATCATTGAGCAAATTGAGATGATCCAGAGCATCATGAGCAAAGGATTGGCTTACGAGGTCGATGGGTCGGTGTATTTCGATGTAGCGGCTTATTCCAAAGACCACAAATACGGGGAACTCAGCGGTCGCGTTTTGGATGACTTGATAGCCGGAGCAGGGGAACATGCCCGCAGCTTGGAAGGCCAAGATGAAAAACGCAGCGCCAACGATTTTGCCTTGTGGAAGAAGGCCAGTCCTGAGCACATCATGCAATGGAGCAGCCCCTGGGGCAAAGGCTATCCCGGTTGGCATATAGAGTGTTCGGCCATGAGCGCCAAATACTTGGGAGAAGAGTTTGACATTCACGGCGGAGGAATGGATTTGCTGTTCCCCCACCATGAAGGAGAAATCGCGCAAAGCTGTGCGGCACATGGTACGCATCCGGCGAGATTCTGGGTGCACCACAATATGATCACCATCAATGGTCAGAAAATGGCCAAGAGTTTGGGAAATGGCATTCAAGCCGAAGCCTTGTTCAGCGGGGATCACCCTTTGTTGAACCAGGCCTATTCGCCCATGACCCTGCGCTTTTTTGTGCTTCAGGCACACTACCGCGGCACCTTGGATTTTAGCAACGATGCCTTGTTGGCCGCTCAAAAGGGATTGCAGCGATTGCAAGCCGCATGGAAAACGTTCAAAGGATTAAAGGTATCTGCTACGGCCACATTGAGCTTTGATGATTTGCATGCCGACTGTGAGGCAGCCATGAACAACGATTTGGCGACAGCCCAAGTTATTGCTTCTTTGTTCGAGTGGGCCCGCCGAATCAATCTGGTCAACGATAGCCGTGAGACCGTTGATGCGGCTGCGTTGGAGAAGGCGATGGGCTTGTTCCAAACCTATTACTTCGATGTCTTGGGTCTGGAACTAGAGGCTTCTGCCGATGATAGCGCACTCGACTCTGCCATGACGGTTTTGCTGGAGTTGCGTGCCCAGGCGAAAGCCGATAAAAATTATGCCTTGAGCGATGCCATTCGAGACAAACTGGCCGCCTCAGGTTTTCAAATCAAAGACGGCAAGGATGGCAGTTCCTGGTCGCGGTCTTAAGTCATGCCGGGTCATTTCACCTTTTATACCCATCAACAAGAAGGAGGAATTCTTCTCTTGGACGAAACCGAATCCAAGCACTTGGGCCAGGTTTTGCGCTACCAAGTGGGCGATGAAATTGAGGTGAGCAATGGCAGAGGAATCCTGTTCCAAGCCCGATTGACCGAGCTTGGAAAAAAGGGTGCCAGGGCTGAAATATTATCCGAAACAGCCGTTGATGCGCCGAGCCCCTTTGTTTTAGCCATGGGCATTCTAAAGTCGTCAGACAAAATGGAATTGGTGGTCGAAAAAGCCACTGAATTGGGAGTTCCTGAATTGGTGTTCTTGCAGTCAGAGCGCTGCGAACGCAGCAAATTGAATGAAGATCGTCTGCAAAAAGCAGCCTTGTCGGCCTTGAAGCAGAGCCATAGTGCTTGGATGCCCGTTATTCGTGTAGCCAAATTCCAAGATTTTGTAGCTGAACCCTTTGAGGGTATGTCCTACATTGCCCATTGCCCCGACGAGCTTCGTTCTCCCGATCGATTGGACTTCAGTCGATCTCGAATGGCCATAGGTCCGGAAGGTGATTTTTCTGACCGCGAAGTGGAACTAGCACTGGCTTCAGGGTTCACAGCCCTTTCCATGGGTGAGCGAGTACTGAGAAGCGAAACAGCCGCCCTTTATGCTGCGGTTTGCTATGCCCGTGGGTTGTAACTTTACAGCGTGAATATTCTCTTGTTGGGATCGGGTGGTCGTGAACATGCGTTTGCCTTGGCCATCTCTCAAAGCCCCAATTGCAGCCATTTGTACATTGCCCCTGGTAACGCAGGGACAGCCCAGTGTGGCACCAATGTTAGCTTGAACCTAAGTGATTTTCAGGCGGTGGGTCAGTTTTGCATGCAACACAACATTGAGCTGGTAGTTCCGGGAAATGAAGACCCCTTGGTCGCCGGCATTACCGATGCCTTGGAAGCTTTTGCCGCTGAAAAAGGCATTCGAATGGCCGTTGCAGGCCCCGATCAATGGGCCTCTCAGCTGGAAGGAAGCAAGCAATTTGCCAAGGAATTCATGATGAAGTATGGCGTTCCAACGGCAGCCTACCGCAATTTCAATGCAGAGAATGTCGATGAGTCAGGGGCCTTTTTGGAAAGTTTGACTCCCCCTTATGTGTTGAAGGCCGATGGCTTGGCAGCAGGTAAGGGTGTCATCATTACCTCTGATCTGGACGAAGCCAAGGAAACCTTGCGTGATATGATTTTGGGAGCGCGTTTTGGAGCCGCTAGCGCCAATGTGGTGGTCGAGGAATTCTTGCAAGGCATCGAGATTTCCGTCTTTGTGGTCAGCGATGGCATCGACTGGCACATTTTGGGATCGGCCAAAGATTACAAGCGCATTGGAGAAGGGGACCAGGGTCCGAATACGGGAGGTATGGGGGCCATTTCGCCGGTTCCTTTTGCCGATGAAATATTCATGCACAAGGTCAAAGAACGCATTGTATTGCCCAGTTTAGAGGGTCTTCGCGCTGAGGGTCATCCGTACCGCGGATTCCTGTTTTTGGGCTTGATGAACGACCATGGAGATCCCAAGGTCATCGAATACAACGTTCGCATGGGCGATCCGGAAACAGAAGCCATTTTTCCCCGTCTGAAAACCGATATGGTAGACTTGTTGAACGGCGTTGCCCAAGGCAATATTTCCCAGGTTCCTTTTGAAGTAGATTCTCGAACGGCGGCAACCGTGTTCTTGGTTTCAGCCGGTTACCCAGGAACCATTGAAAAAGGCTTTGAAATGAGCATGCCCTCAGAGGTGGCAGATTCACAGCGCTTGTACCATGCGGGAACGGCTTTGAAAGAGGGGACTGTGGTGACCAATGGAGGCCGAGTTTTGGCCGTGACTAGCTTGGGTGATACTATTCCTGAGGCATTGAAAGCTAGTTACGATTTGGTAGATTTGATTCAGTTTCAAGGAAAGTCTTACCGCCGAGACATCGGCCAAGATTTGCTAACATGAAGATACAAGAATTTGATCCTCAGCATTTTAGGAAAAATATGAAGTCGCCCTTTCAACGCGTGATTAGCTATTTGTTGCGCGGCCTTTTGGTACTGTTGCCCATTGGTGCGACCATTAGCATTGTCCTTTGGATTCTTGGCGGTCTATCGGATCTCTTGCACCTGGACGAAGTCGGTTTTTGGGAGTTTTGGCTGTACGCGGCTGTCATTCTCGCAGGAATAGTGGGTGTCGGAGTTTTGACACAAGGAGTCGTCGCCAAGCAGGTCTTGGATTTTTTTGAAGGCATCATCGAAAAAGCCCCGGGCTTGAGTTTCATCTTCGGTACAACCAAAGACATGACCGAGGCCTTCATGGGGGAGAACAAGAAATTTGACAAACCCATTGTTGTGGAACTCGAAGGCGGTGTGCATCGCATGGGCTTTTTGACCCAGGCAGACATGTCGGTAATCAACATGCCCGATCACTGTTCAGTCTATTTGCCATTGTCCTATGCCTTGACGGGAGAGATGCTCATTGTGCCAAAAAACAAGGTCAAACCCATTGATGTCGAGCCGAGCCATGTGACCAAGTTCGTCGTGAGCGGTGGGGTAGCGGGCTTGAACTAAACCCCGATTGGGGATAAAATATGTACATCCCCATACGCAGGACTGCCGCACATCCGTTTTCTTTGAAGTATGTCTTTATTGATTCAACTCCTGTTAGCCGGCGCTGACACTTCAGCTGCTGCAGGTGCCACTGAACACGTTTCTGCTCCCATAGTCGAAATCATGGCCAAAGGGGGCGTAGTAATGGCTTTGCTCGCCTTGAGTTTGCTGATTGCCATTTACTTCATTGTTGAGCGCTTTTTGTATTTGAAAAGCCGCGCAGCCATTGACTTCAACTTGATCAGCGTGGTCAAAGACAATTTAAAAGAGAACCGCCCCGATGCCGCTTTGGCCTATTGCGAGCGCACCCATACCGCTCAAGCTCAGGTCATTGGAACCGGTTTGCGTTTCTTGGGTTCCAACATGCGCGAAATCGAAAGCGCGATGGAGACCAAAGCCAACGTGGAGCTGAGCGCCATGGAAGGCAATTTGCACTATTTGAGTTTGATCAGCCGCATTGCCCCCATGTTGGGTTTTGTGGGAACGATTTGGGGTGTCATCAATATCTTCTACAGCATTTCGACCACGGGTGATTTGAGCATTGGTGCCATCTCCGGCGGATTGTACACCAAAATGGTAGCCTCTTTTGCGGGCTTGTTGGTGGGTATGATTGCCTTCTTTGGTTACCAGATGTTCATGCGTCGCATTGACAAATTTGCCGAGCGTTTGCAAGAGCAAAGCTTGAGCTTGCTGGAAATGTTGACCAAGTCCAACCTCTAATCTCGGGCCATGAAAATCGGAAGACGCAGAAGGGAAGAAGCAGAAGTCGAATCATCGGCTTTGAACGACATCATGTTCTTTCTGCTCCTGTTCTTCTTGATCGCGAGCACCTTGGCCAACCCCAACGTCATCAACGTATTGTTGCCCAAGGCCAAAACCACTTCTAAGATTCAAACCAAACCCATGATTTTGACCGTGAAGCGCCCCGATGGAGCGGTCATAGGAGAAGATGGTACAGGTCCTGTTGTCTATTACATTGACAACAACAAAGAACCCGTAGAAGTCGACGAATTGGAGAAAGTGATGTTGGATCGAGACAAAGAATACTACGACCCCAACAACCCCGACAGCCGATTGAGCGTTGTGCTGCGTTTGGACAAGAAGTTAACCATTCAAGAAGTGGTTGATGTGATGCAGATTGGAGCCAACCAGGGCATTCGCATGGTCTTGGCCACCGATAAAAAGCAGTAATCATGAAAAGGGCCGTCTTTGCATGGGCCTTTTTGTTGTCTTCGCTTGCCGTTCAGGCCAACCCTATCCTTTCTCTTCCCATTCCCAATAACAACCGTGTTCAATGGTTGCTGCAGGGGCACAGAGGTGCTTTGATGCCTCATCGTCCCGATATGGAGCAGTTGTTGGGCCGGGTGTGGACCTTGAGCGCCGAACGCCGAGTATTGTACCGACAGCCTTTGCGAGCTACACCTTATCAAGGGCTTTTATTCAATGCTTCTCATTTAGGAAATTCAGCGACGGGCTTAGCGGTTGGAGCGGGTTTTAGCATGGGCCAAGTCGGTGTACATGGATTGGATTATTCATTCGCCGCTGGAGTGGGCTATGTCAGCAAACCCTTTGACGCGGTTACGAACCCCTTGAACAATGCGATAGGCTCTCATTTCAATGGCATGATGCGCCTGCAGTTGGGTTATTCGGGGAAACAAATTTCGGCCCATATTGGCATGTTGCATTTCTCGAATGCGTATTGGCGTTCCCCCAACTTGGGCATCAACTTGCCTTATGTGTCGGTTGCAAGGGGTTTGGGAGTGTCGGTTTACGAAGGCCGGCATAGTTACGCCTATTACCCTACTCGGCAGAATGCCTCTTTTCAGTCTTGGGTTTTCTGGCCATCCTTTCGTGTAGGGAAAGTGGAATATGACTTGGATGATCGCAGTCCCTTGATCAAATCTTGTTTGGACCTGAGGGTTCAACACACCCGAGGCGATTGGCGTCAGCGCAGCCCTTCATTCGGATTGCAGCTGTTTCACGATCCTTTGTATGCCTACGAAAAGTTTCAAGGCATGCAGAGTACAGGCTTTCGGTCGCAGGCAGAATTGGCTGCCTTTGCAGGCATGGAATGGACCATGGATCGCTGGGGATTTCAGGTAGACTTGGGTTGGTATTTGGCCCGTCCTGATCGCCGCAAGTATCCTTTCTATGAGGGAGTGGGTTTTAACTATTATTTGAATCCGCGCAGCCGCATCATGGTTCGATTGAAAGCCAATCAGTTTTCGGCTGATGTCATGGAATGGGGTTGGGCCTTTGCCTTTTAGAACGCCACCTTCAGGTATACTCCTGCAGAAATCAAGAACTTTTGATTCAAGCAGTCGTACATGGGGTCCAAACGGACATCCAAACGCACTCCTTCAACCGCCAATGGATGCATGTAATTGAGTCGGGCTTGCAGGATGCGACGATCGCGGACGGTGCTGTAGGGTTCTTGTCGATCTACACTGCTGTACAAGGGTGCTCCTAAAGGCGCTGAAAATTCATGGGCCGTTTGTACAATCAAGGCTTGTTCCCATTGCCCCCTGGAATGTTTGATCCAAGAGCTGCTGGCCCAGCCCTCTTGAAAGGGTTGCCTCAATTGTGGGCTGGCATCGCGGCTGTGCATGAATTGGCTATTGATTTCCCATGGCCCTAGGTTGGCTCGAAGGCCTGCACTGAGATTGATCTGAGAGACCAAGGGTTTGCGCTGTTGGAGGTTTTCTCCTCCTTGATGGTAAACCAGGGCGCTAATGGGGCTGCTTAGGCTGAAGTCTTCACGGCTGATCCAAATGGGTTTGACCACGGTTCCAGCAGAGATGATTTCTTGTTGACTTTGATTGGGGATGGCCAGCTGTCGCCAGTCAAGCCAAGTATTGACCTGAACCTTGGGGTGGAATATTCGGTGGTCAATTCCGTATTCGACCGGTCGGTTCCATGCCCAATCGTAGTTCATCAGGGTTTCGGGTAGATCGTGGGACAAGGGTCCAGGCAAGTGGCCCAATTGCCAGCGCTGCTTGTTGTGAACGTAACGAAAAGCCAGAAGTGGAAAAAGCCGAATGGGAGAGGCAGATTGCCAGATTCGGGCCGAATGCTGAGCCCCGTAAAGCCCTTGTATCATAAGCCCTCCACTAAGAAAGGCTCCTGAGCCCAGGGCCTTGTGAATCTCTGATCGAAATTGGGCTCCCAATAAGGTTTGACCTGGGGCAACAGGGTCAAAGTACTCGCTGTTCTTGTGAAAGAACAGGGCCTGGTTTTCCCACTGTTTGCGCGGCATCTCCTGTTGAAAAATGCTGTTGTTGAGCTGTCCCAACAATGCCTGTGCGCTGCACAGCCATAGCAGCACGAGGAGTTTATTGACCGGTGAGGCGGCGATAGGCATGTCTGGCTTCAATGATATGCAAACTGGCCGAATTTTCAAGAATGAGCTTTCGGTAGCATTCGGCGGCTTTTTCTTTGTTTCCTTGTTGAAATTCGTACCACTGGGCCAATTGCAACAGGGCTTTATCGGCCAGTACCTCATGGCCAAAAGCCAGGACCAAAGTTTCCAAGGTTTCTACCGCCAGTGAGTCTCGACCGCATTCATGGTGAATCATGGCTTTGTGAAAAAGAACATCATCGCTCAAGGAATGGCCGGGAAATGCCTTGGGCAAGTCATCAAAGGCTTTGTAGGCTGAATCAAATTGGCGTTGGCGCTCCCACAACATGGCGCGGCTGAATTGGGCCATGGCTTCGTAATTGGAGTCAATGCCCAGGTTCTCTTTGATCAGCAAGGCAAGTTCCATGGCATCATTGGCGATGAGCTGTGTGCTCGCATCTTTGAGTACGTCCAGTTGCATATCGGCCCATTCGTAATCCCCTCGAAAGAAACTCAATTCGGCTCGCTTGAATTTGGCCCATTGGCCGGTGGGTTCGTCCTTGAGTTCTTTTTCTACCTGGGCGAGCAAGAGTTCGGAGGTCCATATTTCACCAGCCACTAACCAAGCTTCGGCTGCTTTGATCTTGGCTTGAGCGCGAATGGCCACCGGGCTGCTCTCAGGGTTAATTTCATAGTAGCGCTCCATCAAGCCTATCGCCCGATCGGCTTGGTTTTTTTGCGCAATGAGCAAGTCAGCCCAGCAAATGGAAGACACGAATGTGATTTCATCTGGCCCGTAATCATGCTCCAATTTCAACATGTCGCTATGCAGAACCTCCCACTGGGTTGAATCGGCCCCAGATTGGCGGTACCACTGGTACTGGAGGGCATTGCGATGGGCCAAGGCCAACTTTCGTGAGTCAGGTGATTCAGCCTGATGGTATGCATAGTCAAAGCACTTCAAGGCTTCTTTAAAGGCTTTGTTGCTTTTACATAGCAAGCCCAATTGAAAGACTCGAGCCCCGTATTCTTTCAGTCTCATATCGACTGATCGGGCAAACAAAAAAGCCCGGCTCCAATCTTGGGTTTTGATGAAGGTCCAATTCAAGGCCTCTCCCAATTGAGGGTTGTCGGGCTGCTCTTGGATGAATTCCAACAAGGAATTCTGGAGCATGACCATGTCGACACTATCGCTCATGTGCGACTCAAAGACGGGTTTCAATTGGGTAAAAGTCAGGTTCTGATTGGCCAGCAATTGGACGTATCGATTCAGTGCTTCGCTGCGCCGGCCTCCTTGCAACATGAGCATGGCCATGCGCTGGTTCAAATAAGGGTTTGCTCCAAAGTTTGATTCGGCCCATTGGTAACACTCCAATGCCCAATCATCCAGGTTGCGTTGCTCAAAGAGGGAGCCAAGATGCATCAAGCGAGGGTATTCTTCCTTGCTTTTTTCGATCAAATGCTGAGCCAATTGGTTTTCTTTTTCTTCCCCATCGGCTTGCAAACTCCACACCCAGCATTCGGCTACCATAGATTCGGTGGGAAAGCCCTTTTTGGCTCTTTTTCGCAGGTACTTGATGGCCTCATTGACATCGTTCGTTTTGACCAAACATTGCAGGTATTGCTCGTGCAAATAAGCCGAAGCTTGATCTTCTTTGATCAAGTCTTCATAGAGGAATAAGGCTTGGCTGAACTCGCCGCGATCAAACAAGGCCTGGGCTATAGCCGCTTGGTCTTGGGCGTAACCCAAGAGCGTCAAAAAGCAGCTAGCTATGCCAAGGATCAAGCGCTGTTTCATGCTATCCAATCAGCAGGTTCGATTTGTTTCTCGACCATGTTTTTATAAAGCCCATCTGGAATGGACATTAGCTCAGAATGGGTGCCCAGCTCCAACAACTTGCCATGGCGAATCACGGCTATTCGGTCAGCGTGTCGAATGGTGCTTAGGCGATGGGCGATGACCAAGGCTGTTCTGCCTTTCATGAGTTCAATCAAGGCTTTTTGTACCCATTCTTCGCTCTCGGCATCCAAAGCGCTGGTGGCCTCGTCCAATATCAGAAAGTTGGGGTTGCGAATGATGGCACGGGCCAGGGCGACACGTTGTTTTTGCCCACCTGATAGCAGAACTCCTCGGTCGCCCACTCGTGTTTCATATCCATCTGCGAAGGAACCAATGAAGTCATGGGCATAGGCCTTTTTAGCGGCCTCCTCGATCTCTTCATCGCTGGCCTCAGGCTTGCCATAGCGAATGTTATCGCGAATGCTACCGCCAAACAAGACAACATCTTGAGGAACCAGGGCCATGTGGGAGCGATAGGCCTTTAAATCCAAGTCTTGAATGCTCGTTTCTCCCAATCGTATGTTGCCAAGTTGAGGTGAATAAAAACGATACAAAAGTTGGGCAATGGTGCTTTTTCCTCCGCCAGAAGGCCCGACCAAAGCCAAGGTTTCACCCGGGCGAATATCCAAATTCAACTCCCCGTGAAAGACAGGATTGTCGGGGCGGCTGGGATAGGCGAATTGGAGATTTTCCAGGCGCAATACCTGTCCAAAATCAGGGGCTGGTTTATCGGAGCTATCTGCCTTAAACTCAGTTGGGCTATCGATCAAATCCAATACGCGTTCCACCGAACCTAGGGTTTTCTGAATTTGGACAAATTGTTCGGCCATGCCGCCTATTGATCCGCCGACAAAGCCTGTGAGCAACATGAAATTGACCAGTTCACCGACGCCCATTTCACCGGCGTGAACCATGCCTAAACCACGGTAAATCAACCAAACAATGCTACCGAATAGGCAGAGAATGATGAAGCTGGAGAAGGCTCCTCGCCAGTAGCCGCGCCAAATGCTTTCTTTCATCAGTTGGGCGCTGTTGGCCGTGTATCGATCGGATTCAAAGCTTTCGTTGCTGAAGGCTTTCACATTGACAATGCCGCTCAAGGCCTCTTCGGCAATCACGTTGTTCGAGGCTGTAAAGTCTTGTACTTGACGCGAAATTTTGCGAATGAATCGCCCAAAAAACAAGGCGACAATCACGATGACAGGGAAGCTGCCCA
>Ga0222714_10002108_pt1 | contig 21570 bp, 19 predicted proteins | sample C33_3DmetaG_FD_165048 | JGI IMG/M metagenome (GOLD analysis project Ga0222714, IMG submission 165048) | Estuarine water microbial communities from San Francisco Bay, California, United States - C33_3D | ecosystem: Environmental > Aquatic > Marine > Unclassified | place: USA: California...
AATATAGAAAACCAGAAATCAACAGGGTCTGAAATAGCAGTTTTCTGGCCCTGTTTTTCTTTTCAATAGCTCAAAATACTAAAACAATAGTGAGTCTTTTTTGAACTTTTCGCATCGACAAAAATTCAAACAGCAAGGACTGCAACAACTCTCTGATCAATTATTCTTTTTTCTTTCAAAGAAAGTTTTGCCTTTTCTACTTATTGTTCTTATCCATTTTTTGCCGTTTTCTGCCAATGCGCAAGGAACTGATTCCGTCGAATTGGTCCACTCTAATGCCTATGATCGACGAGCAGATCAAGAACAAACTATTTTAACTTATGTACACAGCCAGACATGGAGCTTTGGTGATAATTTTTATTTTTTAGATATGGCTAACCTTGGTAATTTTGAAAATGCTGGTAACACGTATTTTGAATGGGGGCCGAGACTCAGCCCTGGAAAAATATTTGGTGACGGATCTTTAAATGCAGGGTTAATCAGGGATATTTATTTGATCGGCGAATTAGATTATGTAAAAAATAAAGCAGTAGAAAAAGCAGTGTTTTTGGGTGGTTTAAGTGTTGACCTAGCTTTTCCTGGATTTAGATTTTTTAAAGTGCATTTGTTTAACAGAAATGATCCGACCCTGACAGGGCATACTCAGCAATTAACCCTCGCCTGGAACCTGCCTTTTACTTTTTGGAATAATAATTTTTCATTTCAAGGCTTTTTTGATTACACGGGTAGGGAGGCTACCAGCGCAAGTAATTATCAAGGACAGCCTCAGCTGTTATGGGAAATGAATGATCGGGTGTTTTTAGGTTTGGAATATCTTTATTGGCACAATAAAACAGGACGGGCAGGGTTTAATGAGTCTGCCATGCAAGGCGTATTCAAAGTTATTTTCTAGTTATAACAGCCAAGCACTTTTATTTAGTGAGTGGCTGCTATAGGCATATCAATGTCGTAAAAATTACGTTTCGGCGCTTACCGGATTAATTAAAGTGCCGATTTCTCCAACATTTACCTCAACCGTGTCACCCGCCTTCATCCACAGCGGAGGCGTTCTTGCTGCGCCCACACCACCTGGGGTGCCGGTGACGATAACATCGCCGGGCTCCAGAGGCGTGAAAGTAGAAATGTAGTTAATTAGATAGGGTATTGGAAATATCAAGTCAGAGATGGGCTGATCCTGGACGAGTTCATTATTGAGTCTGGTGGAGACATGCTGATTTTGCAGGTCATCAATTTCATCGGGCGTCACTAAATAAGGACCAAAGCCTCCGGTAGCAGGAAAATTCTTGCCCGGCGTATACTGGCTGGCATGTCTCTGCCAGTCACGAACAGAGGCATCATTAAAACAGCTAAAGCCGGCAATATGATCAAAGGCATCTTCTTCAGATATGGCGCGGCCAGCTTTACTAATGACCAGAGCCAGCTCACCTTCATAGTCAAGCTTGCTTGAGGCTGCGGGTAGTATTATCGGTTCACCATGAGCAACAAGGGTGTTACTAAAACGCGTAAAAATGACTGGATAGACTGAACCTTTACCAAGGCCAGTTTCTTCGCGATGTGATTTATAATTTAAACCCACACACAGCATTTTGTCTGGATTTGGAATAAGAGGAAGAAAACGAATTTCATCAAGACCATAGGTTTTTCCTTCGGACAGCTGGCCTAGCGTATTATCTTTTAAGGCAGACTTAAGGTCGCTGGGTTCATTATTTTTTAATAGTTCTATTATGCTATCTCCTGCATGGTCTAATCTACCAATAGTGGCCTGACCATCAGGTCTTAAAAAGCTTAAATATTTCAACGTTTATCTGCCCTTTTAATGTGTGAGTTTATGTTTGCAATAAAAAGCTGATGCTAGTCCGCACAGGCATAGGCTGTCAATGTGAGTTGCTTTGTTGGTCTTTATCCAGATGTAATAACAGGGTATCCAAAACAATTGTCGCCGCGGTTGCATCACGATATTTTTCATCGCTGGCTTCTATGATGTGCCAGGGTAAATTACTTTGTTCGGTATCCCGCAGAGCTTGTTCAGATACGGGTAAAAAAGCATCATATTGCTTGAGAAACTTTTTGGTTTCTGGAGGAGATTGTCGCGATTTGGCTTCTTTTTCCAGTTTCTTGGCGGCAACATGTTTGGAGAGGTGAAACCAGAGCTTGATAATAATGACGCCGTCATCGGCAAGCATGCGTTCAAATTCACAGATATTTTTTAACTGTCTTTCGAATTCAGCCGCATCGATTTCACCAAACACTTTTTTAACGATCGGGCGTGTATACCATGAGCCAAATAATATGCCGATGTTGCCGCGTGCCGGTAAAGTTCGCCAGAATCGCCAGAAAGCAGGTCGCATGACTTGTTCATCCGTTTCATCCCAAAAGGCATTGGTAGTAATGCCGCGAGAATCCAGCCATTCATTAAGGCGATTGACCACTCCACCTTTGCCGGCACCTTCAACACCTGAAACAATGATGACAACAGAATGGCCAGTTTTCTGTAATCTGAATTGAGCTTCCAGTAAGCGCGTGTGCAACTGTGGAGCTAGTTCAGCAAATTGCTTTTTTGAAAGTTTGTGACCGATCTTTGCGACTTCAAACATGCCTTGACTCCGTTTATTCCATTAGCTCTATTGTGATCAATATTGATGAATTATGACAGGTCAAGAATTGATGCGGGTCGAAAGACCGACTTAGAAAATACCAGAGAAAAAAGTTAGAAACATTAACCACAAAAAACAGTTATAAAAAAAGCCCGAATATAAAGGGCTTTTTTTAAAATGCGTTTTAATGATCGTGGCTAAGTTCTTTTTTAAGGAAATCGCTCTCGGCGACTTTAATGTCTTTATGAACCCTGCTTCGGCTAGCGCGTTCCTGAGCCGATGAGCGGTTTTGACTTTTAGTCGTGCGGATGCCTGGAGCGTTAAACAGTTTTTCAAGGTCAGGACTATTGCAGGATTCGCAGTCAGGCGCCTCGCTCATTTTAACGATTTTTTCAAATTGATGGCCGCAGCTACGGCACTTGTATTCATAAATAGGCATGCGCGGATAATACTACAAGAAATTCAATTTGTACTAGTGATGGGCACTAAAAATCCGGGTTAAAAAAAGGAAAGGGGCATCATCCGCTTTTTTATACTCGCGAATTGTCAGGCCTGAGGCCCTGAGTTTTGCCAGAGCAAACTGCTTGTCGGTTTTATTCAGAAAAGAGCCTAATTCCAGGCTGGTGATACTGTCGCTGATTTTAATACCCAGAGGACTTTGAGGATTTCTTGGTTCAGTTAGCGCAAGATAAGTACGGTCTTTAGTGAGTTGCCATCGGTGTTTGGGAAAATGTTTGCCTGATTCAATCAGCACGTTATCGCCTGAAAAAGTAATCACTTGTTTATGATAGGTGCCCAGATAAACCCGATAGAGAAAAAAAGCCACCAGAGCAGCCTCAATGCCTGAAAAGGGCAATATCATCCATGCCCCAACGAAAGCCCAGAATGTGCCTATTAGAAGCATCATCCCGCAAATAATAAAAATAAACAGACGGGTTTTAGTCCAACTGGATGAGCGATTGGGGAGCAGGGTGATGACTGTTTCCTGAGGTAATTCAGAGCAAAGGACCATAGTGCTCCTGTATTACCAAATTAATTATTTTAGTGGCTAAAAAATAAGCTAAAAAAAAGCCAAAAAAATGGCCGATAGTCCTGAAACTATCAGCCATTTTATTCTTCTTAAAACTGCCTTGGTGGATTGACGAGATGTTTATTAAGGTTCAACCACCCAAGCTAAAGTCTTAATCGATTGCAAAGCAATAAAAGTATCCTGCACCTCCGCCTGCTTCAACACCAGCCTGACTGCAGTTTCGAGTGCCATGCGTGGAGTTCCATGAATTATCCATGAAACCGTGACGGTCATGGTGACCAACACGGGCGCTGCCGCTGTTTGCATCATTACTGGTCCAGTTGGAGCAGGTTTGATCAGTGCCAGTAGGGTAGGCACGTCCGTCAGGTGTTGAACCCGTTAATATGTCATGTTTGCTGACATCCAGGCCAGTCTCTCTGGTCACTATACCAGGAACCATATCGCCTCTTTCTGTTCTGGCATGAAAAGGGTGCAGACCGTTACCAAGCCGTGCTTGTACAAGGGTATCTCCATGAAGGTGGTCCTGATCACGTGCAATCAGGTTGCCAGCAGCGCCATACCAGGGGCCTGAACCTATACGATCACGGGCATTCACGGCATTAGGACCCTGTGTGCTCAGGTAAGCACGCCACGTGGAATCACCGCGGCCAACCGAGGTAGCCAGTACCTGACAATGGGCATCAGCGCCGGCCAGACCGCCCAAATTACCACCATCACCCAAACCGACCCCGGTGATAAAAAAAGACATGGGGGGTTGTTCGTCATTTTGAGCAAGACTCACGCTCGAGGCCAGTATGCAGGCGAGTGCTGAGAGTATTATTTTAGTTTTCTTCATCTGGGAGCTCCTTATTATTTTGGGATATTCAAAAACAACTACCCGATGCTAGCATTATTCAGGGTTTACTCAAATCGTAAAGAGGGCTGTGAATGAAATAAATCAAAGAAAACAGACCTGCTCAAGCTGGTTGGCTTGTGATAGTATTTCGATCCCAAAACAGTTTAGCTGGAGAGCCTCTAATGATAAGAAACCTTAAAACCCTTTTGATTATTGTGCTGAGTTTTTGTTCAGCTAATCTTTTTGCGGCTGATAGTGTTAATGGTGCCGAGGACTGCAGTGGCTCAGGTGGATTAAATTATATTTGCGGATTAGATGTTCCTGAAGATTTGGTCATTATACCGGGCACGGACTGGGTTGTGGCAGGCGCTTATTCTGAGGAAAGCACCACCGGACTGTATCTGGTGGATGCTGTCAGTAAAAATGTCACCGAGCTCTATTCGCCTCAGGCGGGCCGGAATCGTTTAAATCGTAATCTTTATGGCGCATGCCCTGACGCGCCGGATCTGAACAATTTCCAAACACATGGTTTGGGTATTCAGATCAACGTAAGCAGTGATGAAAGATATAATTTATACGTAGTCAGTCATGGTGGGCGTGAAGCCATAGAAGTGTTTGAGCTTGATGCCAGCTCAGACATGCCTCAAATCACCTGGGTGGGTTGTGTGCTGATGCCAGAAGGTCTTGATGCCAATGATGTCAGCGCCATGCGTGATGGCACAATATTGGCCACCGTGCTGATGCATCCGGGTTTTAGTTTCGAGGATTTGTTATCGGGCATGCCAACCGGCTCTGTCTATAAGTGGGTACCCGGCTCAAGTGGTTTCATCAAGCTCGAAGGTTCCGAATTACCAGGCAATAATGGCATTCAGGTTTCAGAAGATGAAACCGAAATCTTTATAGCTGCATCCGGACTCAGTGCCATCGTGACACTGTCTAACAGCAATCCGTCCAGAGTGCTCAGACGCACCAGAACAATGGCGTTTGCCCCGGACAATGTGGTCTATGACAGCAATGGCTATTTATTGACGGCGGGGATGCGGGATGATGAAGCAACCTGTGCCGGCACCGGCGCACCACCGGTCAGCAACTGCCCGCGCGGATCGATTGCCTCTTATATCCATCCAGAGACCATGCAGGATCGTGTTATTCTGGATACTGTAGCCACACCGGATTTCACGGGCGCCACGATGGCGATAATCCCTGGGGGCAAAGAAGTCTGGATAGGCTCTTTCAGGTCTCCGCGTATTGCTTATCAGCTTTTAGATAGATTTGAATAAAAGTGTTTTGACTCAATCTAAAATGATTGATTATTCGTAGCACTTAAGACTCGGTTAAAAATAGTTAAGTTAAATTAAATAGTTAATTAAATGGTTTATTAAACTCACAATCACACTACAGGAAATAACATGGCTCAAATTACTTTAAGGGGCAACCCAATTCAAACCAATGGCGAACTACCCGCAGCAGGTTCCAAAGCGCCTGACTTTACCCTATTGAAAACAGACCTGTCTGAACTGAGCAGCAGTGATCTAAAAGGCAAGCGTGTCATACTGAATATTTTCCCAAGCATAGATACGCCCGTTTGCCAAACCTCCACACGTGCATTTAACGCAAAAGCCGGTGAGTTGGATAATACGACTGTGATTTGTACCTCAATGGATTTACCTTTTGCAATGGGGCGATTTTGTGGTGCAGAAGGCCTGGAAAATGTGCTTCCTGCTTCAGCCTTCCGTTCTGACTTTGCCTCGGATTATGGTGTCAAACAGACTGATGGCCCTCTGCAGGGTTTAACGGCTCGCGCGGTGGTGGTCATCGATGAAGAAGGCAACGTGGCTTATTCACAACTTGTTGGCGAAATTGCTGACGAACCTGATTATGATGCCGCGATTGCCAGCTTGTCTTAAGCTTTTTTAAGACGCGGAATATCAAGCGAGCTGGGATTTTTCTTATTTCATGAAAACCCGTGATGCCATGGATTAACATACCCTCAAAGGCAGTACGGATAATCGTTCTCCCATGTATCCGCAGCGTCTGGTCGCCGATGTGCCTAAGGTCATGAGGCCCGATGACATTATTGCCCTGGACAACGGGGTTTATAAAATCTGGTTTGCGTGTAACTATCCGGCCTCCAGTCCGAACACGGCCTTACTGGATAACGCGTTGGCATCGATGAGCGCAGGACTGCCCTCAGCCATGGCAGCAAAAATGGTGCGACCGGATAAAAAAGTGGTCGCCATTTGTGGTGATGGCGGCTTTATGATGAATTCGCAAGAAGTTGAAACAGCCGTGCGGCTTAATCTTGACCTGGTTGTGCTGATTTTAAATGACAGCGCCTATGGCATGATTAAGTGGAAGCAGGCCAATATGGAGTTTGAGGATTTTGGTCTGGATTTTAAAAACCCGGATTTTGTCAAATATGCAGACAGCTATGGCGCCTTTGGTCACCGCATCAGCGCTGCAGATGAATTGGCGCCATATTATTGCATGATTGTTTAGAGAAGGGTGGCGTGCATTTAATTGATGTCCCCGTTGATTACAGTGAGAATGATTTGATCCTGAATCATCAATTACCTGAATTAAGCAAACAAATTTAACTAAGCGCTAACAGACAGGAAACATTATGTTGCAAGAAAGCTATCCTTTTTATTTGGCCAACAAAGCGATTAAACCCAATACCGATCTTGACGTGTTGGACAAATATACCGGTGAGGTCGCGACGAAGGTTGCCATGGCCTCGCCAGAGCATATTGATGTGGCCATTGCTGCGGCGGTTAAAGCCCAGCCGGCACTTAATGCCATGCCGGCCTATGAAAGACAGGCTATTTTGCAGCATTGTGTGAAGCGTTTTACCGAACGCGGTGAAGAATTAGCGCAAGCTTTATGTATTGAAGCAGGCAAACCTATTAAAGATTCAAGGGGTGAAGTCACCCGTCTGATTGATACTTTTCGTTTGGCCTCGGAACGATCCGTGCGTTTTAATGGCGAGGTGCAAAATCTGGAAATTTCACCTCGTGCCAAAGGCTATCGTGGCATGTTCCAACGAGTGCCTATTGGCCCTTGTTCATTTATTTCACCGTTTAATTTTCCCTTGAATCTGGCCGCACATAAAGTGGCGCCGGCCCTGGCGGTAGGTTGCTCCTTTGTGCTTAAACCCGCCAGCCTGACCCCAATTGGTGCATTAATTATTGGTGAAGTGCTGGCTGAAACCGATTTGCCGGAAGGCGCCTTTTCAATTTTGCCATGCCGACGCGATGGTGCTGAATTATTTACCACGGATGATCGCTTAAAGTTATTAAGCTTTACCGGCTCGCCTGCAGTGGGTTGGGAGTTGAAGAAAAAGTCTGGCAAGAAAAAAGTGGTGCTGGAGCTGGGCGGCAACGCGGCCTGTGTCATTGATAATGACTGGGACCTTGGAGACGCGGTTGAACGTGTGGTATTTGGTGCCTTTTACCAGAGCGGTCAAAGTTGCATTGGCGTACAGCGCATCATTGTGCACAAAGATGTCTATCAAGAATTCAGAGACAAACTGGTCGCTAAAACCAAAACACTGATCATGGGTGACCCCAAGAATGAAGATACTTTTATTGGTCCAATGATTTCGGAAGCTGAAGCTGAACGCTTACAAAAATGGATTGATGAGGCGATAGCGGCGGGTGCGGATATACTCTGTGGTGGCCAGCGTGAAGGTAACATGTTGCCGGCAACCTTGTTGGAAAACGTACCAAAAGATCAGCCCATTTGTACCGAAGAAGCCTTTGGTCCGGTTGCGGTCATCAGTCAATTCAGTCACTTCGATGAAGCTCTGGATATGGTGAATGACAGCCAGTTTGGTCTGCAGGCGGGTATCTTTACCCGCGATATTTACAAGGCACACAAAGCCTGGGATACGCTGGAAGTTGGTGGTGTCGTTATTGGTGATGTGCCTTCTTATCGTGTGGATAACATGCCTTATGGCGGCGTCAAAGAAAGTGGCCTGGGACGTGAGGGGGTTCGTTTTGCAATGGAAGATATGTCCGAGCTTCGCAATATGGTCATCAGAACCCGGCCAGACTAGGCTGAGGGTAGTTTAAAGTCCGGGTTCAATGGTTCTATCCTGGTCCAGAGTAAATGAGTTCTGATAATGATGGCTTATTCTGGCCAGATGCCAGCTGACTCTGTCCATCCAACGTAAGGCCTGTGCCAGTTCTGTCGTCTCTAAAACCGTTAGCGAACCACTAACGGTACTTTCCATAAGGGTTTTGCGCTGATGTTCTTTTTGTTCATGAATAAGCGTGAAAGTCTGCTTGGTGATGTTAACAGCAATCAGCCATTCATTTTTTTCAACCAGAGTGCTCAATTGATTCACTGTTGTTAACAGTAAGTGATGTTGTTCGCTGAGTTCTTTGGCTGCGCTCGCAGTTAGTGCTCGATTATCATCCTCTTCACAACGCTCGTATAATCTGTGTAAATGATCAAGGGCATGGATCAAGGCTAGTAGTTGATGCCAGCTTCTTTCCTGATTGGGATCCAGATGTAACTTGTCAGCATAGGCCGAACTATCACTAAGGGCCGTTTTCAAACCCTGCAAATCAAAGTCCCTGTTACGCTGATGGTTATCCAGTAAATCACTCCACTGTAAATTCTGTTTTGCGCTATGCAATTACCGCTCAGAACTCTAGCATGGCAAATTCCACAAGCATATATTTGCTTGCTGCAGTTTCGAATGTTCTTGAATACCCAAGTGAGAACTATTAGTATCTCCCTTTCAAAATCACGGGTAAATCTGAAGGTTTCCCCCAATTTTTTATAATAATCTCTGGACTGAATTCTTTTTATGAATATCGGTGTATGAGAGCTTAGCGTTCAGAAATCGACTAAATAGACGAAATTGAGGTAGTTATTTATTATGGAAACACTTGCTTGGAATAATGAAATGATGGTTTCCGGGATTATTCTTGCGGTCACCTTCATTGCGATTTTTACAGAAGGGGTTCACGGAGTTCATCGAGTAAAGGTTGGCATGGCGGGTGCCGCTGTAATGATGCTGGCCGGGCAAGTTTTTGGTTTTTATGGGCCTGATGAGGCGGTAGAAGCGATTGACTGGAATGTGGTATTCCTGCTTGGCGGCATGATGACGATTGTTGCGATCATGATTCCAACTGGCGGTTTCCAGCAATTGGCATACAAGATTGCTGATTTTAGTAAAGGGCGGTTGTTTCTCTTGCTGGCCATGATGGGCACGCTCGTCACAGTCCTTTCATTATTACTGGATAACGTCACCACGGTGGTTATTTTCGGACCACTCATTATTTTAATCTGCCAGTCCTTAAGGGTTAGTGCCATTCCATTTTTGCTGGCAGCTGCCCTGTTATCTGACACCGGCGGGGTTGCAACGCTGGTCGGCGATCCTCCCAATTTAATGATTGGTTCAGCAGCTAATATTGATTTTGTGACCTTTGCTGAGCATATGTTCCCAATGGTATTTTGTGCATGGATTGCCATCCTGTTATTTTTGCGTCTTTTGTTTAAAGCCGAGTTAAGTGTTAAACCCGCTGAGCTGAACTTAACCGACAGAGAGCCATTGGCAGACCCCAAAACCTGGTATGGCGCCTTGTCGGTCTTAGGCATTATGGTGATTGGTTTTATAATGCATAACGCGCTGCATTGGGAGCCCTGGTTTGTGACAGCCATAGGCTTAACCTTACTGGTGTTTATCAGTAAAGATATCGATCTGGAAGAAAGCTTTGCACATATTGAGCTTGCCCTGCTGATGTTCTTTATTTCCCTATTTATCATTGTTGGCGGTGTTGAACACAGTGAATTCCTGATGTACATCGGGCAGTTTGTGATTCCGTTTGTTGAAAATTATGGCCTTTTGACCACCTGTATCATTTTGCTATGGGTATCTGCCGCCTTCTCGGCAGCCATCGATAACATTCCTTTTACCGCCGCCATGATTCCCATCATTTTGGGTATGGAAGCGCAAGGCATTAATGTTTCACCATTGTGGTGGGCTTTAGCGGCTGGCGTTGGTATGGGGGGTAATGGTACTCACCTTGGCTCAACAGCTAATGTATTTATCGTCACAATTTCTGAGAAAATGGCTAAAGATCAGGGTGATCCCAGTCTGGCGATTACACCAGGATTGTGGTTCAGAAAAGGCTTGCCGGTTATGTTAATTACCCTGGTAATCTGTACAGTGATTATGACGGCCTTCTTCTCTTTCTTCGAAAATTCCGGGGTTTAATTACTGCTTAGTTATTAATAGAGAAGATCAGAATCGCTTAAGTTATCTTTTATTTAAGCCTTCAAAAATTAAAATGGGTGGCAATTGTAAAGTTGTCACCCATTTTTTTTAGGGCTGTTAAAAAACTGTTCGTATTGCATTAGCGTTTAGTTGGATCTAAATCAATCTAAGGGATAAATAAGTGTTCTGCTATTTAGAGAAGTACTGGAACACGTTACACTTTACAGAAATAGTCAGACATAGTGATTTGATATCTTTATGCTGAAAATAAGTTCTCTATCAGATACGGGTCTTGTTCGATCGACGAATGAGGACTTTTATCTATTCAGTAGGGAAAACCGGATTATTATTATTGCGGATGGTGTAGGCGGTTACGATTATGGTGAGGTAGCAAGTTGCCTGGCAGCCGAAAGTGCTTATGCCTTACTGGAAAATGAATTTGACGACGATCACCAACTCAATGCCGATGACCCAATCAAGCTGTTAAATAAAGCTATCGTGTTTGCCAATCAAAAAGTCATTGAGATGAAGGTGCAAAAACCTTCTCATCAGCAAATGGGAACAACCTTAACCTGTATTTATCTTGATGACGATTTTGTTTATTTCTCCTATATTGGAGATTCCCGGCTTTATCATATTTCATTGGCAGACAGTAAAATTATACAACTGACCACCGATCATACGCTTTCTCAAAATAAGTTAAATCACCATCTGGTTCCTGATTTACATGCTAGAGCTAATCATGTGCTAACCAGAATGATAGGCGCTGGCAACAGTATAAATCCCGGTTACGGTAAATACCCATTACAAAAAGGTGATGTATTGCTTACCTGTACCGATGGACTATCTGACCTGGTATCCAATGAGCATATTTTGCAAACAATAGTAAATAATAAAAACAACATGGATCAATGCCTGCAACAGTTATTGGCACAAGTGAAAACAGAAGGTGCCAGAGATAATATTACGGTGGTGCTGGCAAGCCTGAAATAAACTATAACCAGTCTTCCTGCAATAGACGGATCAATTCATTTACGGTTTGTATGCGGTCAGCCGGCTTTTTCTTAAGGCAGCTCATGGTTACTTTTTCAAGCAATGGAGGGACTCTGAGCTTACTGATTTCAGAAGGTGGAATCGATTCCTGATTTTTCACGCTGTCGATCATCTTATCCATGGTGTCACCGGTTGAGGGTGAGGTCCCGGTCAGAATTTCATAGAGAATAGTGCCTATGCTGTAAATATCTGTCCGACCATCAATGTTGGGGTCTTTGTCAATTTGCTCCGGCGACATATGGATAATCGTGCCTTGTAACTTGCCTCGCCTGGTGATGCTTAGATCATCAGATAATGTGTCTGCAATGTCGTTTGGTAAAGGCGCATCACTGCCATCAGTCTTCCAGACTTTTGCCAGGCCCCAGTCCATTAAAACGACCTCCCCAAAGGGGCCGACCAAAATATTTTCCGGTTTAATATCCCGATGTACGACACCATGGGCATGGGCATATTCCAGAGCATGGAGTACTTGTATAATGACATGAATTAACTGGCTTAAGTCATAGCGCTCCCGATAGTCCAGAATTTCACGTAAGGTATAGCCATGTACCAGCTTCATGGTGAAGTAGTAATGGCCTTTGTTATCGCGCCCTAACTCATAGGTCGGAATGGTATTAGGGTGCTGTAACATTGCACTGACTCGAGCCTCGCGTAGAAAGCGTTGTTGTTCAATGGGATCGTCAGCGAATTCTGGCAACAAAGACTTGTAACAAATGACACGGGATAAATGTAAATCCTTGCAGGCCTGAATAAGACATTTGCCGCCTTTAGCAATCGTCTTGAAATAAGCATAGCGGGTATTGATGTTGATTTTTTCAGGCAAAGCCTTATCAGTATCTTCAAGATAAACTGAGGCATACTCTTGCGGTGGCGCTGAAAATTTCATGGGCTTAGTTTGACAGAAATTAGGTCTTATCCCAAGATATTATGCAATACAAAATGAAGGCAAAAAAAGGGCCTGCAAGCAGGCCCTTTTGATTTTTCAGAAAGACTAACCAGCTTCTTTGGTGGTTTTCACGATAGCCGCTGCGACTTTATAGGGGTCAGCATTTGAAGCAGGTCGACGATCTTCAAGTCGGCCTATCCAGCCATCTTCCATAGTACTTATCGGTATACGGATTGAAGCACCACGATCGGAAACGCCATAACTGAATTGCTCAATAGATTGTGTTTCATGTTTTCCAGTCAGACGTTGTTCGTTGTAGGCACCATAAACAGAAATATGACGTTCGATATTTTTGCCAAACTCTTCACAAATTTTTATGAAGGTTTCTTCTTTGCCAGAGGTTCTCATTTCTTCATTAGAGAAGTTGGCGTGCATGCCGGAACCATTCCAGTCGGTGTCACCCAGAGGTTTTGGATGATATTCAACAGCTAGACCATATTTTTCAGCGGTTCTTTCCAGGATATAGCGTGATAACCAGATTTCATCTCCAGCGCGTTTCGCGCCTTTGGCAAAAATTTGATATTCCCATTGGCCAGGGGCTACCTCGGCATTAATCCCTTCGACATTGAGGCCAGCTTCCAGACAGATGTCCAGATGCTCTTCAATCAGGTTGCGGCAATGGGCATTTTTTGCACCTACTGAGCAGTAGTATGGGCCTTGAGGAGGAGGGTAGCCGCCTGGTGGAAAACCAGGTGGAAGATAGGTTTCAGGATCCCACAAAAAGTACTCCTGCTCAAAACCAAACCAGAAATCAGTATCATCGTCGCCCTCATCTATAGTGGCGCGGCCATTGGATTCATGGGGAGTTCCATCAGCATTCATTACTTCACACATGACCAGGTAACCATTACTGCGATCGGGATCGGGAACTATCATGACGGGTTTTAAAATACAGTCTGATGCGCCACCAGGGGCCTGTTCAGTCGAGCTGCCATCAAATACCCAATTCGGACATTCTTCGAGAGTCCCGCCAAAGTCTGATCTGACCATAGTCTTGCCACGCAAACTTTGCGTTGGTTTGTAGCCATCGAGCCATATATATTCCAACTTACTTTTCATGATGAGTAATACTCCTTAGTGAGGTTTTCTAGTTTAATCGTTTTACCTATCTGCAAGAAACATACCTTAAAATACTTAATGGTTAATTTTTTTTTTTAATATCCTTATACAGAGCGCAGAACGCCGGAGTATAAAGGATTAAATTTCATATGCCAGAGCCTTTAAGGCTAAAAAGCATGGTTTAACGGCATTGACTTGCCCCCACATGGTGCGAATGCACCAATATGGTGCTCAGCCTTATTTCATGCGTAGAACATAGATATCATCATTTTGCGTGGGGTCTGTTGCGGCACGCACTTCTGCTACATCATCGGCACTGATGGCAGAAGCCGAGTTACCCCATGCAGAGCGAACATAGGTCAACACATCGGCAATCTGCTGGTCATTTAACAAGAGCCTGAAGTAAGGCATGTTGGTGGTCACGGGTCCGTCTGAAGAAACCAGCCGCAATGAACCATTTAGGGTCATATTGATCAAGGAACTGGGATCCGGGTCGAGTACCCCTGGATTTCCGGCAAGTGCTGGTTGGTAAGGGTAGTAGCCATTACCGCTGGTGACATGACAATTAGAGCAATATTCATAATAAAGCTGTGCACCTCGAGTGGAGAAATCAAGGCTGAGCAGCTTTTGTGTTTCGGTATTATCATAAATAAACTCACCCTCATCCGCTAAAGCAGGTAAGGCGTTTAAATAGACTGCGACTGCATTTATGTCGTCGGCGCTCATGTAGCGGGTACTATTATTTACAACCTCTACCATTGTGCCAACGGCGGTGCCAAAGCGATTGCGGCCGGTTTGTAAAAATTCCTCTTGATCTTCAATTTCCCAGCGGCCTCTGCCCGTTAGCGTATTGCCATGTAAAGGTGATGCAGACCAGAAATCCAAGGGTGCACCTGCTAGAAAATCACTGTCGCTACTGTCCAGGCCCTTTTCTTGAAGCATCAAACCCCGGGGGGTGTGGCAGGCTCCACAATGACCAAGCCCTTCAACGATATAGGCACCACGATTCCAGGCATCATTTTGGTTAGACGCGAGTTCATAGGGATCATCATCATGGGCAAGAACATTCCATATTCCTAGCGCCCAGCGAACATTTTTCCAGCCAGGTATTTTTGCTGGAATATTAGCCTGGTTAACAGGTTCAACTTCGTTCATCAGAAAATCGTATAAAGCACGCATATCCTGTTCAGACATTTTCGCATAAGAGGTGTAAGGCATTGCTGGATACATGCGATGACCTTCTTTGGTTTTACCCAGACGCATTGCGCGGTCAAAGTCAGCAAAGCTATAGCTGCCAATGCCGGTTTCAACATCAGGAGTGATATTCGTTGTATAGATATTTCCGAGCAGGGGAACATTCATCTCAAGACCACCGGCCAGGGGTGCGCCATCTTCGGTTGTATGGCAGGCGACACAATTGCCAAGACGAGCAACATATTCGCCATGGGAGAGTCCGGCGGCGGAGGCTTGTTCAGAACTATTGGTTGCAAAGGTGGATTCAGTTGTGACCGACTCGAAACCGCAGGCGCTCACAAGTAAACTTAAAATACATACGGATAAAAGCTTGTTATAGTGATTATTAGAAGGCATAGGGTTGATTTCTTGATCCTGATTATTGGTTTTATTTTAAAGACGAGTTCTTAGGTTTTATAAACAGAGAGAGAGTATCATTTCCTGCCAAAAATTCACATCAAACTCTTTATTTTAAGTACATAGCAAAATGCCTGAAAAGCCCACCTTAAAGCGCTCTATGAACTTATTAATCCTGACCTTCTATGGTTTAGGAACCATCATTGGTGCAGGTTAATTTGGCTTGCTATCAATTTCGCTAGAAATAACCTTAAACATGTAAAAAATAAGGTTATTTCACTAATTTGATGATGATAATCTTTCTCTTTCCCCGTCTCCACCTTATACTGCTCTGCTTTTGAAATAGGCATTGAGTGAACACTTATCTTATGAAGATTAATCTTGTTCTTCTGTTCACAAGTATGGTTTTTATTTCAGGCTCGCTTTATGCGCAAGTGCCAACATCTGGCCTCCCCACACAAAATGTTGATCGTGTACAAACTCAAATAAACGCCACCACTTTAATACCGGTATTGGATGGTGTACTGGACGATGAAATCTGGCAACGGGCCACTCGTATTACTGATTTTCACCAGACCAATCCGGTCGATCATGGAGCTCCCTCTCAACAAACGGAAGTTTACGTTACTTATAGTGAAACGTATTTTTATGTTGGCGCCAGGATGTATGACAGCGACCCTTCACAAATCAGTGCTCGACAATTAATTCAGGGTCAGTCGATTGGTTTTGACGATAGCATTGGTGTTTTTCTTGATTCCTTCAACAACTCCCGAACCGGATTTTATTTTTCAACCAACCCTAATGGTGTCAGGAGTGAAGGGGTTTGGGAGGCTGCCAACCGATTCAACTCAGACTGGAGTGGTATCTGGCAAGTAGAATCCAGACTTGATGAGCAGGGTTGGGTAGCGGAATTTGCCATTCCTTTTACCACTTTAAACTTTGATCCAAGCACCGATGAATGGGGTTTTAATCTAGTGCGTTCTAAAGCCAGCACCAATGAAGACATTGCCTGGTCATCCTTTAATCGCAGCACAAATCCTTCGACAGCTGGACGGGTGATAGGGATTAGAGATATCAGACAAGGTCTGGGGTTGGATATAGTCCCTTCAGTGACGGTAGCAAACAAAGAAAATTATATTACTGATACTACTGATCCCAGATTTGATCCCACACTGGATGTTTTCTATAAAATTACGCCTAATTTGACAGGGGCGCTGACATTAAACACGGATTTCTCGGCAACTGAAGTCGATGATGTTCAGGTCAATCTAACCCGTTTTTCAATTTCCTTTCCCGAAAAGCGTGATTTCTTCCTGCAGGATTCCGAGATTTTCGGTTTTGGCACAACAACAGGTTTTCGGTTTGGCGGAGGACCCAGTGATGCGGATCCATTTTATTCCAGAAGAATTGGTCTTGACCCGGCGACAGGGCAACCCGTAGACATCGATGTAGGAGGTAAGCTTGCCGGTCGAATTGGAGACTATAGTCTAGGCGTTCTCGCTGTGCAGCAGGGAGGTCGGCCGGGACTGGATGGGCAAAATGTGTTAATTGCCAGAGCGACCCGGAATATTTTAAACGAGTCACGGATAGGCTTTATCGTGACCGAGGGTGACCCCAACAGTGAAGTGGATAATACGGTAGTAGGTACTGATTTTTCTTACAGAAATACCCGCTTTTCCGATAGCCATTCTTTATCTGCGGCGCTTGCATATCAACAAACGGACACCGAAGGGCTAGATGGCGATGATAAGTCTTATAACGCGAGTATCAATCTTTCAACACAGAATACTGGGATTAGTTATGGGGCTTCTTATCTTTATGTAGGAGAGGACTATAACCCCGCCTTGGGATTTGCCAGACGAAACGGTATAGAGAGGGGTGAAATAACCTTAAATGGACGCTATTTTTTACGTAATAACCCTTTGATACGTAATTTATTTACCTTTGCTCGTTTTTCTCGCACTGATACGCTTGATACCAAACAGCTACAAAGTCAGGCTTTTTCATGGCGCGTACTTAATATACAGAGTCAAAATGGGGATTCTCTCGCTTTTCAGTACAATCATGAAACCGAAGGCTTGGAACGTGATTTTCGAATCAGGCCAGGCATTATTATCCCCACTGGAGAGTATACGTTTGACTCCTATGAAGTCATGTTTAATACCACCAATCAACGCCGGTTTTCGCCTGATTTAAGTTATCAGTGGGGAGAGTTTTATGACGGCAATACGGAACAATATGACCTCGGTGTTAACTGGCGACCGAATGAGCATGTCTTGTTGGATTTAAGTTACCGGGTACAAAATACAGAACTTCCAGCTGGGGACTTCACCATCAGGCAGATTTCTCTGGATGCAAACTATGCCTTCAATGTTCGATGGTCCTGGGTCAATTTGATTCAATATGTGAATTCAAATGGCAATCTCGGCATAAACAGTCGCCTGCGCTGGAACCCGAGAGCGGGTGAGGATTTTTATCTGGTTGTTAATTACAACTTTGACTCAATGGAAGGGGCTTTTGTTGGCTTGAATCCGAAGGATTCGGAGATTGTATTGAAGTACACCCGCAACTTCCGCTTTTAAAGCTATTACGTTTACCAATACTTCACCGGTTCCCGGCCTTTTGCCAGCATACGCTATAAATTAATTTGGCTTCTTCATTGCTTGAGTACTGATGTGCCTGTTAACCCTCTAACTCTCTATGAGAAAGTCTTCAGGCTCATCAGACTCTTTTCTAGATTAAGCTCTCACATACTGATTAAACCAGTCTATGGTATGTCTCCAGGCTTCGGTTGCTGAGGCTTCGTTGTAGCGTTCAGGGGTTGCATCATTAAAGAAGCCGTGAACGGAATCAGGATATATGTGCCCCTCATAAGTCACACCCGCTGACCGTAAGGCGTCCTCATAGGCTGGCCATCCCTCTACCAGTCTGGTATCAAGAGCTCCATGCTGAACCATAACTGCGGCTCTGATGCGTGACACATCCGCTGCACCAGGTGCACCGCCATAGAATGGTACGGCTGCAGCAAGATCATCACCCAGGCGAACGGCTAACTGATTGGAGATGCTGCCGCCATAACAAAACCCGGTCGCTCCAATCTTGCCCGTGCAATCCGGGCGGTTCTTGAGCCACAAGGCTGCTGCTGCGATATCTTCAAAGCGCTTGTCCGGATCAAGCTGACTGAACAGCTGACCACCCTGGTAATCGTCTCCAGGATATCCTCCCACTGATGTCAGAACATCTGGTGCAAAAGCCATGAAGTTGGACAAGGCAAATCGTCGAGCAACGTCTTCGGTATGAGGATTGAGACCACGATTCTCATGGACGACGATAATGCCCGGAAGAGGAGTTGATGTTTCATTCCTGCTATCTGCGCTATATGGACGGACCAGATATCCTCTTATGTATCCGTGTCCCTGTGGCGATGGGACGGTGACATAGCTTGCTACTATCCTTTCATCATCTCTGGCTATTTGCTGCCCCATCGCATAATCAGGCATTAGGGCCTGAACAATGGTATTAGCTGAAAGGCCAAGTACCGCAAACTTTTTTACCCGATTCATAAAAGACCGGCGACTTATTTCGCCATGAATGTACTGGGTATAGAGATCAACTGCTTCTGGTGGAACTGTTCTTCGTTCTTTGGAAGACATGGCGTGCCTCCTTATTATGGTTTAAAAGCCTGAGCCTACCATTTTTTATGTATCAAAAGGAATACAAGTAAAGAGTTACTTGGGGTTATTGAGTTTATGTTTAGGAAAAAATTGTTGGCTAGAAGCTGTGATTAACTCTAAACGGGGGCAGTTTGTAAATTTGGTAATTACAGAAATAAAAAAGCAGCCCACAGGCTGCTCTTTTGGTTCAGGGCAATACAGTTTAGCCTTGTGTGCGCTCAAATTCTTTCATGAACTCAGCCAGCTTTTCACAACCAGCTAAAGGCATGGCATTATAGATTGATGCTCTTAAGCCGCCAACATTCCTATGCCCTTTCAGTGCATATAGTCCATTCTCTAGAGCCTGTTTCAAGAAGGTTTCTGTTCTTTCTTCATTTGGAAGAGTGAAAGTGACATTCATGGTTGATCTGTGGTCTTTGTGTGCTGTACCAGTATAAAAATTACTATCATCTATGACAGAATAAAGCGTTGCAGCTTTCTTTTCGTTTATTTCTTCAATTACAGAGACGCCTCCCTGATTTTGTAACCATTTTAAAACTAATCCCATTGTGTAGATTGCAAAAGTATTATTTGTGTTTGCTAATGAATGCGATTTTTCATAAGTAGAGTAATCCATTAATGATGGAGTTATTTTCAGAGCATGTCCGATTAGATCCTCCCTTACAATTACCAGAGCGGTTCCTGATGGTCCAAGATTTTTTTGCAATCCAGCAAAAATAATTCCAACCCTAGAAAAATCAATAACGCGAGAAAAAATTTCTGATGTCGCATCAATTACTAATGGGACATCTCCAGTATCAGGCAAGCTTTGATAGCGAGTGCCATAGATAGTATTGTTGCTAGTTATATAAGCATAAGAAGCATCTTGAGGAATCAAGTCTGAGGATAATGCAGGTACTCGATCAAAATTAGTATTAGAGCTATCTCCAACGATAATTGTTTCACCATAGCGTTGAGCTTCATTCTCCGCAAGTTTTGTCCAATGTCCACCAATTGAATAAACAGCTTTATTCCCAGGTTTGAGGTTCAAGAGGTTTAACGGTACTGCTGAGAACTGCATCTGCGCACCACCATGGGTATATAGAATTTTGTAATTTTCCGGTAAGTTTGCAACTTCTCTAACTAATTCATCACAACGGTTGATGACAGCTTCGAACTCTTTTGAGCGATGGCTGATTTCAATAAGCGAAATGCCCATGCCCTGAAAATCGAGAAACTCTTCTTGTATTTGTTGCATTACTGGGACTGGCAACATTGCGGGTCCAGCACCAAAATTGTATACCTGCTTAGTCATTTATTTATCCGATTTGCTTGTTAGTTAATGGTTAACTGTCAATTGAAAAGTGCCTAGACTATCCAGGCCTTCGTCACATGTTCTATTTTTTGAATATCAGCAATAATAGCGTCATCAGGACGACTTTCTATGTCGATAAGATTATAGGCTATATCTCCGCGGCTCTTATTCAACAGCTCTATTACGTTCATGTTTTTGTCGGCCAGCACTGAGGTGATTTTACCCAACATGCCTGGGACATTTTCATTAACGATAGCCAAGCGAACGCCTCCGTTTTTGGCTAATGAAATTTGCGGAAAATTCACTGAATTTTTTATGTTGCCGTTTTCCAGAAAATCCCGGATTTGGTCAACCGCCATGACGGCGCAGTTATCTTCTGCTTCTTCGGTGCTGGCGCCAATATGCGGCATCAGTATGGCTTTCTCATGATTGAGTAACTCTTCAGTTGGGAAGTCACAAACATATTTGCCAACTTTACCGCTCTCCATCCCTTGAAGGATTGCTTTAGTATTTACGATGGCATCGCGAGAAAAGTTCAGTAATACAGCTCCGGTTTTGAAATAATTGACTGCTTTTTCATCAATGAGATTACGAGTGCTGTCCAGCATCGGTAGATGCAGGCTGATAAAGTCCGATTTAGCAAGCAAGGCTGGCATGCTTTCCTGCTTTTCTACCTGGTTTGACAGGCGCCAGGCTGCTTCAATAGAAATGGCGGGATCATAACCAATGACCTTCATGCCCAGGTCAATCGCCGTATTGGCGACCATGGCACCAATTGCACCCAGACCGACTATACCAAGTGTTTTTCCGGCAAGCTCCGAGCCTTTGAAGTTCTTCTTGCCGGCTTCCACCTGTGGTCCCAGCTCACTTAAATCTTCCTGCTCAGATAGGGAGTTCACCCAGTTGATGCCGGGCACAATTCCGCGAGAGGCAAGTAACATACCGCAGATAACCAGTTCTTTTACGGCATTCGCATTGGCGCCAGGTGTGTTAAAGACCACAATGCCTTCCTTGGTGTAATCATCAACAGGGACATTGTTGACGCCGGCACCCGCTCGGCCAACGGCTTTCAGGTTAGGGCTGACATTGTCCATGGACATTTTGTAACTACGAAGTACGATAGCATCAGGATCTTTGATCTCAGATGAAACCTCGTAATCTGAACTTGGAAAACGTGACAAGCCCTTATCAGAAATTTGATTAAATGTCTGAATTTTATACATCTTTTGGGTATTCCTTTGCAGCTATATCTGGTTGAAAAATTGC
>Ga0222714_10002109_pt1 | contig 21544 bp, 10 predicted proteins | sample C33_3DmetaG_FD_165048 | JGI IMG/M metagenome (GOLD analysis project Ga0222714, IMG submission 165048) | Estuarine water microbial communities from San Francisco Bay, California, United States - C33_3D | ecosystem: Environmental > Aquatic > Marine > Unclassified | place: USA: California...
TGCTTTAGCATCATTTGAAGGCTTCTTTTCACGGTCAATAATGGTCTTTGTGAGCAGGTCGCAAGTGGGACATGCACATGATTTAACCATGGTTGGTTTCCCCCCGACTCCCTGTTTCTTTGAGCGTTTGCGGCGCGTAGCGCGCTCCTTCTCCGCCGCGCTCATAGAGCCTGCCGTTTTAGGCGTTTTGGATGATACCTTCTTTTTGGGTCGGCACTTTGGATAACCCTTGCTGTCGGTTTTCGCCTCACTGCGGCCACAGGGAGGGTGTTCTCCTTTCTTGTTCTTACGGGAAACATCAACCCATTCCTCTTCAAACCAACGCCTCAAGTCTTTGAGGATGATAGAGGATGGACGCGTAATCATTTTTTCTTCCCCTTCTTTTTCCATCCTCCGCCTTTCGATTTATACCACTTGGCGGCCCAACCGTTTGCATAGGCTGATGGATAAACCTTGAATTTGGATCGGGCCTTGGACTTTGCCTCCGCCCACAGGGAGGGGTTGGTCGGTGCGTTTTCGCCTTTGTCATCGGACTTGGCTATGTCGTGTTGGATAATCCACCACGCTTGATTAAATGCTTCAGTCACCCTTGTCTCTCCATTAAACGCCTTTGTAAAGCCCTATCTTTTTCACCTCAATACGGTTTGCTCCATCGGCCTGCTTCATCTATTTTGCAGGTAACACAACGGTCGCCCATTTTTGCCCCTTTGCATCCCCTACAAACAGTTGCGAATCTCACTTTATTGGGGAGGCGTTGTCGAACACGATGTTTCAAAGTGTCATATCGGACTTTAAGCGTGGCCGAACCCCCTTCCATACATGTAAGCACATAGGGCATTCCCATAAAAAAATTCGGTCACGACTTCCGCCGTAGAATCCGTTGATTCGCACAGCAAGAACAGGTTCTTTGCAGGAAGGACAGTCCTGCTCAACCTTGTTTTGATAATGTTTTGGCTTCATGTTATCATCCGTGACACGCATGGGTGTAAGTTATGACATAATGTGTAAGGTTGAGGGGGTTAAGAGGAGGGGTGGGGAGAGGGTATGTTGCAGGGTCGGTGATGGTAATTTGAGTTGGAGAAACGGTGTAATCTATCCCTTGAACCAATTGATGACGATCACCGCCCAAAGTGTTATTGTGCATGTAAATGTCAACGAGATATACCGTATTATCGTCTTCGGAGGCCAAAGGTGCAAACAACAGTGATGTTGGCCCCCCCGCACCATAGGTCAAAACGCCGCCAGGAATAGATGCGTAAGTCCCCATTTTTGTAGAGGTTCGATGAACAGGTGTGATTTGATATGTCCCCCCACCGCCAGGTATCGGGCTGTCTCCTTGATCGCTGTTAAAAAACAAATGAACCTGCCCGTCGCCTTGCGTTCCCCCCCCGTGAAATCCAGTGGGATCACGAGCAAACAAAACACCCATGTTTGAAATTGGGAAATCGGCGGCGTTGAATCCCGCCACGAAGTCATTCCGCAAATTTGAATCTGTTCCATCGGAATGAACCGTTTTAGCAAGAGGGAGGGGGCCTGCTCGAAAGAAAGAACGCTTATCCTCAATTGCTAAGACGACAGGCGTTGATGGCCCTTTGCCAACACGAACCGATGCCAAAACAACTGATTGCCTGTTCAAGTGAGCGGAGGGCGACGAAGGATAAAGCCCCGATGAAGTGTCCACAAATGAACCAAAGACGATACCGACATTGTTTGGCAAACGGGGGTCAACATAAATCAGCATGATTGCTTCATCATTTGCACCAGCAGGATTTGTGATGGCAGTTGATGAATGGGTGTTGTGAAGGTTTGCCGTGTTTGTTCCCAAGTTGTAGGTCGTCTGCGAAAGTGAGAAAAACATACCATCCAAACACACGGTTCCTGCATCAACAATGACACTGCTGGTTGAACCAAGCGACCCGCTCAATCGAACAGTGCAATTGCCAGTCAAAGTGTCGTTTCGTGTGGTGCTGTCGTAGGCGTTCAAGGTGACTGGGACAATCCCATTCAACATACCCCTCTCAAGGAAATTTGACAGCGTAGGACTTGACAAAACATCCGAGTCCCGTAGGCCATCGTTTTGATACGAAGCAGGCGAATTGAGATGCCCTTCGGCAAGGTTTGAATTAGCCATCAACGAACCTCCATCAAAATGTCAACCCGAACCTCGGTGTTCTCGTCCATGTTGAAAGGAAGAAAAGTCCCACGATATGCAGGGGTGTCAAGTTGGTTTGCGCCGTGAATTGAAATCTCTCGGATTTGTGAAGCAGTGACCTGTTGCGTGTCAAAGAAAGCAGTGATTGAAAGAGTCCTGTCGTCAATTTTTTGGATGGTGGGGGTGACTGATAACTGGCTGTTGCCAATGCCTCCATCTCTCGACGAGGAATCGCCTCCTGTTGACCCAAGGCTCACCTTTGAAATGAGCGTCTTCATGTGGTCTGCCAAGGCCGCTTTCATTGAATCAAGAACAGGCATCACTTCACCTCAAAGAAACGGCTCTTTGATTGCCCTATGGGTTTCCCCCTTTTATTGCTGTCCCTTGTGCCAATTTGACCCAAACCGCCACCATGCTTTGCACCAATGATGAAGTGTTGTGAGTTGTTATGACGAACATAACGCTTGACAACGGCAATCACACGAACACTTCCATTTAACGCCAACTCATTCAACTCATTCTTCTTTTGTGATTCCGATTGGCGGGTTGGGTTGCTCGTTGCGGCTTGAATGTCCGACAACAGGCCCTCAATACCCTTTTCGTATTGAGCAACAATGAGGTTTGAGGTGGCCTTTGTATAGGAATGCGAGGCCTCAAACACTGCAAATCGCCCTTTCACGCCATGGATAGGGAGGTCAATTTCTATGATGTCGCCAGGATTTACGGATGTTGCCTTTAACAGCCCCTCGATTGAAACCAACGGCGCACCGTTTTCAGCACGACTCAACAAAGCCTTGGCGACCGTCAATGCTTCCTTCATTGTTTTGAGGCCTGGCACTTCTTTCTGCAAGGTTCGCACGAGATTGTCTTCTGCGTTTGACCCTGCCGCTTGACGCATTCTTTCCAAGTCTTTGACCACGACCTTGACGGTTTCATTTTCGGCCACTTGGTCGCCAATGATGATCACTTGATTTGGCGAGTCAAACATCCGACTTACACGAACCAGTTGCGCTCCACTATCACTTCCTATGCGGTTTTCCGTTTCATTGAACGCTTTCTCGGAATAAACCATCACGCCATTCTTCTCAACGACCAGTTGCCTCCCATCCACCTCCGTAAGACTCTTGATGACTTCCATGACATTCAAGCCTCGTGTGGGCCGTGAAACATAGGTCTTGCTATGTTGATTCATCAAGTGGAGAGCGGGATGAGCATCAAGTGTATTTAAAGTCTTGAATGTGTTTTGTGTGATTGAAGAAGACGGCATAGCCATGAAACCTGCCAAGGAACCTGCCGATTTGTCCAAAAGTTGTAGGGCGACATCGCTTGTTCTTAAGCCGATGGCCCCGTATTGTCCTGCGATCACATTCCCCAACTCAAACCCACTTTGAGACAACAACTCGCCTTCCGTGTTTCGGAACACAGCGAAGCGTTTGTTCTGCTTTTCTTTGATTTCCGAAACGCGCCACAAATGCCCTGCTGAATCGAAGAGGTATGGAGGGAAGAAAGAAGCGGAGAGATTTTGTCCATCAATTTGAATGAATGAGCGATTGTAGGCCTTCACCAAACCTTGACTTGAGCCATCGAACAAAATGAAGGGCGATTGGTTCACCATGATGAAATCAGTCGGGTCATAAGGAAGCAGACCTTTGAAATTCACAGTTGTTTTTGCCACAGCATCAATGCTTGAATCGTATCTACGCCATGTGTTGTTTTGGACTTTGGACAAAACCACGGAGTTGTCAATGAATGATGGAGCAGTGACATTTGCAGGGGTGTGAGAGATTGCATCCCGTAGTGTTCTCGCAGTGGTCGTATCAGTGCTGTCGGTTAAATAGAGGTCAACCCCCGAATCAAAATCAATGCTCGCTGTTGAACCTGCGTGAGAGATACCCTTTAACACATAACCATCAATGCTGGTGTAGGTGATGTAGCCCACCACGCCAACAGCCATCAATTTGCCCGACGCTGGTAAGTCCAATCGGCGTTCAGCCAACAGCCCGACCGAGAGGTTACGGATGATGCGAACAGCAGGTATAGCGTCAAGCATAGTTGAGGACTGTCGATATTCTCCTTCATCGGTTTGCTTGGCAAAGTCTCCTCCAACGCCTGTTCCATCAGCCGCATAACGAGACTCGGATTGATACAATTTCTCGTCGCCCCCTGCATGGGTGATTTGTGAAAAGCGAGCGTCAATGTCCGAAACAATCTCGCCATCATTCTTACGAACCGCATCGGATTTGAAGTGCTGAAGCATGTTGCTGGTCGGAATCAAATGCCAAACCACATCATGCTCGTTTGCATCGGGCCATTCTATTTCAAAGGCCCCGTTTGCAGAAGAAATCAAGTCAACTTGATTCAAGGCACGATCAGCGTTGATTTCAAAGACTCCATATCGTTTGTCTCGTGTGAACGGTTGGAAGCCCAAGCCACCACTGTTTGAGGTTGAACACCTTGCGCCCAAAAGCCAGCCGTCCTGCATGAGATTTGATGCGAAACCATACATTTTCAGTGGTCGAACCAAGCGAACAGCGTAGTCCACATAACGACGCTTAGGAATGGAGGCTTGAGCGATTGTTCCGCTTGCAGGTATGTCGCTTCCACGGCCCCCCTCTTCTGCTCGGTTGAGGTATGATTTTCGCAGAATAAACACGCCACCCCAAGCAGGAAGGTCGCCAGCACCTCGAACAGTCCAAACATCCTTGCCGTGAGTCATGGCATCAACACGAACCGAATCCCCGCTCACGGTGATTGCACCTTTTGTTGCATTGGTGTCGGGCGACCAAACAGGCTTTTGGTCGATGTTCACAACGGTATGAGAAACACTTCCACCTGTGGTTGTGAAGGCCTTGGTTGTGAATTGTGTGTTCATTGACCACGAGGGGAGGACGGGGTAAATTTGTCCGATTCCCAAATCGGTGTTTAGTGAAACAGCCTTGGTTGACAGGACTTGATATTCGGTGTTCTTTGCATCCTTTCGCTCACTTTCAACCTCCATCACAAGCCCCAAACGAGGTTGACCTTTGGATTGAAGGTGGCGTTGTTCACTGATTTCGGATAGAGGAATAGGGGCAACAGACTGGACTGTTCCGCTTGATTCCGAGCCAATACCCCAACCAGTGACAGGGTAGTGGTCGTTGGCAGTTGAATAATGCACTGAAGCGGCATTCGTCTTGAGAGCATTTCCTTTGAGGGTAAAGAAATCGGCACTTGCGCCAAAGTCTCCCGAAGACTTGGCTAAAGCCATTGGTGACTCGGATTGCGGGTAGGATGTAGAACCTTTGAATTGAACGAGGTCAATGTGCGGATCTAAACCCTTGTTTTTGGGAATCATGTCCAAACTCTCGTTGATTGCGTAAGGATGCGGTGAAACCAAAGTGAAACCGTATTTTCTTGCCAAATATCCCTCAACGGCTCTCTTTTCATCAGTCGTAAGCCCACGGTCATATTGAATGACTTCAGCAATTTTGCCGTTAAGGAAAAATGATGACGGGACATTCCCCACCGTATATTCTCCATTATCGGCTTTCCAAAAATTGCCTGTCGCCGTATAATTTCCTGCCCCTTTCAAATCAAGAGTCACTGTTGCACTGCTTCCTGCTCCATCACCTCCTGTGATAGAGGCAGTGACCAATTCGGGTTGCCCACCCACTGCGCTGTTTGTTGCTGAACTTACCGTTGTCCATGTGGTATCGCTACCTGCCCACCACTGCCATTGGTTGTTTGAGTCCATTCGGATATAAAGATTGAATCCACTACGGGTAACTGGACTACTCGCCCTTGATTCGATTATTCCATGAATTGCATTATCGTCCGAATCAGCCCAAGCAACTACGAAAGCCGTTATTTCAGCCGTGTTTAATTTCTCGCTGAAAGGCGTGAACAATTTATCATTTCCGTCACAATCAACAACAGGCATGTCGTTGACATAACTTGATGATTTGATGAAGGTTGGCTGTGCCGAAGCGGTGCTTTGACTGAAAACAAAACCATTATCCGATGAATCAACCCATTCCGAAATAGCGTCCCCATCATTGAGATTCAAGGAGTCTGCTTTTAACCAAAGCACAGGGCTTGAAACGGGAAGCGTTTCCGATCTTATATCATCCACGGAGACATCCCAATGGCCGCTTGCGTGAGCCATTGGAGAGAGCATACCGAATTCAGTGAGATTCAAACGCCTGCCGATGCCGATTTGTTCCTCATGTGAAAGAACGGGGGTGTTTGAAAGACGGCGAAGGCCGAAGAACGGCGTGGCCTCGGTGGTGTGGCCCGACATCACGATGCCAACTGGGAGGTTGCGTTCAATGCCTGCATAATTCGCTGGCATGTTCCAATCAGCACCATACGCTGTGGCATCGGGGATGAGGTTCATTGAATCGTGAATGCCGCCATCAAAGCGACCCTTGCCCTCAATCTTTTGAGCGTTTTGATTTTCAGTGGGGTCGCCAGCGAGCATGTCCAGTGCGTCCGAGGCTGTCCTCGTCCCCCATGCTCGAATCGGCAGGTGGCGTGAATAATTGACCGTTGTTCTTGAGTCCATCAAGAAATAGAATTTCGTGGTAGCCTCTCCATCACTGTCTGTATCAACGGTCAAGCGAGAACCCTCCTGCAAGGGGTCTATACCGTCGCCTATGCCCTCTCCTCGTGTCAAACGCTCCGAACCACTGGTGGGCTTGATAATTCGCATAGTCCCTGCTGGTTCACGAATCGTGGTGTGGCCCATCAACACCGCACCAGCAGAACGCAATCCCTTGACATTCCCATGGCCGCCTGCATTCAAACCATTGAAGCCTTGATTTTGTAGCCATTGGACAGCATAAAGGCGTTCAAAGGCTTGAGCGTTCACCGCCTGTCCTGCTGTGGTGTTTGGCGAATAATTCCGCAGAAGGATTTGCCGTGTGGCTGGATAGTTGGTAGAACGGGGCATCCCCGCCTCACGGTATCGGAAAGTCATGAAGTGTTCTCGGTTTGTTCCAAAGAAGGCGGGGTGTCCGTATTCTGCCAACCACGAACAAAGGAAAGCATCGGGAACACAACCAGTGTTTGTGTCGCTTTCCTTCAACAACCCCATGTCAAGACTTCCAGTGACCACATAATTTAAGCCGACACGAATAGGTGTAGCCGAAGCATTCAGCATTTCGGGATCGTGTAAGAGCAAGGGAGGGACGGTGGCTAATTCAGTTGCACTACGAACAGCGATTGAGCCATGGGGTGAACCCGAAACATAGAGATTGCTTGCATCCGAAGTGATGATATTTGGTTGAGGTCGGCCACCGAAGAGGGTGCAATCACCAACCAAGAAACCGTTGACCATAAATTCATTCGCAACATTCCCCCTGTTGTTGAAAGTCAAAGCATCAGTGAGGGTAAGGTGTGTTGGCGTTGCTACGCCCGAAATCGTGGTGGTGCTTACCGTTGCTTGTGAAACACTTTGATTGCTTCCCTCGACTTTCGCATGTTCTTGACCTGGCGCAATCAAATAATCAACATTCTTTCTTGGAGTCGTAGAAGAATAGTTGCGTTTGTGATTATCAAGACGAGATCCGCCGATTTCCTCTTGAGGCAAACCGTCGCTTGAGAATGAACCCGTTGCTTCATCATACCCCGAAGTGCCTTTCAAATCCAAGGTGTCAAGGTCATAGCGAGTTGTTGAGTTGGTCGATGCCCCCGAACCAAATCCGAAATGCTTGTGTTCACTTTTCGTTTCAAACATGAGGCTATACGACGAACCGAAAGAACGGTGTAGTTGTCGTCGCAGGTTCATTGGAGTCCCACGATGCCCGATAGGAGAGACAAATGAATGCCCCTGCCGTCCAAAGCGGATTCGATGATGCGGATATAACTCTCCTGTCGCAGTGCCGTTGTTTGTCTGTTTCAACACCGAACCTCGCTCGGTGTGGTCGCTGATTTTGTGAGCAGTGAAGAAGCGTGTAGTCCCACTTGGTTGACTCCCTGCGGTGATGTTTGAATCAATTCCTGTCAAGGACATGCTCGGATGCAGAATACGCTTGCAGTGGAAAATCAACATCCGATCATGCGTGTCAAATTGAGATGCCTCATTGGATGCCTCGGCCACACCCGCTTTCCTTGGGTCGGGGGGAGAAAGACCGCCCATGCCCCATGAAAGGTTTGACCACGCTTGCACACGGTCATGCCCCGACCGAACAAAAATTTCGCCAGGTATCTGCGTTTCATCGGGCAGTTGAATTTGTAAGTTGGGAGAGAAAGTGTCGTTGGGAGAGGACGGGCCAACTATGTTTTCGTCGTCAATCTCCCTTGCATTCTGCAACTTAAAATCACGAATGACTGTCCCAAACGGCGATCCGCCTTTGAGAATCAATTCGTTGCCTTGGTCATCAACAACGGGCAGGTCTTCAAAGACCAACTCTTCATTTGAAATAACCAAACCTTTGACACGCTCACTGTTGACCGTGTTTGTTGTTCTAAAAGGACGAGAATAGGTTTGCACATTGTCATCATTGATTCCATAATTCAAGGTGTCGGCAGTGTGGCTTACACTTGAAATTGTAGTGCTGTCCCTCGCAGGCATCATGTTGTTGACATCTGCCGACAAAGCCGAAGTGTAACCGTTCTCAAGGGATATGCCCACTGTGTCGCTCTCTCCAAAGAAATTTGACCCGTATTCCAATGTCTCAATGTTGAGATCGCCAGTGGTTGTGGGTTGCGTAGTTGCCGCCGTCAAGACTCCCTCGACAGTGGGGGCAGTGATGTTGTAGTCGGGAGGAGGTATATTGGGCGTGATGCAAGAATTCAACCCTTCAATGGAAAACCGACTGAAACCCGATGTAGCGGCCCCGTCAACATCTGCTGATTTACCACTGCGGGACACTGCATTGACCGCAGGCAACGCCATGTTCCCTCCATCCATGGGCTTTGCCAACATTTTCCATTGAGGCACTGTTGTCCCGATTCCTTGGATAATAGGGCCGAGGTTTGCCCCCGACCAATACCCTGCATCACTGGATGGGGCATTCTTTTCCCATGACAGGACAACAGTGTGCTTTGGCGGCTCGGCATCAAAGGTGACTGAAGTTGCTCCCGTGGAACCAACGGGGATGCCGTGGCTGGCAATTGTCAACTTGACATAAGCAAGGGTGCTTCCGAGAAATCGCAGGCTCAAATCAGTGTAGTTGTAAGTCCCTGCGGCGGTTCCACCGACAACAACAATCCGCCCTTGTTTGGGAAGGTCGGACGGATAGCCATGTTGATAGGGGATGTCCAACGAAACCGACATGGTGTTGGTGTCAAGACCGCCAAAGGAAGAACCCGTGATTGTTTCTCGGCCCGACATTCGGACATAACGAGCGCGCAGAAGCCGTGTCAATCCTCGCTCGCTCACCTGCTTTGCTTTACGACTGTTGATTTTGGCGGCGATAAGTCGGGTCGCCTCTTCTGTCCCCAAGTCGTAAGTGAGCGAAAGGCCACCTGCCGTAGCCGCCGCCGCCGCCGCCTTCAAGTCAACACCGATCACATTTGTTGCTTCAGTGGGAAGGGCTTCGTGGGCAATCGGTGTGCGAACAACAACAGTGAGTCCCTGCTTCCAATTCGATGAAGCGTTTGTCCCGTATTCCCAATCGGTGACATCATCATCGTAAGCGGTGTCGGGATAGGTGATGTGCATAGCAAAAAGACCGCTCTTGGGATAGCCTGTTGAAGAAGCAAAAGGCTGTGCCGTTGCGGGGTAAAGGGTCTTTTCATACCTCGCCATTTAATTCACCACACAGACTTCCCGTTGAAGAGGGTTTGGGCTTCTGCAAAGGTCAATGCCCTTCGGAATATCGCAACATCGGTTATGTAGGTGTCGTCCATGTAAATTGGGCCAGCGTTGTTTGTTCCTGTTGTTCCCGACCCCACATCTCCAAATTGTCGTGTAACCACGGAGGCCCCCTCTTGATTGAAATATCCCTCAAGGGTTATTCCCGCATCCAAGGCAAAAATCAAACTGCCACCATTTGTAGTCGCAGGCGCGCCAGGCACAGGTGTTGCCGTTGGATCTAACACAACATAAGGTGCGCCGAACAATGCCATTCCGATTGCGACCATGCCCCTTTCTCTTTGACTTCCGAGACTGGAATGAATGTCGGGATGATCTGCTGTTGAAGGCGATAGTCCGTCTGCACCTGTTTGGAATCCCAAGGGATCGGTATTTGGTGCGCTTCCTGCGTAGTTGTGGTCTTGGACATCAGCCATGTAATTCGTTAAATCAATGATTCCGTTTGTGACCGAGGGTGTGCCGCCGCTATCAATGTAGATGTTGCCTTCACTTCCAAAATAACAGAAGAAACGGCTATTGTCGGCATCATAACCCGCAACGATGTGCATCCATTGTTGCGTTTGATATTTGACAATCCCAAGAGTCGTGGCCTGTCCAAAAAGCACCCCTGCTCGAACATCAAAAGGAGCGGCTGTCGGACGCGTCACTGCAACAAATAACTGCCCGAAGCCTGTTCCAGCACCGCAACCGCCTATGCTCAATCCATAGGGTTTATTTGGACTGTTTTTAGCGATTCCATGCAATATCGGCCCCGAAACATGCGTGTCGGTGGGGTTCTTAATCCAAGCACTGATTGTCCATGAATTCTCACCAGTGAAGTTGTTGCTCACTGGATGGTCGTATTGCACCCCCGAATTCTCTTCAGCGAGGGTCACTGCATCACCGACAGTGAATTGTATCGCTTTGCTTTCCTCGTCTTTGCCCGAAGCGTATGCTGGCCCATTTGCTAAGGCTCTTGCCCCTGCTGTGGTCAAATAAACTGCTTTGCCATACAACTCATCTTCAATTTTGGTGGCATCCTCGGTGACTGCTCCCGATGTTGCCACATTTGTTCGTATGTAGGTCAACGCTAAATCAGTCGGCTCACCGTTTGAATCCAACTCCATTTTGTGATGAAAACCTCGCAAAGTATTGTCGTTAATCGTGTCATTGTTCTTCAAATCCGTGAAGTCAAGCACCGCCGATGCAGTGGAGACATCTCCAAGGTTTTGAAACCCACTAAATCCAGTTGGCCCCTTTGAATAATGGTGTTTGTAAAAATCCGAATAATCCTTGTTTGTTCCGTCGCTCACATCGAAGGTTACCCCCGTATGGCCGCCACCAAAGAACAGAATCCCCTTTGAATCAACTATCGGCTCAAAAATTTCAACGACTACATCCTGCAATTCAGTGGTTCCATCGGTTGCGAAAAGGGCTTCATAGAATTGTTGTGTTTCTTGATATGGTCGTATGTTTTGAATTTGAAATGAATCGGTTGAAGCATTGATTCCAACAATTGAATTCAAGCCTTCAAAGGTCGCCAACCTGCCATTGATTCTCAAAATACCTTTGTTGCTTGAAGACACTTTTCTTGCTCCACGAAGAAGCACTTCTTGAGCAGAAATGTCAACCGATATTCGGTTGATGGGCGGATCTAATGCGGGATTGAATGATGCGGGGGCTGGACTCACGATTGCGCCTGCCCCGCCAATGTCAAGAGTTGGGGTTTTTGTGACCACTGAAAAATTTCCTCCTAAACCATCGTAAGAGCGAAGGGTATCGTTGAGATGTGTTGCTCCGTGAGGCGCACCCGTAAATGTGGTGATGGGAACAAAGGTTTCGCCATCAAGTCCTAAAGGAAGTGGCGCAGGGAATGAGTTGGCTTTGTAGTGGCGGCTATTTGTCGCCAACAAACCACCAAATCCAACTGCTTGCTTGGGCTTGTAAGCGTAAGGTGAATTGTTGGTCAACCACACTGCAAAGTTGCGACCCGATGCGCCAGGCACAGTGCTGTGAATGACAATCGAAACGCCGTTCTCGCCCGTCCTGCTCTCCACCGATGAGCCAACAAATGCACGAACATACCCCATGTGACTTCCAGTGTTTGCACTTGAAGGACTCGCCGTAAAGAGCGGGGGCGGGTCAAACGCACTGCCCCCTGTGCTATTCTTGGCATCGGGATGTCCTGCCATGTTAATGCGCCGAATGACTTCTTCAACCACACTGGCAAAATCCTTCTCAACACTTGCTATTTCTCCCAAGTTGATAGTCATCGGTTGAACATAATCCAAGGTATCGTCGCTCTTTTTTCCTTTCAAAGAAAGTGCCGCAGGGAAGCAATCAACAGGCAGAATTGTGTTCCTGTCATTGTTTGATTCTTCCAACTCAAACGGATCGAAAACAAAACCATTCATGTTCGTCCCATCGGGGTGAATGTAAAATTTGGTGTCGTCGTTGTAGTCAACAAACACCTTTTCTGTTGATGAAGTCCAGTTGAACAGGGTTCGGATTTGTGAGGCTATGTCGCCAGCCAAGGTTGCGTTTGTTGTGTAGGTTGTGCTGTCGGGGAAAACGAAACCACCTTTGATGACAGGCATACCCTCAAGAAGCGTAGGAAGTGGACTTGGTGTGCTGTTATCGAAGGCGTATTTCGTAAGCACGATGTCAAGACTGGTTGATGTCAAGGCACTGATTTTTCCATAATACCCGTAGGTGTTGAGGAATCCTTCGCCAAACGAGACATATTCGTTGACAGCAAAACCCGTAGTGTCGTCAACAGTCAAGGTGATGGTTGAACCAGCAGTTGAGGATGTGGCGGTGCAAACGCACTGCTCCGATGGTCTTTGACAGCGAATAGAGGTTCCTGCATCAGTCAAATTATTGACCTTGAAGGCGGCGGCTGGTTCATACATCCCCCAGTCGATTGAATAACGGTTCTCGTATTGCGACATGTGCGGCCTGTTCATGGCTGTCATGGTGCAATCAATCATCAATTCCAGTGATTTGTTCGCTGGCAGGGGGTCGCCCTTTTCTGTTGTTGTTGACAGGATTTCTTGAACATCAAACATTGATGAAGGGAAAATTGGGATTTCAACGAGAGCGCGTGTGGACGCATAAAGTGTGGAGGTTGCCTTGTCATTCCGAACCGATGGGTTCCCAGTGGTTACCACACGGTCTTTCCAACCGTCCAAGAAGGAATGTTGTTCGTAGTCCGTTTTCGCATCAGCCATTCCCTGCCCTGCGCCACCGAGACTGATTGAAACGGTTGGCGATCCCATGTCACCGATTTCTTTCACAGGCGTTCCTTCGCTCAAATTGAAGTCGGTATCGGAACGCTGGTCTGCTATGTCCATCAGTTGTGAACGGCCACGAATGTTTGCTATGGGCGAACCCATTGAATCCGTTTCGGGCGAAATTTCTTCGACACGGGCTTTCATCACCGTCAATTCAATGGACACCAAACATGGGTCGGAGGGGTTATCAGTGGCAGTGACCAAGTCGCTTAACGCCTCATGCTTCATCCGATTGCTTGGTTGAATGAGTAACAAATTTTCATTGTTCTCAACTTCGTTATCTATGATGTCAAAAACGGTCAAGTTGCTTCTTGAGAATGCAGAAGGTGTAGCCTTTGAAGAAGAATGGGCGGTGCGGTCGTTGCCTCCCAATGAAATAACCGACAAGGTGTGAAAGTCGCTGTTTGCATCCTCGTCGGGGGTCATCAAAGAAGGAATGGCCTTCGGGCGGCCATATCCATTTTTTGAGGTCTGCGCCACCACCACGCAATCTTCAACATTGACAAACACCGATGGAGAAACATCTCCGAAGGGAGCCGAAGTCAAGGTGTGAGACTTCAAAGGGCGGTTGAAATTGGTGGTCGGCACTGAAACAATTCCCCCTGCCGCAGTGATGTCAAGGAGAATGTCATCGTGGTTTGAAGGAACGCTTAAATACGGCTTCAACAACAATTCTGCAATCGTCTTCGGAGTCCCGCTCACGGACAGAACAGTGCTTGCAGGGGGGAACATTTCTTTGACAATCAAATACCCTTTGTCCCCCGACGCATAATACGGGCTGAAAGCAGTGTTGACATTTCCCGAACCAATGCTCGTGCCTGCAACCACTTCACCAGTGAGATCTATGGCCTCATAGTGAACAAGGATTTTCGACGGGCCACCGTTTGAAGAGATGATGGAAGGCGCAGTGATTGTGGCAATACGGGCATTCTTTTCGGGAGTCAAATGCCGAATGTAGTGTGGATTTGTTGGTTTGTTGTTTTTCAAATCAGCCCTGTGTTCATAGTCCAACGATTTTAACAGAAACGGTCGAACATCCTCCACAGCGATTGCGATTATTTCATTGTGTGATGAAGAATTAAAATTGGCCGAAGAAAGGTTGCTATATTGGCCGATGCCGCCTTCAAACACAATTCGGTTAAAGGGTTGACTGGAACCATCAGTGGCTCTTGAAGTGGTGCTTTTGTTGCGAAAATCCAACAACTCTCCATTGAAAACGGTTTCAGTGACTTTGACCGCATCATTTTCTTGAATCATTGAATTGACTTCTAAGTTATCCGTTTGATAATTGAAAGTGTCTGCGATCCCCTGCACTGTTTTCTTGACCACTTGCGATTCGGGGATTGGCAGTTGCCTCAAGAAGAATTCTCCATCCACGAGGTTGTAGGAGGTGACTCCTGCGCCACCCACTTCTGCGGTATCGGATGATTCGTTTAAACTGCTCATTCAAACACCTCAAATGAACCCGTATTTTTCAGTGAAATAACCGTGGACTACGCCCCTATCATGCTCGCTTAAAACCGTGTCGTATATGAGGACTTCCGCCACTCGAAAATTGATTGGGGCCAACAGCGAACCAGTCCCCGAAGAAGGGTTAGCACTGTTGAATGATGTGGTGTTTCCAAACAAAGCGAAATTATCCGATGAAGCAAAATCGAAAGCATTTGGCAATCCCCCTATGAATGAAGTTGACAATACCCCGTGATGGTAAATGTGAGCGTTTTGGTTTGTTCGGTCAATCACAATTGACACTAAAAGCGATTCTTGGTCTGTTGCTAAAGGGGACGAAGTGGAGGAATAAAGTGCAGTGTTTTGTAGTGAATAATTTGCCGAAGTCTTGTCTCCTGCTATGTTGTTCCGATCCGTTCCAAACAATCGAACCGTATGACTTGACGACCACACTGGCCGAATCATCATGAACACAGTCATGTCTTCTGTTGGTGAATCAATGGCAACACTTTCGCCAGCGAATGAACCAGTTGTTGTCCCATTGTGAAGCATAGCGGCGGTGGTCGCTACAAGACAAGCCCTGTTGTTGAAATGAACACTTGATGCCTCATATTGCCAATATCCCACAGGATAAACACCAAAGTTGTTTGAAGTCAAATCTAACCATTTCTTGAGGTTTCCTCCCGAAAAGTCGTTGGTTGTGTCCAATGCTTCAGCATTGAGCCATAATTTCAAATTGGTTTGAAGAGGTTCGGGGTCATTGACCAATGTTGTTCGTGCGGCTGTTCCCGTGGTTATGCGACTACGGGTGTTGATGAAATAGGCCGTGTTATCCAACCCCGACTTATCATTGAACCGTTGTCCCTTGGTGAAGCGAGCGCGTGTAAATGCGTCTTTTTGACGGGTTACACCATTTACCGCTTTCTCTTTGTTCCCATCGTCAATGATGAGATCGGCGTTGCCAAGCGTAAGCCATATCGGGGTTCCATCATCGTGATGAAAAAGAAAGCCTTGGTCTTCGGGATGATTTTTTGTTCCAAGAACCGCTTTGTTCTTTACCTTGACCGAATGGCAACCAACGATTCCTGTTAAGAAGTTGAGCGAGACAATTCGGATTCTTTCGATTGGATTCACCATGGGGTCAAGGTCTGCGGAATTTCCTATTCCCATGATGTTGCCCGATGTGTTCTTGACGAGACTTGAGGGTGTTTTAGTCAACCCTGTTTTTGGGTGAGTCCCTGCTTGATTTACAACACCGTTCAAGGGAGAGGCCACCAGCGTTGAATTGTTGATGTAACCTTCTGCATTGTTTGTCCAACGCTGTGCGCCACTGATGGTCAAGGTGGCCCCCGAATAGCGTTGACGAACCTGTTCGGGCGTGAGGCCAGTCACATAGGCCCCTAACAACTCAATGCCGCTATAATAGTCAGTGACTCCACTTTCGTTAGCAGGCGGGTCATAGATTCGGAATTGACCCAAAGTGCCATTGTTGCTGAAGTCGTAAGCAATCAACACAAATGGCTTTTGTAGCCGCCCTGTGTGTTCGCCCGAACCATCTCGTGATTGCGTGGGAGATGCCTCGAAAGCATTGTCAAAGAAGTGAATATCGGGAACCTCTATGTCGTCGTTGAAATCCCAAAGACCAATCGTTTCGTTTGTCGCCAAAAGGTTGCCCAAAGCAGGGTTTGTGATGCCACGGTTCAAGCGAACACTTTCAATGATGCCACGGTATTCACCTCCACGACCTCCGATGAACATGTCCGAGGATGTGTTCTTGAGAATTCTTCGCTCAACCAAATTCATTTCAGCAACCAATTCTCCATTCAAGAACAACTTGATTTCCTTTCCAGTGAATTGAGCAGTGACCAACATCAATGGCTGTGCGCCAAGCGTGAGGTCTTGGGGCTTATGTTCTCCCCCCGTGTAGGTTCCCGAATGCGATTCAGCAAGGACGGGCATGTTGAATGAGGTTTCAATGGTGAAATGTCCTCCCACAGTCTCAACGCTGAAGGTAAGTGCGTCTTCTTTGAACGGATCACCAGCCTTCAATTGAAAGCAACCTGGCTTTTCCAACACCACGCCTCCGTAGTCGGGGACAATAAAGGCATCAATCGTGAATTCTCCAAAAATGCCGTTGAGGGGGTTTGCTTGATTGGGATAATGGATGCGGCCAACCTTCGTGGCATGACTCATTCTTGTGTTCGCATTGGTTCCCGAAACAGCGTCATACGCAGGCCCCAACAGGTCAACCCCGCTTTCTTTGAATTGACCAGTGGGGACGACGATTCCATCCGTAAAACCATTGAAGCGAATGGCTTTGCTACGAAATTTGTGAACGCCCATCAAATACCCACCAGTTGTTCGATTGCCGCCATTGAAAGACGATATGTGAAAACAGAATCACCAGCCTCAAAACTTGGCTCAAACGACAACAGAACGGCTGGTATGGCAATCCCTGTGCGAATAAATGGGTTTGGTCGGACAATCTCTCCGTTGACTGTTTCGGAGGGGTCAAAGGCTTCTTTATTTTCACTTGCAGGGTAGTCTGTTGTTTTACCTGCGGGTAGAACAAATTGTCGTAGAATCCTTTGGTTGTTTGGCGAGGAAGCCAGTGATTCGTAAGGAATGCGAATCCCGACGATGTATTTTGAAACAACCTTGCTCTCACCAATGTTGAGGAACCGAGAGGTGTCAATGGAGGGTATGGACGAAGGGAGGTCAACCAAGCCGCCAGCAAGCACATTTGGATTTATCAGTGCGCCGCCAGCACTTGAATTCATAATGATGTTCATCAAGTCCTGCAACTTATCCCCTCTCGTCATTTGAGAGGTTGCTGTTCCGCCTGTGAAATTGCTGATGAAGAATTGAGAAGGCCAATTGCCTGTTGACTTCTTTCTTGAAACATTGAGGTTGCCGTCCTCGCCAAGCGTTTTATTCTTCAATTCAATGCGTTCCTTCGTGGACACGCTGGTTCCTTGAATAGCGGCAGAAAGGGCCGCCTGCTGTCCTGTTTTTTGGGTGATGTCAAAAATGGAGGAAAACGCCACTGTTGCACCATTCACTTTGACATTTGCAGAACCAAGAGCGGTGTTGATCGCATCCGAAATACCTTCAGTGGTGGTCGTTGCGCTGATGTCCACCTCAATGATGCTCTTTGTCGCCACAGTAGTTGCCGTGTTGGTGTCATTCAATCGGATGGTGATGTTCTCGCCCAAGTCTGCATCAACTTGACCTGCACTCTTGAAAGTGAATTGCGCTCCATAGGTGTTTGTAAGGAGGCTGGCAAAGGAAGCGAATTGTTGGCGGAAGGTGGGGTGGGGTGAGGATTGAGACACGCCCACTGAAAGGTCAATTGCCATGGACGCACCTGTTCCTCCCGTCGCATCCGTATCGTCTGTGAGGATGCCGTCAACTGAAATACCCACCGTGACTTGAGACAGGTCGATACCTGCTCGCACTGCGATAATCGGGAATGCTTGAAGTGAAACGGCTCGTTGAAGGCTGAAAGTGATGTTGGTTGCCTCCAACTCAATGACTCCACCATCCCTACGGATAAGTTGAATCATGGGCATGGTCAAATCCCCCTCGTAAAGCCACTTCCACGGCTTCTGTTGCGGAAGGTTCGTGCAACCTCTTCGCTTACCTTCTTTGCGATTTCATTTGCATTCCCGCCGCCTGTGACGCTGATGTTGAGGGTGATATTGTCTCCGCCTCGTGGTTGAGTCATAGCCCCCTTCATTTCAACGGGAATGCTTCGACCGTTGGGGAGGGGGACAATGGCTTCTGTTCCGTGGAGGGCAACGGGATAACCGCTCGATGGCCCTTTAGCAATCCCGCCATCACTGAATCCGAGGAGGCTCATTCCTCCGCTCACAAAGCCCCCGATTCCATCAACAACTTTACCCACGCCCTCAAGAATCGGATCCAAGAATTCCATCACATTCTCGAACATGTCTTCAAACAAACCAGCAACTTTTGTCACTATGTCGTCGAAAATGTCAATGATGCTTTGACAATGCTCCAAGAATCCATCAATGTCGCCCGAAAGCAGGGCTACAATTCCACGGAAGCCTGCCAAAACAATGCGAAAGGCCCCAATGACAATCGCAAGAACAATCTCTATGCCGTTGAGCATGGCTTTGTAGAACGGCATCACATACGGGCCAATAAGCGCAAACCAAGCGATAAGAACGGCAACAATCACGCCCAAAGCCTTCATCAAAAATTGAACAGTCTCACCGATAGCAAGAGCCACTTCTGCGAAGAAATCAAAAATTCCCGATGTCATCAAGAAGTTGATGAACACATCAATTCCTTCTTCGATGGCTGAAATGACATCCTCAAAGGTCATCTCGCTATCACCGAGAACCGCCTTAATCGTGTCAAAGAACACCATAAAGGAGCCAAGAATCATACCGATTGAGTCAATGAGGGCCTGCCCCAGTCCCGAACCATAAATAGCGGCCAGCAAGTCGAAATAGCCAGCCAAAATAACTCCAACGACCGCCAAAGTTGCAGATGAAAGTTGAAAAATAATTCCAATAACCACCCCGATTCCTTGAACGATTGGTGAAAAGTCAAGACCCGCAATCGCTGAAATATAATTCATAACCGAATCCTTCAAACCTTCAAACACGCCCAATAAAACACCGATACGATCAGTGATGCCAGGCATGATTGAGTCCATTTCACCAAACGAACCAGCCATCAAGAATATGACACCGACAATCGCCATGACGATGCCGACCATGAGAATTAAAGAGGTCATAATCATTTTGAAGCCGCCTCCAACGCCGCCCAACACGGACTCCAAATTCTCCATGTTTTCGGTCAACTCTTCTGTTGGTTTGTTCAGTGCTTCAAATGATTCGCCAACGACCTGCCCCACCTGTTTGACTGAAAGAAAAATGTCAAGGAATGGGCCGAATGCTTTCTCCAACAACTTGTATTTGATTGCCATCAACTGAATGCCTTTCGTGTGCTTCTTCAAAGGAACATTCGCTTTGGCGAAAGCGTTGATGAATTCAGCATACGATTGGTCGGCCATGTTTATTCCTCACGCATTTGTTGGTTTATCCTGTCGAAGAAGTCATCGTTTAGGCTGTCGCTGGTAGTCCGTAGTGGCCGCCCTCCTTTAGAACCACCGCCGCTTTTTGACTTTCTTTCCATGTCTTTCTGCATTTTCTCAACACTTTCTTTCTTGATTTCATTCGCAATTGAAACGAAATAGAAATCCAACAGGACGCGCTGTGCAGGTTGGTCGTCCCACGAATGCGGGGGGCAGTTGAAGTGAGAACCCAACATGAAAGTGATGCTTTGAAAGGTAAGAATCCGTTGCTGTTCAGCACTGATTTCAACTTCTTCGCCTTGGATGAATTTCTTCAAATCATCTTGGCTTAACCCAAAGGGCTTTCACCACCAGCAAAGGTTCCCACGATTTCAAAAATGGAGGGCAGAACCCTTTGGACGCAAGCCCCGACATCGGGGTGGAGGTTGAGCAATTCTTCCTTGGTCAATGAAGGGTCGGTTTCAACGATACAATTCGTGAACACATAACGCCAATAACCTGCCAAATCAATTTTCGGTTGAATGTCTCCCTTCACGGTTACAAAGTCAACGAAACGAGACATGGCTTCCTGTTGTTGAATCCAAGAAAGAGGTCGAACAGCGACGACCAACTCACCCATCGGGGTTTCCAAGGTGTGTCGGACTGGTTCGCTCGACAGAATAAAATCATTCTTCCGAGCCATTTTCTTCACCCTCTTCAACAGGTGCGGCATCGTCTTCAATCAAACGCTCAACGAGATCTGCCTTTGTTCCACCAAGATTCAAGCCTCGCTCTTTGAGAATAACGCGTAAGTCGGTGACGGTCATTTCATCGTAAGGGGTTGCTGGTTCGGGGAGCGGGGTGACTTCGGGGACTTCTTCAATTGGAGAAACGAGGGTTCCCGAAGTGTTGTCCAAGTTGGGAAGGTCGATGTGGACTTTCACATCCTCACAGGGAAGTCCTGCGCCTGCTTCAATTCGTGTTCCGTAAATTCGCCAATCAAGGGGGACTCGCACCCCATTCACCGTGATGCTTCCAGTCAATCGCATATTTAACACACCTACCATTTCTGTTATAAATCCTCTCAAAGCACGAGGTATGGACTATTCTCCACGATTTTCATGTGGCGCACAGCCAACTCAACATCAACAATCACCGCTCCTTTGTCATCGGGGATTTGATGGTCTGCCTTGGTGATAGTGTAGTCCTCAATGGTGATGGTGGCATCCTGTCGGGTGCTTGCAGAACCAGGCTTGTTCAAGCGCAGAACAATGTCGTTTGTGTTCTTGTGGTGTCGTCGGGTTCGCACCTCCTCCCATAGCCTGTCGTCTTCAACAATTGCTTGAAACGACACGGTGTAGTTGCGCTGTGCTTCGGTGATGTCCGAGGCGAATTGAGTCCCGCCTTGCTGGACTTGATCGGCATCAGCAGACTGTCCTTCGTAGCCACGGATATACCAGCGAGCCGTATTTGTGTTGTTAATTTGGATGTTAATCGAAGTGCCACGGAGAACCAAACGCCCGAAGGCCTCAATGGTGAGGTTCATGAACAAATACGGTTTTTCACCATCAATTGCCAGCCCCGATACCTTTCGATTGGCGGCGTTGTTTGCAGTGTTCTCAAACATCCTGTGAGGCGTAAATACGCTGGCCGTATCGGTGTAGTGTCGGGCGGCCTCATAATTCAAAGCAACCTTCAACTCGCCCTCGGTATCAGCCGAGATTGTAGCGTCCGAGATTTTGCACCCCGAATAGATGCGTAGCAACTGTTCCACGCCAGGCGTTGCATCCGTTTGACGGAATGACTGTTCGATTGAGAAGGTAGGA
>Ga0222714_10002110_pt1 | contig 21532 bp, 24 predicted proteins | sample C33_3DmetaG_FD_165048 | JGI IMG/M metagenome (GOLD analysis project Ga0222714, IMG submission 165048) | Estuarine water microbial communities from San Francisco Bay, California, United States - C33_3D | ecosystem: Environmental > Aquatic > Marine > Unclassified | place: USA: California...
AAATCTCGAAGGGAACCTGGGTGCTTAGGGAACCCCCTTCGACATTGCTGATGAACACATCGCCGACCACCTCAATCTCGTGGGTGATGGACGATCCGATGCCGTCGTACGTGGGCATGGTTTTCTATTAGTTACCTAGGAAGAATTTTCAAGCGCTTCGATGCGGGCCAAAAGAGAAGCCATCTTCTGCTTTTCAGCTTGAAGTTCTGCCTCTGATGCAGATAAACGTCTCTCCAATTGCTGTATAGCAGAAATCATTAAAGGATCTAAATATGATCCCTTAATAGATAATTGATCTTCTACTTTTCTTCCCGTATAAAATATCTGTTCACTATCATTTTGTTCTATTGTTTTGTCAGTTTTCAATGTTACATTATTACCTGTTTTGGATATAACAGTAAAATTAAGTTCTTTATAATCATCTTCATTGTCCCCAATTCTAAATGATAATATATCTCCAACAGTACAATCGGCGTCTTTCTCATCAAGTATTATAGAAATTTCAGTATCAGAAATCTTTTCGAAATCTATGTATTTATTTAATTTAATTTCACCTGGATTCCTAACAACCATCGATGGAAAAACATCTTCAATATCTTGGGCTATAAAACCATATTCTAAATCTCCTGGACTTTGTTTATCTCTCCAATGGAATGTCTTTGGTTTCAACTTAATTATTATGTCTAGAGATTCTTCATCACTTAAATCTTGAATATCTTCTTTAATTCGTCGATCTGATGTGTTACCATACCCATTCATAAACTCCATATACCCCCTCCATTTTGTTGTTCTTGTGTTTGTCCATCGTCTAATTGATCCCGCCTCTGCGTATCCATCATTCATTCTAAAAACAAAAGCATCTCGTGAATTGCCTGTGTAGTAAATACGGAGTTGAGCCCAGTCGTCATATGACATGTCAGTGTAACTATAATTTGGTGCATATGAATAAACCATAGACGAATAAAATTGAAACGTGGTACCACCCAGTAAACCACTGACATACAAGTATCCGTCACTCCCACGAAGGGACATGAGGAGTTGTTCGCTAGAATTCTCCCAAACGAACCCGTTAGCGGAATTATTATAAACCCGAAATCGCATGGCGTATGAGGAGATACCACTCCCAGCGACGGCTGTTCCACCACTCGCGGACCTCCCTCCGCCCGGTTGACTCATGTAGATCACCCAATTTGTATCATCAACAGTCCATATGTATAACCCTCGCCCCACCCCTCCGTTTTGTTGGTTCTGGATGACGATCTTTGAGCCACCATTCGCATTCAAAACACCTGTGAATGTCCCAGTTGTGGCGTTCAAAGTTCCCAGCGTCGTGTTTCCAGCGTTCAAATTACCACTAAAAGTAGCATTGAGACCCTGAACAAGCGTGCTGCCAGAAAGAGTCGTTCTTGAAATGGTGGTCGGAAGCCGGGCATTGTCGATCGTCCCAGTGCTTATGTTAGTTGCGTTTATAGCAGTTATACCAGCTCCATTTCCGTTAAAAGCCGTGGTCGCAGAAAGGGTGGCGCCCTTAACAAGCGTGCTGCCAGAAAGAGTCGTTCTTGAAATGGTGGTCGGAAGCCGGGCATTGTCGATCGTCCCAGTGCTTATGTTAGTTGCGTTTATAGCTGTTATAGCGGCTCCACCTCCGATAAAATCCGTGGCCGAGACGTTTCCAGCCACGTGAAGTTTCTGTGATGGATTCGTAATCCCGATGCCGACCCTGTCGTTAGTTGAATCTATTCTCATTGTCTCCACGCGGGGGAGACCTGTTGGGAACGCTTCGGCATATGTAAAATTTCTGTTAACATTTGTATCTATTGCTGAGCCATAACCAAATATTATATCACTGGCCCCGATGCCCGTTGTGTCATTTGAATCGGCTACTATTAGAATATGTGCATCAGATGTGATTGCGATACTAGCTCCACCATGAATAAAAGAATCTGCGTCGTTCTGACCAAGTAACATATTTCCATGAACTTCCAATTTCTGCTGCGGACTAATCGTCCCGATGCCGACGTTGCCACCGGAAGCTATTACCATCTGTTCGGTATTATTTTCTTTAAATTTGAGATCATATGTGTTAGGTCTATTTAAATGTACGGTTCCTCCTGCAGATTGCTTTAAAGCATAATTGGTATCAGACATTTGATCATGATGTGCAAAAACCGCAGCATTGTTATCTCCATTGTTGTAACCTATTGCAACTTTACCAATATATGAAGTAATAATTGTGTCCTTTCCCACTGCCAATTCACCATTGATCTTCACGTCCCCCACGACATCCAGAACGGCCCTCGGTTCGCTGGTCCCGATGCCGATCCTGCCCGCCTTGTAGGTCACCACGTCTGGTGAAACGCTGAAGTACGCCTTCTGGTAGCCGTAGAGCTCCCAGACCTCGTCCGCGGAAAGGGCGCGATCGTAAAGCCGATAGTTGGCGATGGAACCGTTGAAGTAATCACCATCATTAGGTCGACAACCGATCTTGAGTGTAGTTCCAGTTAAATTTAAGGTACCCGCAGCACCTTCAGATGTGACATTCTGTATTAAACCATTGATGTATATTTCTGTAGTGCTGTTTTGACCATTGTATGAAATTACAGCGTGATACCATATGTCATTTTCTATAATAGGACTTGCTCTAATGTTTGTTGCGTATATACTCCAATTAATTTGATTAGAATTTATTACAATGGCCGATTGTTGGTCATTTGTAAATGTACCTATAGCGCATACATAATCCCAAACATTTATAGCACTCGTTCTTTTGAACCACACCGAATGAGAATGAGGAACATTACCCGTACCTAAACCGTGCGTCCCCGTGACGTTGCCCGTGGTTCCGTTAAATTCAAATGACTTTGGTTCAGTACTGTTGAAGGTCACATCAGTTGGTGTACCGCTGGATCCGCCACCGTTGTTGTTTGTAATAGTCGCTGGCATAGTGGTATAATCATTCGCATCGTAGTAGACGTCCAGGAAGTCGGTCTTGGGCGTGTTCGGGACGGACTTGAAGATGACGTCCGTGCCGTCGCTGGTGGCAGCTGTGTATGGGGTGCCGTAATATTCAAGTTCTTGAATGGCTACCCAGTCTGCATACGCAGTGTTGGTCCCCCATAATCCAGTTTCTTCCACATGAAAAACAAAATATGAATAAAAATTAGAAGAATTTACTATTAAAGTTACAGGGTCGTTAGTCGCGACTAGCAAGTCATCAAAATCATATATTTGTGTCCAATTTGAATCATCTGTGCTACCATAAATTTTACCCTTTTTCGGGAATCCATCATTTCTTGGGTATATCTTTACATACTGTACTTTAAAGGTATTCTGTAATTGTATTTTTAGCCAAGAACCATTTGTCCCCTGAAAACTGTCTGTACCATCTGTTGGTAACCCTGTAGTGTTTACGTAGCTAAAATTGTAAGATATCCATGAATCGCCGTTGTCTGTTTTATAGTTACCATTAAATGCTTCAAAAGATGGATAATTTCCACTATATTCACTGCTTGAGCTCGCCGTGTAACCAAAACTGGAATTTGCGGTCATCGCAGACCTTGGTTCTTTGACGTGATAGTATCGTGACGATTCCGTGAACTCCGCGACCACGTTGGTGTTGGCGGTCACGGTCAGAAAGGACGATCCCACGAGGTTCGAGGTCGTGATGGTTCCAGATGTCGTCAGTCCACCTACATCAATTGTGGCAGTTGTGACTGCGCCTTGATCTGTCACGCCTTGAAGATTTGGTTGGGCCGCGGTGTTGCTAAGCAAACCTCCATCTCCTAACAACAAAGATGCGGTGAGTGTTCCATCAATTGTAGCTAGACCATTTACATAAAGATTTGCAGTAACATTTATATTTGAAGACGTAATGATGTTAGCTTCTAGATTAGCCATTTGACCTGGAATGGACGTGAGTGTTTCATAAACCAATGTTCCTACCGTAAAAGAACCCCCGTTATTGACGACTACGTCTGATGTAATAGTCACTCCCTCTGATGCACTAATTGTCAACGGCGACCCACCTTGAATGTTGGAAACTGTAATGGTTCTGAAGGTTGCGTCGCCGTTATATTGGATGTTTGCTCTCAATGCTCCGTTTGTATTGTAAACTTGCAAACAATCATCAGTTGGAATCTCGGAAGATATAAGTTGTATAGACGCCAAATTAGACACGTTGGAATTTGGTACGGTTACATTGCTGTTGTCTACATATAACATTGTATTACCGTTAGTCACAAGTGAAATTTTATTACTTGCATATACATTGTTGTTTCCAAATACAATTGCAGCAGGGGTAAGATTACGCTGTTGCTCATTAACGATAGCTCTTGTATAAACATAGTTTGCTGTAGTAAAACCTGGAGTTGTAAGGGCCAAAAAATCACTTGGATTGGTTGAACCAATATCGTGTATGAAACTATCACTTGCGGTTATTGTTCCTGAAGAATCAATTTTGGACGCACTTAGAGTTCCTCCTATGAAGGCGTCGTTGGTGACGGTGTTGAGATTGGTGATCGTGAGATTCGAGGTCTGGATATTGGACGCACTTAGAGTTCCTCCTATGAAGGCGTCGTTGGTGACGGTGTTGAGGTTGGTGACCGTGAGATTCGAGGTCTGAATGTTGGACGCACTTAGAGTTCCTCCTATGAAGGCGTCGTTGGTGACCGTGTTGAGATTGGTGATCGTTAAGTTAGAGGTCTGAATGTTGGACGCACTTAGGGTTCCTCCGACGAAGGCGTCGTTGGTGACCGTGTTGAGATTGGTGATCGTGAGGTTCGAAGACTGGATGTTGGACGCACTTAGGGTTCCTCCGATGAATGCGTCGTTGGTGACGGTGTTGAGGTTGGTGACCGTGAGGTTCGAGGTCTGGATATTGGATGCACTTAGAGTGCCGAGAACTTCATGAGAATTGGTTACAGTGAGGTTAGAGGTCTGGATATTGGACGCACTTAGGGTTCCTCCTATGAAGGCGTCGTTGGTGACCGTGTTGAGATTGGTGATCGTGAGGTTCGAAGACTGGATGTTGGATGCACTTAGAGTTCCTCCTATGAAGGCGTCGTTGGTGACGGTGTTGAGGTTGGTTACAGTGAGGTTCGAGGTCTGGATATTGGATGCACTTAGAGTGCCGAGAACTTCATGAGAATTGGTGACCGTGAGGTTAGAGGTCTGGATATTGGACGCACTTAGCGTTCCTCCGATGAAGGCGTCGTTGGTAACGGTGTTGAGGTTGGTGATCGTGAGGTTCGAAGACTGGATGTTGGACGCACTTAGGGTTCCTCCGATGAAGGCGTCGTTGGTGACGGTGTTGAGATTGGTTACAGTGAGGTTAGAGGTCTGAATGTTGGACGCACTTAGGGTTCCTCCGATGAAGGCGTCGTTGGTGACCGTGTTGAGGTTGGTGATCGTGAGGTTCGAAGACTGGATGTTGGACGCACTTAGGGTTCCTCCGATGAATGCGTCGTTGGTGACGGTGTTGAGGTTGGTGACCGTGAGGTTCGAGGTCTGGATATTGGACGCACTTAGCGTTCCCCCGATGAAGGCGTCGTTGGTGACCGTGTTGAGGTTGGTGACCGTGAGGTTCGAGGACTGAATGTTGGATGCACTTAGGGTTCCTCCGATGAAGGCGTCGTTGGTGACGGTGTTGAGATTGGTTACAGTGAGGTTCGAGGTCTGAATGTTGGATGCACTTAGGGTTCCTCCGATGAATGCGTCGTTGGTGACTGTGTTGAGATTGGTTACAGTGAGGTTCGAGGACTGAATGTTGGATGCACTTAGGGTTCCTCCGATGAATGCGTCGTTGGTGACTGTGTTGAGGTTGGTTACAGTGAGGTTAGAGGTCTGAATGTTGGACGCACTTAGGGTTCCTCCGATGAAGGCGTCGTTGGTGACTGTGTTGAGATTGGTTACAGTGAGGTTCGAGGACTGAATGTTGGATGCACTTAGGGTTCCTCCGATGAAGGCGTCGTTGGTGACGGTGTTGAGATTGGTTACAGTGAGGTTAGAGGTCTGAATGTTGGACGCACTTAGGGTTCCTGTAATATTAGCGGGTCCTGATAGATAAAGATTTGATGTGTTGACGTTGGCCGAGCTTAATGTACCTGTAATGTCTACAGGTCCTGATACATAAAGATTCGATGTGTTGACGTTAGAAGAATCCAAGTTCCCCGTCGCGGTCAAGTTAGTACCTCTAATTTCTCCGACAACGTCCAATTTTTTAGTTGGTGTAGTTGTTCCAATACCTACATATGCAGCTGGATGGACACCTTCTCCACCAGAAATGAAAAACACACTATTACCTTCATCTTGAAAATCCACTACGGGCTGAAGTCCTGTTTGATTTGCTACAATAGCAGGACCGGTGCCTGCATTTTGAACATTCAGTGCAAATGACTCTGTACTAGTTGACGTAATTGTGACAAAACCTCCTGTTACTGACAAATTTCCAGTGATCAATACATGATCTGAAACGCTCAGACGAGGTGTCGTCATACTCAAAGCAGAAAGAGTGCCAGTGACGTCAGCAGGACCGGTGACATATAGATTTGACGTGGCATTGATATTGGATGCTGTAACACCGGACGAGGAGAGATAATTTCCAGCTCCTGTAATTGTAATATTTTCAGAAGATGTAAGTCCCGCCGAAGAAATAGTTCCATCCACTATGGCATTCCCTGTTATGGTTGCATCGCCTACAACAATGAGATTGGTAATCGTGTCTGCCACGAGATTCGATGTTGATACAGTAGCAGCAAAAACCGTACCAGTGGTTGTTAGTCCCGTTGTTGTGACAGTTCCTGTCACTGGATCTGATTTTAGATCTTTATTTGAAGTTAGGTTAAAGTTACCGTCGCTCAACTGAATGACACCTCTCTTCCCTGAAGCAACAATCCCTCCATCAAAATCAGAAGAGTTGTCTATGGAACTCATTACTATTAATTAAAGACATAAAAACATATTCAATTAATAACGATGGACAGGTTCGACCCCCAGAATGAAAAGCATGTTCACTGGTTGAAGGGCTCTTTTGAGAAGATGGAGTATTATACTTCACCTGAATCTCAAAAGAACGGCAAGGAGTTTGTCCGTTACGTAAACTCTAATCCATTTGGGTTAACTATTAACGCCAGCAACGTCATGGACTGGCCGATGATCCACTCGATGATCGCCACAAAGTACGCAAAGGCGGTTCTCACTGGTCAAGCCTGGCTACCCTGATCTCATAGCCAGGAAACGTGCGACCGACCTCTGAAAGGAAATTTTCCATGATTTTGGTTCCTTGATTTGACATGAAATCAACGTAGATCATTTGTTCTTTGTGATCCACCTTGATGGGTATTCCAATACTTCGCAATCCATCATAGTGGAATGGGTTCACTGGTACTTCAATGGTAGTTGTCTCCATAGTTTAGTCTACAATGCCACGTTAGTTTTAACTCTGTATCCTTTGTATATCTTCTTTACCTTCTTGACGCATTCATCATGTAGATCCCCAATGAAGTATCTGGACATCGTGACTGTCACCATTTTTTCATGGTCATCCACCTGGGCATCAAAGTCTATAGTCCTGATGCCCTCAAAATCCAGGGGAGAAACTTCCATGGCGATCGTCTCGTGTCTCATACTTAAAAATAATATGATTTTTATTTTTAAATGCTCTACTACAGTTGCTTGTTCAGGAACGTGCCATCGTATATGTTCAATAAGCGCACCGAACTGAAGAGACCCACCAAGAAGATGATTGAAAATCCACACAAGCATGTCCACGACTGGATGGAGCACGAGGAGCTCTATTCTCGTCTTCACGATCAACGGGTTCGTGAACAAGAGAACAAACTGGATGCCATGGAGTTATTCTGTAAGGAAGAACCTCATGCTCTAGAGTGTAGGATTTATGATGTTTAACGTTGTGCCAGCGACATAGCGAATGGATTGTTGTCCAATTGTTTGACCGCGAGTCCCAACTGTTTGGTTCGGAAGTCTGCATTTCCCTTGTAGGCATTGTTATTCTGCTTCCAAGTGATATCGTAATTTTGGGCGATGGACTGGTTTCCGGCGCCTCCCTCTACGACCGTGGAAAGACTGTCGCGGGTCTTGGTGATTTTGCCCTGAACTTGTGTGGCCGAGCCGCGAACGTTCATGCGGCCACCCGGAGGCGTGTAGCCCTTGTTGCCGCGTTCGGAGGGACGCAGAAGGATAGTATTTTGGGTGTTCTGGTAGGCACCCTCGAACGAGTGGATTCCGGGAGCAGCCACGTCGTTGGTTCGCGCCACAAAGTTTGCCTTGTTGCGCGTAGGAGTGTCCTGATTTGTTGCAGAGGAGACGATGCGTTTAGGTGCACCAAACTCAAGACCGTCCATGCGGGTCGTGGTTTCCGAGCGGATGGTGGGTCGCTGCGTCTTCACATACTGTTCGCGTTCGCGCTGTCCGGTGAGCATTCCACCCTGACCCTGCGCGCGACCCCGTTCCAGAGGACGCTTTCCCTCGGCGCCCAAAAGTTGGTATGTCTTCTCGGGGCGGTTCTGAGTCACCGTTATACGCTCTGATCCACGGTCAACAAAATCCTTGGCGGGACCCGACCTGCCCGGAAGAGTGGTCAGGCGATAGGCACCGACATTATTGGGCATCACGCGGAACTGCTGCTGATAGCCACCGTAGGCGGGAACGTTGGCCGGGACGCCGATACCGGGGCCGACGAACCTTCGCTCGGCGGACGACAGATTGTTCATGCGACTCGAGACATTCTGGCGATCATACAGATTATATACGGGCTGTCCAAACGGGAACTGTGCATTGGGTGCTGTATCTTGAAGGGTTGCCACGACCTCTTTCTTAGGGTTGATGACGCCACCCATCGGATTATTTGGATTGAACGTCCCGGTGAACAGATCCGTCACGGCTGTCAATTCCTGGGTTGGAGTATTCACATTGTTGCCAAAAAACGGCAATTGCTGCGTCTCTCGGTTCGGAACGGGTGCTGGAGTAAAACCTTCTTTGCGGTCACTGCTGGCGATTTGACGACCCGCCACAGCAATCCCTAACAAGGCCACAAGACTCAATGGGTCCATATTAAAACTAGGGTAGATTTAAATTAGGCTGGATAACGATGATCAAAAATGGCATTCTGAACATTAGCCCGACTGCTCGCGGGATCCCACGACCGAGTACGAAGAGGCACCGAGCAAGACATCTCCATTGAAGGGAAGTCGTATTGGCGACCGGCATAGCCCTTCTTGAAGAACGTGCTAGATTGAGGCCGGAGCATGTCCTCGACCATAATCAGATTTCCTGGAGCCCCCTTACCCGCCATGTAAGGGGCCGTCCCGTAGAGGGGCGTCGAAGCGCGACCCGAACCTGCATAATTGAGGTTGCTGACTACCGGAGGCGCGATCACGTGATCGTAGGCGCAATCCACTGGCAGACTCTCGGCATCCAAAAGAACCTTTGACGTGTTGAGCTGATAAGCCATATTACTATCACCAGAGATTTTATCTAGTGGTGCCACCGAAAGTTCCTCTGAGCTGCTGAAGTTCGGGCATCCTGGATTGTCCAAACATTGACGCGTCACTTGGATAGCAAGCATCAGTATTATCCCGACATACCTTGTTCATCAAAGGGGCATAGGCACCGCGAAGGAATGCGCTCTGATCGTTGGGGATGGTCGTTGACGGCATGCTGTAAAAGGCACGGGACGCCTGGTTTCGGCTCGAATAGACGTCAGCCTGGTCTGTGGGAGTACCGTCGTTCATAAACTTCTTAACCTTGTCCTTGACAGTCGGATAGTAACACGCCGCCGATCGTTTTGGATTGTCCACGTAGTCCGAAATAAGTACGTTCGCCATAGGGTTATCCTTGGTCGGTTGCTCGCACGACTGCCCTGGGGTGGTCGCGTTGAACCTGGCCCCCTCCTCCTCGAACGAAGCAGGTCTCATCCCTTCCTTGATGCCACCCGCCAATAACATTGATGCCATAACCATAATAACGGTGAGACCCAGGTAAATAACCCTGATGTCACGGTTAATAATGTAAAGGATCGCCATTGTGTAGAGGATGAACCTCGTGGCGGCATTGAGCCTCTCCACGGGGGTCTGCTTGGCCAAAGGCCAAAAGAGTAGCACCTTGTTTTTGGCAAACAGATGCGATGGATTTCTAAACCACGGTTGTTCCATTCTTATTTATTGACTAGTTATTTTTTTCACTCGGATGCACCGGGTGGCTGCTGAAGAATCTTGCTCAGATTTCCCATGAGCGGACCGAGAGCGCCCATGATCTTCGCTTGATCGAGACCTCCCTGACCGTCGCCGAACTGCTGCTCGACCTTGGAGGTCATCTCCTGCATCATCGCCGGGTTCAAAAGATTTCCAAGGATACCGGCAAAGGGGTTAGAGTCGACGTCGTCATCTCCGCCCTGGGGTGCAAACATCTTATTAATCATTTCGGGTGAAAAGTCCATCTTGGTCTCGCGAGACGCCTGGATCTCCTCCTCGCTGACGTTGTTACCGAGCACGTAGAGACCCTGGACATACTGCCAGATCGCCGAGCGACTTCCATCCGAAAGCTCAGAATTCCACATGGACTCGAGGTCGAGGGTCTTCAAAATTCCATAGCTACGCGAAAGTTCCTCGAAGATCTTCTCATCCTGATTGCGAATCAGATCCTCGTGAGGCTTCACATTTTTCATAAACGTTTCCAGACAGACACCAGCATCCTTCTTGATCAGCATGCCGACCGTGTTCCTGTAGGTCTTCACAATGGTGTTCTCTGGGAACGTGTGAGCCAGTTCATCCACAAACTGTAGAAGAAGTTCGTTAAATGTGTCTACACTGGCCATTTCGTACTATTTAAAAGGAGTAAAATCTTTAATTACATACCGCGACTAACTTCTGGAAAGGGCGTCTCATAAATCTCCTCGCGCTGAGAGATGCCGAGATAGACGATCGCGCCTACCAGAATGGCATTCAAAATCGCCGGTTTGATCATGTCCGCATTCCTGGGAGGCGCCTCGCGATTGAGACGGGCGACCAACTGGATGTAGGCCATTGTGACGACCGCACCGACCAAAGCCGCGATCAAAGGATTTTTAAGCGAATCACTGATCATTATTACATAAAGCAGATTTTAGTATGTTTAACGGTTCGCACTGGGATTTATAGAAAATTCTTCTTCTTCTTCGTACATCGGTGGCATGGGCGCCCTCCTCATGATCTTGTCGTTGAACGTAAAATTCTTGGTCTCCTGAGGTGGTTCCATCTCCGGTTCTTCTGATGCCATTTCAGGTACCGGTTCAGGTTCAGGCTCTTCATGTGATTCCTCATCATGTTCACCTCCCACGGGAATCTCCCCCTCACTTGGAAACACACCAGTCTCCTCTTCCATTGGCTCGGGTTCGGGCTCAATTGTCTCTCCGTTCATGACGTCCACGGCATTCTTGTTAAGGTAGGTCTTCAGGATCTGATTTATAGGAAGCATCTCCTTGACCGTTTCCTCGACCACCCCTTCCATCCGCTTGATGAGATCCTTGCGACGGTCGTTCCTGCTCCCGACCTCCTGATAGATGTAGGGATCCTCATAGATCCGCTTGGCAACATTGGTGTAGACACCCAGCACGAAGACGTCGTTGGTTGGAATCTTGAGAGACACCTTGCGCGAGTCCTTGGAAAGGCGTACCGAAGAAATGATCTTGACCGTGGCGACAAAGACCGCCGCTGTCATCTCGTCCAGGCACCCACCGCACCTATCCACACACTTGCCGACCTCTGAATCGATCCGATAGTTGTTCCACTTAGGGATATTGGCGAGTTTCTCCTGAAACATTTTGAGCGTGTTGCGTCCCTGGGTCTCCACCTTGGATTCGGCATAGAGCGAGTCCATGCAGTCCAGGGCGCTGGGCAAAATTGTGGACGAAAGTTGGTTCAATAGTTCCTTCTTGGCCTCCACGAGAACATTAAGGTTATTGTCCATAGTTACTGATAAAATGTATTTAATTCAGCGATATTTGTCCGCGGCTTTTTTGAGGTTCGCGAGGGATGCAAACTCATTTTCCGGCTCATTGGGCTTGGGCTTGGGCTTGGGACTGGACTTCTTGGACGTCTTGGGATACCACGAAACAAACAATTGTCCATTTTCATATAATTGTGTGAAGAAACCGCCGTTGATGAATTGTCGCTCGACGTACTGGGCGGCCTTGTTCAGGTCAAATGAAGGGAATCCTATAAGGAACGAAGGCACCTGAACCCAGGTCTCGTGCAGTCCCAAATCAGCGACTTGCCTCACCTTGGTGCTGGCGCGTTCGTAAATCTCCGTATAGAGTTTCTTTTTTAGCTCTCGCTTTCTGTGGTCGATCTGTTGAACTTCGTCCACCCTCAAGGGCATTTCTATTAATCTTTTAGTTTTTACTAATTCACATTTGTCGTATCCTCGTCTGGATTATTGGCGAGCCACTCGGTTGAGGCGGCAATAGTCGTCGTATACCTAGTGTCTTCGCCCTCGCCCCACTTGTCCTTGATCGCCTTATCGACAAGTGCCAGGGCGCTCTTGTTAACCACGTTGTATGAGTTGGCAATCGTATCGTAGGGCATCCATTCACCTGCTTTGAGTGTATCCTGAAAAGCCTTTATATTTTCACCGTTCTTTAAGGGCTGGCTGGTAATACCTTGAATCTTGATGCCATCCCCATCTCCAATGGCAATAACGTCCACTTCGGTACCGTAGAAACGCTCCGTTTCAAGAAGCAGGAAACGGCATCGGTACGTCGCTGGAACATTATCGGGAACCGCGGAATAGTTCTGATCTCGCTTGAGTTGATCAAGGTAGTTGATCAGTGCGGTTCGAGCTAATTGTTCTTGAACAGTACCGTCTCCGTCCCTGGTGAGTAAGGCGTTCTTGTCGCGAGCCTGAAGGAACTCGACATATGAATCATAAACGTCTGGGCGTTTCTGTTTGAGTTCGCTAATCTTGTCCGGCGAATCAAACACTTGAATGAAGATAGTTTCAATTGGGAACATTTTCAGCCCTTGTGTATTGAATATTTCATTGACGGTGGCGTCCAAAATCTTCTTAATCATAAATGCTTTGATGGATACATCCTCTACTGGGTTTCCGGTAATCTCGAGATTACCTTCTGTTATCACACCGGTGACGGCGGGACGGAATCCAGCGAACCCGCGATCCCACCTGAGTCCCTCGCGGTTCATGACAAGGTATCCCACAATCGCGACAACCAGCACGATGAAAAATATAGTCTGCATACGCATCTTATATACTGGTGCGAAATTATATCCCCTGATAAATTCACCAACGCTTGTAAGAAAGCATGTTTGCCATCATGTTGTACAGTCCACGCTGTCAACACTGTCTTGAGATATTCAATCTATTGGATCAATGTCCTATCAAGGATCAGATCAAGTACCAAAACATTCACGAAGAATCTGTTCCAGAAGATTATCGCAAGGTGCTTACCCATGTTCCAGCATTGATCACCAAGGACGGGAGACCTTTGATGGGTCCAGAAGTCAAGCAGTGGGTTCTTTCCATGATGCCAAGTGAAGTGGAATCCTTTGATCATTCTGCATTCGCATCATTTGATGGAAATCCCACTTCGGCACCAGGTCTATTTGATCTTGAATCCTATGGCGCCCCGCTGGCGCCTCTTATGACACCCGAGTTGGAAGCCAAGATAAACAAGAAAACCACCACTAACTAAATGATCACAAACCCAGAAGAAGTTCCAAAGTCACTTGGAAATGCATACTCGTATAAACAAGGATACAGTTCGTGGAAAGAATTCATCAAGGAACGCGGTGACTCTGGATTCAAACAATTTCTTGAAGATCTTTATGTGCGCGAATTAAAGAAAACGCGCAATGATTCTAGTAAATGTTCTTGAAAACTATTCAAGCAACTGCATTTAAAAACATCTTTGAGGTTCTAAAGGACATCCTCAACGATGTTAATGTATCTTTTAGCAAAAGGGGGATTCACATGTTGACCCTAGACAATGCTCGCACTGCTATGGTAGAACTATTTCTGGATGCCAATCAATTTGAAGAATATTCATGTGAAAATGAAATTATTGTTGGTATTAATACCACAAATGTTTTTCGTGTTTTGAAGTCTGTCACGGTAAATGATGTACTGATAATGAAGATTGAAGAAAATCATGTACTAAATATTTCTATTGAAAATAGTACAAAAAAGAGCAAAAGTCATTTCAACCTTCGACTCTTGGACATAAACGACGAGATGTTTGAAGCACCAAAACTTGTGGTAATGAGTATTACAACTTTTCAGACCGTAGATTTTCAGCGATTGTGTAGAGATATTTCGCACATTGGTTCTGAACTTGTAATAGAGAGATCATTCAAAAAGATCGGGTTCCGATGCACTGGTGACTTTGCAGAACAGTACACCGAATATGACATCGACTCTGATACCACCAAATTCGATTCTATGAAAGATGTATTTTCACTTAAATATCTAAATCTTTTCACAAAGGCAACATCAATGTGTTCCAATATGAAACTTCACCACCACGGTGAGGAGATGCCTCTCGTCCTGGAGTATAAGGTTACTTCACTAGGTGAACTTAGGTTCTACTTGGCACCAAAGTGCGAGGAGTAAGTTCATCACTCTTCTTAATAACAATCTTTTTACCAAACATATAGACGTGCCACTCATCAGGTACCTCTTCATTGGCATCAAATAGATCCTCCATACGGATGTCTTTGACGTTGTGAAAGTCCGACCTCGGTCCGGCGTAGCGCAGAAATCGAGCTGTATCCCACATCTTCACTTCGCCATTTTCCATGACTGCCTCGACCTTGTTAATCATGATCGGTCCTTTCATTCCTTCCGATTCTTCAATATCACGTATCCTGCGCATAGGGTCTCTGGTCACCATAGAATAAGGTGCACCGCGGTAGGTATATTCCTGCTCATAACGAATGTTCTCAACACACTCTGGCTTCTTTCTACGCAACACGTAAATGGCATCCCTGAAGTCTGGATAGTAACACGTGATATAGGTCTCTCCCGAGTTCATCAAAGGCCAGCCCTCCATAATTCGCTTCCACTCTGGCGAAGGAAAAAGACAATCTTTTTTTGTATTAATATCATAGATCATTTTCAAAGGCATAGTTACCTTATAGGGATCCTCGTTATACCACCACCCGACAAGCTTGACGAGAAAATTATACATTTAAAGTTATAACGATACTTTTCTTTAAATGAGTTTACTCGAACGATATAACACAAAAATCAAAGAATATGAGAATGATCAAAATGCTTTGCATGAATACATAACTATGGCATCCCCTTATATAAAAAGATATCACGAAGAGAATTGTCGTCGTGATATATTTTTAGAATATATGCGCGTAGTAGAACAAGACATTACACAAGCAATTGATACAGACTTTAATACTACAGATACAATAAACAAAAACGATAATTGTAAAAATTGTAATTCTACAAATGTGCACGAAAATGAGACCGAAGGAGAAATCGTGTGTCAGGATTGTGGTTCATGCGAGAGTTATATAGCCACCAGATTATCCTACCAAGACGAACAGGACATTTCAAAGAATACTCAATATTCATATAAAAGACAGAATCATTTCAATGAATGGGTTCAGCAATTTCAAGGTAAAGAAACAGCTAATATTCCAGATGAATTGATAGAACAATTGCGTTATGAACTCAAGAAACAGCGTATTGAACAAGTATCTAAAATTACTCACACCAAGGTACGAGGCCTCTTGAAAAAAATGCGCCAAAATAAATACTATGAACACATCCCTTATATTTCCAATATTCTTACCGGTGTGAGACCGCCAGAAATGCCGGTCGCTCTCGAAGAGCGTCTCAGACTCATGTTCAATGAAATACAGGAACCCTTTGACCAGGTGTGTCCCAAGGATCGCAAGAACTTTCTGAGTTATCCATACGTTCTTTACAAATTCTGCGAACTTTTGGGAGAAGACCAGTACCTTCCCTACTTTCCACTTTTGAAGTCCAAGGAAAAACTCACTCAACAGGATGTCATATGGAAGGACATGTGTGAAATTCTCAAGTGGGAATTTATTTCAACAGTATAACTAGCAAGGATGTCGTCCTACATGAGACTGAATGATGGAATTTCCATCAATAAGATAAATCCGTACGCCGACCCGATGAATTTTACGCCGGGTGTCCCTCTGGGTGGTGCTTACAAGGCGGTATATAAACCCTCAGATGAACCCCAGGTGGCGCTTGTTAACGCCGTTCGCCCCATCGGGGATGCGCTCGGAGGACCACTCGAATCCTACATGACAGAAACGAGTCAGGGATGCGAGAAGACCATCGCCGCGGGGTGGAGAACCCCGTACTACTGCACACCGGGATCTCAGAATTATCCACTGAACAGAAAGCTATTGCCCGAGCGAATATATTCACTGCCTCCTTGGAACGACACACCCAAACCCAACGACCCCATCACCGTAAAAAAGGAGGGCATGGTCGGTAGTATGGACGCTGCAAACTTCGCGGGCAACGCCGCTTCAGCTATACTCATAGCCCTCATTATTATGACGCTCGTCAAATTTTTGTAATTTTGACGCTCTCTATTTTAGGGTTTCGTTTTTCTAATGTATCCCTCTCGAACTGAATTTTATTCAGGATACCTGGGCACTCGTGAAACTCCACTTGAATACAAGAGGTACACAGAGACGCGTGATCACAGTAAGCGCATGGAACGCAGATAATCTTCTTTAGTTTACAGTGACCACATCTCATATTAAAGAAGTGAGGAGTCTTACTTTTAAATATGGAAGCCAAAAACTTTCGAACCTTTCTTGGAAACGTCATCAAAGCGCGTGATGAAATCCAGGAACCTAAGCCCACGTTGCCTAGAGTGTCTACGATGACGGTCATGGGAGGCAGGGATGGCATCACGACCCCCCTCGCGACTTTCAAGGAGAAGTTTGACGACGGGACCGGTGGTTGGAACATGGGAACAACCCATTTCAACAACTCACTGACACTGTCGAAGGATGTCGGCGAAACCAAAAAGCGCTCTGTCAAGTTGTTTCCTAACGGGAAGATTCACGTGACAGGATCATCTACACCAATGGAAGGATTGGAAATCATCCAGGAGATCCAAAAAATAGTAGATGAGGTCTTTCCCGAGACCAAAAACAATCCCGTGTCACCCATGGAAATACAGATGATCAATGCAACGTTCCGTCTCCCTCACGGCATCGATCAGATGGCTTTGTTGGATCTTTACAAGAAACACAAAAAGTTTGTGAAAAAGCCATCTTACAGTCCAGAGACTTACTCGGCGGTGAAAGCCAAGATGTTCAACATGACGGTCAGTGTTTTTAAAACCGGTAGCATCGTAATGTCGGGCGCCAAGAATTTCAAGGATATCGCCATGGCATACAAGTTCTTGATCAGAATTCTTTATGATCCACTAGTCGAGGGGGACTTCATAAACTTCAAGGAAAAGAATGACAGAATGGTACATCAGAAAGAATCATTCCACCAGAAGATCAGAGATTTTTATCTACTGAATAAGTAAAAGATGTCTCAGCGTCTTGGTATGGCCGATGGTCGCGCCTTCACTATTTACACCTCTAACCAGCTGATCAACGATAAGATCATGGCTGATAATGGTATTGCGTATCCTCTTAACTACCAGTACCGCCAGCTGATCACCAAGATGGGTCCTGATCTGCTCAAGCCCATCACCGACCTTCAGCGCGTGGGTCCGGTGCCCTCCAATAGCATCACCCGGTGCTTCTCGGCGGATGTCCCGCTGCTCTCTGTCCCCAAGACTAATTAAATAATAAACTCCTTGAAATTCCATTATGGACTACGTAAAGCAATTTCAAGATGCATGTGCCGCTATGAAGAAGGACGGAACTCTTACCCAGGAGAGGATGACCGTCGCCTGGCTCATGTTTATGCCCAAGGATCAGGCCGAAAAGGCCGTCAATACTGCTAAAAAACTTAGTTCGCGTAAAGCAGAGCCCCCATCCCGTTCTGGACCCTGAGAATGTTGTAATTGACCGCATAGATAGGACCATTGATACTTGAATCGTTGATGAGTTTGATCGAATCCATGCGCGAAAAGTTGCACGTTCCGGTGGGCTGGAGCTTGGAGGCATCCAGACAGAAGGGGATCATCAGTTTTACATTGTAGTATCCAGTAGTACTATTGGATGCATCCGTTCCAGACTGAGTCTGATGATGATAGGCCGAAACCGCAGTGTAATGTGGAATCGCTTGCTTCTTTTCACCTACATCCGTACCGTTAAGCTGAAGAAGAACCTTTTGGTCTGCAGCAAACGCGCTTGCGGTGGAAGCAATAAACTTAACCGGGTGATTGAACGGAAGTTCGGTCGTCTTGTTATTCGGCGCCGGGATATTCTGTACCTGATGAATAAGCATATCCATAGGTCGTTCAGACATCATGCGACGCTCGGGCTCGTCCAGAAAAACATACCTGGACCATGCCTCGATTGACGAACTGCCAACAAGAATGGCATCTGTAGCCGTGTAGGTAAGAGAAGTCGCGGTATAGTCTGGCGATCCGCTGTCCGCAAGAACATCTCCGGTAATCAGACCAGTACCTGTATCAACAGTATATCCTGTGATACCGGCGGTGGTGAGTGCAGTTACAAGAGTATTCCCAGTGTCAGCCTCCACTGCATCGGCGGCTGCTTTGAATGTAGACTCAAGTGTGGCGCGATTGGGGTAGGTGTTGGGCGCATCTGTTGCAGCAAATCCAACAGCTTGTGCAGCCTTGTAGTTGGCAATCGCGGTCGTGATGGCTGTATCCAATGGGCTGATGTCGGTGCCCCAGTAGATTCTCATCTCCACATCGTGGTACTGGAGGGCAATCAAGGGGAGTGCCGACTGCCAGTTCTCAGAGAACCAGAATTTGATAGGGTAAAAAAAGTTGGTATTGTCTTTACCACTTGGACCTGGACCAAATATACTCTTAGAAAGTGTATTCGCCATAATTTCAGTGGAAATGTAAGCCGAAAAATCATAGTCTTGAGAGTCAATTTTTTGCCCTCCAATGTAAAGTTCGATCTTATCTATCATAGTGGACCATGTGGGTTGTATAACAGTATTATAACTATTTTTAGCCATAAGGTAAACATAAGAAAGAAGATCACCCTTGCGTTCAAAACGGATCGTCGAGAAACCGTTATTTTTAGGAACGCCTTGAATGACCTCCCGTTCAATCACACTGGAAAAGTTCGAGTGACGTTTGTAGGATGATTGAAAAAAGCTTATCTCGGGATTTCCAACGATATGTGCATCCTGGGCACCGATCGCCACCAATTCTGCAAGTCCTCCCGACATATTACTAATAATACTTTAGATATTTAGTTCGCGTATAGCAATCCACCCATGCCATTTTGAACTTTTAGGATATTGTAGTTGACCGCATAAATATCGGCATTGATTGCAGAACTGCATACCAACCTGGCAGAGTCCATGCGCGAAAAGTTGCAGGTGCCTGTGGGCTGAAGCTTGGATGAGTCCAAACAGAAGGGAATCATAAGAGTCGCAGATTCAAACCCTTCACCTGGATCCGTGCTACTCGGGCCATATGGAACGTGATAGTAACAAGATACCTGGTTGTAGTGTGGGATCGCTGGCTTCTTCTCTCCGACATCCACACCGTTGAGCTGGAGAACGACCGTGTTTGATGTGTCGAAAGCGCTTGCAGTCGAAGCCAAGAACTTGACGGGATGGTTGAATGTGAGATCGGCAGTCTTCAAAGAGGGACTAGGAATCCGCTGAACCTGGTGAATCAACATTTCCATAGACTTCTCTGCCATTGATCGACGCTCATCGGTATCGAGGTACACGTAGCGAGCCCAAACCTCGATGGTGTGATTGGCGGGAAGACTGGAGCTCCAGTAGATCCTGCACTCCACATCGTGGTACTGAAGGGCAATCAGAGGAAGCGCGGACTGCCAGTTCTCACAGAACCAAAACTTGAAGGGATAAAAGTACCCATCATTTGAACCAGATACATCCGGTGTTGGTCCGAAGTTGGTCTTGGAGAAAGTGTTTGCCATAATATCCGTATGAATCTTGGTCGAGTATTCAAAATTTTGAGTATCGATTAACTGCCCACCAATATACAATTCGACCTTGTCCACGATCTCATTCCAGTTAGTATTGGTCACCGATCCTGCGCCGCTTACGTTACTGAGATAGACGTACGAAAGAAGGTCACCCTTGCGCTCAAAGCGGATCGACGAAAGCCCACTCGCCGACGGGGTGTTCTGAATCACCTGACGATCAATCACGCTAGAAAAATTAGTGTGACGTTTGTACGATGATTGGAAAAATGACACCTCTGGGCTACCGACCAGGTGACTATCCTGAGCCCCCAGTGCTACCAATTGCGTAATGCCACCAGACATATTTCAGTTATTACTATTGGACAATAAAATATTAACAAATATTAAGACGTGGTCATTTTTCCATAGAGTTAGGTACAGAGACCTAATCGAATCCTGGTGAGTATCATTCTTGATTGACTCAACTCCCACCACACCTCGACCTCGTCACCGACCTTGTAGTCCATGATGGGCTTGAGGTCGTCACACTGAATTTTATACGGTCTTCCGTATCGCCATGGCACCTTCAACTGAATTTTTTCCACTTGAATGTACCATCTTCCTGACTCGGCTTCGTAGAGGGACTTTGTGATCTTTCCGACGAGCGGATTAGAGTGCATACCTTTCCCTACAGGCGCGATAAATCTTTAAGGTCTTGCCACTAAGTCTGCACTCCCTGGGGACCACGCGGATTGCCGTCCTGAGCTTCCTCCGACCATTCACACACCCGTGATATTTCTCGTTGTCCTTGTGAGGACTCGCCACGAACTGCTCGTACATCGCCTTGACCTGCGAAAAACTGGGACGATCCGTCTTGCCGATGCGCTGGTTGACCGCGTCGTGGATGTTGTAGAGCCACCGGGTCAGGGTCTTCCTGGACGCAAAGTTGGCGTCGGTCAGCCCGAGGGGTCCAGTGGTCTTGCAGTACTGGGAGTAACTCGCGCGGCAGTACTTGCACGGCAGGATACCACACAGCGACCCGAAGAACTTCATGAACGTCCGCTTGGTCTTCTCGTCGGGCTCCTCTGGGTAGGCGAAGGTCAGGGTGTGCAAAAACATCCACGCGGGCGGACCCCACACGGCCGTCTGAAATCCTCGGCGCTCAGCCATTCTATTAATTTGTGAGATATTAATAGAGAATGAGTAAAAGAATTTATCCACCCCAAAGTCCAACTAGTGTGTTTGGTTTTCAAGGTAGTCCAAATGTCACCCCAAAACAGAAGACCATTGAAAGTCCCTCAAGTCCAACTAGTGTGTTTGGTTTTCAAGGTAGTCCAAATGTCACCCCAAAACAGAAGACCATTAAAAGTTCCTCAAGTCCAACTAGTGTGTTTGGTTTTCCAGGTAGTCCAACTGTCACCCCAAAACAGAATATCAATAAAACAATTCTTAAACAGCAATTTCTA
>Ga0222714_10002111_pt1 | contig 21532 bp, 22 predicted proteins | sample C33_3DmetaG_FD_165048 | JGI IMG/M metagenome (GOLD analysis project Ga0222714, IMG submission 165048) | Estuarine water microbial communities from San Francisco Bay, California, United States - C33_3D | ecosystem: Environmental > Aquatic > Marine > Unclassified | place: USA: California...
TTGTCAACAGCAGTGAACTGTTGGTCGGTGTTGTCTTTGGCTTCGGTGAAGCGTTGATCGACAGCGGTGAAGCGTTGGTCCATGTGGTGTCGCATGTCGGTGAAGCGTTGGTCAACAGCAGTGAACTGTTGGTCAGTGTTGTCTTTGGCTTCGGTGAAGCGTTGGTCGACAGCGGTGAACTGTTGGTCGGTGTTGTCTTTGGCTTCCGCGAATCGTCGTTCGATGACTTCTCGGAAGTCGCCGAAGCGCAAATCAAGCGCAGTAATTTGATTGGAGATTGTCTGAATATGAGCATTGATAATCAGATGCTCACGCTGCAGCTCGTGGCGCAGGTCAGCCACGGTGACGACGCGGTACTCAGAACCGCTTGGTGTGGTGGTGGGCTCGGTCATGGTCACTGGTTGTATCACTCCTACGAAAGTTGTCAAGTCACCCAACGTGTTGACGTTTGCAGAAGTGTGTGCACGGCAAGGCCGGCAAGGTCGGTGAATTTCAAGAAAATATTCGGCAGTATTTCAGCTATCTCAGGCGGTGTCAGGAATCCAGTTGCCATGGAAGCCGTTGGGCACCCGCACGGGCAGATGCACTACGGCCACGGGGTCGTCGTCAAGTGCTTGTGCATCAAACATCGCCAAATCTGACGTGTCGCTGTGGGTGTCGTGACGCAGGGCCATCACCCAACCGTCGTCTTCAGCGGTGCCACCGGCACGCGGCACGAACACTGGTTCGCCGTAACCAAAGCGTGGCTGATCACTACGGGCAATGACACCACCAGTTAGATGGTCAACTTTCGTGAGTGTGTCCTGTGCAAAGCCCGCTCCGATTCCTGCGCAGTAACCAAACCTGTACTTGCGTCCGATGAGCGATTCACGAATTCTTGGAAACTCTTGCGGGCGATCGCTGATCACCGTTTCACGAGACGCCCCGGTTGTGGGGTTAAGCCGCCAGCGCGTGAGCACGGGGTCGCCCTCGCTGGGCCCACGTTGTTCGCGATCAAACATGCGTGGGTGTCGCGCGGCATCAAGCACCACTTCGTCGCCATCGTCGTAGGCGTTCATCGGGTGAAAGATGTAGCACGGGTCGATGCCGACCCACTTCACGTCGCTGGCCGAACCTTCAAGCGGCAGAAAACCGATGCGTGGCTCATACGCCCGATCCCAGTAGTAGGGCAGACTGGCACCCTTCATTGCTGCCTCCAGATTGAAGACGCACGGCAAGTCGAAAATCAGTGCGTATTTTTCGGTGATGGCCAGGTCGTGAATCATCGGGCCACCTGGCAGCGGAATGTCAACGTGGCGACGCACGCGGCCGTCGACACCCACTACGAGATACTGCACCTGGTTGCCCCAGCCCCAGTAATACGTCATCACGTGCATTTCGCCGGTGGCGGGGTTGCGCTTGGGGTGAGCAGAAAATGCGAACGGCAAGGTGCCGTCAAGGTTGGAAACTCGCACGGTGTCCAAGTCGTACGACAACTCCACGGGTGGAGAGCCGGCTTCGACGATGGCATATGTGCGGCCAGCGTGCGCAACGATGTTGGTATTCGCAGGAAACGAAGGATGCTTGGCCGGCCAGTCGCTGGGGGGTGGTGTGCCCCCGAGAATGTCGCACACTTCTTTGGTGCGCACCCAACGGTTGCGGTACCACTTGGCTTGGCCGCCATCGAGGCGTATGCCGTGCACCATGCCGTGACCGGTAAACCAGTGATACTTCGTTTCGTTGATGTCGCCTGCAGGGTTCGGCCCGTTGCGCAAGTAACGACCAGTGAGCTCGGTGGGAATTGTGCCAGTTATGCGCAGGTCGGTGACAGTGACTTCTTCATGCACCGGTGCCAAGTTGCCCGCCAAGAATGGGTTGGGCGATGGTCGTTCGATGGTGGTCATGTGTTTGTCACGTCAGCCCTGGGTGATGGCGTCCATGGAGGCGCGAACCGTCATTACGTATGCATCACCGTCGGTAGTCGCCGTCACCGACTTCGCCAGTGACTCTGCGTCATTGGCAGAAGCAACCGGCACAAACTGCACGGCGTCCCACGCTCGACCATCGCCGATGATGGTGCCTTCGGCGGCGAGGTTGGTTGCCCCAGGCACAGCGTCAAATGTGGCAGCACGATTCGCGGTTTGGCGAACCACCATTGCGACAAGGCGATCATCGTCAGCCTTCGGTCGCCCACGGGCATCGAGCGACGCGTCTTGTGGGCGACAGCACACGATGATGGTGCGCTGCATGCCGGCAGCCTTGTGCACATGTTTGTCACCAAAATCCTTGCGGCTTTGCATCTCGATGAACGATTTGCGAGTTGGATAGCGAACGATGGCGATGCGATCCCAGTCTTCTGACCCGACGTGGTTACCCACCACATCACCGACGAACAAGATAGTGGCACCAAGTTTGGCCAAAATCGACGCCGGGTTGTATCGATCGTCGGCCTCGCGCCCGCTGATGGGTTTGTCGACGCCAGCATCGGCGGTGTATTGCGCAACTTCGTGATACTTCATGAGGTTCACCATGTAGATGGGCCCGTCATCTTCAGGGGCGCGCGTGGCAAGCGCCATTGCGTAGTCCTTATCTATGCGTCCATATTTGTGCTTCAGTTGTGGTGCGTCGTCCATGGGTGCATGCCTCTAGGGCGAGCGTAGTTGGCGGGGCACATGCAGGTATCAGCGAATAAATGCGGGCCATGTCGGCGAATTTCGCACCGTATCTCGCACTATATTGAGCGTCATCCTCGCTCCCGTAGCTCAGTTGGATAGAGCGACGGTTTCCTAAACCGTAGGTCGCATGTTCGATTCATGCCGGGGGCACCAGCTGGGCAAAGAAACTCCCCGGTGTTATTACGGACGAGTTGTTGGCGACTCGGTTTTACGCGGGTCGCTGACGATGACTCCGTCAAGCACCTTGTCGATTGCCTTGAGGGTGTCGGTATCAAGCACCAACCCAGCGCCGTTGACGCTGTCGTCGAGTTGCTCGGGTCGGGTTGCGCCGACAATTGCCGAGGCCACGTTCTTGTTTTGCAATACCCAGGCAATCGACATTGTTGCCATGCTGATGCCTGCCTGCTGAGCAATTGGCTTGAGCAGTTGAACCTTTTGCAGCACATCATCGTTCAGCCAGCGAGCAATGAAGTTCTTGCCGCTCAATTCATCAGTTGCGCGCGACCCAGGAGGTGGCGGTTGGCCGGGCAAGTACTTTCCACTCAGTACACCTTGAGCCATTGGCGACCAAACAATCTGTGACATTCCTGCATCTTGCGATGCTGGCACCACTTCTTGCTCGATTATGCGCCACAGCATCGAATACTGGGGCTGATTAGAAATAAACGGCACTTGCAGTTCGCGTGCGAGTGCTGCGCCACGGGTGATCTGATCAGCATCCCATTCTGAGACCCCGATGTACAGCGCCTTGCCCTGACGCACGATGTCGGCAAAGGCAAGCATCGTTTCTTCAAGTGGTGTTTCGACATCAAATCGATGCGCTTGGTACAGATCAAAGTAATCAATTTTCATCCGCTTCAGCGATGCGTCAATCGAGTGCATGATGTGTTTGCGTGAGAGCCCACGATTGTTGACACCAGCACCTGTGGGCCAGTACACCTTGGTAAAAATCTCCACACTCTCGCGTCGCACGCCGGCCAGCGCACGACCCAAAACCTCTTCGGCTCGTGTACCTGCATAAACATCAGCCGTGTCAAACGTGGTGATGCCCAGTTCGAGTGCACGCTTGACGCACGCGTTGGCGGCATCTTCTTCGACTTGGCTGCCATGGGTAATCCAGTTACCGAAACTGACTTCTGAGACTTTAAGACCGCTGTTGCCGAGGTATCTGTGTTTCATGTGACTTAACCTACCCGAGGAACACTCAGCGCCTAACGTGAGTGTCAGGTACGGTGCGACGCGAGAAAAATTGCGCAAATAATCCTTGGTCTGGGGCTCGCATTTGCAGGCACTACGCACCTTGGCGCGAACCGAGCCGAGTTTCAAGCACAGGTGCCGAACGTGCTCAAGGATTATGCCGACTTTGTCGTGTTGGCGTCGGGTGTAGTGGAAATCTTGCTTGGGCTCGGTCTGATCATTGTTTGGAAGTACCGAGTGCAAATCGGGTGGGCGGTTGCGGCATTTTTCGTGGCCATCTTTTGGGGCAACATCTCGCAGTATGTGAACGGTGTTGATGCGTTCGGTTTAAATAGCGATGCAGCACGCGCCACACGGCTGTTGTTTCAGCCGTTGTTGGTGATCTGGGCCCTGTGGTCAACGGGCGCCTGGCGTGCTCGCCGTTCTCGCTAGTCGCCATGGTGCCGATCAATCTGCAAGAAGACGTGTTGGCCAATATTGAACGACACTTCGGTGGCTTGTTCTCGGGTGATATCGGGGCGAGTTCAATTTCGGGTGGCCAAAGTGCAGCGAATGCTGCACTGACGCAACTCGACATCACCGGCTACGCAAACACCCGGTCGCAGGTGTTGCCCAAAAATCGGCGTGGGGCGACCGTGTTGTCGCCATATATACGTCACAACATTTTGACGCTGGACCAGGTGTATCGCGCAGTGAAGCATGCGCCATACAAAGACCGGGAGAAGTTTCGTGACGAGCTCTTCTGGCAGGAGTACGCACGGCACCTATACGCGCGCATCGGCACGCGACTTTTTGAGAACCTGCGCTATGAAGCGAATGCCGACACGCCAGGCGATGGATGGAACCCTGAGATGCTGTGCATGGCAGAGACTGTCGCCGAGTTGGAAACCGATGGCTGGATCGTGAACCAAACCAGGATGTGGCTGGCCTCGCATTGGACGGTGAGAAATGGCAAGGGATGGATTGCTGGCCAAGAACGGATGTATCGCAACTTGCTCGATGGCTCACGCGCGGCAAACCTGTTGGGTTGGCAGTGGACTGTCGGCGCCGGAACGGGCAAGCCGTATGGTTTTGCAAAGTGGCAGGTGGACAAACGCGCCGCTGGGCTGTGCAACAGATGCCCGCTGAAAAACAAGTGCCCGATTCAAGAATTTCCTGCCGAGATTGCACTGCGCGAGGTCTCTCGCGATGCAATTTTGGATACCGACCCAGATGTGTCTGCAACAACGGGGCCGACGTCAATGGTCGTGAATGGTGAGGCAAGCCATGTGCTGTTGACCATTGACTCACTCGGTGATGATGACCCCGCGCTGGCGGCAAACCCACATTTGCCTGCGGTATTTGTGTTCAATGAACAAGCGCTCAGAAAACTTCAACTGAGTGCGCGGCGAATCGCTTTTTATTTGCAGACGCTGGCGGATTTGAACACTCGTCGACCAGTGGCCGTGTATCTCGGTGATCCATACCAATTTGCCCAAGACAACGCGGTTGCCGTGACGTATGCCCCAGTGCCGTCATTCAAGAAATTCAGCAAACTTGCCGAGGTTCACCCGTATCCGTGGCTCCGAGCACCACACGCAGGCACGGTCAAGAGCTTTTCGTCATGGCGTAAAAAGTTGTCGCACGACGAATAATTGTCGCACTTCTTGTAATAAGGTAAAAGCGATGTCTGGGCCAGCACCTATTCGCGTTGGCCTCTTGGCGTACGGTGCCATCGGCTACGAGCACAATCTGGCGATACAAAACACACCTGGGCTGCGCCTTGTTGCTGTTTGCGATGCCAAGCCCGAGCGCCTGGCTGCTGCCAGCGAACTTGCTGCAGATTTCACCGGCTTTGCCGATGCCACACAGATGCTCGACTCGGGCTTGCTTGATCTTGTCGTGATTTCAACCCCGCCGAATAGTCACTTTCATTGGGCCAAAGAGTCACTTGCGCGTGGCATTCATGTGGTGCTTGAAAAACCCATGGCGCTGACCGCGACTGAATGCGACGAGTTGATGGCCTTGGCGCACGAAAAGAGTCTGCTCCTCGTGGTGTATCAAAATCGCCGTTTTGACGCCGACTTCGTAACGCTGCGGTCACTCATCACCTCGGGTGCCATCGGAGACGTGTATCAGTTCGACACGTTTGTTGGTGGCTACTCACGGCCCTGCGACTATTGGCATTCTGATGCCGCAGTGTCGGGTGGTGCAATTTTCGATTGGGGTAGTCACTTCATCGACCAAATTCTCAACGTAATCACCGACGATGTTGCGCATGTGAGCGGGCAGAACCACAAGCGCGTCTGGAAACATGCGACCAATGCCGATCACGCCCAAGTGACCATCACCTTTGCCACGGGTAAGCAAGCCACCTTCATTCACTCGGATTTAGCCGCCGCGCGCAAACCAAAGTTTTATGTGCTCGGCACACTCGGCGCAATCGTCGGCGACTGGAACCCGCTGGCTGAACCTGCTGTGGCCGACCTTCCAGCCGTGATCACGGTGCATCGTCAGAACTCAGCAGTCGAGCAAATTGAGCTTGCGCCACTAGCCGACTACGAATTTCATCGTTCGATAGTTGCGTACCTCACCACTGGCACGCCGATGTCGGTATCGGCAGTTCAGTCGCGCAATGTGGTGGCAATTATGCAAGCTGCCGAAGAATCGGCGCTCAACAATGCAATGCCCGTCGTGCCGAAACTTCGCGCCGACAACACGACTCACGTGGCTTGACCGTGTCGACCAACGCGTCGGCCAACGTGTCGGCCAACGTGTCGGCCAATCTGGCGGTCAAGTGGGGATTCCTTGGCGCTGGATACGTAGCAAATCAGGCGATGGGGTCGGCAGTTCATGCGGCAACGAATGCCCAATTGTTTGGTGTCGCGAGCCGCGACAAGCGGCGCTCAAAGAAACTCAAGCCAGTCCAGGTCTACGACACCTATCAGCAGTTGCTTGACGACCCGCAAATTGATGCCGTGTACATCAGTCTGGCGAATCATCAGCATCTCGAATGGGTGACAAAGTCGCTTGAGGCCGGCAAGCACGTGCTGTGCGAGAAGCCACTCGGCTTGCGAGCAGCAGAAGTGCAAGAGATGATGGCGTGTGCGCAGCGTTGTGAGAGGTTTTTAGTAGAAGCGGTGTGGAGCCGCTGGCACCCAAGATTCACAAGAATTGCCGAGGTCGTTGCATCGGGAGAAATTGGCCAAGTCATCAGCATCGACTCGCAATTTGCGTTCAAGTCGGCGATGACCGACAACTATCGACTTGACCCGTCGATGGGTGGTGGGGCGCTGCTCGACGTGGGCTGTTATCAGGTCAACGCGTGGGTGGGCCTGACGAATGGTGCACACGATGTGGCCATCAGCAAAGTGACTCGCAATGTTGGGCCAACGAATGTAGATCTCACTACACAAGTTGAAGCCGTTATCGATGGTCAAGTATCGGTGCGTTCAACCAGCTCGTTCGAGACGAATCTTGCGCAGAGCCTGGTGATTACGGGCACGGCCGGCAGCATCGCAACCGTAAACGGTGAAGCGTTTTCTACTTGGCGTGAGCCAACGTCGTTACGTATCAACGAGCGTGTTGAACATTTCGCGTCGGTCGATGCCTTCGTTGCCATGACCGAGGCAGTAAGCGACCGTTTTGCTGGTGGCTCGGGTTGGGTGCTGCCACTCAGCGAGTCGTTGCGGGTGGCCCAAATATTGGATCAGATTGCAGCAAGCAGCTAGCCGCGCTCGCCGAGCATGGCGTCGGCAAATGCGCGCAGTGATGCAAACTCCCAATGTGGCGTAACCGCTGCAGCAACGGGTGTGGCGCCCACCGACCCCGCGGCGGCACGTTTGGCACCATATCGATTGATCCACACCGTCTGTAGCCCAACGGTTTGGGCGGGAACGTGGTCGTGAAACAAACTCTGAGCCACATGTAGGTGCTGATGAAGTGGCACACCCATGTCGCTGGCGCGCTGCAGCAGCACATGAAAGTTATTGAGGTCTGGCTTGTACGAGCCAATGTCTTGGGCGGTGAGGATGGCATCAAATGTGATGTCGAGTCGTTTGTTTGAACCAGCGAAACTCTCGTTATCAACGTTTGAAAGAATCACGAGTTTGCACTGGCGCTGTAAGTCGAGCAATGCCTCGTGGCTGTCGTCGAACGCCGGCCAGTTTGGCACCGAAGATGCGAATGCTTGTGCGTCACGCTCGCACTGCGCGGGGTGGGTGAGTGAATCCGGCAGGCCCATGCTCGTGGCCATGCGTCGCCAAGTTTCGGCAAGGATTACCGGATACGTCCATGTTGGGTTCGCATCCTGCACGTGCGTTTCGTGTGATGCAAACTGCGAGAGAATTTCGGCGTCGGTTGGGTGCACACCGTGAACTGCAGCAAGACCACTCACAGTTTCGGTGATACCGAGCTCCCAATCGATGAGTGTGCCGTAGCAATCAAAACTGAGCAGGCGAATATCTGCAAGTTGCATACGTTATGTGAGTTTATGTCACAGCATCGTTACAAACGTTTGCAGCACATCAAATCCGCGCCCTTGCAATGCAACTTCGGTACGGTGACTGCAAGTTATCCAACGCGTTGCACTCAAAGGAGAAACATGAAGCGGATCTTTCTGGTGAGCACATTGCTCGCATCACTTTTTGTCGTACAACTCGGCAGCGGCGTTGCTTCGGCGAATGCCCAAATCACCCCCACCGCGCAATCTGTGAGCGGCGTTGTGGGAAGCGCCATCACCGCTACTACGGCGTATACAGCAACGGGAATCAGCGGCACCAAAGTCTTCGTCATTAGCCCATCGTTGCCTGGCGGACTTTCGATCAACACCGCAACTGGTGTGGTCTCGGGAACCCCAACCGAAGCCAGTGTCGCGGCCAACTACACGGTCACGGTGTCGGACGGGGCCACATCGGCGACTGCCACCATCACCATCGCAGTTTCTGGAACAGCAACACTGTCGCCTGGAACCCAAACCGTCACAGGTCGTGTTGGTGCGCCGATTACGGCAACCACAGCGCTCACCGACACGGGTCTTGGCGCCAAGTTTTTCTCGATTGCTCCGGCGTTGCCAGCAGGCCTCACTTTCAGTTCAGCGACGGGTGTACTTTCCGGCACTGCTACAGCAGCCAAGGCAGCCACCACCTACGTGGTTACTGCCGCTGACGGAATCAACTATGCGGTGGCCACCATGCGAGTGACGATTGCGGCAGTTCCCGTGATGACCCCGGCAACTCAGTCGATTTCTGGGTTGATTGGCACTGCTATTGCCGCAACATCTGCGTTCGCGGCACCAACGGTGACAGGCACCAAAACCTTTTCGGTGTCACCAGCCCTCCCGGCCGGGCTCTCGCTCAACACCGCAACTGGCGTGGTGTCGGGTACACCCACAGCAGTTACCGCCCAGGCAACCCACGTCGTAACGGCCACAGATGGAACCAACTTCGCTACATCGTCATTGAGTGTGGTCGTCAACTCAACCACTGCGCCGACCACCACTGTTCCATCCACCAGTCAAGGTTGTGTAACCCCAAACATCGGTGGGCGACTCGCCAACACGATCAACGTGGCGAGTGCATCGCTACCGCTGAGCCAGTTTGCTTGTTCGATGCGAATTGGCGTGCGCCCAGCCAAGACCGTGGTCGTGGCAATTGCCCATCAAGGCACAACGGTCAATCGTGCGGTGGCACGTTACTCGGTGGTGCTCACTCGGGTGAACGGCGGTTCAATTACTCGAGCTCTCACCATGGCAACCACACCGGGCGTTCTGCGCGCAAATTACCAACGACTTATCTCAGGAACGTGGTCGGTAACCGTGGTGGCACTGTCGGCAGACGGAACAGCCGTGGGCACCTACACCTCGGAAGCCTTCAGGGTTGGGTGACGCCCAAGAGAAATTCGCGCCGCAATGTGAGCGCTGTTTCGACTTCGTCAATGGATCGAGCCAGCACGTTTAACGAGCACTGCATCATGAGGTTGACCGCCTCGAGTTGTGATGGAAAGCGTGCCCGCCAGTCGGTGAATAGCCCAATGCCATATTTTCCCAGAGCAAACGCATAGCCGAGTTCCCACGCTGTGCCATCGTCAGTGGTGATGCCATTCAAGTTGGCAACAATGACGTCGCAACGATCAATAGCACTTTTGTCATTGTCGAAGATGGTGTGAATGTTGTGTTCAGTTTTTGGTGGGTTGTCACGATGGGGCAAAAATGTGCGAAAGCCAAGTGCGGCAACGCGAGCCTCGAGATGTTCGATGAACCACCGCTCACCTTCGTCAAACAGCGGCCCCGCAATGTAAGCAAACGGCTGTGGCGCGGACACGTTGTGGAGACTATTCGTCAGCGGGCCGTGCGAGCCGAGTTCTTCTGGCAGTTGGCACATACCCCAATTGCATCCAACCGGTGACCAGTAACCACGAATCGGGCAGACTTGGCCGCACTTTGCAAGACGCGTTCGAGTTCGCGTTCGGTGGAGGAGCCCACTTCAAAGTCGTCGATTGATCCACACTTGTCGCAAATCAAATGGTGATGGTGGCCGATGAGGTCTTCGTTGAGTTCGTAACGGGCGTGGTCGTCGCTGCCGGCAACTTTGTGAATGATGCCGACAGCTTCAAGGTCGGCCAAATTTCTATAGGTCGAGCTTTGGGTTAAACGTGCGCGATTCTTTAGCAATTCGGGCACGCTGGCAGGGCGCCCATGCTTGAGTAGGAGTTCTACTAATTGGCGGCGGCCTGCCGTATACACGAGTGCAGACTCACGCAAACGTGCGGATATCTGGGCGTGGATGTTTTCTGAGCGATTCACCACAGTGACGAGCGTACTTAGGTTGCATCTCGCGGGGCGCAGTCACCTAGTGTTCGCACTCATGACACCAGCCCAGTCCACAACTCGGGTGCTGGTCACTGGGGCCACTGGGTATGTGGGTGGGCGACTTGCGCCGCTGTTGGTGGAAGAAGGTTTTGCTGTGCGCGTGCTCGTGCGCTCGGCTGCGAAGGTGGCGAACACGCCCTGGATTGACCAGGTGGAAGTAGTCGAAGGTGACGCCATGAGTGTTGCTTCGCTTGATCAAGCGCTCGCCGGTGTAGACGTAGCGTTTTACCTGCTGCACTCCATTAGTACGGGCGCAAAATTTGACGATCTCGAGTCGGCAATGGCCCGCACGTTTGCCGAGGCAGCGTCACGAATGGGTGTGAAGCGCATCGTGTATTTAGGCGGTATCGCCAACGACGAAAACCTGAGCAAGCATCTGGAATCGCGCCGATCGGTGGGCAAGATGTTGGCTGGCACCGGTGTGCCAGTTATCGAATTGCGGGCTGGGGTGATTATCGGGTCGGGCTCGGCATCGTTCGAGATGCTGCGTTATCTCACCGAACACTTGCCCGCGATGGTGACCCCCAAGTGGGTGGATAACCCGACGCAGCCAATTGCGATTGTCAACATCCTGCACTTCTTGGTTGCTGCAGCACGTGCCCCACAGCATGTGCAAGGTGTCTTCGACGTGGGCGGTGATGAAACCATTACCTACCGCAACATGATGGCGCGCTACGCAAAAGCGGCAGGGCTGCGTCGGCGAATCATCGTGCGTGTGCCACTGTTGACGCCGCGAGTCTCGAGCATGTGGGTTGGTCTTGTTACGCCGGTGCCAGCGTCGATAGCGCGACCACTCATTGATTCACTCATCAACAAAGTGGTGGTTGACCCCGCCAAGTCGGTGCTGAACGCGTTACCTCCGCCACCTGGTGGACTGCTCAGTTTTGATCAAGCCGTCAAGCGCGCGATTGAACGAACCAATGCACCGACTCGCTGGACAGATGCCTCACGCCCGTGGGCAGCGTGGGACGTGGCAGTCACCGACCCAGCGTGGACGGGTGGTTCATTGTTCGTCGACGAGCGCGAGCAAACAACACGTGCATCAACAGCCGAGGTGTGGAAGGTGTTGTCATCGTTGGGCGGTTCAACAGGCTGGTATGGCTTTGAATGGTTGTGGCGACTGCGCGGGCGCATCGACTCGGTGTTTGGTGGCGTTGGCATGCGCACTGGCCGACGTGATCAACATGTGTTGCGGGTGGGTGACGCACTGGACTTTTGGCGTATCGCCGATGTGAAAGAGGGTGAAATGTTGCTGTTGTGTGCCGAAATGCGACTGCCCGGCCAAGCATGGCTCGAGTTTCGTTTAAGCACCAAAGAGGATGGCACCCACGTGGTGCAGCGCGCAATCTTTCGCCCGCGTGGTTTGGCAGGCCGGCTGTATTGGTGGGCGCTCATCCCATTTCACGCAATTATTTTCCCGGGGATGTTACGAAATGCTCTCGCGCAGGCCGAAAAGTCATAGCGTGTAACTATGTCGTTGCATCTGAAGCCAGGAACCGCATTCGTCGATTATCACGCTCGTGCCCGCGCAGTGGCACCTGAGGCTTTTGACGCTTCGTCGCTGCGCAACTTGATAGGTGGCGAATGGGTGAGTGGCGGCACCACTCGACCACACGTAGTGCCAGTGGATGGTTCGCAGATTATTGGGGCACCAATTATTTCTTCTGATGAAGCCCATCGGGCCATGGCGTTGGCGGTGAAACAGAACGCCGAATGGTCAAAGACACCGCTTGACGAGCGAATGCGCCGAGTGACCAAGGCAGTGGCACTGCTGCGCGAACAGCGAGAAGTCATTGCCGGCCTCCTCATGTGGGAAATCGGCAAGCCATGGAAGCTTGCCTGTGATGACATTGATCGCTGCCTCGATGGCGTGGAGTGGTACCTCACCCAAATTGAGCGACAGCTCAAAGATCGCGTTCCACTCGGCGGGCCGGTATCCAACATTGCGTCATGGAACTATCCACTCAGTGTGTTGGTGCACGCCGAATTGGTGCAGCTCTTGGCAGGCAACGCCGTAGTAGCAAAGACGCCAACTCAAGGTGGCTTCCATGCACTCACGCTGGCGCACGCAATGATGGCGCGCGCGGGTTTGCCCGCCACATTGGTGTCGGGCAGCGGGGCAGAACTCAGCGAAGCACTCATCAGCACCCCAGAATTGGGTGCACTGGTGTTTGTCGGGGGCCGCACGAATGGCCGCAAAGTTGCAACGCGCTTGGCCGACTTGCGCAAACGACATGTGTTGGAACAAGAAGGTTTGAACGCGTGGGGTGTGTGGAACTATTCGCAGTGGAATGACTTGGCAGGGCACCTGAAGAAAGGTTTTGCCTACGCCAAACAACGCTGTACTGCGTATCCGCGTTACGTGGTGCAGCGACGACTGTTGCCTGAGTTTCTCGAAATGTATTACCCCGTGGTGGCTTCGCTCAAGTTCGGGCACCCATGTGCAGTAGAAAACGACACCGATGCTCTGCCCGACTTGGACTTTGGTCCGGTTATTCAACGATCTAAAGCCGAGACCTTGGCTGCTCAGTTTGAAGAAGCCATCACCACTGGTGGCATCCCGCTGTTGCACGCAGCGCTCAGCAAAGGGCGCTTCATCGAAGGCCAAGACACTTCGGCGTATGCAGCCCCATCGTGTGTGCTTGAACCACCGTCGGCTTGGTCGCTGCACCACGCCGAGCCGTTCGGGCCGATCGACTCGATCGTTGTGGTCGATACTGAAGCCGAATTTTTGAGCGCGATGAATGCCTCCAATGGCTCACTTGTTGCCTCGGTGGCAACTGACGACATGAACTTTGCCGAACGAGTTGCCGACGAGATTCAGTCGTTCAAAGTGGGCATCAATAAACCGCGCTCACGTGGTGATCGAGAAGAAGTGTTCGGCGGGCGTGGTGGTTCGTGGAAGGGTGCATTCGTGGGCGGTGACTTGCTGGTGGATTCGGTAACTAATGGAGACCGCCCGTTGTACGGCAACTTTCCAGACGGGTCGCGCTACCCGAAAACCTGACAGACTTTGGGCATGACACAACTCGCGGGTGATTACATCCCCAGCACCATGCAATGGGTGCGCGATCAAGTCGAGCAATATGAACGAACGGGTGGCCGCGAAGGCGGCACGTTGCGTGAAACAGGGATTCCTGTCATCATCGTGTCGATGCGTGGTGTCGCGTCGGGGAGTGTGCGCAAAATTGCTCTGATGCGCGTTGAGCACGATGGCGAGTATGCGTTGGTGGCGTCATACGGGGGTGCGCCAGAGCATCCGGCGTGGTATCACAACTTGGTTGCTCACCCAACCGAGGTGACAGTGCAAGATGGCCCCGAGCCATTTCTTGTGCACGTGCGGCTGGTGGATGGTGAAGAGTACGACACCTGGTGGGCGCGCAGCGTTGCGGTGTTTGCGCCATATGCCCAGTACAAAGAAAAGACATCTCGTCGGATTCCACTGTTTGTTGCATCGAGGCCCCAAGCGTGAACCTGATTGTTCGCTGGGCGGTTCTCACCGTCGCAGTGTGGTTGGCCGACTTGGTCGTTGGTGGCATCGCGATTGCCGACGGACTGTGGAGTCACCTCTGGGTTGCTGCTCTATTCGGTTTGGCCAATGCCGTGCTCGGAAACCTCATTCGCCTGGTGGCGTTTCCGGCGCTGATTTTGACGCTCGGGTTATTTGGCATCGTGGTGAACGCGTGGATGCTGATGTTGGTCGGCGATGTGAGCAGCGCCCTTGACGTGCGCGGCTTTTGGCCAGCATTTGGTGCTGGTGCGATTATCAGCGTGGTGTCGACAGTGCTTGGGCGGGCGCGTCGCAAGGGCGACTAAATGCCGCGGGCGTCATCCATTTGTGATTCGGTTGGCCGCTTGAAAATTGCGAGCATTGCGATGCCGGCCGCAAGATAAATAAAGGCATTCATCAGCCACGCAGCATGAATTTCGATTTTTGATACGTCGAGCACCGATTGACCCGCGCGTCGGGCAGCTTCGACACGCGAGAGTGTCGGGGCTGCGATTGCCAGTGACAGCGCAGCGCCCAGTGCCGTGCCAACTTGTCGAAAGGTGTTGTTGAGTGCCGAGCCCATAGCCAACTGCGTGGGCTTCAAAAATGCGGTCGCCGAACTTGAGAGGGTCGAGATACTCAAGCCCACACCTATACCCGTGATAAACATCCACGGCAAGTAGCGAGTGAGATACGCAGGCGAGTCGGGAATCGTTGCATTCAAACCGAAGGTGCCACCCGCCAGCAGCAATGCCCCAACGAAGAGCACCCGTGAGTGGCCGAACCGGTCGGCATACTTGCCCGCAAATGGCGCGACGAACGCCGCGCTAGCCGGACCAGGGAATGTGGCAAGGCCGGACATCGCCACGCCGTAGCCCCACACTGCTTGCAACCAAAACGTATTGAGCAGCCACATGCCGATGAAGCCCATGCTGAAAAGAACACCTGCGACGTTTGCTGCCACTACAAAACGCAGACGAAAGAGTGAAAGATCGAGAATGGGGTTGGTCGCAGAGTGGCATCGTCGAGCGAATGCTGCGCACAACACGATACCGGCGATGAGTGCGGCGATGGTTGTGCTATTGGCCCAGCCCCAAACCTCACTTTGTGAGATGCCGAGCACGATCAAGGCGACACCCGAGAAGCCAAGTGCTGCACTCGGATAATCCACCTTGCGTTCAGCGTTCGGATCTTTTGATTCGCGCAGAATCTTTCGACCGAGCAACACGGTGAGCAGCGTGAACGGAATGTTGACAAAAAACAATGAGCGCCAGCCGAGTGTGTCGACCAAGACGCCACCGATTGACGGCCCGAGTGCTGCCGCGAGCCCGCCAGAGGCACCCCAGATGGCGATCGCCTGGGTGCGCTTTTCGACGGGGAATTCGGGAAGCACGAGTGCCAGCGAGGCCGGAGTAAGTTGCGCGCCACCAAAAGCCTGCACCACTCGTGCTGCAACCAGAAACCATGCAGTTGGTGCAAAGCCGCACAGCAGCGAGCCGAAACTGAACCACAACACACCTCGAATGAAACTTCGCTTGCGACCGAACACATCCGCGAAGCGTCCTGCAGTCAGCAAGGCTGCCGCATAGGCGATGGCGTAGGCAGAAAACACCCAGGTGAGAAGACTGCCGCCACCAAGGTCTTCGTCAATGGTGCGCTTGGCAACGATCACAATCGACAAATCGAGCGAGACCAGAAAAACGGCAATAGATGTGAGCGCGAGTACGCGGTAAGCGTGTTTGAGTGAGGGTGCCGCAGCGGCTGTTTCAGAAGTAATGAAGTGACGCTAACCGTCATCTAACCTTGGCTCATCATGGGAGAAATCAAACGGCACCCCGAGCGGGGCACTCGCGAAAGCCAAAAAGTGCGCGAGATTCTTGCCGATGGTTTGGTTGCACATGTTGGCATCATCGACGCAGAGGGTGCACCGGTGGTGATTCCCATGGCGTATGCGCTGGACGGCGACAGCATTTTGATTCACGGTTCAGTCGCAAGCCGCTTGATGCGAACCGACGGCCCCATCTGCGTAACGGTCACGTTGTTGGACGGGTTGGTGGTTGCACGATCACTATTTAATTCGTCAATGAACTATCGCAGTGTGGTGGTCACCGGTGTGCCGGTGTCGTTGGATGGAGACGAACGCGACCGTGCGCTGAGCGTGCTCAGCGACTTTTTATTGCCGGGGCGCGTCGGCAATGCCCGCGAGCCAAGTCGCCCCGAAACTCGCCAGACCGCTGTGTGGAGACTCTCGCTGGAAAACGCTGTGGCAAAAATTCGCACTGGTCCGCCAGTTGAAGACCCAGCCAGCGATTACGACCTGCCGTATTGGGGTGGGGTCGTGCCCGTCAAGACCGTGTTTGGCGAACCCGAATCAGACGGCGCAGGTGTTGAGATGCCAACACCCGACCACATTCGCCGGGGCTGAACTACTGCGAAAGTGCTTCGATGTAGTCGACGATGTCAGAAATCTGTTCATCGGTGAGATTGTTGTACGGCATCACCACTGAATAGCCAACCCGAAGTTTCTTGTCGGGGTATTTGATGGCTTCAACGAGATAATCACGATCAACTACACCTGACGAGCCACCTTTAAATGCCACTGACTGCCCGATGATGCCTTGCCAAGTGGGGCCTGTGCCACCGCCAAAATCTGCACCATGACATGACGCGCAACCTGATTGCTGAGAAGTCTTCAAACCGCGTTCTGCCGAGGGAGTCAAGTCGACGGCCAGTGGCTGAGCAGAAGTGCAACCAACTATGGCCAGTGCACCTATTAGCACCAGAATTTTTCGCATGAGTGTCAGACTACCGAGACGGGCGCCTGACTGAACTACATTTCACGCTGTGACGTGGTCAACAGAAGACGCTGGCCCACGTCGGCTGCAGTGGGTTGACGGCGCACGCCTAGCCATTGCGGCGGGCGAGACGCTGCAGGTGACCAGCCGGTCGATGATGGTGGTCACCATGGTGGTGGTTGCGTCATCTGACGAGATTTTTGTGTTGTGTCATACCGGTGGCGACGACGCCGTGTCGTGGGTGGAACGTGTAGACCCTGAAACCCTTGAAACACTCGCCACCAGCGAACAGTTGGCTGGCGGGCCGGCCTGGCCGGGCGGGATTGCAGTGCACCCCAACGGGGATCTATATGTGGTGTTCGGTAACCATGCACACCGATTGAATCGCAGCTTGCAGGTGGTTGCCTCACGTGAGTTGCCACGGATAAGGCCGTACAACAGTTTTGTTGTTTTGCCCGATGGGCACTTGGTCACCAAAGATTTTGGCGGTTCGCGACCCGGTAACGAGATGGAAGAACCCTTTGCGCCAGCACAACTCGTGGTGCTCGAGCCGACTGGGCTGAATATCGTTGCCACACTCGACCTTGCCGAGGCTTCGATTGCCCGACTGTCTGCCAACGAAAACGACGTCTACATCGTCGGCACTTCGTCGCTGTGGCGAGTGCGCTGGGATGGCGAATCGTTGCATTCAGATGGATGGCGTGCTGAATATCGGCACCTACAAGGCCAGACCTATGGCTGGGATGTGGTGATTGCAGATACTGATGCGTGGTTTTTAGACAATGGCGAGTCAACTCATAAGTTTGCTGGCACCTTGCGCGGTGTGGGCACTGCAACAGCACCGTTGCATCTTGTGCGTGTGAATCTGGCAAGCGGTCGAGTGTCTCTTCACGAAATTTGTGGGCTTGCTGGTGGTGTCGTTGCGAATCCACCGCTCGTTGACGAGCAACGCCGAATGGTGGTGGGTTTTGATTCTGGCAATGGTGTGTTGGCGGGGTTCTCGTACGACGAAACGAAAGTGCGCAAGGTGTGGTCGGTCGAGCAAAACCACGGATCCCACATGTTGTTGTACCCCGAGTCGGGTGAGTTTGTGAGTGCTCATTACGACCAAGAGCGTGGGGTCGAGCAAGTGGTGGTGCGTGATATCTCGACAGGCCGAGAGATTGCCCGTGCCGACACGGGGTCGCCGATTCAATCGGTGGTGTTTCCGGCCTGTGGAACCCGCCGTGATTTTTACTGGTGCAGCATGTTGTCACTCAATCGCGTGACCGTTGTCTAACTGCTGTGCAATAGTTGCCTGACAATTACCCGTTGAAGGGTGTCTACGAAGTCATACCCCGTAAGCCGACAAGATGGCGCGCGTATTCAATTTCGCCCATGTGCCGCAAAGCGTGCTGGTAGATCCAACATTCGAGCCCGTCAAGCACCGTGATGCCGACATCACCACCGACGCGTGCCGAGAATGTTGTTGCTATTTGCGGCGGGTATGGCTTGGCGAAGATGAGGCGCGACAAGTCGGCAGGTGATAGTTCAACCAGCCACGACTCGACTCGGTTGAACACCTGTGACATGTAGTCGGTGAATGCTGCATAGTCACCGATTTGTTGGTGCACCATTTCTTCGACGGTTCGGTGTTTGCCGTGGTCAGCGATTGCAGGGCCAACACGGGCAGCCCACTCATCGTTCCAGAGTGGTGGCTTGCCGTTGAGCAACATGAGCGACGCATCAATCATGTTCACGATGTGGAACAGGCTGAATGCAATTGGCAGCACATCGTCACGCTCTTTGTAGTTAATGTGCCAAAGCTCCATGGTGGATACGGCATCTTCGTAGAGCGAAAAGATGGCCCGCATTCGCCGCCGTAGGGAGTCGAGCACTAAATCCGACATGGCGCGAGCGTACACCGACGCAGTGGTTATTGATGTTCTGGAAGAATGACCGATCGACCCTCGGCCGTGGTGGTCACCTGAATTTTTTGGTGATACACATCGCTGAGTAGCGCCGGTGTGAGCACAGATTGGGGGTCGCCGCTGGCCACGCAACGCCCTTCATGAATCACCACGACACGTGTTGCAAAACGCATGGCGACGTTTAGATCGTGGAGCACGGCGACAACACCGCGACCCTCGTCGACCAGTGAGCGGGCAATGGCCAAGAACCGCTCTTGCTGACCAATGTCAAAGCCGGCAGTTGGTTCGTCTAAGAGCAACAGGGGGGTGTCTTGGGCCAGCACACGTGCCATGGAAACCCGCGCCTGCTCGCCGACGGAGAGTGTCTGATAGACGCGCTCCTGTAGAGCCGTCACATCAAGCCGTTGCATGGCGGCATCGATGCGCATGTTGTCGTTGGTGTCGCGCCATGGGCTGCGACCCATCGCAACAATTTCGCGAACAGTGAACGGGAATGAGATCGATATTTGTTGCGGCAACACGGCCCGCACCCGCGCCAGATCATTTGGGGCAAGTTTGTCGATGCTGCTGCCGTTCAGGGTCACCGAGCCAGACGTAAGTGGAAAGTCGCCAGCGACAGCACCAAGCAACGTTGATTTTCCGGCCCCGTTGGGGCCCAGTACGGCAACAAGTTCGCCAGCGCGGACCTCGAGCGAGACATCATTCAAGAGCGTGGTTGACCCGCGCACCACAACGAGGTTTTTGGCTACGAGTGCAGCGGTCATGCCCAGCCCCCTTGGCTGCGGCGAGTGCTACGCAGGAGCAGTAAAAAGAACGGCGCACCAATCAATGCAGTCACCACGCCGAGCGGGAGTTCGGCCGGCGACAACAGAGTGCGTGCGGCAAGGTCGGCGAGCAGCGTGACGGTAGCCCCAAGGAGAGCCGAAGTCCACAACAAATGTCGGTGACGTGGGCCAAGCACGATGCGCATGATGTGCGGCACGAGTAAACCCACGAATGCAATGATGCCAGTTGCAGCAACCGCACTCGAAGCAAGCAGGCCCACCACGGCGATGGCTTGCAGTCGCACAGGTTCAACCCGTACTCCGAGATGCGAAGCGGGGCGGTCACCTAACGCAAGGATGTCGAGCACTCTGGAAAATTTAGTGCTGATCAGAATTCCAAGCAGGGCCAGCGGGGCGACGACACCGACGGCATTCCAGGTTGCCAGCCCCAGAGTGCCGAGACTCCAAAAAGTCACCGAGCGCAGCTCATCGTCATCGGCAACAAAGATACCGAAACCGATGACGGCTCCGGCAAAAGCATTGATGGCAATTCCGGTCAAGATCATGGTGACTACTTCTGTTTTGCCATCAGACCTTGAGAGTAAATAGACGAGTGCTGTCGACAATGTTCCGCCAATAAATGCTGCAAGCTGCACCCCGAGGGGGAATGCGTTGAGCCCGACAATGATTGCAATCACAGCACCAACGGCCGCGCCTGCCGACACGCCAACGGTCGCCGGCTCGGCCAGCGGATTGCGAAACACGCCCTGCATAATCACACCGGCAACGGCGAGACTCGAGCCCACGAGCATCGCGAGCACCACCCGCGGTAGTCGCACCTGCCAGAACACGTTGTGAGCAACGGCGTCAAGTGCGTCGCCATTCGGGCCGGTGCCGATGATGCGCAGTAGATCAGGCAAGGCAATTCGAAATGCTCCGAACGCAAGCGAAAGAAGCGTGGTGGCGAGCAACAGCGCTAATAGGAATACTCCGACAGCAAAGATGCTGGTGCGTCGCGCGATGGTCATGTGTCGCTGCTGTACATGTCGAGAAGTTCTGCCAGTCGTGAGATGAGCGCCCCGGTACGCGGACCAAATGAGAGTAGTAGGTCGTCGTCAACAGCAATAACAGCACGTGACTTTGCAGCACGAGTGCTCGAGATGCCGGGTAATGCCAAAAGCCCATCGATGCCACCCACTGAATCCAGCCCACGTGTCATGACTAGTAAGACGTCTGGGTCGACCTGCACTATCGCCTCGGCGGTGAGTGGAGTAAAAGCAGGCAGCCCGTTGGCTGCGCCAATGTCGATGGCGCCGGCAGCAGCAAGCAACTCGTCGGCACCTGAGCCAGAACCGCCGAGCAGATACACCGACGCAGAACCGCGCACGTACAAAAATGCCACGCGGGGTACCGATGTATACGCAGCAACATCTTGTAACGCTTGGGCAACTGCTTGTTCGCTCACTTCGATGAGCGCTTGGCCAGCACTTGGCACGCCGAGCGCCTCGGCAATCATCGACACGCGTTGAGGCAGGGCCGACAGCGACCACACTTCGGGTGCGAGCAGCACGGGTACGCCTGCGCTGCGCAGTTGTTCGATCGCTTCCCGCGGCCCGGTTCGTGTATCACCGATGACCACAGACGGGCGCAGCGACAACACACGTTCGGCGCTGATGTCGTGGCCGCTACTTACCTCGGCAATGTCAGCGAGAGAATCCAGCGTGGTCGTTGCATCGCGACCGATAATGAGGTTCTGCAGGCCGAGTGACACCACAATTTCAGCAATCGCCTGGTTGAGCACAATGATGCGGGATGAATCGGTGACCTTGACCACAACCCCGTCCGCACCAGTAACCGAAGTGGGCAACGACGGCT
>Ga0222714_10002112_pt1 | contig 21531 bp, 20 predicted proteins | sample C33_3DmetaG_FD_165048 | JGI IMG/M metagenome (GOLD analysis project Ga0222714, IMG submission 165048) | Estuarine water microbial communities from San Francisco Bay, California, United States - C33_3D | ecosystem: Environmental > Aquatic > Marine > Unclassified | place: USA: California...
ACCACCACCACTTCCTACGCCAGCGGCCCAAAGATAAGTGCCTGCCTTCATGTATAAAGTTGTATTTGCGATACCAACAACATCTAAGGCTACTGTAGGGCTACTCGTCCCAATCCCAAGCCTACCACTCGCATCCAGCGTCATTGCTTGGGTAAAGGATACGTTATTACCTGCCGTGCCAGCAGCGGAAATGTACCATTCATGTGTGCCACCACTCGTCTGCACGTATCTCATTGCAGGAAATGATGATGTGCTAATATATTTCCAATTACTACCATCGTAATACGCATTGGTAATGAAATGACCATTAGGACTTGCGCTCGCAAATACACCACCGCTTGATCCATAAGCCTGCACGGCCTTCAAGTCTGACCACCAAGCACTAGGCGTAACCCCCAAGCCGAGGTTGCCGGAGGAGTCGTAGGTCATCGCAGTAGAGCCTGCGTAAAACACCATTCCTTTTGCCGTAGTGCCATCGGCAGATACTGCTTGGAAATAAGTGTTTGAAGCGTTTAGTGGCCCAAGACGTAACTGTGTGTCAGATGCTCCCGTGTCGCCAAAATAAGCAATTCCGTTGACATGAATTTTACCAGTAGGCGAACTCGTCCCAATACCTACGTTGCCGGAGGAGTCGATACGGAGGCGTTCGGTGTCATTTGTCTTAAATAAGATGTTGTTTGAGTATCGTGTATTAATACTCAAATCAAGTGATCCGTAACTATAAATGTTGCTTAAACTGTTCTGTTCAACAAATCGCAAGTCATAAGTTGAACCATTGACAAGTTTTAATGGGTTAGAAGAGGATGACTCAAGTTTGTATGTAGGCGAACTCGTCCCAATCCCCACATTCCCAGCAAAATAGTTCGCCGCAGTGCCGGAGGCATAGATGTTCCACTTGTTCGTGCCAGAGGAAACCAGCGAGGTGATGCCGTAGTTGTTGGTGCCACGCGTCTGGTCGTTAATGTATAGACCGTGTAGATTTGTTATCGCAGCGCCACCCGACAATGCCGATGGATTACCCGCTTGGAAATGCGCCAAATCCGAGACAGTAAACGCCGAGGCAGCTAATGACGGCTGCGAGTAATACGATGCAGGGAAACTTGTTGCCGTTGCAGGAAGGGTTATTGCTGATGAGAAAGCGGAAGGGCTGACTCCTGTCAGCGCCGTATTTCTAACAAACACCCCTATGGCTACGTTAGGCGCACCCCCCACCCCCATATACCCATTCACAGTCACGGTGTCTGTGGTGGCATTACCGAGAGTAGTATTTCCATCAACGGTTAAAGCACCAGTCGTCGCAAGGGTAGAACCGTTCCAAGTTAGATTGGAAGAAGCTCCAAAAACGCCATTGTTATTAAATTGTATTTGAGTGTTCGATCCGGCAACAACGCCAGTACCACCTGTGCCAGCGATAACTTGAACGCTACCTCCGCTATCCTTGTAATACAGCTTTCCATCAGCCGTATTGATAGCAAGTTCGCCGCTAGTAAGATTTGCGGCAAGAGGTGCGGCACTGGCCGTGGTGCTGTAGTAAATTTGAATTGGTGTATAACCTGACTGAGCCATTAGAAAGTACCTCCGGAGATTCCGCCGGTTATTTTACCAGTGGATGGATTTACAGTTATAGATGAGTTTACTAATTGAGGAAGATTTCCGGTAGTGCTACTCACAAAAGTCAAATACATAGTTGCATTTGTCGAGTCCGCGGTAATTCCAGTATTTGTGGCATTCGTAGAAGAACCGACAGATATACCGCTAGGATCTGACCATTGAGGGGCAGAACCGCTGGAAGTCAAAATATACGTACTTGTCCCAATTCCCAGCTTGGATATGGCCGTTGATCCGCTGGCATACAGCAAATCGCCCGTCGTATATGAACTTTGCCCAGTGCCACCCAGATTTTCCGCAACCGGAGTGTTCAGGCTAAATTGCGTTCCAGTGAGCGTTAGCCCCGTTCCCGCTGAATACACCTGCGTCGCACTGATTTGGGTAAACGTGATATTCGTCGTCCCAAACGTAATAGCGCCAGTATTCGTGCATACATAAGTCTCTCCAGCGCCCGTGTTTCCAGAGGTCACATAGAAAGCATCCCCGCCACCCAAAGCATTCGGGCTTATAGGATCATAAGTATCTGCATCCGAGGCGCGTGTCAGAACCCATGCCGTAGATCCATCACCAACGGTCGTAACGACATAAACGCCATTCTCGTATCCGTTGGTCTGGTTGTAAATCAAGATTCGATCATTGACGCTTGCAACAGTACCGTCAGGGCTAAATGCCGCAAGCGTGCCAGCATTAGTCAATGTTGCGCCAACACCTGATGCGCCATTGTTGTAAGTTGCATTCAGGTTTCCCGTAGTGTTGGGAACCTCATACTTTACGGCCTGATGATAGTGAATAGACTGAACAGCTACCGTGTCCACATATTGCTTGGTAGCAAGTTCCAGATTTGTTGTCGGATCAGCAGTAACAGTGACAGAGGACAGGCCGGCCAATGAAGAGGCGGTGCCTCCCAAAGAGATAGATGTCGATCCAATCGTCACCGACGAATTGGTTAGCGATGAATTCCCAATGTTTGACAGGGTATTGCTTGAGCCGCTGATCGTCTTATTGGTCAGCGTGTCAGTTGTGTCGCGGCCTACAAGCGTGTCGGTGCTGGTGGGCAGCGTAAGAGTGCCGGTGTTGACAATCGTTGCAATGACAGGCGCAGTTAGCGTCTTATTTGTCAACGTCTGGGTGCCAGTCAGCGTAACAACAGTTGAATCTATGCTGATCGTCTTTGCGGTAGATCCGTCAAATGTAGTGCCAGAGTCCAACTGCAACCCAGTGCTGACAGTCAGCGCGGCAGTTGTGGCCGCAGTAATCGTTCCAGAAGCCCCCAAAGCCACCGTAACGCCGTTGTAAGTAACCGATGAATTGGTAAGGCTCGCATTCGCAATATTCGAAAGAGTATTGCTTGACCCAGAGATTGTCTTGTTGGTCAGCGTCTCTGCGCCGGCAAGCGTCGCCAGAGTCCCAGAAGTCGGAAGGGTTACGCTAGTTGCGCCAGTCGCGGTCAGAGTGATCGCATACGCACCAGAAGTCGTGAATTCTCCGGCCGTGCTGACGTTTCCACCCAAAGTGATGGAGTAAGACCCATTATTTATGCCAGTTCCACCAGATGCAGGATTCAGGATGCCGCCAAGCGTGATAGCACCAGAAGTTGGCGTATTCGGCGTAAATCCGGTAGACCCGGCGCTAAATGTTGTTACGCCACCCGCAAGAGAGAACTGACGCCAAGAGCCAGCGGCATACCCGTCAAAAGTCTGAGTATCAGTATTGAATCGGAATTGACCGGCAGAGCCAACAGGCTCCTCTGCGGAAGTACCCTTTGGAACGAATACGCCACCCGTTCCCGGCAACACCACATTGTCCACAATGTAGATTGTTGGGTTTCCGCCGCTACCATTTCCGTTTGTCACCCCTAACTGATTGGCCGTTCCGGCGATAAGCACGGTTCCAGCGGTAGAGCCACTTTGAATGGCTACAATGCCAGTTCCGCCCATCTGAGCAAGCGCCAAAGCAATCCCGTCAAGAGATAAGGTGGGATTTCCTGAAACGCCATCTGCGTCAGATACCGACAATCCATCTCCAGAAACGGCCAAAGAACGCGCTATAACGGTCCCTGAGCCTGTTTTGGCTATCAGACCATTACCAGCACCTTCCAATGAGCCAGAAGCGCCATTTAGGGCGATCTGGAGGGTAGATAAAGCGCCAGCATCAGTCAGCCCTATGCCTGTGCCTGCGCTCAAAGCCCTTGAATTCGGCAGGGTAAGCTCTTGATTAAGCGTCAGGAACGTCTGCGTGAGGGACGGAGATGCCGAAATTGCCGCGGTAGTGGCGCGAACGGTAACTCCGTTCTGCACCATCGGCACAATTTCCGATCCATTAAGCGGCTGGGCTGCTGGTAAATCTGTGATTTTTACATTTGGCATTACGGAGATACCTCAAGACCATCAAGATTCCCATTATTTTCAGGGGTATCATTGTTCTGTTCGGTAGAAATTACATACCCACCATATCCGGTCGCAGTCAGATCGTTAGGATTCGTGGCAACACTAACGTCAGGACGAGGATATTGCAGGGTAATCCTTTCCGTCTTTCTAGCCGGCAATCGATAAGGATCTTTTTCATCAGCACACCCTTGCCCGCATACCTTGAGGCCGGGGAAATTCGGATCAGGACGAAGATCCGCCTGCGGCCTCTTCATGCGACAGCGATCACAGATTGCAATCGCAATCGTCGTGTAGCCGCGTGTGTCGAGAAATTTTGGCATTATCGCGTTCTTCCTTGGGCGGCCAATGTAGCGCGGCGAGATGCAACTCTCTTTGCAATTTGCTCAGGAGTTTGTTTCCTGCCTTTTACAGCTATTGATATTTTCTTTTTAGTCGCATCGCTTGCTTTTTTACCTTTGTTTACAGGAGTCAATCCAAACAACCAAGGAGTTTCTCTTTTCTTACCTTTCATTGGACTTATGTAACCATCAGGTTTTTTTGCCCTACCAAGAGCCAAACATTCCAATTGTTTTTTTGTGGCCTTTCTTCCGGTAAGAGCTTTTCTCATTTTTTCAATAGCCTCAGAAGAATGCTTCCTACCTTTTGCAGCCGCAGACATTTTTGCTTTTGTCTCAGCAGACTTTGGCTTTCTAAGATATGGCTTAGGAATACCTTTTCTGTTCGGAATTAGCTCATCTTTTAGGCCATTGATAACACGATTGTATGCCCATCCGTCAGCGGGATGACCGAATATCTTGTATCGAACGAGATGTGCGATTGCATGATCAATCGGATGAAGCAATACAAGATTTTCAGGTGCATCTGTCCCGCCCATACAGCGAGGGATAATGTGATGCCTATGAAAGCCTGTAAGTAATTGATTCATCTGGTATATGGCGAAATATTCGGAGAAAAATAAATGGGCGACTTATCACGCTCTTCCTGCTCCGCCTCAAACAGATACTTATCGGCCATTTTCTCAAGATACGATATTCGCTCGCCCTGAACTCCGGGCAATTCCAAAGCCATTCTATGCGCAAGCATGAACACAGTGGCCTCATACCATCTTTGAGGGATTTCTAGCTCATCTTGAAGCGCACCAACGTCCTGAATCTGCCTTGAATACCAAACAGTCATCTGGACAAATGGATCAGAAGGAACAGGCCACAGATAAAGCTGTGGCTGCGGAATAGTTCTGTTCACCCAAAATTGAAACGGCTGATTGGCGGTAAAGTTCTTGTTCGGAAGATTGGTGTAATCATCACGGTTCAAACGAGCCATCGTGATTTCAGTGCTGTTGTTACCAACATAAAATTCCCGAACAGATAGAGTATTTCCACCAGTCTCACGGATGCGGTAATACTGCACATTTTGGCCCGGATCGATGTCATACCAAAGCCACTCGTTATCAACCCACACGGTCTGACCGGGGTTATAAAGCGTTGACCAAGTAGAGCCGTCAATCGAATACTCAATTACAACATTGAACGTTCCGCTAACCCCCGGCAATATCCCAATGGAGCCAGCATAAATGGGATTATCAGTGCCAAAATTAACTGCTATGTTTCCATTTGCGGATGTCTGCGTGCAAATAGTGTCGATATCGTTATCGAAAGCATTTGCAATCGTTCCGCCAGCAGAAGTTGTATACCCACCAGTTTCATTGGGAGTCGGCCTATTAAGGCGACGATACAGAACATTAAGAGCATCTACCGAACCAAGCGGAAGATCGTAAATGTATTTATTGGCCTGAAGACCAATCACCTTCTTATTGATTGCCCAATATTGAATGCCAATATTGATAAGACGAGAAAGTAGAAAGAAAAGGCTTTCTCTAGCAGATACCTGCTGCTCTGAAGTAAGTTCTTCCGCTAGTTTCCCGCAGCGTCTAGCGCCATGATCAATCAGTTGCTGGACATTTATTACGGTAGTCCCAACTGTTCCAGAAGTAGCCATTTACCATCCTTTCACCAGCCGGGGCAGTTCCACCTTTTCATAGACGCTCTGGACCTGCTCCCGCGCTCACTTTTTCTTGCAACAGGCTCCATTCTCGCACAGAAGGAATCACGACGCGGACCACCTTGTGGCTGCGGAGCCTTAAGATTGCTTCCAGTCTCGCGGTTATATTTTTCGCGGCCTTTTGCCGTCAAACCAGCACCACGGCTTACCGGCATCTTTTCGCCACGACCAACCGAAAGATTGACATTCCCGCCCTTAGCTTTCTTTTCAGGAAGCTTTCCGTAGGACTTTTTACCAACGTTACTTTCAGTATATTCAGCAGCAACGCTTGGCTTGATTCCAACCTTTTGAGCAAACTTCGGACTATGAGCCGCAGCCTGCATCAGTCGAAATTGAGATTTAGATTTTGCCGGCATCATGCCACCTGCAACATGCAAGAAATGATAGAGGGAATTGCAGGATATGCAGGAGAAACGCTGGCAGGCAAACTTTCAATAGTGATGCTGATATCAGTAGGAATCCAGTAAATTTCCACATAATCATCTGCATCCATATCAAGCATGAATGTCAAAGATGCTACGTTATAACCAAAAATTTCAGCGCTTTTTCTTGCCGGAATTGTGTATTGTGTTGCAGAGTTCGGAAGATCGCTGCCGTTGATTTTTAACCATATAATTGCATCATGTTGAGCATTATCAACATTCTTGAACTGAATGCTGAACTGCAGATTGTATATTCCGTCAGAGGGAACAGTTATTTTGGTGTCGTCAGCCAAAATAATGCTGTCTAAAACATCAACGGTATCAAATGTTATTGCTGTTCCTGCGCTTATATTTCCAGTTTGATCTGTGGTATCGCTAAACGCTCCATATGCAGAATCATATGCGCGAATGACATCAATGGTTGCTTTTACATTAGCGCCAGATTGAACAAGAGGAATTACCTCTGTTCCATCAAGAGTTGCCGCACTCGGCATCGCTGAAATTTTTTGATCAGCCATTACGATTTCTCCAGAATTATTTTGCTATCGTCTTCCTGCAAGACATACCCCGGATCCGTCTCGTCCGCGATGTATAGTATAGCTACGGGATTCTCCCCATACGTATCAACAACTCCATCATCACCTACGTCAAGGCCAAAATCAGTGCCACCGATAATGTTCTGAGCCGACACATCTAGCGCGAAACCGTCGCTAGTATTTGCCTGATCAGATACTCCACCATACCCAACAGGCATGATTAAATGCCAGCTTGAATAAGATTTAGAGTAGCGGTGCCATCACCAGAATTCACCAGCAGCTTGATACCAGTAACAGGGAAAGCATAATTGCCATCCTGATTGGTACTCTCTCCAGTAATCGTAGGATGAGAAAACCAAGTGGTAAAACCAACCGCTGGATCATCAAAAGTATGCTGCACCGTATAGTCAACAGTGCCATCGACAACGACACCAAAACCGACATTAAACGGCGTGACATTTGTATTCATGACCAAAGCGGCGCTAGAGCCAGTTCCAGTCTTAGAAACGGTTTGAAGTTTCATTTTATTACCTCAATAAAAAGCAGGGGCCGAAGCCCCCACTTTAAGCACAGCCGCCTTTTTTCCGAAGGCGAAGATTTTTCATAAAGTTCTCACTTCCCTTTTGCTCATTTTTGAGCTGTCGGTCGTAAGTCTCACGAAGCCTCTTCATTTCTTCCGGTGTTGGCATAGAATCATCAACGTTAGTTGTGAACTTTTCCTTTTCAACGCTAACCATCTTAGGTGCGCTGCCGCCTTGATTGTATTTTTTAACGCTACCGCCTTTTTTGAACGTTCCAGAAAGACGATTAATACTCACAGGCGATGAAGGCTTTTTACGGCCTTGCGGCATATCGACAGCGTGACCCGAATCATTCATAGATCCGCTGTCAACAGGCTTTTTTACAGCACCACCTTTCTTGTAGCCGCCTTGACCTTTAACGACGCCTCCGGTCTTGTAACCACCTTGACCTTTGACAACGCCACCAGTCTTCAGCCCTTTATGCGCTTTTGATGCCGGCATGGATTTATGCTTTTCAAGCTTTTTCTCCATACCTTTCATTTCGCGCATTTCCTTGGCGTGTTCCGCCTTGGACTCCATCTCACCGCCTTTTTTGGCCATGACAGGAGCAGCCATACCGCGACGACCCATCATCGCACGCCGACGAGCGGCAAGCGACGGACGGGCAGGAGCTGCCGCGGCAACCGGAGCTACAGGACGACGAACAGCAGGGGAGGCATCAAGACCACCCATCACGCCACCCATCTGCTTCTTGACGGGCTTTTTAACGTGACCGCCCTTTTTGAGCTTAAGCTCAACAGACGGCTCGGTGGTCATCATTTTCACCATCGGCTTAAATTGTCCCATGATGATCCCCTTACGGTGCCGGTGAACGATAGACGATAGTCACACGAGCCGCGCCAGCAGTCGCCGCAGTTCCAGTCTGAGCATAAGTCGCCAAAACAGGAACTTCAGAACTGCCAACATCAGCCCAAGCACTATACACGCCAGTCGAGGCTACACTCGCACGACCAGCCGAGCCAACTCCAGTAGCGGCAGCATAAGCCGCAGCGGTACCAGACTTGCCAACAGCAATCGTATTCGTGGTCGCCGCGTTAAAAGCGGTCGTCACATCGATGTTGATATCAACAATTTGAGCATTCGCGGGAATCGTCCCAATCGTAACCGCCGAGCTATCGGTATAAGCAATAGTGCCGGTAACGGCAGAGAGAACACCGCCAATGTTTGTCACTTGATTACCCATTTCAGGATCTCCTTTTCAAAGGGGGCCGAAGCCCCCTTCTTGGTTAAACGCCCGGAGTCCCGTAAGCAGCGCGAGGATCCGTGAAGCCAACATCGTAACGCTCCGTTGCCTTGTAGCGCATGGAGTCAGTCTCGAAGTCACCTTCCATCGTCTTCTCAAGCTTACGACGCATCAACAGCTTCAGACCTTCCGGCGCATCCGTTTGCACCCACCACGCAGTGGCGGAGGTCAGACGCGACAGAACAGCAGCGCCTTCGTCCAGCAGCCCAATCGATTTGATCGGGTTGATGTCGTTGTTGGCGTTGCCGGCACGCAGGACGGACTTCAGTAGAACTTCCGCTTGGAACACGTTGCCCGGAGCAACAACCAGTTGCTTCGGAACCAGACGGATTTTCTTGCCGTTGTTGTCCACAGCTTGACGGATCTGGATCAGCATCTGCTCCAGCGACGTTTGCGACAGGTTCGCCGCAGTCGTCAGCAGGTTGCTGAACGTGCCGTTGACGATCGGATGGCTGGCGCTGTTAAGCTGCACGCCGTCACCGCCCGGATACGCGCTGTTGAACGCACGATTCAGCACGTTCGCAGCCAGCGTTTCCTTCGTCTCAATCAGAGACTGTGCCAGATGCTTGGCATAGGTCTGACCGATACGGATGTGATCGCCGTCTTCCACAAGCACTTTCGTCAGAGCAAAGGCCAGACCGTAGACCTTGTAGACGTAGCGCTTGAGGAACAGCACGCCACCTTGTTGATACGAAACCGGCGTGCCGTCCGGAAGTTCCGGAGCCGCACCAAAGCCATACAGCACCGGCTCTTCGTGGTAGTTGCGGGGAATACCGGTTTGCTCGCGGAAAACACGCGACCATTCATCGGTACGCTGATCATAGACTCCATCGAAACACTCGTTGAGAATAGGCTCAACAATCGAACGGAAGTCAGTACTTCTCATCGGGGCTGCCATTTGTTAGCCCTCCTTAGATAGCGTTAACGGACGCATTGAACTGCGACTCGTTAATCGTTACTCGCACAACCGTGTACGAATCTCCCCAAGCATTATCAACGAGGGGGGCGATATCACGAATCAGCATCTGAGCGCTGTTACCCGCACCAACCAGAGTGGTTGACAGCGTGCATTGCGACAGACCCGTAGTCGTAGAACCCGCGGTCGTGTTGCTCAGGTCGGCCATATCGCCAACCGAGGTTTGCGCCAGCGAGCCGTCAGCTTGGATTTCATAAACGATGTTGGGATCGTTGTAGAAATAAGCCACGCAAGAACCGGTCTGGTAGGCAGTAGATGCCGGCCAGTAGTTCGAGACACGACGACGACCAGTGGTATCAGTCCACTCCACACCAGCAAAAGCGCCTTGGAAGGCGTCGCCAGCAGCAGCAACAACAATATTCCCACTGGAATTGAGTTTGACGGGTTGCCCTTTCAGGATATCCGTCGCATAACCACTTGCGATTCCGTTAGCCAGCGCCTGAGCGCGATCCAATCCGGACGGGTGGAACGCAGGACGCAGACCGAACGGAGCATTAGTCGAAGACATAATAAACTCCTTAAATTTGCCTACCCTTGGAAAATGGGAGCAGGCTTCGGTTTGTCAATTTCGCCCAAACCCTCGCCTTCAACCTGACCCAGACGTTTGCCTGAGCTATCACGGCCATGAATCGACTCCGCTTGAACTCGTATTTTGTTTGCCTCTTCAAGCGGGGCATCATGGTGCATTTGCGCCATGACCTCTTGATAAATATCCATAGGAAGTTTATGCAAGAGCATTTCATTACACGCGATAAAACCAACATGCTCGCCAGCTTTTACACGGTAATTTTCAAACCCTTTCAACTCATCCGCTTTCACGGGAACGTATCCAAGGCGAATCCGTTTATCAATACTGTCGTAACTGTTAGTGGTTGATAACCAGCAAAGGTGCCAGCCCGGAATCTCCGGAACTTTGGGCAACGCTTCTTGTGTCCACTCGTCCTTCCACATCCTGCGACGTTCTTCAGACGAAACAAACATATTTTCAGGGGCGTCTCGACTCTCATCAAGAACTGCGCGGTTTTCGCGGCCACCTGCACTCAAAGATTTTTTAAGACGGGTATCCATTGTTAGCTCCTAGTTTTACGTTGTTCGTTGGCATAGCGGCGAATCATCTTGTCCCTCATTAAAGGGTCTTCCCAGAATCCCGCATCTTTCATGGCTTGAACCTGCTCACGACTAAGCACGACGGAATTTTTGCCGCCCTTATTCGAAACACTTTCTCGCCCAGATCCAGTCACAACGCTCCTTGGTTTTCTAACAGGCTTATCGTCTGCGTCCCCAGTATAGCGGTGCGGCAATCTTTTTTGCAAGCGATTGTCAAGCTCCTCCCAATACTCATGGGTACGTGGATCCCAGCCCTCTTTGGCCAAACGCTCATCCACAGCAAAAGCTATGGCCGAATCCTCGTCATTTTTGCCGGGGTCATACCAAGAATTTCGATCCATCCAGTCCGCGGCATAACGCTGCATAATTGGGTCCGGTCCCTGCATAGGCCTCTGCTTCGGCTGACTTGCCTGCCTTTTCAGGTTAGTCAGCGCCTCTACCGCCCTTCTGGACTCATACAGCAAATCCTGAGCCTCAGTCATCGCATTGCCATCCTGACTCTGCGTAGCCTCAGCAATCTTCATCTTGGCGTAATTGATGCGGACCTCCTGATCCTCGATAGCCTTGTCAATTCGAGCCATCTCAGAACCATGAGTCTTCGTTTCAACCGCTTTCAGCCGCTCCATCAATTCCTGATTCTGACGGAGTATCTGATTGAATCTTAAGTCTTTTTCCTTCTGCTGCTCACGCTGGAACTGCTTTTTCGCCCTGCGACGCGCACGCTTGGCCTCACGGATCGCCTCTGTGTCGTCTTCGTGGTCTTCGTCCTGCTGGGCAGCATCCTGTCCATCAGGCTCTTGCTCAGGCTCTTCAGCGTCAGCTTTAACTTCTGCAGCCGGCTCTTTAGGCTCATCTTGAACCTCCTCTTCTGCAATACCTTCTACGGTCAAACTACCGTCCTGAGCCTCTTCATACTTCAAAGGCTCCTCTTTTTGCTGCATTTCTGCTTTGTCAGTTGCACTCATACAAATGCCCTCATAGCCAAGGGATCACCTGTTACCTTAGCGATAACTTCGTGATCATTAAGAATCATGAAAAGAGCAGGATCTTCATCTTTCTCGTTGGGGACTTCTACTTCCCAACGATCACCGCCCCATTTAGGAACTCGGAGATAGTCTCCAACATCACACCATGAGCCTTCCGGCCACGGCTCCATCGTGTCACGCTTCTTGAAAGCAAGCGGACCGATAGAAATGACTTTCGCCACCATGTTGTTCCACTTCTCTGTTTCCTTCGTTTCATGAACAAGAACAATCCCAGCAGCAGACGTTCTTTTCTTGGTTCTACGCAACTGAACTAAGATTCTTGCACCTAATGGTTTTGCACCGGGGTCAACGCTCGGAAATGCCCAAGCCAAATCAGCTTCGCTAGAAGCTACCGGAATGTCACTCATCGTCATCCTTTAACAGGTTGTTTAAAATTTCCAAGGCTTCTTGCAGCCCTGCGTATTGCCCCACCAGACGCTGGTAAGTCTCAAAATTGACCACGTTACCCGCAGTCATAGAGGAGGCTATTTCAGCCTGCCTTACCTTTATTGCGCCGATGAAGTCTTCAACATACCTCATAAATTATGCGTTCTTCTTGTCAACTCCTTTCCCCGCGGGAATTTCAGGCTGCGGAATGGACTTGCCATCAGTTGCACCTTGCGCCAGCCGCTTGTGTTGCGGAACTGCCGCGCTCTTTTGAGATTCGTCTGACATATTTGCTCCTTATTGAACTAAACCGCGTTGTACTGCTTCCTGCAGAGCCGTTACCGACTCACTCTGCTCCTTCTTCAGTTTTGCCGCCTCAAGCGTCAAATCCAAAGTATCCATGCGCTCTCTCGTAAGGTTGTTCTCGGTATTCATAGCCACCTTCACCTCACGATCATCAGCGCTATCCTTGGCATCCTGCATTTGTTTCTGAGCCTTCAGTTGAATTTCAGCCTGATCGCGCTGCGCACGACGCTGAGTCTCTGCCATAGAAGCCTGCAGAACGGCCTGAGCATCAGGCGTAAGCGGAGCATTGCCCTGAGTTTTCTGCATTTGCTGCATGACTTGCAGTAGCTTCTGAATGACCGGCATGAACTGAGCAAACTTCTCTTGAATATCAATGGCAACATGGCCGGAAGCGGCAGCCATAGATCGATCTATTTCAGGAGCAAGCTTGCTATCCTCATACTTCTCTTTCATGAGCCTTGTTCCCTTCAGAGCATAATTCTTCATGCTCTGGGTGTACCAAATCATCATGTGCTGCTTCACATGCTCAAGCACTCGCGGTATAAATTGCGGCGCGATGATCGGATTCATGCCCATTACAGGATCTTGCGCAAAAGAAAGATGCGAAATAATGTGCGACAAATGATCTTGCCGTGGATATGCAACAGCAACGCGGCCCATAGTCATGGCAGCATTCTCGTCGGCAGCACTCATTTCAATCGGTTTTGAGTATTCAGGCATCAATTCTTGAATATTCGGCACTTTCATTTGCTTCAATGCACGCGCAAGCACTGCCCTCTTGTTGAAAAACTGCGGATTCTTTTCAGAAAGAGCCAAAACAGCCTGAATCTGCGCCATTCTCTGCGTTTCGCTGAAAATATGCGGATCAGATACAGGAATAACGTCGCCATTGCGCTTGAAATCTTCCTTTTTGATCGGCAATTCAGCAATTACATCGCCTCTCTTCTGCTCATCCAAATACCAGCGGTTCAAACGCTGCAAAATCATCAGAACGCGACGCTGAGAGTTGTGTAAACGAGAATGAATCGATGAAAATACCGCAGCACCCTGCTCAATCAGTGCCTGAGTAGTTCCAACAGGCGTATTGCTTGTCACATCAGCAATCTTTTCTTCTGACGTAGTGACAACACCCTTTGCGGCGCTGCTCAACCAACCCAAAAGCTGGAACAAAACAGGGCTAGGCGGATTGAATGGGAATGGCATGGCAATTTTCCGCACATCATCCACGCCCGGAGCGCCCTCAATCTCCGCTACTTGCGTAACTTCGACCTGCTGCGACTGTCCAGATATCTTGGCACCCTTAAGCTTGAGCATAGTCGCTGCGTTATTGATATGAGCGCTATCCATAAGAGCGCGAAGAGCGCCAGTAAGGGCAGCAGACAAGCCGCCAATAAGGTGCGGTAGCCCAATGGCATACGCTCCTCGCCAAGGAATGAACTTGAATTCCACAATCCAGTCAAGTTTCTGCCTAGTATCATCGCCCTCCTCCCAGTTTCGATACAGACCAAGAACCTCTCGATCCTGCTCGTCAACCATAAGGATGTAAGGAGCAGACTCACCATTAGTTTCTGGATCATCTTCAATCTCAAGCCACGTATACACATGGAATACACGGCGAATACCATCATCGCTAGACTCGTTTTTCTTGCCCTCAATCTTCTCGTTTGCCTTTTCCGCAGCAGTAGGGTCAGGATTCAACGATGCCTTGATGAAACTTATGTCACGATACAGCCCGCGATCAATGCGATTCTGGAATTCCCACTGAGAAATGTCCTGCTGCTCAGTAACCCGCGGCGACGTATAAAAGCTAACGGCCGAAAAAGGCAGCAAAATGTTGTCAATAGGAACGAATTCAGCGCAAGGGCGCTTCTTTTTGTCGTCCCAGTATATTTTCATGAACTGAGAACCGCCCAGAGGAAGCTGGGTCAGCATCTGCTCCTGCTCATCGCGGAACTCCTCAATCTGTTCCGTCAACTGCCAGTTCATGTAGTCGCGCTTACGCTCTGCAACTTCCTCTTTCTCATCAGTAACTTCGCCCAGAATGTTCGTTCTGGTAGGACCATCAGGCGGAAACATTTCCTTGCAGGCGCGTGAGGCGAAATCTACGCACGCCTCAGCCATTACAGGATGAACAACCTTGGACGCACCGGCAAAGGTAGCCCCGCCGGGAGCATCATTCCCTAAGCCGGTGCGCCGCAAACCCTCTTCATACTGCTTATCCCGCTCACTGCGAGCCTCTTTATCAGTCTCAATCAGGTCAAGATATCTAATAGCAATCGAATCAAGGTCAGCAATATCAACAGACTCAGCGAGATTCGAGTAAAAATCCTCGTTTTCCTCCGGCCCCTTGAATTTATCTTCGAGTGTAACGACCGCAGATCCATCAGGCATCTCCTCGATGGACGTTTCATCTTCCGGCAGCTCGAACTCTACAGCACCTTCAATAGGCTCTTCGTCTTGAATGCCTTCGATAAAGCGACCAAATTCAGGATCAATAGGCATCTCAGCCATAGTTATTTCCTTTTAATAACAGCAAGACGCATGGCGTCCAACGATGGGGCGGATTTTACATGACCACCCTTGCGATACTCGGAACTTTCTTCATTTGCCACCGCGGCACCAACACCAACAGGAGCCATCTGATACAAAGGCTGGCCTTTATTGATGATGCTCTCTCGCATCTCCGGCGTAATGTCGAACGAGTGATACGGGACGTTGCCCATCTGCTCTGCCGCAGCCTTGGCCGCTTCTCTAGTCTCATAAACGCCGCCAATACCTTTAGAACTTCCTCTTTCCACTATTGTGAATCCACCTTGGTTAGCGTGGATCACGCTAAGATCTTTATTTTTTACAGGATATTGACCGATATCAACGCCATATTCTTTTGATACAAATTTTGGAAGCTTTTGATCGTATAAAAGATCATAAAGAGATTCTGCGCCGCTATTCGGATAACGAACTTTCTGAAGTGAGGCAGGAGAAAAAACAACTTTGTCATAGCCATTTCTTGCCGCATCATCAACAAGTCTTTTCATGGTCAATTCATGCCATGTATTTTTAAACGGGGCATCAGGAACACGAATATCATCGGCTTGCCCTCCAATTTCTGGAGCAGAAATTCTCCTGTCCGCAATAGTAAGCGCCGCCTCTGCGCTATGGTTTGTCATGTCATGATTCATTACATTGGCAACAAAATTGCCATGCTGATCTCTTACTTCAAAATAACCTTCTTGGGGTATAGCTGTAGCAGCAACCCTTTCATCACCTTCGGCCCTATATCCTCTTTTCCTACCAGCTTGATGCCAATCAGATTGAATCTCATCAATCAACAGGATCTTTTCGCCATTTTGGCCGCGCATATCCTGAACACGGGCGTGGGCAAGTGTATTTAGCCCTTCTTCTCCATAATGTTCGCTTACAAACGATTGCGTAGACGATTTATCTCTAGGAAGCTTTATCAGTATTTCTCGATAGTTTGACCCAGTAGGATTCGTATACTTTTTCTCGCTGTACATTGTTTTTCCGGGCGCAAATTCTCCATAAACACCACGTTCCTGCAAATCTATAAGTTCTTTTGCTTCGTTGTATTCGGAAAAATCTCCAGTCCTATAACCCTTGCTTTCCATATCCAGCAAATCATCATAGGATGGAATAGGATCGCTTTTTAATGTTTTCTGAGTAATATCTGGCGGCGGATTCTCATCAGCAATCTTCTGAAGATCAGCGCCAGATACCTTGCCCTTATTCTTCAAGGCTACATCAATGCCACGATCCTTCACCTCAATAGGTTTCACGCCCTTGGTCTTCAGGATCATTGACAGATATTGATCACCCGTTCCCTTAGGCTGCTTTTTCACTATCTCATCAATAGCCTTGTCCACAGCAGAATAGAATGGCTTCTTAGAGGGTGTCTCACCAACCCTCCTGATCATCGATAAAGCCTTCAGCGGGTTCACAGCGCACGCTCCTCAATGATCAGGTCGTCCGATGTGATCTGGCCGCCATCAGCGAATCCTTCAGGCTTTTCAGGCATACCCGGCTTCAAAGCCTCCTGCATAATCCTCTTCGTCTCTTCGTCAGGAATATAGACTTCGCCTTTGGCAACGGCCTCCTTCGATTTCTTTGCAATATCTGCTTCTTTAGATGCCTTAATGAAGGCTCTCATGGCATTCAAAGATTTCAAAATGCCACCGGAAGACTTGTAGACGGGACCGCCTTGCTTCTTGCCAGTCAATCTTTTCATCGCCTCTTCATACATCTTGATCTCATCAACTAATTGAGAATCAATGATCTGGCGAGGACCGATCATCTTAAACATTCCAAACTCACCAACACCCGGCTTTAGATTCTCTCTGGCAAACTTTAACGTATCTGGAAATGACAACTCATAAGGCTGCGGATATCTTGTTTGTCCAATTAGCCTACCCGGTATATCAAACTCATATGTGGGATGAGCAGATTCAGTTAGATTTGATTTAGGATACAAACGGCCAACAGAAAATCCAGTCGATCCTGTCTCAAGATTACGTAACTCTGCCTCAGTTATGGCGGCATCAATATCAGGACCAGACATTCTCAATCCATACTTTTCTGTCGTTGTTGGCTTAAGCAGTACGTTATTGATGTGCTTGCGAAGGTTTGGATTATCTTGCGCTTGCAACAAAACCAGATCGGGGTCTTCAAACCCTACAAACTCTGGAAACTTATTCTTCAAGTTACCCCTACGAATCTCAGCATTTAATTGCTGCAGCTTTTTATTTCCAAGCATATCTGGTCGCTGAAACTGAAGCAGTGCATCAGTAGTATGTAGTGCGTATGGAGTGCCTTCAGGCATCCTGATGTATTTACCAAGCACAGGAACACCACCATAAGCCTCAGAACCCCTCTGAGCAGTTGCCTGCAGCCCTGTGGCTGGACCTTTACCGGAAGCCCAAAATTCACCCTCAAGACCGTAGAGCGGGCCACCATAAAGCTTTACGGGAGTTTCCGGCCTTATATCCCCTATCTGCTCAAGAGTTCTATGAGCGATTGTGGGGTCGCCCGGAACGCCAACCATCACCGAACCTTCATGCTTCGATATATCAAATACATCAGGAGTAGGTCTATCCCCGCTATAAATAATCGGAAGATCCTTCTCGCGCTTGTATTGCTTCATACTCTTACCAGCAACACTGAACGTCGATTCAGGCTTTCTTACGAACTCACCAAGGTATTGTGGTGCCATGCGTCGCGCCAATTCCTCAATTTCTTCCTTAGTCTTGGCTGGCACACGCTCAAATTTGGCAGGAGTTCTATATTCTTTAACTTCTTTCTTTGCTTTAGAAGCAAACTCACCCAGCGGATTTTTGGCGGTAGGCTGGAATCGATGCGGGCTTCCATGCCATACATCAATCGGCAGCGCCATTCCCGTTCGCATCATGTATTGCTCGGCAGTTTTACCTAATGTCGGAACAAGAGCCTTACCAGCCTTTACAGCGGCCCTTCCTGCGACAGGCGCACCGGTCACAGCACCGATAGGATCAGTCAGTGTATAAGCGGCCGCAGCAGCGGCAGGACTGCCAGTCCTACGAAACACTTCCTCGCCAGCAACAGTTGCGGGAACGTCATACAGGGCGCTTGCGGTAGAAAGCAGATCACCAAACCCGCCCTCATTAATATTAACGCCTATCGGCTTGCCATCAGCACTAACAACCTCCATCGACGGCCCAATGTCTTTAGCTGCCTTTTCAAAAGCCCACTTGATAGATTCAGGAGTTCCTTCAGGTAGAAATCTAAGCGCAGGAGAATATTTTTTCTCAACAGGAGCTTCCGGCGTTAATTCACTCTTAACCGCAGCAACGCGCCTTGCATTCTCGGCAATCTCGGCACGCATCCTGTCTATGTCCTGCTGGGTAGGTGCAGTCAAGGCAATCGGCCTCCGAGGCTTACCAGAACTCACCGCCTGCTCGATAGCAGCGCGGACAGGATCGCCGCCGTCTCGCATCTTCACTGCACCGCCCTTGGCTTTATTTTGAAGATATGAGCCGCTCGGCGGTCGATGAGTAGAAGTTGGCGGCCCATATTCATCCACAACTTCCTTCAAAGTCTTTTTCTCGATATTGCCGCCCCATTGCGGAACATCAACAACGTAACCATCGCCAACATCAATTGCATAATGACGGATACCAAATTTATGAATATCTCCAACATCAGGCGATTTTACTGTTGGCAGACTTTTAATATCACTTACTCCACTAGCCAATTGAACGGCAAGCTGACAATTCAAATAATTTTGACATGACTTAGCTCTATTCATAGAGTTAATAACGTCATCATAATTATGAGTAGGTTCTTTTGCCGCTACCGACGGTTTCTTCTTCATCATCTCTTTTGACATCTCAGCCACAGACTTGGCGATGCCGCCTTTCCCCATCTTCACCGCACCGCCAGTCTTGTAGACATCAGGCAACTTAATTGCAGGCCTGACCACAGAACCATCACTCTCAGGAAGAATCATCTTTCCAGATAGATTTAGCTCACTATTCAAAGCATCAATGTATTCCTCACGACTCCTGCGAGGAAATGGCTCTCTTAATTCAGACCTAGGCAAAAACTGGACAATGGCAGATGGCCGCTTACCAGCCATCGCACGCATACGATGACGCCCCTCATGCCCAGATATGTATGGAAGCAGTGGAAGGCCGGCCTCTTCTTTGTTTACCTGCAAAAAAGGAACATCATCAAAGCCGCCACGTATTCCGCCCAGATGCTTGATGTATTCTGCGGTCGTAACCGTTTCTTTTGAGATATCTCCACTTTTAGCAAGCTCTGCGGCCTTCGGCCCGACGCTAGATTTAATGCCAAGAGGAATAGCATATCTCTCAAAATCCTCTGGCTTCATCGTCATGATGCCTCTCGCATTGTCACCACGAAACAGACCTCTCAGCGCCTCTTCCTGATACAGCCTCTCCAGATTCGGCACCTCATCGGCAGCACGCTCAAGGCGTTTCGCCTCGTATCCGCCGCGGGTCTTCCTGATCTCCTTGATCATGTCGGCAATAGACTTGGCAATTCCTCCCTTATTCATCTTCACTGCGCCGCCTTTTTTCAGTTCATTTGTCTGTTCTTTTGCTTTTTCAATGGTTACGAGAATAGGATCTCCACCATCTTTCATATTTATCGGGCCTCCAAACTTATAACCGTCAGGGCTAACATCTTGCGCCGACGGAACTCGCCTTTCTTCAATCTCCTTAAGCATCTGATCAATTGAAAGATTTTTGACGCCACCCGAGCCTTCCTGCGTTACAGGACGCTGATGGATTTCTAAGTATTTTTCAATATTCTTTGGGTTCGGCCGATTCGATTGAAATCCAGAACGCAAATCCTCTGAATAATTTCTCATGAAATCATCCAACAAAGGATACGACGAACTACGCTTTTCAAGATTCTTAATCTCTTCAGCAGCACGCTCGGCATTCTTTTTTAAGGCGTTCTTGAGAATATCTGCAAATAGCGTCGTTTTGCTCATCTTACGCTCCGATTTTTTACCTTACCACCAATTGCCAAGCGCATAGCGTCAATCGACAACATTTTACCTCGTCCAGCGTTACTTCTGAAGCCGCTGATTTTTTTAACAGATCCACCATCTTTACTATATTGAACAGCCTTCGCATAAATACGATCCCTGCCGTATACATCCTTGCCAAAGTGATTGCTGAAATACACTTTAGGAACATCCTCATTATGCAGCGGCGGCGTCGATTGCGCAGGAGGGGCAGGTATTTTAATTTTACCTGCCCGATTTCTTGAACCACTTTCATTTGCCCTGATCGCGTAAATAAGATCCACAACAGACTTGTCGTGCAGCGCAGAATATTTACCTTGGTTGACCGCATTTGCCAGATCGTAATAGCCATTTTGCGAAAGCATCAAAGCCAGACCTTTAGCTCTCTCTGGCGATTTTTCAAAGTATGCGTCATTTTTTTTCAAAATTGCGCTGACTGTGTTGATTGTAGGCTTTGCAGCGTACTCCAATCCAATATCCGCTGGCTTTGCTATCGCAGGATATCTGGGAACCGATAATTCTCTTTTGGCAACAGAAGCGCTAGGCTCGGAAAACATAGCGGCCTCAGCTCTTTTCGGGGAAGCACTTACTCTTGCCGCGCCAAAATCACCACTAGGTCTACGACCAGCAGAAGCATCAGTCCCACTACCTGACAACATTTGCGATAGCACAAAATCAGCAGCATCAGCATCTGATTTTCTGCCCATTTCAGCAGCACCAACATCTCGCGCAGATGACATTATCCCGGCCAAAGAACTGCCATCTCCTTGCGCAATTGCTCTTGTAGGAGAAGCCTGCGCCAATGCTTGAGATGCCTGATCCGCGCCAGCGGCTAACGACGCAGCAGAACGGCCAATCCCAGCCATATCAGGGCTAAATTGACCTATTCTCCCCATCGCACTTGGGGCCGCACCATTACCTCCAGCACCTCCAGCGCCACCGCCAAAACCACCACCCGCACCACTTCCGGCACCACCACCAAAACCGCCACCACCTCCAAAACCGCCACCACCTCCAGCACCACTACCACTGCCGCCACCACTACCGCCTCCAGCGCCACCACCACTACCAAAGCCGCTACCAAAGCCACTACCAAAGCCGCTACCACTGCCGCTACCAAAACCACTGCCACTACCGCTTCCAAAACCACTGCCACTACCACTTCCAAAACCGCTACCGATACCGCTACCAAAACCGCTACCGATACCGCTACCACTGCCGATACCGCTACCGTCACCAAAACCACTACCACTTCCACTTCCACTGCCATCACCAAAGCCACTACCAAAACCACTTCCACTACCGCTACCACTACCACTTCCACTACCACTTCCACTACCGCTACCACTACC
>Ga0222714_10002113_pt1 | contig 21529 bp, 18 predicted proteins | sample C33_3DmetaG_FD_165048 | JGI IMG/M metagenome (GOLD analysis project Ga0222714, IMG submission 165048) | Estuarine water microbial communities from San Francisco Bay, California, United States - C33_3D | ecosystem: Environmental > Aquatic > Marine > Unclassified | place: USA: California...
TTATGAAGTCGATTAATAAATTAATTTCCCTTATGAAGTCGATTAATAAATTAATTTCCCTATGAAGTCGATTAATAAATTAATTTCCCTATGAAGTCGATTAATAAATTAATTTCCCTTATGAAGTCGATTAACTATTATTTTCTAATCTTTTATTATAATGACTAATCTTTTAGAATGTAATACATGTATTGTTGGTATTACCCTTTTAATCGCTAGTGTTTATATGTCTTTCATTAAACAAGATGATAAACACTTTATTAAATTTTATAACACATTAAATGATGAACAAAAAATAATCTACACCGCTATCGTTTTTGAAAGAGTCGCTATTTATGTTACAGGTATGATACTTGGATTAATTCTTGGTGTCTATTATTACTTCTGGTATGGTAAAAATCATAAATATAAGATATGTTCTTTCTTAGCTATAATTTATCTTACTAAACTTGGATTCTATCAATTGTATCCTAAGAGCCCATTAATGCTCTATTATTTAACAACTAAAGAACAAACCGACGCTTGGGCAAATGTATACACTATTATGAAAGGAAAGTGGAAACATTCTCTCATAGTTGGATTCTTTGGTTACTTATTACTTTCTTTAAGTATGAAAAAATAATAATGATATAAAAAATATATCCATAATACTTATAAAGTTTAATGGAGGGATTCATAAATGAAATTATGAATGATGATGATAATGATGGAATAATTCAGGTAGAACAATTTCTGAACCAAATTTTTAATCATATGAATATAAGGACATTAAATCCATCATTAATAGATAATGTAATGGATCAATCATTTAGAGAACAGAAAGTTAAACAGTATTCTGCATCAGAAGAATTCATTCAAGGATTAGATAAAGTCATAATAAAAGAAGGCGATGAATATTCTTGTGGGATTTGTTTAGAAGAATTTAAAGTAGGTGAAACAGTTTTAAAATTACCGTGTAAAGATACACCTCATTTCTTTCATTATAACGAAAATAAAGATAAAAAAGATGATTCTTGTGATGGTATTTTGCCTTGGCTAAAGATAAAGAATAGTTGTCCCATTTGTCGTTGTGAATTTCCTAAAGGTGATGAAGTTTGTTTAGATGCAAATAATGATGAAAATAATGAGAATGAAAATAATGAGAATGAAACTACTAATAGTATTTTTGATAATATAGTTATTATCCCAAGAGTTAATGATACATTACCCTCTCAAATGAATAATAATGAAAATAATCAAAATAACGAAAATAATAATGAAAGAAGACCTCAATTAATAGAGATTAATTTATCACATATGTTTCAGCAATCTATGAATACTATCCTTGAAGAAAGAGAAGAAAGAATGATGCAGGAAGTTCTGTATCAATCATTACAGGAATCATCACATAGATTATCAAATAATAATGATACGTCTGAACCTTAATTTTATTATACATCTTCTTATTAAATGTCTGGTGAAGTTATAACAGATCAAGTAATTTCTGATGAAGTAATGACATCTGAATCATCTGAAAAACTTTCTACATCTGTTCAGAATGTTTCTTCAGCACCTCCTTATATATCTGATTTTATCGGCAGAAATATGGATAAACTCTTAGAAATATATGATGAAGGATTTAAAGAACATAAAGAAGGAGCTTTAAGAATGATCTGCTCTCAAAAAGAAAATAAAATGGATGTTATGTTTCTGAATGAAGAAAATCTTCAGCTCAAGATTACAAAAGAATCTTGGACTGATTTAAAATATAGCAGAGGTGATAAAAAATTATTAATGTGTCAAGATTGTGATTTAAATGCTATCTTTTTGATATTTTTATAATTTACCTTGACTATAATATGTGAAAGGACCATAAACTCGTGAATTCTTTCTTTTTGCTTCTTTTAACATCTTTTTATAACTAATGAATTTAAAATTTTCATTATTATTAGATTCATCACGTTGCTTACAACGAAACGATTCACGTTTACCATTAAGAATAATCACATTATTATCCTTTGTTAAAACATAGCTCTTAATATTTCCATCCGCATACAATATCATCTTTATTTATTAAATATAAGGATAAAAATTTTAAGTGGATTTATCTTCTTATTATCACTTTAATTTTCTTTTACTATTCTTTCTTCTGCTTTTATTTCTTCTATTTCCACCAATAGTTTTCTTCTTTATTTTCCTTTTCTTTATTTTAGAACCACCTCTCTTAAAAGAATTCTTTTTCTTAGATTTTAAGGCCGCGATACTGGATATTCCTGTTATACCCGCAGCTGCTCCTAACATTAATTTTCCAGAAGCAACTCCTCCCGCCATTAAACACGGTGGACACATCCCACCTTTCATTACACCATTCATCACACTTTTCATTAATCTCTTACTTCTTTTATTTCTTCTATATTTACTTCGTTGCATACTTATATTTGTTACTTATATTTTATTTACATATAATATAATGAAAGAACTAGATAAGATTGTAGTATTTATATTACTAATATGTTTAGTTATTTGTATAAATTTCAGTTTTGTTGAAGGATACTATGAATTTTCTAAATTCACTGAAAGAGTAAAAGAATCATACAAATTAAGCTTAGAAGCTTTCTTAAATCAAGATTATTCATTATTATTTAATTTGGTCTTTTCTAAAACTGAATCATAATATCTTATTTGTGATTAAATCTTTCTATTATAATAGTATAAGATAATAAATGGATAATGATGATGATGATATTCTTTTATGGTTGCTTTTAGATTCGGTAGATGATCCAGTTGATGATAAAACGAATTTAGAATCGGATGTAAAATCGGATGTAAAATCAGGTATAGTTGACAGTTTAAAAGTTTCAGTTACAAGGGAATCAGATAATAAATTATATAATTATGAATTATCCACAAATAATGGTTTACCTCCTAAAGAAAGTTTTAAAGGAGGATATACTCAATTTTTTAAAAGAGTTTCTTTACAAGGGTTTAAACCTAGTAATTTAGAAGGAGAAGAAAAAATATATACTGTATCTTCGGGAGATAATACTTCTAAATTTAAAATAAAAGAAATAGATAAACAAGTCGCAACTGATAGTTTGGCTATTAAAATTGATCCAAGTAATGAAAATACTGTCTATTTTTCACAGAATAAAATGACTTTTACGCACGAAAAATAAGATTAGTTTCTATGTATATTGTATAAATGGATAATGATAATGATAATGATGATATACTTCTTTGGTTGTTATTAGATTCTGCAGATGATGCAGTTGATGATAAAACTAAACAGATTTTATCAAATATAAGTAAAGATAGTTCTCAACTTATATTTCAGTATCTTAATATTGAAAGAAGTAAATACTTATTAGAAAAAAATAGAATATTACAGTTTGATTCAAAAAAATAAAATAACCCAATATTATAATTATGGAGAATATAATCAAATATTATCAATATCTGAAACAAAATGATCTAATTGGAGAAGTTGATTTAATCGAATTAGCAAAAAAAGATCCAATAGAATTAAAAAAATATATAGATGAAGCTTATACTGAATTACAATCTAAATATAATGAATATAATTGTGAAACTATTTTAGTTAAATTAAATGATATGGTATTACAAGATAATCCTATAAGTTCTCCCAATGTATTACAAGATAATCCTTTAAAAATTTTAAGCGGATTGAGAAAGATAAATGATTCAGAATTTTTAGATGATAATGGAGTTAAATGGAAAATTGCTGGCTTAAATGCTAGTGGGAATTATACTTTTAACGTATATGGGCACCCGGAATCAGATGATCCCATTCAATTTACACATAGTGGTAAAATTAGTCCTTCGTCGTTGATTCCCGCAAAAATGCCAGAAATGCCCCTTAAAGTAATCATTAATAATAAATGGGACGAAAGTAAATCTAATGCTTTTGTCGATAAATATTATAAAAAATATCCTAGAGAACATCAATTGATTATGATTAAGTATTTAATGGGTAATTATCCATTAGATGAAACTGACATTAATAAAAGTCAATGGTGGTATATGTTGGCACAAACTCTGGAGGATGATAAACATATAAACAAAGAAATCGCATATAATGGCCCGGCGCGAATGATGAATTCTGATCAATTTAATATTTTGGTACATCGTGATCTCTTAATGAATCATTTTAATTCTTTCTTATAATGTATTATAAATGTATAGCCTCTTTTAACATTTTCTCTATTATACTTTTACTTATTTTACTATTATTCTCTAATTTATATTGTTTAATTAAATTGTCTATATGTCTTTCGTGTGTGCTTTTTAATCGATTCGCTAAAACATTCTTTAAATTAAAGATATTAATATGAATTAAATCATCTTTTATTTCTTCTACTCTTTCTTCTTTTATCTCTAAAAGAATTCCTTTATCTATCTCTTCTTTTTCTAAAGTATTATCTTCTTCTAAAGTATTATCTTCTTCTAAAGATTCTAAAGATTCTTTTAATTTTTTTTTTAGCATCTTATTTTCACTCTCTAAACGCGATAATTTCATTTCATTCCTTCGCCCTTTATCCATCTCTTCTCTTAAAGATCTATTTTCTTCTTTCAATCTAAATAGTTCTTGTCTATTGGCAGCTGCTTCTGCTGCTTCTTTATTCACTATATCTATTTCATTTTTTAACTTTTGTATCTCTTCATCTTTTTCATATACAAATTTCATTTTCTCTTTTAGTGTAATTATTTCATCCTGTAATGAATTTATCATTGTATTTGAATCCTGAAATTTTGTTTTCCCATTTAATATTATATCTGTTTCAAAACGATTCGGCTTACCCCTGTTTATATCATTCACCAGATTATGATTTATTATTGATTCCTCTTTGTTATATGCCAATCGATCTATCCCTCCAAATATATCATAATTTGAATATTTTTTTTGTTGAATATTATCCATTTCCATATAAACACTATACACGGTAAAAAATAATAATTTTCAAGATTAAACATCATTTATTATAAGAATTTACCTATCAATTTTAATAATTCCGGATTTAATTGATATATCGAATATAAGATACTAAATAATATATTCATATTTATATCCATATTTACATTTATTTCTTCTAAGTCTTTCTTTAATAATATTTTAGGATATTTTTTATTATAATATTCTGATATTTTTCCTAATAAAATACTTGTCTCTTTTGGTAATTCTTTCTTTAAACCTAATAAGAACTTCTGTATATATTGTAATTCTTTATTTTTGTCAAAATAATTTGTCACAACAAATGATTTTATATCACCTTTAAATTCTGGTAACGATAATAATTTTACCAAATGATCTTTATCAATCGATTTAGAGTTCATCAGTTGATGAAGTTGTATTAGATCTTTTTCTTTTTTATCATCATTTACTTTTCTTCTTATCTTAGCTTGTAAATGTATTTTCCTTTCTTTCGCTTTTTCTATATATATTTTTTCTTCTATCTTTAATCTTTCATCTAATTCTAAATCTATTTCATATTCCGATTCAGTGTCTGATTCTAATTTATATTTATTAAGGTATTCTCGTTTTCTCTCTTCAATGTGAACTCTTCTTTTCTGTTCTTCGGGTGTATATTTTTTAGCAGTGCTTCCTTTAATACCTTCTGAAAATTCCCCATTTACTTTAGGAATATATGAACGGTTTGTTCTGGTTGGTCTATATTTTCTAGATTCTTTTTCTAATCTTACTCTTTCTAATTTCATATCTTCTTCTTTTTCTAATCTTTCTTCCTCTATTCTTTCTTTTTCTATTCTTTCTTTTTCTATTCTTTCTTTTTGTAGTTTTTCATTTAATATCTTTCTTTCATTAGGAGTTAATTCTTCTCCTCTTTTAGCTTTTTCTTCAACTTTATCTATCATTCTTTCTTTAACGCGTGCTTTCTGTTCTTCTGTTAATTTACTTAATTTTTCAGAAATTTTATTATATTCTATCTTCTTCTTCAGAGCCTCATCTGTATCTTCTCCTTCATAAGAACTTAATGTTGTATATTTAAATCTGTCAGTCTTTTTATCTTTTTCCACATTTATCTGTGTTTGTATTGTATAAATAACCGCTAATAATTCAGATTTTACATCAACAATATTTATTATTTCTGGTTTCTGTTCTGGTACTGGCACTGGTTTTGTTTCAGATGATTCATTTATTTTAACCGGTTTCCCTATACTTAATAATATATTTCCACCTTTAGCTCCACCTTTTAAAATCCCCAATACTTCACTAAAATCTCTTAGATATTCAGATAAATCCAATCCTTCTAAATTCTTTACAATTTCTTCTAATTTTGTTAATTCATTCAATTTCTCTATTTTTTCATTTAGTGATTTTTTAACAGGTTCTGATACAGTAGCTTCTATTAACTCTTTTAAAATTTTATTTTCATTATCAGCATGAATTAGAATTCGCTTAACACGCTCTAGTTCTTCTTTAGTTTTTAATCCTTTCTGAGTATCTACTTCAGATTGTGTATCACTTGTTGTTGTTGTTGTTGTTGTTGTTTTCGTTGTATCACTATCTTTTCCTAAACTTTCAGTTAAACTCTTTATACTTTCTGTCAAGGGTTGGATTAGAGTATTTATTACATCTGTTACTTGATCATCACTTAATTTTCCTAGAGATTCTACTATTGCGTCTAATTTATCATCATCTATCAGGGGACCACGTGCTGCGATGACTGCATTCGCCGCTGCCGTCCCTGCTGTCGTCCCTGCTGCTCTCCCTGCTGCCTGCCCTGCTGTCTGCCCTGCCGCCTGCCCTGCTGCCTGCCCTGCTGCCATCATTATTGCTTGAGGTCCAGGAGTTGTTAAATGCGTATTGACGTGTCCTCTTATCACTGCTCTTCCGGGTCCTACCATATATAAATTTACTGTATCGTTGATGTGTCGATTCAGAGCTACAGCTGCTCCTCCCCCTGGCGGAGCTCCTGCCGCTCCTGCCGCTACTGCTCCTGCTGCTGCTGCTTCTCCTGCTTCTCTTGCTGCTCTTTCTGCTGCTTCTCCCGCTTCTCTTACTGCTTCTTCTGCGTTTCTTGCTGCTCTTTCTGCGGCATTTACTGCTCTTGCTGCGGCATCTGCTCTTCCTGCTGCGGCAACTTGTTCTTCTCTTGCGGCTATTTCTGCTTCTTTTGCGTTCCTTGCTGCTCTTTCTGCGGCAACTTGTGCTTCATTTGCTGCTGTTGCATCTGCTGCTGCGGCTTCTGCTCTTCCTGCTGTGTTTATTACTGCTCTTTCTGCGGCAACTTGTGCTTCATTTGCTGCTTCTGCTGCTGCTGCTGAACTATTTTTTTCATGTCGAGCACCATTCATTGCGCCTACTGCTATCAGTTGTGCGCTTGATGCATCTTCTGCTGCTTTTGTTGCATCAATTGCTAATGCATTTGCGGCATCTTCTGCTGCCTTTGCGTTTCTTGCTGCTTGTTCTGAAAGATTTTTATCACGTCCAGCATCATTACTTGCGTTTACTGCTGCTATTTGTGCTCTTCCTGCAGCAAATGCTGCTTCTCTTGCGGCACCTGCTGCTTCTTCTGCCTCCCTCTTTTGTCTTATAGCTTCTTCCCGTGCATTCATTAAATCAGTCATTAATTGTGCTTGTTGTTCTGCGATGTTTAGTTCTGCTAAATGCGCTTCGACACGTTCTCCGATTATTGCTTGTCCTCCGTCTCCATTTATATATGCGGCTACTGCATTGTCTATAGCTCCTGCTGCTGCATCTGCTGTCCCTGCAGCAGCAGGAGCAGGGACAGGCTCAGGGGCAGGCTCAGCTCGAAGATTCATAGAATCTCTTATTGCATGTATACCTTGACTGATTGCTTGTCCAATAGCGGTTATCTGCTCCTCACTAATTGTCTGATGGGGGAGACTTCTCATAAGTTCTTGTATTATATCTCTGGTTTGATAAGTAAGATTTCTTACAGCGCCCTCGGCGGCAGAATTAGCGACACTTCCTAACCGTGTATCAATTAAATTTGTTAATTGATCCCTTAATTGATTATTCAACCGCTCTATTAGTTCTATACATTCTTCTGAACATTCTTCTTCTTGATTTTGCCTAGCCACATTTTGCTCTAGACTTTCTCGTAATTCTCCCAATGATTCACGTATAGATTGTGATATTTGTGTACCTAAATCTTCTAAATTTCCCTGTTGTGCCCCATCTGCGATTTGTAAAAATGCTTGATCCACACGACCATTTGCTATATCTATTTTCCCACTTAATTCGGTGATTTGATTTGTTAATGCGTTTAATTGTTGTTCTTTTCGTTGAATATCTTCACGCAGTAAATCTATTTGATCTTGACATTTAAAAGGACATTTTTCTATTTCTGTTTCTAAATTCTCTATTTTACTCATTAATTCATTTTTCACTGCCTCTAATGCTTCTTGATGAGTTATCATTACATTCGCTTGAGCCTCTATATGTGCAGTGATATTTGCATTACATTCGGAAATTTCGGCCAGTGAATCTTGTTGTTGTTGTTGAACTTCGTCGACTTTTTCTGTCAGTTGTGCTTTAAATGCATTTTGTGCTTCTTCTAATTCTATACGAGCTTGTTCTAATTCAGTTCTTAACGCATCTAATTCAACGTTTGTATTGGCGCGCGCTTCTATTTGTTCCATTATTTTTTCACATTCAGTATTTAATTGTTCCTGTAATTTTTCAATTCTTGTTTCATTACTAGATATGTTAGATTGATTGGTAGATATGTTAGATTGATTGGTTTCCACTTTTTCTTTTAATTTGGAAAGACTTTGTGTAAGATCAATCATACTTAATCTTAGCGTTTCCCCAACTGTAGTATCTTCACCGAAATGTGAGGGAGATTGAGCATGAGGGACTGGAGCTGGTCCTGAGGCTGGTTCTGGTTCTTGTTCTGGTTTTGGGGCTGGGGCTGGGGCTGAAGCTGGTCCTGGTCCTGAGGCTGGTTCTGGGGGCTGGGGGTTGATAAATTGTAAGAGTGCCTCTGGTAGACCCTGACCCAAACTTGCCATCGGCGTCCCCCCATGAATAAATTTGTTGACCTTTGATACAATTTCATTCTCAGTTTTTCCTCCTCCGTAATGTATATCTCTCCTAAATATTTTCATAAATTCTCTTGATAATAAATCATCTTCTATCTTAGAGGTTTCCTCTCCATATATTGTGAATGGTTTGGTAACAGCATCTTTTTTTTGTTGAGCTATTTCAGGATCAGTTTCTGATGCATTGATATCGTTTTTCAGTTTAGTTTCCATTTCTATTAAACCCCCTTTATATTCATCCATACAGTAATCATAAAATTTAACAAGACTTCTTATATTATCAGGATTCCCTATTAATGATTCTCGATACTTAGTTACAGCCCTCCGTATAATATCTCGGTAGGCATCTATATTGGGATGCAAGCCCAAGAGGACTTTAATAAGTGCATTTTCAGCATCTGCCATCACTATTAGACTTCGGGCTGCCTTTAATTTAGTTAAAATTTGTAAGTATTCTTCTATATCGTCTTTTTGCTGTCGTTCTAATTCAGCTATGGATTCTAATGCTTCGTCTAATTCTGCTTCTTTCTCGGCTAATGCTTCGTCTAATTCTGCTTCTTTCTCGTCTAATGCTGCGGCTAATTCTGCTTCTTTATCGGCTAATGCGGCTAATGCTGCATCTTTTGCGGCTAATGCTGTGGCTAATTCTTTTCCTTTCTCGGCTAATGCTGCGGCTAATGCGGCTAATTCTGCATCTTTTGCGGCTAATGCGGCTAATGCTTCGTCTTTCTCGGCTAATGCGACTAATTCTGCGTCTTTCTTGGCTAATGCGGCTAATGCTGCATCTTTTGCGGCTAATGCTGTGGCTAATTCTTTTCCTTTCTCGGCTAATGCTGCGGCTAATGCGGCTAATTCTGCTTTTTTCTTGGCTAATGCTGCATCTTTTGCGGCTAATGCTGTGGCTAATTCTTTTCCTTTCTCGGCTAATGCGGCTAATTCTGCTTCTTTATCGGCTAATGCGGCTAATGCTGCATCTTTTGCGGCTAATGCTGTGGCTAATTCTTTTCCTTTCTCGGCTAATGCTTTGGCTAATTCGGCATTCTCATCTTTACATTCACTTAATAGTTGTAATGCATTATCTTTTTCTTTTTCAGCTTCGAATGCTAATTTAAACCACTCGCTCGATTCTTCTTTTTGTCCTTGTGGGGATTCCCTATGTAATAATGAATCATATTCTGTTTTTAATTTTTCATACTCGGCTGATGTTTCTACTATTCTCTTTAGATAAAAATTAATATTTCCTTTTAATTCTTCATTATCTTTCTTTAATCCTTCATTTTCTTTCGTTAATGAATTATTTAAATCTCTCAATCTGCTTAATTCTTGATCTTTTGTATTCAACGATTCTATTAATTCCGCATTTTGCTGAAATATCTCAGAATTTTTTGGAGTTCCTCTTTTATCTTTGCATTTCCTGAGCAATTCCATAAAATTTTTATATGATAGTTTATCTTCTATACGGCCATCAACATGAATTTTACTAACTTCTGGTTCACTTAGACCAGAAGCTCTTGAGATTGCTCTGATTAATGGTATACCATCTATCCAGGAGCCGGTCCCTTCCACCTCCACGCCCTCCTGAGGTTGGTCTAGGTCGACTTTATGACCAAAAAATACTTCATATTTCCTTCGTGCAGAATCGGCTCTCTCTTTATCTCTTACCGCACTATTTTTGTTAGCATCAGCTACACGTGCTTTTTCATTGGCCGCCTTCGTCGCGGTTTCTCTTGCTCCTAGTAAAGCCTTAAGTTCAGCTATAGTAGTATCTTTAGCTTGATTTTCTGCATTTGCTCCTTCTAATAGTGAAGCCTGTCTAGAAACTTTATCAAGAAGTTCTTGTATTTGAGTATATTGTTTAATTTCCGTATTGTTTGACTCTACGACTTGAGCTCTTGTTTCAGCAAGTTCTTGTTGCGTTTCTGATAATTTATCACCTAGGAAAGATAAGCCACTAATCTTATCAGCTTCCCCATATCTGACTTCATCGACTTCTTGGGCGGCTGCATCTACCCTTTCTTGAGCTGCTTCTTCAGCTGCAACTACCCTTTTTTCAGCTGCAACTACCCTTTTTTCAGCTGCAACTACCATTTCATCAGCTGCAGCTACCATTTGTTCAGCTGCTAATACCTTTTCGTCAGCTTTAGCTTTCACATCCCGAACTAATTCGTCTAATCCATTATAATTCAAAATATATTCTTCTACTGTAATACTTCCTTCAGCTTCTGGAAGAATATGACCACCAGAAGCTATATGAGCTTCGAAACAAACTCTTTTATCCAAACTATCCTCTACTTCATTTATTGTATAAATCCGAACTTCACCATCATCATCTTCTTTTACAAATCTAATATTTTCTCTTAAGGATTTTAGAGTTTGACCTGTGTTCCATTCAATGGATTCTGAGGTCGGCCGCCCCAATGACTCATCCACGACCCCATTTTCAACAACCTTAAAATTAAACTCATACGTAGGCATCACTATACAATTATCATATATTTATATTTATGAATAAACATATGAATAAATTATGAATAAACATATGAATAAATTATGAATAAACATATGAATAAATTATGAATAAAATATCATAAAATTAAAATTAGTAAATTAATGAATTTAGTAAACAAAGGTATTCATAAATGATTTTTGAACAATCACGCTTTTTTCTTTCTTTAATGCACCTTTCTTTAATGAACTTTTATCAGATTTAGTTTTACTCGCTAATTGACTTAAGTATAAATTATCTCCGGTGTATTCTTTGAGTTCAGATTGTAATAAGCTCTTTTGTTTTCTCATTTGTTTGTTATGATGTTTAACCATCATTTTCTTTTCTTTTTCTAATTCTTTTATTAATTTATGTTGTATTTTTGATCGCAATTCTTCTATCTCTTCTAATTCTCTTTTTCTTTTCATTTCTAGTAATCTTTCTTGTTCCAAAATAATACTTTCTCTGTTTTGAAGAACAGCCATATAGTACGCGACCACTTTTTGTTGTTCTCTTAATACATAATCACTCTTTTGTAATAATTGTTCTTCTTTCATTTTTAATACTTTGTAATGTTCAGATATATCGTGTTCAATATTTTGTTTGTATTGTCTTATGATTGCTCGGTCCATCTCTAATTGTTTTCTTAATGTTTCTTCTGAATCTCTTAATTCATCTAATTCTTTTCTAGTAATGGTTGTTAAATCTTCTTGTTTATGATCACCGGGTTTATAGCTCCTTTTATCTGATTTAACTTCTTTTAATTGTAAATCTTTTGTTTTTAAATCGGGCGTTAATGTATCTTTACTCATTTCATCTTTTTCATCTTTAACCATACCGGTTAATCCGGTCAACTTATCATATGCTGATGTAACCAACCCTGATATTCCCGAAGTTACCCCACTTACATCTATATCTTCTTCTTTCCCCGGAATAGATCCTTTTTCTTCCATTTTAATAGCCTTTTCTTTTGCCTGTTTTTGTTTTTCTTCTTTTTCTTTATATTTTGTTTCTTTTTGTTCTACTTTATCTTTGTATTCTTTACATAATTCTTGTAATATAGTTCTGGTTGTATCATTTTCATTTAATAATACTCTATTTAAATCATCTTTTCTGTTTTCATCAAATAATGTTGCTAGATTATTGTCTATACTTCTGTTTCTCATTACAACTTTAGAAAATACACGATCATATATTCTTTTGCCGATTTCATCACCAAAACGATTAGTAAATTTTCTATATAAATCAGCGTGAAATTTTTTATCCATCAAACTTTTCTTTTCATTCCCTGTCTCAAATGTATCTTTAGTTCGCTCCAAAAGTTTAAGAGATTCTATATTTTTACCTATTCTTACGCGTTTATCGATTACTTGATATATTATATCAGCAATACTATTGAAATCTTGTAATGTTTTTAATTCTCCACCTAATAATCTTTTCAGGATAGGTTCCATACTTAAACCACCGTGTATATGATATACATTTCCACCACTGTATTTCCCTGATAAATGTTCAGAAAACAAATTAGTTATGTTCTCCATTTCTTCTTTCTTTTCTCTTTCATATGCATCTTTTTTTGATGTTAATTCGGATATTTTTGTCTGTATAGAATCCCTATTTCTTCTAATAGATACTCTTTGACTTTCCGTTGAAGCATAGCTTTCTTCATTATTTAAACTTTCTTTTTTTGCTATGTATGTTTGTATTTCTGCATCTATCTTTGTTGTTTTAGTTACTTCATTTAATTTTAACTTCGATGAATTTTCTATGAATGCTTTCATTAGTTTATCTTTCTCTTTTGGATCTCCAGTGGAGTTACCAATACATTGGCGAAATTCCCCCTTCGTTAGTATACCATTTATATCTTCCATTCTACTTCGTATAAATGCTAAATGATCTTTTCCCAGTGATCCCTTACTTTTTCTTTTTACATCTATTTCTTGCTCGAATACTTGTAATTCTCTATTTAGTTGAGTTTTTTGATAAATCATTAAAAAATCCTCACTTGAATCCTTTTTGATTCTTCCATATTCATAAACCATTTCTATCAAAGCTCCTGTTTGAGCATCTTTCACTTCCCTTACACCCACTACCTTTTTAACATCTCCCATATTACTTCTCTTCCTCCCTCTCTTATTATCAAATCTCTCATATAATCTCAATTCTACTACTCTTTTACTTTGTTCAGACCTAACTGTTTCATAAAACCCGTTCCGTTGATCTTCAGTTAAATTTTCTAATAAAGGAACCCATTTATCCATAGGAACATTTCCATATACTAACATTTCCATAATATTATCCGAATATATCTCAAAACCCTTTCCTTTTTTATCAGTGCGTTTTACATAACCTTTTAAGTCTTCTCTTTTTGTATCTACACTAGCTAAGAATTGTCTTTCTAAATCATCCAATAATCCTTTTAATTGACCTGCTTCTCTGTATCTGTCCAATGTTTCAAACCATTTTTCAGGAGGTTTACCTTTTAATAAATTACTACTACTACATATTTGATGTAGTAAATATGCTTTGTCATAATAAACTACTTTTAAATATTCATATAAATATTGTTGCATATAAGCATGATAAATTTCTGTAAAATTTTTTATTACTTTCTCTTCATCACTAGAGACATATAATCCAATACGTTCATCCTGAATAATAGCGAAATTTAACACCTTTACTCTAAATTTCTTTGGAATCCCCGCTTTTTCACAATAGGTTGTAAATTGTATTCTAAATACAAATTTTAAATATTTATTATATCTATCATTTAATACTTCCTGATTTTTATTATTCCACTCTTTCCACTCTCTTTCTTGTGCTTCTGTTAAAGTAATTTCTGGGTCGCCATATAATTTAAATCTTGCGTACCCCATTAACCCTAACCCCACCGCGATTACAACTGCTGTTGACCACGTCGACATGAATGCTGGGAGACCAATAGCAGACACAATACCAGCAGTCGCCGTGCCGGTGCCTATGGAACTCGCAACCCCAAGCAATGCGTATAATTTTTGAATGGGACCTTTTGGTTCTTTTACTTCTTCCTTTATTTCGTTTTTTTTATCCTGTAACCATTTTTCATTATTCTCCTCAAATTTTTTTATACTTTCTTCTGTTAAAAATTCAGATAAATCTTTAATTCGGCTTTCAGATCCTTCTCTCCTTTCGATCCTACTTCGCCCATCATCATCTATATGAGCTTGTATATGTTTTATTTTTTCAACATAGTTATCCATAAAATCCTCAAACTCTTTATCATACTTTTGTTCATCTTCTGTTTTACCTTCATCCATTTCACTCTTAAACCATTGATATATTTCTCTTTTTTTCTTTCCCTTACTAACGAAAAATTTGAATACTTTGAACCAATTGGGTAAAATTTTAATTACTGAAATAGCTAATGCGCCTACTAGCACGAATGCTATACCCCCAGCTATTACGCCCATGGCAGCAACCACTGTGCTACCAGCAAGCCCTAACGAACCTTTAACAATAATCGCTCCCGCGAGCCCTGCCCCGGTCCCTAATGTTCCTCCGCTTATCATTCCGTATTTGCCCCACTCATTTAAAGATTCAGCAGATACGTGACTATCATCTATATTAGTTGGATTGAAACCGAATACTGCTCCTAAAGCCAATGGAACCGATAAGACAGCTCCCCCAGCAGCAGCCATACACACCGCTGTTTTATTTTCCCTTAAAGCTTTGGGTAATTCTCCCGGTTTAATTGAAGACTCAAATAAGCTAACTAATCTTTCATCTTCTTTTTTCAATGTTATTTCTAATTTATTAACTAACTCTATTTGTTCTGCTTCATTTAATTCTTCCTTTTCTGCATCTTCTCTTAAATCTCTATCTATTAATTCTTTATACTGACCTTTTTTTAATCCTGCTTCACTAGTAGCTACAACTGGTCCTCCTCCTTCTATTTTAGGTATAATAGTTTGTAATATATCTAATTTCATTGATTCTATAATTGGAAAAAGTATAGTTATCACTTTTTTTGGATTCCCCTTACCTGATACTAATTCTGTTAATTTTTTTAATTCCTCAAGACAGTCTAAACCATTTTTTTTACCTTCCATCAGATTCTTGTCTATTTTTATCATCACTTCTTTATTCTTTTCATCATAACTTTTTTCTTTACTTTCAGACATTTATATATTATCTTACATTTTTAATTTTTCTTCTAAATATAACCATATTTCTTTAATATCTTTTATCTCAAATATATAATGATCATTTTTATATACCACCATATTCTTCTTATAAGGTTGTATCTCATCTCCATATTCTTTTATCATTATTTCTTGTTTTCCTTTATTACAATCTATTTTCCCATAATATCGTTTTTCTTTATAAAATGAAACTATTCCTTTATCTAAAACAAATTTATAATTATTATTATGAATTATTGTAATAGCTCTCATTAAAAGAATTCTTTTAGGCCTTGTTTTATTAATACATTCATCATTTACATAATAATTGATATCATCAAATGTATTATAATTTAAATTCTGTGAATATTCTATTTTTAATTCATCTAATTCTTCATTAATCTTGTCTAATAGTGCTTCTTTTTCTGCTGTCATTTTATATAAAGAACTCTTTATTTTTAACATTATATTATCTACTCTCGTTTGAGCTTCATCTACTTCTGTTATTAAACTTCTTTCTAATTTAATATTTTTTTTAAGAGTCTCTGCTATTTTATCTATCTTATCTAAATATTCTTTATTAGTTTGGGGTTCTTTCATCTGATTATTCTTTGTTACGCCTAATTCATAAAACATTTTAAAATATCTTATTGCTAAATTTAAGTGTATTGGATCATATCCCGCATTCTGAATATATATGATATATTTATCATCATATTCTTCTATTTCAAAATCTTCTTTCCCTGTAATCTGTGAATCTACTGATATCATTACTCCATACTGAATCCCACTATTTGTTAGATCTCTTTTAAATTTATCTATTTGTTCTTTGGGAATTACTGTATCATAATTTTTGGATTCGATAGATATTTTACCCATTGATGAATTTGTATCTATAACTATATCACCACATTTTTCACCACTTGTTGCTGTATTGATTATTGTATATTCAGGGAAACTCTTCCGTAATAATTTTTCATATATATTTTCAGCAAATTTACCCAACATAGATGAATTCTTTCCCAATAATGATCCTAATTTATCATCTATATTCTCATTTATCTTCTCTTCACATTTTTTTAATAATTCTTTAAATGGACCTATCATTCTACAATCATTTACTATTTCAGTTGAGCTATTCAATATACTTGATCCAATATTTAATATTGTATTCAGATATTCTTCTTTTTTATCTTCATTATTTCCTAATTCTTCTAACTCTTTTTGTATGATTGGATTATTAATATCTAAACTAATTAACATCTGTTACTTAATTTCTGTTGTTATTTTCTTTTTAAATCTTTTATAATATTCGAGAATGACATCCCGAACATATTAATTTTAGATTATCTTGACTATTTGTCCCTCCTTGTTCTAAAGGCTGTTTATAATGAATATAGGCTGATTCTGCTTCATTAGATAAAATGAAATTCACACAATTAGCACATCTTCCACCCTGTTTCGAATGTAAGATCTGTTTTTGTGAATATCTATTTGTATCATTTAATTCTTTAAATCTATTAAATGCTTGAACATCATATAATGGTTTTTTTTGGATTTCATAGATCTCTTTGAATACTTTATAAATGAATTCGGGAAAGAATGTATGTAAAAAGTAAAATATTAAAAAACATATTACAAATGTACCATAATACATCTGTGTTGTTACTGCAAACTCAAATCTTTCGTGAACTTTCCAAAAAATATATGATATAATTCCTAAAAAGATTAAAGCATTCATATATTATCAATTATTGTTTTTTGGAACTAATTTTTCTTCTTTCTTTTCATTTATTTCTATGTTTTCACTACTCTCACTTTGTGATTCACCATTATTTTCCTCATCTCCATCTGTCTCTGTATTTGTTCTCTGTAATTTAGTTTCTAATTCTAATTTATCTTTTTCATCACTGTTATTACTATCTTCTTCATCTTTTTCTTTTTTTATTTTCTTCTTTTTTTTATATTTCTGATTTACGTGTTTTATTTCCAAATATTTACTTGGATTACTAGCTGCTAATCTATTATCTAATGCTGTTTCAGTATCACCTGTGTCTATATCTTGTTTTTTCAAATTTGCTGATGAATCTTTCTCTTTATTTCCAACAATATAGTCATATTCTTGATTACTTAATTCTTCTATATAATTCTCTATTGCTTGTGAAAATTGAGGAAATAAACGATATGGTTCATTTACTTCATCATCATTATACTTCTCCGAATATGTTATAAATCTTCTCATCTCCTGTTTTAATTTATTATCATATTGAGTATATAAACTATATCTCTGATTAACTTTGAAAAATACCGTTAGATTTGTTATTATTCCCATAACTATTGATAATATTATCGCCGATGTATCTAATATTCCCTTTATATAATCCATATTTTCTAATCCTGTATTATCTTTTATTGTTATTAATGCAGGTAATAATACTGAACCTATCTGTAATGATGAATTTGAAAAACAAAATAATTTCTTAAATTTACGTTTCCTACGATCCAAATATAATAATTTACTCATATATTCATTTTTAAATATCATATATTGATCTTGTGTTAATTGCATCCCATCCAATGATTTCTCGATTGATTTTATTTCATTAAAATGTGTCTTCTCACAACAAAATAAACATCTTTTATCTTTTGTGATAAAATCCTGAAAATCTATATCTTTACTTTTCGCAAATCTTGTCGGATAATCATTCAATAATACATGTATATGTTCGTGTGATGAATTCTTCCAATTAATTAATTTCTCTATTGTCTCATTATGTTTTATATTATTTTTTGTTCCATAATATTTAAATTCTTCATTATGATCAAAATAATATAATGTAATCTCTCTTATTTTAAATGATAGATATCTCATACATTTTACATAATCTAATTTTGGTTTTTCATTATATATATGCCAGACATTTAAAGCATCTATTGTATTATACAACCAAGATTTAAGTTCAAAAAATTCACCACTTTTATCGATACTTAATGTTTTAGGGAATGGATAAATACAATCAAAAAATGTTTCTTTTTGTTTTATTTCATTTATATCCATCGTTTCTAGATATAAATGTTCTTCTATGAATTCATCATCACTATCTAAATCATCATCTGTTGTATCACTTGTTACCGTATCATTTATATTATTTGTATTATTTGTATTATTTGTATTATTAAAATTATTGAAACCTAAACCTAAATTTTGTTCGTGTTCTTGAATTTTTCTTTGATCATCCATTAATCTTTGTTTATCATTCGCGTACCATAACGTATCTTGAGCATATCTTTCATAATCTTCACTTAATTGTTCCCTTTGTTTTTCATATCTTCTTAAATATTCTTGTGTTGGAACCGGGGGTGGTGGTGGTGGTAATCTTTTTCTCTTAGGTGAACCATAATCATTTAAATTCATTGATATATTTTGTGATCTCGGATGATAATGATTATCATAATATATATCATATGAATCCTTATCTGGTTCATTATCATAATATCTAATCCCTCTATTTTCTTCCACTTTTTTTTCACCCGATCCCCACAACCAATTAAACATCTTAGTTAATATTTTATAATATATTATTTAATCTCATTTTATATAATGCCGATTTTAGATTTGGATATGAATAATCTATATAACTATATTTATCTTTATGATGTACATTATTACAATCAGGATGAATCCATATTGTATACCAACCTCTCTTTTTGGCACTCTCCAAATTCTCCAATAAATCATCAAAAAAATAGTAATCGTGCCAACTTATAAAATAATCTACTGGATTCTCTTTTTCTATATCATCTTGTACTAATCTATAACATTCATCTTGTGGTTTCATATATTTTACTGTATCACGCGAATATATCTTTTTAAATGCCATTGATATTTGTAAATTCTTTATTACTAAATCTGCGTGACCATATGTTGCGTTTGTCAATATATAACTCGGATGATCAAATTTTATCAATTGATGTAAATCTTTATCATATTTTATATCATCATATTTCATATTATATTCTGTATTATATATCGTTTGATCCAAATCAAATAACAATATTATCATTTATACTATATTAGTTTTTTGTTTAAATTGGAATAATATTTAAACGAATATTATTATATTCTAATATCTACTATAAAATGGCATTGAGTAAAATGGATAATGAATTTTTGCTTTCTGAAGAAGAAAAACGATATGTTATTTTCCCTATTAAACAAGATCAAGTCTGGTCTATGTACAAGAAAGCTATTGCTAATTTTTGGACACCAGAAGAGATTGATCTTGAAAAAGATTTAACTGATTATACTAAGCTCACTGAAGATGAACAACATTTTATTAATATGATTTTAGCTTTTTTCGCTGCTAGTGATGGTATTGTTAATGAAAATCTCGGTGAACGTTTTTATAATGAAGTCCAAATTGCTGAAGCTAAATTCTTTTATGGATTCCAAATTGCTATGGAAAATATTCATAGCGAAACTTACTCTTTGCTCATTGATACTTACATCAAAGATTTAGATAAAAAAGATAAACTACTGAATGCTATTGAAACAATCCCTAGTATTAAGAAAAAGGCCGATTGGGCATTTAAGTGGATTAATGATAAAGATGCTGATTTTGGTACTAGAGTCATTGCCTTTGCCGCTGTAGAAGGTATTTTCTTTTCTGGTGCTTTCTGTTCTATCTTTTGGCTTAAGAAGAGAGGATTAATGCCTGGTCTATGTTTTAGTAATGAACTTATTAGTCGCGATGAAGGTATGCATACCGAATTTGCTGTTCTTATGTATTCTATGCTTAAGAATAAACCTAGCAAAGAAATTGTTGAAAAAATTATCACTGAAGCAGTTACTATTGAGAATGAATTCATTACTGAATCTCTACCTTGTTCTCTAATTGGTATGAATAAAGATCTTATGACTCAATATATTAAATACGTCGCCGATAGATTGCTCCTTATGCTTGGTCTTGATGAAGTATTTAAAGTTCATAATCCTTTTGAATGGATGGAACTTATTTCTGTTCAGGGTAAGACTAACTTCTTCGAAAAGAGAGTTGGTGAATATGCTAACAAATCTAATCCCAATTCAGAAAATGATAATGGATTCTCTATTGATGAAGATTTCTAAGATTATATTTATTTCTTCATAAAACGGTCTATATTTGATCTCGATTTCACATTGACTCTATGTTTAGAACTACTCGTTTTTAGTTTATATTTTTTCGTTTGTTCATTAAATTCTAAATTTCGTATTGACTGAATCTCCTCTTCTTTATAACTTACATCGCACATTTTATTTAACATTCCATCATTACACGCCTTGAATAATATATCTTTTAATGATTTTGTTTGTATATCATTTAATCCATTCTCTTCTTTTTGTTTTTTTATGAATAAATTTATTCTATTTAGTTTCATTCCTTTCTCTAATTTTATCCATTCCCGATCAAATAATGTTCCCTCTTTTTTTGATTCTTTTTTTTGTGGTTCTTTTAATTCCACATTTTCCACCACTGAATCTATCATATCAGTTGATAATTCCACACTATTTATTTTATCACTCTCTTCACCGTTCACTTCTACCGATAAATTTATTTCATTTGATAATATTTCTTTTAAATCTTTGTTTAATTTACTCATTACTATTATATGTTTTAAATCCTTTAAATGATTAATTTTATCTTTAAATGGTTAAATTATATTACTATATATGGTTAATAAAGAAAAAGATGATAATATCTTAGTTTACTTTTATTACCATATTGTCTTTATTGTTCAAAAATTCTATGTGAGATGAACTTAACCATACCATTAAATATAAAAAGAAAAGACCTTGTAAGCAATTAGAAAATAAAGTAAT
>Ga0222714_10002114_pt1 | contig 21526 bp, 14 predicted proteins | sample C33_3DmetaG_FD_165048 | JGI IMG/M metagenome (GOLD analysis project Ga0222714, IMG submission 165048) | Estuarine water microbial communities from San Francisco Bay, California, United States - C33_3D | ecosystem: Environmental > Aquatic > Marine > Unclassified | place: USA: California...
TGTTTTTTTATTAAAATTAAACAAAGAAATACAAGTAGAAATTCACCTCGCTTCTCCTACCTGCCGCAGGCAGGCTTCGCGAAATACCATCAACATACAACTTGAATCCCCTATTTTCCCGAGCTTACGTATCTTCGGAAGGTAGGCTCGGGCTATTACTAGTATTTTTCGTGATTTTTCTATCCTAGTTCCCACAAAAAAAAGCCCCGTATCAGTACGGGGCTTTTGTATTATTTCTTAGCAATGTAAGTGAGTAGGTCAATCACCTTGTTAGAGTATCCCCATTCGTTGTCGTACCAAGACACTACTTTCACAAAGGTGTTGGAAAGCTGAATCCCTGCCTCTGCATCAAAGATGGAGGTACGTGGATCTCCGATAAAGTCGTTGGATACCACTGCATCTTCGGTGTAGCCAAGTACGCCTTTCATCGTGGTCTCGGAAGCTTGCTTCATCTTGGCGCAGATCTCTGCGTAGGTGGCAGGATTTTTCAAGCGTACTGTCAAATCTACTACAGACACGTCTGGAGTAGGTACACGGAAAGCCATACCGGTGAGTTTGCCATTCAATTCAGGGATTACCTTACCCACTGCCTTCGCAGCTCCAGTAGAGGATGGGATGATGTTTTGTCCCGCACCACGTCCACCTCTCCAGTCTTTGGCAGAAGGGCTGTCCACGGTCTTTTGTGTAGCGGTAGTCGCATGCACAGTAGTCATCAAGCCTTCTTCAATGCCCCAGTTGTCATTCAATACCTTAGCTATCGGAGCAAGGCAGTTGGTAGTACACGATGCATTGGATACAAAGGTCATGTCTGAAGTATAGGTGTGCTCATTTACTCCCATCACAAACATCGGAGTATCGTCTTTGGAAGGAGCGGACATGATTACTTTTTTGGCTCCTGCGTCGATGTGGCCTTGAGCAGATTCTTTGGTCAAGAAAATACCGGTAGATTCAATGACGTAATCTGCACCTACTTCACCCCACTTTAAGCTTGCTGGGTTTTTCTCTGCAGTCACGCGGATTGCATTGCCATTCACCACCAAGTTTCCGTCTTTTACTTCCACAGTTCCTTTGAAGATGCCATGGGTAGAGTCGTACTTCAACATGTAGGCCATGTAGTCCACATCGATCAAATCGTTGATCGCTACTACTTGTACATCAGCTCTTTCTTGTGCTACGCGGAAAGCGAGGCGACCGATTCTACCGAATCCATTGATTCCAATTTTAATCTTGCTCATTTGTAAGTGATTTTATAATACTATTAATTTTTTTTACTTCAGATGGCTCCAGCTTTTATTCCTATAACAAGCTGAAATGCAAGCGAATTTATTACAAAAATTGGGTCTCCCCAAACTAAACTCCAGGCTTTTCCCACTATCATGCTGAATAGCGCATTTCAATCGATTTCGAAATCAAAAAAAAATCAGGTTCCTTTCCCATTTCCATAAACCTAAGAATTGCAGGCGCCTGAGTCGAGTGATTTCAAAAGTGTAAACAAAAAAACCGGGATTTTCACCCGGTTTTACCTTTAAGCCAAGGATGCAAGAAGCTGCTTGAAGGTAGCACTTGGCTGCATAGCCTGAGCACATTTGGCTTTATTTGGTCGGTAATAGCCACCGAGGTCGATGGCTTTTCCTTGAGAACTGTTGTATTCGTCTACGATCTTCGCTTCTTGGTCCAAAAGCGACTTGGACAATGCCGTAAACTTGGCTGCCAATACAGGATCCTTGGTTTGCGATGCGAGCCCCTGAGCCCAGTACAGGGCCAAGTAAAAGTGTCCACCGCGGTTGTCCAGCTTGCCGACAACGCGAGCGGGAGACTTATCTTCTTCCAGCCATCGACCGGTAGCCTGATCTAAAGTTTCGCCCAAGAGGAGAGCAGTAGGATTGTCAAAGGTTTGTCCGAGGTGCTCCAAGGAGACCGCCAAGGCCAAAAACTCACCCAAAGAGTCCCAACGAAGGTGACCCTCTTCGGTAAACTGTTCCACATGCTTGGGAGCAGATCCTCCCGCACCGGTTTCAAATAAACCTCCTCCGTTCATCAATGGAACGATGGAAAGCATTTTGGCAGAGGTACCCACTTCCAAAATTGGAAAGAGGTCAGTCAAGTAGTCCCGAAGCACGTTGCCCGTTACGGAGATGGTGTCCTTGCCTGCTACGATGCGCTCACAAGAGAATAGGGTGGCCTCGATTGGCGAAAGAATATGAATCTCTAATCCCTTAGTATCGTGCTCTGGAAGGTATTTGTTGACTTTTTGAATGAGTTGTGCATCGTGTGCGCGGGCCTTGTCCAACCAGAAGACTGCAGGAGTCTGCGACAATCTTGCCCGACTTACTGCCAACTTCACCCAGTCCTGAATGGGGGCATCTTTGGTTTGACACATTCTCCAGAGATCACCTTGTTCTACTTGGTGGGAGAAAAGGACAGTTCCTTCTGCATCGGTTACTTCTACCGTACCGGCAAATGGGATTTCGAAAGTTTTGTCGTGGGAACCGTATTCTTCTGCTTTCTGAGCCATCAGCCCCACATTGGGTACGGAGCCCATAGTGGCTGGATTAAAGGCGCCATTTTTCTTGCAAAAATCAAACACTGCCTGGTATACTCCTGCATAGCATCGGTCTGGGATGATTGCTTTGGTGTCTTGTAGTTTTCCTTCTTTGTTCCACATCTTACCCGAAGTACGGATCATGGCAGGCATGGAAGCATCAATGATCACATCACTTGGCACATGCAGGTTGGTGATACCTTTGTCTGAATTCACCATGGCTACTGCTGGACTTGTGGCATAGCAGGCATCGATGTCTTGGAGGATCTCCGCTTTTTTGTCAGCAGGAAGTTTATCCAAGTGGGCCAATAGGTCGCCAAATCCATTGTTTACGTCCACTCCGATAGCTTCCAAGGTGGCGCCGTGCTTCGTAAAAACGGGCTCAAAAAAGACCTGGACAGCGTGACCGAATAAGATAGGGTCGGAAACCTTCATCATGGTTGCCTTGAGGTGTAGGGAAAACAAAACCCCCTTTGCTTTTGCGTCTTCCTTAGCCTTTTTCAAAAAGTCACGGTACTTAGAGATGCTCATGGTAGCTGCATCGATGACCTCGCCTTCTTGCACTTTCAACCCCTTTTTTAGCACTTCTTGTGTACCAGATACTCCACGCAATGTGATGGTCAACTCGCTAGCATGGGCTACAGTGACTGATTTCTCACTGCCATAAAAATCTCCAGCTGCCATGCTGTCCACATGGGAAGCGGAGCCTGCAGTCCAAGCACCCATGGAATGGGGATGCTTTCGTGCATAGTTTTTAACAGCCAAAGGGGCACGACGGTCTGAGTTGCCTTCCCGAAGGACTGGGTTTACTGCCGAACCTTTGATCTTATCGTATTTTGACTTTGCGGTCTTTTCTTCTTCTGTTTTGGGCTCCTCCAGATAGTCAGGCAAAGCATATCCTTGGCTTTGCAATTCCTTGATAGCCGCTTTGAGCTGAGGGACAGATGCTGAAATATTGGGCAGCTTTACAATGTTGGCCTCTGGAGTAGTCGCCAGGTGACCCAATTCTGCTAGGTCGTCGTTGATGCGTTGTGATTCGCTAAGATATTCTGGAAAATTAGCAAGAATGCGTCCAGAAAGTGAGATGTCTCGTGTTTCTACTTGGATGCCTGCCGTTTTGGTAAATGCTTGCACGATGGGTAGCAGCGAATAGGTGGCTAATGCAGGGGCCTCATCGGTGAGGGTGTAAAGAATTTTTGGTGTCTGGGACATGGGCTCTGAGTTTAGCTAAAAATGTGTTTAATAGGTTTTTTACCCTTTTTTTTAGAAGTACTCTTTTTAGAATTTACTTCACAAAGAGCAATGAGTGCACAAAAGTACAAAAATCAAGGCGGATTTCGATCCGTTTGTGGAAAACCTATTTTAGATAGCTAGGGATTCAATTTAAAGATATCGACATCTTTCCAAGCGGGAAATTTACTTCGGTACTCTTCTAAGGCAGTGTACTCCAGGTGGAGGATTTGAATTTGCTCTTTATCGCCTAGGTTTGCCAGTGTTTCCCCCTTAAAATCGTAAACTGCTGAATGCCCGTTGTAGGCAATCTGGTTTCCATCTATCCCCACTCGGTTGACCCCGAGGCAGTAGGAAAGATTTTCGATGGCACGGGCAGGGAGTAGGGAATCCCAGGCAGAAATACGTGCTGCAGGCCAGGAGGCTACATAAAACAAAAGGTCATAGGCCGCCTTTCCCTCTGTCCAGTGATTGCGCGACCAAACCGGGAAGCGGAGATCGTAGCAGATTTGTGGGCAGATTTTCCAGCCGTTTAGAGAGAAAATGGGAAGTTTCTCTCCAGCTGCAAAGCTAGTATCCTCATTTGCCATGCGAAAGAGATGGCGCTTATCGTAGTGCTGTGTGTTGCCGTTTGGTTCTACCCAGAGCAGCCGGTTGTAATACTTCCCTCCTTCGCAAATAATCATGCTACCTGTTAGTACGGCACCGGTTTGGGCAGCGAGTTGCTTCATCCACTTGTGGACCTGTAGGTTCATCGGCTCAGCCAAGGTGGCTGAATCCATGGAAAATCCAGTTGGAAACATTTCGGGAAGGACGATCAAGTCACATGCCTCCTTTAAAGTCCAGATCTTCTCTTCTAGTGCTGCCAGGTTGGCCGTTTTATCCTGCCAATGCAAGTTGGTCTGCACCAGGGCGATGCGGATTGCAGGGCTTTTATCCATTAGCGTAGGGGGTAAATCATCCGGTAGTCCGTGGATACCTTGCCTTTGCTCACGTCAATGAGTTTGGACTGAATCATCCGTTTTTTCAGACCTTTGAGGTAATCTACAAATAGAATTCCTTCCAGGTGGTCGTACTCATGTTGGATGACGCGGGCGGTCATGCCGCTAAACTCTTCCTCTTTCAGGTTCCAGTTTTCATCGTAGTACTCCAAGGTTAATTTTTCTGGACGAATTATTTCTGCGCGTACGTCTGGGATGCTGAGGCAGCCTTCTTCGAAGCCAAAATTATCTCCATATTCATCCAATAAGATTGGGTTGATAAATACGCGGCGAATGCCTTTTTCCTCTTCATCCTCATCCAGCATCAAGGAGCTATCGATGACGAACAAGCGTACGCTTTGGTTGATCTGGGGAGCTGCTAGACCTACGCCGTGGGCATGATCCATGGTGGCGTACATATCTTGGATCAACTGGGAAAGGTCGCTTCCTTCCGGCAGTTCTTCTGCTTCCTTTTTTAATACTGGATTGCCGTAAGCGACGATAGGGTAAATCATTGTCTTTCTAGATAAGACTGCAAGATAATGGCAGCGGATACCTTGTCCAAGTTCCCCGCCTTTTCTCTGCGGTCTTTTTTCTTGGTTCCCATGGCTATGAGCGTTTGCATGGCCATTTTGGATGTATAGCGTTCGTCGATGAGGACTACTTTTTGTGCGGGAAATATTAGTTCGAGCTTTTCTTTTAGGGAAAGCACAAGTGGAGTCATTTCGTTGGCCTGTCCATTGAGGCGTGTGGGGTGTCCGATTACCAATACTTCTACCTCTTCTTTGGCACAGTAAGTTTGCAAATAGGGGATTAGGCTGGCCGTCTCGATTGTTTCAAGGGGATTGCAGGTGATTTGTAGGGGATCCGTCACGGCTAGGCCGGTACGCTTTGTGCCCAGGTCTATAGCAAGTACTCTTGGCATCAGTTGGTTTGTATTTGCTTGCGAATCTTGCGAAGGGCCTCTTTTTCCAATTCCATTGCTTTGGGGAAAAGTAATTCGTCTTCGATGCGGGCATGGATAGAAAGTTCTTTTTCGAAATTTTGCAATTCGTGGTAGAGTACTTTCATGGTGAGTGGAGCATCTTCCTCCAAACTGTAATTACTAGTGAGCTTCCGGATTCCCTCCATTTCATCGTCGTGAATCTCGTGGTGCTCGGCAAGGTAGTGGATAGGATCTTGTTCTAAAATGATCAAGGCATCTTGGGTTCGAAACGCTCCTGCTTCGATATCCTGCAATAAGGCAATGCGGTTAAAAAGTCTACTTTCTTCCTCGTGGATGTGGTGAATAAAATCTTCTACGAAGAGGGGAAAAAGAATTCGCAAGTCTCCAAGTAGAGCTTCATAACCCGATTCTGGACTGATTCCAGAGATCATGTTGGATAAGAACGGAAGTTCTTGACGGACGAAGTAGTAGTGCTTTTTTTTAAGGTAAGCCACTAGTAGCTCGATGGGATTGAGGTAAAGTTCTTCCAGGGTGGGCTCCTTTTGGAGCGCCCAATTTTCGAGTTGGGCAATCAGTTGGCGTGGATTCACCTTGTGTTTTTGGCAGACCTTCTCGAGGGAGTCGCTGGGATACTGGTAAAAGCTAATTCCGAAATAGTGCAGTACGGCAGCGAAAACATAGTTTTCTGAGACTAATTCTCCCACAGCTGTTTTCTCAAGTGCTTTCTGATTCTGCATAAAACAAAATTAATTTTTTTGAACTAAAAAAGGGAAATAAATTCATGATTATCCGCAATCTTTCTAGTGGTGAAAAAAGTGTGTTTACCCTTGAGTATAATTGTCGATGGTCTTCCCTCCACAGTTCCTAGCCTACTTTCTTGAACTTCCCCTGTTTTTTCCTTTCAGCATCGGGGTTAATTCGGAAAATCATAAAAAAATAGCATCTTTATAGGCTTGTGAAGTGGTCAAGGACGTTAATTTTACCTAAAATTGTGCTCGAAAAAACACATTTTTTGACCTAGATCGTTTAATTCGAAAAGTAAACCCCTTTTGCTGTGAGCCAACCAAAAAATACCACCTCTCAAATCCGTCTTCCCTTGCTACTTGCGCTGTCTATTGCAGGAGGCATTTGGATAGGAGCAACCTTTGCTGAACCTCAGAGCAATCAAAATGACCTGCGTGCAGCGCTCTACAAGCTGCAGGAGATTATGACCTATATCAACCGCGACTACGTGGATAGTGTGGATACCAATGAATTGGTTGAGTTTGGTATCAATAAAATGTTGGAAAAGCTAGACCCTCATTCCAGCTATATCCCTGCTAAAGATGCTTCCTTGGCCCAATCTCAATTGGAAGGGGAGTTTGATGGCATTGGGGTGGAGTTCGGAATCATTCGTGACACCATCTACGTGGTTGCTCCACTCACTGGGGGGCCTTCTGAGGCATTGGGCATCCAATCTGGGGACCAGATCATTTCGGTAGATGGAAAGACTGTGGCGGGCATAGGAATCACTAATCGGGACGTTTTTGACTACCTTCGAGGTCCTAGTGGTTCTAAAGTGGAGGTAGAAATCAAGCGAAAAAATGCTCCTAGTTTGATCAATTACTCGATCACGCGTGCCAAAATCCCACAGTACAGCATCAATGCCACCTACATGGTCGACCAAGAAATTGGGTACATCAAAGTCACTCGCTTTGCGGCCACTACCTACGAGGAGTTCCGGAAGTCAGTAACAGACTTGCAGGCCCAAGGGATGAAGAAATTGATAGTCGACTTGCAGGGCAACCCAGGAGGCTATATGGGTGCTGCCATTTACATGGCAGACGAATTATTGGGCGGGCGGGATTTGATCGTTTCTCAAACAGGAAAGGTAAGTCAGTATAGCAATAAGGCTTATGCATCTAAGCCTGGTTTGTTTGAAGAAGGGGCTGTAATTGTTTTAATTAATGAGGGGTCAGCTTCCGCATCAGAGATTTTGGCTGGTGCCATTCAAGACAATGACCGGGGACTGATTGTTGGTAGAAGATCTTTTGGTAAAGGGTTGGTGCAGATGCCAATTGAACTTGCCGATGGTGCCGAGTTAAGGCTGACCATTGCCCGTTATTTTACCCCTTCTGGCAGATCCATTCAGAAGCCTTATGGCAGTGATTACGAAGCCTACGAAAGAGATTGGGTCAATCGGTACGAACATGGAGAATTTTTCTCAGCTGATAGTATCAGGTTTAACGATAGCCTCAAGTACCAAACCAAAAAAGGGCGTACTGTCTATGGGGGTGGGGGAATCATGCCGGATTATTTTGTACCTCTCGATACCACAATGAACAGTGCCTACGTGAACAAACTCTTTTCTTCGGATACCTCTCGGGAGTATTTGTTGGATTATGTCAGCAAAAATAAAGGCAAATTCACTCAGGTTTCTGTTGAGGACTATTACACCAATTTTCGAGTGAGTGACGGGATGTTGGAGGAGCTAGTTGCCTTTGGTAAGAAAAACAAGGTGGAATTTGACGCCAAGGATTTTTCAAAGTCCAAGGAGTACCTGCGCATTTTGATCAAGGCGCATCTAGGACGACAGCTCTACGATGACAGTGCCTTCTACAAGGTTGTCAACGATATCAATGAGGTGTATCAACAGGCTATTCAGCTCTTTGGAGAGGCTGAAAAGATCAACCTTTGAGGTCTCCAAGACCTCGAAGGTTGGGATTCAAATGCCACAATAGTTTTTACGCAGATTTGCGCAGAAAAATTGCTCGGATCAAAAGAGAAAGATCAGAGTGAAAAAAGGTTTTTACCATTAAGGGATTTACTTCACCACAATCAATTCGGAGGTAGGCACACGGAATCTTTCTCCATAAATTCCTTCGGGCAGCCCTTTGCCGCAAGCAATAATCATGGCGATTTCGGATCCGGCTGGGAGGTTGAGGAGCTTTTTGACCCGCTTGGAGTCAAAGCCCTCCATCGGGCAGGTATCGTAGCCGGCCGTCTTCATTCCCAACATAAAGGTCATGCAGGCCAAAGAAGCACTTTTGTGCACTGAAATCCGCACGGCAGTTTCACTCACCTCTCGAACCATCGGTTTACCAAGGCCTTGGGTAAGGGCAATTAATTTTTTGACAAAGGACCATCCCGGAAATTTGGTATAAAGCATAGGTACCAATTTGCCGTAATAGCGAAGAGCCAATTTCACTTTTTTATCGCCCTCACCCGATGCCGAAGCAGAGATAAAGTCAAAATTGGCTTTTGCATGGGATTTCCAGCGGTCTCTCCGCGTAAGGACTACCACCAGTTCCCGAGCTGAGGTGGCTGCTTTCTGTCCCATACAGAGCTGGGCCAGGCGATCTTTCAGAGTGGAGTATTCGGGTACGCGCACAAACTGGTAGAGCTGCAGGTTGGAGCTGTTGGGAGATAAGATGGCTGCCTCCAAGCATTTTTGAACGATGGTGCCGTCAAAATTGTCGGTTTGGTCAAATACACGCACAGACCTGCGCTGCTGTACCGCTTCAAAAAAATTCAGTTCCTGGCTCATTTGTTTCTTTTAACTTTTTTTGATTGGTAAAGATGGCCAAAATTTTGAAGTTTACGTTTCAGAATTTAACGTCTGTCGCCAATGTTTTTTACCCTAATTCGCTTGCAATACCTGAAGAGCATCCGCTCCACCAGTTTTGCTAAAAGTGCGCTTGCTACTGGATTTTTGGTATTTATATCGCTTCTGCTCCTTAGCTATGTGTTTTTCGCAGGTTTATTTCTGGGGAGAATTATCGACCAATTTGCAGAGGGGAAGGAGCCCATCTCCTTTCTTAACTCCCTACTCATCTACTTTTTCTTAGGGGAGTTTATGTACCGCTACTTTATTCAAAAGTTGCCGGTCGTGGATCTAGAAAGCTTGCTCCACCTCCCCATCGGGAAAAAGAAAATCGTGTCTGTCTTATTGCTCCGCTCTTTTCTATCCCCTCTCAATCTAATCGCCCTGTTACTTTTTTTGCCCTTTGGGGTGGAGGCAGTGCAGGAGGAATATGGGGTACTGGGTTTAATATCCTGGTTGGGTACCTTGTTGGGAATAAGTTGGTCCCTGCACTGGTTTATGCTTTGGTTCAAGCAGCGCTTTGAAGACAGCTTGTTGGGCCTCGGACTGGTTTTTGTGATAGTCCTACTTTCTGGAGGATCCACCTACCTAGGTTGGTTCGATGTGGGTGCGCTCGTGGCTCCTTTCTTCACCGCTGCTACCCAAAGTGTTTTATCTGCGGTCGGCGCACTGGGCTTGCTGCTCACACTATTTATCATTTGCTACCGATATTATGTATCTCATGCCTATTTGGAAGAGTTGGGAGAAGAAAAGTCTTACCAAGTTTCGGATCAAAGTTTTGGACTATTTTCCCGCTTTGGAGTAGCTGGAGAGCTGGCCAACTTGGAATGGAAGTTGATTATTCGACATAAGAAGAGTAGAACCTACCTGATGCTTTCCGCCTTCTTCTTGTTGTATGGGCTGATCTTCTATACCAATCCTGCCTATCAGACTGAATCAGGGATTTCACCCATTTACATATTTGTGGGAGTGTTCATTACAGGCATCTTTATGATTCAGTATGGACAATTGTTTTTGAGTTGGAACTCTTCCAATTTTGATTTTTTCCTGATGCAAAAAGGTGGTTTGGAAGCCTTGGTACGGGCCAAGTACCTGCTCTTTCTTGGAGTTTCTGGGGTTTGTTTCTTGGCTTCGGTGCCTTACGTGTATTTTGGCTGGGACATCCTGCTGGTGCATGTGGCCACCTTTCTGTTCAACTGTGGTATTCTCGTGCATGTCATTCTCTACGTGGCGTTGTGGAAGCCCAAGCCCATGGACCTCAGCAAGGGAGCTATGTTTAACTACGAAGGGGTAGGTGCCGCCCAGTTTTTGATCATCATCCCTTTGATGGCAGGGCCTTATTTGGTGTATCTTCCCTTTTCTTACCTAATTAATGATTATGCAGGATTACTGGCCTTGGGAGTCACCGGTCTCACAGGCATCCTTGCCTTTGGACCACTTTCTCGTCTCGTGACGCAACGGCTATTGGCCAACCGATTTGAAATTTCCTCTTCCTTCCGACAAGAACTATGATACAGGTATCTCAACTGAAAAAACAGTACAAAGAAGCCGTGGTGCTCGATATTCCCCAACTGGAAATTACCAAAGGAGAATGTTTTGGCTTAGTGGGCAACAATGGGGCTGGCAAGACCACACTCTTCCGAATCATGCTCGACCTCGTACGGACTACAGCAGGGCAGGTCACTTTTCAAGGAGAAGATGTAAGCAAAACCGAGAGTTGGAAGTCTCAGGCGGGGGCTTACTTGGATGAGCAGATGCTCTTGGCCTTTTTAACTCCTGACGAGTACTTTGAAACCTTGCGTAAGATCTACGGACTTTCGGAGGCAGACCTACAGTTGCATTTGAGCAAGTTTGCTGAGCTCTTCAATGAGGAGGTATTGGGCAAAAAGAAATACATCCGCGACCTATCCAAGGGCAATTTGAAAAAGGTGGGTATTGCTGCGGCGATGCTAGGACATCCCCAAGTGGTTTTTTTGGATGAGCCTTTTGAAAACTTGGATCCGAGTTCCCAGATCCGTTTGAAAAAGTTAATCCTGTCCGAATTGGAAACCTCCAAAATCACCTTTTTGATCTCCAGTCACGACCTCAATCATGTGACCGATCTCTGCGACCGCATTGTGCTGCTGGAAAAGGGAAAGGTCATCCGAGATTTGCGTGATAAATCTGAGATGTTGAATGAGCTGGAAACGTATTTTGTGGGGTAAACCCCTTATTTTTAGTTGTTTGTACTTAGGGTGTAACCTAACTCTTTAGGTTTTTAATATTGGACTTTGCCTTGGCTTAGTTAGTAATTTTAACAGCTGTCTTTTCCTTCCTTCCATTTACCCTCCTGTTACTTTGATTTCATAGTTTCCCGTAAGAGAAGCAACTTTTCCCCCTGGAGGGGTAGGGACAGAAAATACCAAGATAAGATCTTGTCCATTCTTGGTAAAGGAGATATCAATCTGAGAGGCGGGTTTACTCCCACTAAGACGGATCTTATCAAGGTTAGGCACCACAAATTCCCATGTTCCGGATGATTCAAATAAGTCAGGAGCCCCAGAAGTAGTGTAAGATTTGTTGCTTCCTTGCACACGAAAATTGAAGTCTGGATAATACTGACTTTCATCCACTTGATTTCGTTTGACATAGCCCGAAGTACCTAGAAAGTAGGAGATTCCTTGCGTACCACTTAATTTTTCAATCGCTAACTCCTCGGGAGTTTTTTGTGGAGGGGTGGGTTCTTCTTTTTTTTCTCCGCAGGAGGCTAAATAAAAAAAACACAGAAAGAATAGGGTAAAAGACTTATTCATCACTTAGTGGATTACGGTGAATTTGATTAGATGTAGCGTGTCACGTGTGCCAATTTGAAGGAAATACAAGCCTGGCTTGAGTGATTGAGTGGAGAAGCCTACCACCCCATTGCCTCCATCTTCTAGGTTTAATTCTCCCAAAACTCTGCCGGAGGCATCTACCAAGGAACTACTGTGGATGGTGCTCACGCTAGTTCCATTCTCAAACTCCAAGTAGAGGTAATTATCGACAGGATTAGGGTAGGCCTTCAAGAAATTGGCATCCTTGGGACGCTCCGGTACAGCAAGTACAATATCTACGCGAACAGTCAATTCGATACTACTGGTATTACCGCTGACATCGGTAACGGTGTACGTAATCTTACTGTCACCCCCATCGGTGCGGGTAAATTCCGATTTGGACAATGTACGATCCTGAATGCTACAGTTGTCACTGCTGCCCTCATCTATATCTTCCCACTTAAGCGTGGCTTTACCTTCAGTATCCAGCTTGATGGTGTAGCTAGTTTTTGCTTTGAGGATAGGTTTGAGCTCATCGACTACGTTGATGGTCACTGTAGCATTTGAAATGTTTCCAGCGGCATCTTTTGCGGTAAATGTGATCGAATTTGTTCCAAGATCCGCACAAGTAAAGGTGGATTTGGAAAGCGTAATTTCGGTGATCCCTATATTATCCGTAGACCCATTGTCCAAGCTTGAAGCTTCGAGAATAGCAGTACCAGAGTCAGGGATCTGTAGCGTATATGGATTTTTTACTACTAAGACGGGCGCTTGCGTATCTGGAGGGGTGGTTGCTAGCGTTTCATAAACCTTGATGAATGTTCGATCTTCTGGCGAACCAACCTTCTCCCCCGAACCAAAAAACACTTTTGCCCCATTAGAGCTGATAATTGTTTCGTTGTAAGTAGGTCGATGAACCGATTCATGCACTTCTCTCGCAAAGGGTTCGGTGAAAGTAGTCCACGCATTTGATGTTTTTTCGTAGGTGTAGACATTAATAAAGTGGAATGGATTTCGATCGTTCACTTCTAATTGTTCATCTATCTTCAAAGACAGGGCTATTTGGTTTCCTGCACCATTTATAGAAACCTTTGCATTTTCATCAGTTGATTTCCATAACTCTATAGATCCTGAAGTAGTTATTTTTGGTCCTTTGATTTGATCTCCAAAAGCATTCCAGCGATTGTTTACCTCATCGTATGTATACGCATACGCTTTACCTAAGTATATTTCGTTGGAGGAGATAACTTCATAATTCTCGCTAATCACGATTTGATCACCCAAGTCATTCATGTCCACCGTCTTTCCAAATCGGGACCAGTATCCTTGAGATCCAATAATGGGCTGTCCCATTAATTTCCAATCCTTCTCATCAAATTCTAAAGCATATACATGTCCAGCCTTGGAATTATTAAAAAATGAAAAGGGCTGGTTTAATACGAGTCGATTACCTGCCTTATTTAGTCTTACAAAATCCCCAAAATCTGCACCATCTTCTGATGAACCCACAAAAGTATTCGTAATGACGGATCCTTTTTGCATCCAGCTATTGGTAATTTCATTGAATGAAAAGGTGAACACTGCACCAGATGCCTTTCCGTTTCTAGGTGTCCTTGAATTGCCGACCGCCAAAATAGAACCATCAAAATTTAAATCAACACTACTGATATTTACTATACTACTACCCCCTTCAAACATGATTTTATCCCCTTTTTTGACCCATTTTTTGAGTACTTCATCATAGGAATAAATAAGTACATAATCGACAGCTTCTGCACAAGCCATACATCCTTCTACATGGTTGGTTGCTAAGGCAATAATTTTTCCATCTCCACTTAGACTAATTCGATACCCTAAGCGATCATTGATTCCTTCACCCATAATTTCATTTCCTAAGGGAACGTATTCACCATCTTGTAAGGAAAATACTTTAGTCAATCCTTCGTAGTTCTTACCTCCGTATCCTGCACCTTCTTCGTCCCATTGGATATTTTGAGAGGAGGCCAAAACACTTCCATCGGCGTTAATTGTGACGGTTCGACCTATTCTGAAATCAAAGTCATCCCTTGATAGCACCTGGACTGGTTCTTCAATTGAATTGTAACTACCAAAATTAAGGATATGTATATAGCTGAGGGATTCATTGCTGCCATCCGTGTAAGTGACTTCAATTAATTCTTCTCCCTCACTGGTCGCTTGGTAAAGAATTGAATTGCCTTCAATTTCTGCAATTCCGTACATGGGAGAGGACAAGCTATAGGTAAAACTGTTGTAAAATTCAGCGTTTTTGAATGTCAAATGTAGCGTTTGAGACTTGCCCGTCTGGACTGAGGCGTAAATATCAAAGACTTTCAAAGCAGGTTTTAGGTCTTTGTAGTCTATAGTCACCTTGGCGGTAATACTTTCTAAATTGAAGTCCGTATCCAGTACCTGGTAGGTAAAGCTGTCTAACCCTTGATAACCTTGATTGGGAACAAAATAAACATCCGTGATGGGATAGGCCGTATTCACAGCGAGCAAATTAGCCTGACTATCCACTAGGGTTCCATTTGTGGGAAGTTTGTTAATAATTATCTTGGAGTTCACTAAGTCTTCACCCGAATAATCTTTTCCTAGTAGCGAAATTTTAGTTTCATTTTGGAATAAGTAAACGTTTAGATTTTGTGCGCTTGGAGCTTTGAATGGTTCATCTGAGAGAAACTCTAGTGTGACCCCTTCTATAAAGAGTTCGGTAGACTTTCCTTCTGCTTTAAATATCCAATCACCCAGCGTAGTAGCTCCTATAAATTGGCTTAAAGATTCCTCAGGAACGATGGATAGCTGCCAGGTTTGGGTAGAGGGGTTGAAAATGGGTGGACTATACTCAGCAGCTTGATCTTCAAAAACAAAGGAAACCGATGACAAATCAACAAGAGTGGTATTTGTCGGCCTGGATAAGACTACAGAAAGACCTGAAGGGCTGGTCAGGCTCATCGTCATGTCGTTGAGCTTCACCAAATCTGCAGAAGCATCCTTGGCTACAGAGGCCATGAGTTTTACTTCTTTGATGGTGTTGGAATCTGTGACTTGAATCGGATAACTATCATTCGACGTGTCGTAAAGGGAGCTGTTGTGTATCAATTGTTTTTCAAACCCCTTATTCCAAATGAAATTGCTGCTAGTAGGCTCCGATGTGGCACATGCATTTTGAGCGTACACACGCCAGAAGTAGGTGGTTTGGTTGGTAGGAGGGCTAAACAAATACTGGTCACTGTAGCTAATTTTATCAACCAATAAAGTGCTGAAATTTTGATCTTTTGAGATCTGTAAGCGAACATTTTGGGTATTCGCAGCTAGATCCCATTTGAGTTCTACTGTGTTTTGGGTGATTGTTTCGCCAGTCGCAGGACTTGTCAACGTGACTGGAGAAAGGGCGCTCGATAAGATGGTAAGTACGATAGGCCTTTCTATAGTAGCCCCATTTAGCGCTGCTTTTAAGGTGAGGGTATAGGTGCCACTTGCGGCTGATTGATTAGAAACTGTGGCTGTAACCAACTCATTTAAAGCTACCTGATTTTTACTTAGGCTGATTGTCAGCCCCGCGGGAGCCCCTGTAAAACTGATGTTGGAAAGTGAAGTTGTAGCTTGGTTGCTTTGAACCTGCAAGTTGAAGGTTTGCTTGTATTCATTACAAGAGGTTAGCTCAAGGGCTGTTGCAGAACTAAAAAGACTTAACTGGGAATCAACAATAGTAAAATTCGTCGGATTAATGGTGTAAAAAATTTGATCTATGGGTTCTATTTTCAGTCTTCCTTGGGTAGTTGCGACATTGGGAATAACAATCTCTTGAGCGCCATCGTTGGCAATTTTTTCGGCCAAGAGGTAGTCAAATGTTGCACCTCCATCTGTAGAGAGTAAAATGTTTACTTGGGTAGCCTTGATTGGATCGTCGTTTGTATTACTGATTTCCCATTCTACATTAAGCAGATTGCCCCCATTCAATTGGGAAGTAAATGGGGTCAGTATGGAAAAAGGCTTGCTGTTTGCCACCGTGGTGACTTGGGTAGAATCTAAATATACCCCTTGCGCTGCTGAGCCATCTCTGACAGTCAAACCGAAGGTCATTGGTCTAGGTACCTCGCTGAGCGTCTCAAAGAGCATGGAAGAACCATTGTTTTCATCCAAAAGAGCATTATCACTTGTTAGCTCATTTGAGAGTACTCGCGCGTAGGTTGGGAAATAGCGCTGCGAATTTGTACTTGGAGAAGTCGAACTAAATAAGGGTGCTTTTAGCGACTTTGCACCCCAATAATTTCTTGGAAGAACGATTTCAGCATCCAACTGTTCCCAATTGTATACATAAGTTGCGTTTTTCAATGCAGCAGGTGTCTCCAATACAAAGGGCGTTTTAATTGGAATGTGGTAGGCTGTTAAGGAAACATTTGAAGGAGGTTGCTGGCTGTAGGGTATAAATGTGCCTATCGTAGAAAAATCTAAGCCAAATTGGGTGCGTTTGAAAGTCTGAATGATCTGATGGATGGAATGGTAGTGGTAATAATGTAAATCTGGCTGATTAATCTTTCCATACGACATGAGGGATCTGCCCGAGCCCAATTCAGATTGGGTAATTTGGCCGTCAGGTGAATTTGAAAACGTATGGGTAGCTCCAAGTTGGTGACCAAATTCGTGGGAGACCAATCCAATAAATCCGAGTTCATCGGTCGTGCTTTTACTGAAATAGGACCAGCCGGATCCCTTTTCAGGGGTTCCAACATTTCCAATACCAAAGGCATTGCCAATGCCAAAAGGTACAGGACTATCCGTTTCGTTTCGGGCGATAAATAAATGCCCTATGTCGTAATTTTCTTTACCAATAAGGGAATCAATCACTCCTTGAGTTCTAATATTCAAATACGATGATAATGTAGAGATCCCATTTTGCTCAATATCATAAGGGTCAGTTGTTTTATTGACAAAAATCAATTTGTCATTGTTTTCGATGAGGTTATACCTAATCCCGAGGTCTTGTTCGCTGATTACATTTAACCCATTCACGATACTGACGATGTTGGCCAAAACAGTCTCTTGTGTTCCTCCATTGATCTCTCCGTACTCCCCTGCCGAAACCACCGCTAATCGAAGTGTCCGTATTCCTTCTACCTTGTTCCTTGCCGTTTGACTCGTTACTTCCAAACGGCTGCCGAGGGTAGTTTGCTGATCAGCAGTAGCGGGTGGGTCGGTAAGAGGTACGCCACAGGAAATGTCTTCTGATCTACTTTGGTTTCCACTGATCTTGTAGAACATGTAGGTGTCCGTTGACAGCATTCTCATCCCCTCAGAAGCTTCCGAAAAGGCATAGAGATAGATCCTGTCGCCTGTAAGGGTAAGTGCAATTCGACTTTTGGGATCAGAGATTTTATAGCCTTGGTAGGTTTTGAATGCAGGGTATTTTTGGGCCAATTCTTTCGCCATGCTTTGCTTTTCCTCGACCAAATAGTCTTCAAAAATTCCTTGGCTAGTAGGCATACTGAGTTGGCTTGTTTTTCCTGAGGAAAGCTGCCGTTGAAGCGTATTTTGGTCCAATTCAAAAATTTGATAGGGCTCGGTTTCCGTTTGAACTACCTTGTTGTTGTAGAAATTTTGAGTTGATTTTTTCCAGTAGGTGGATTGGGCCACTGAAGCGAATCCATAGCACAAAAGGCTCAAAAGAAAGACTATTTTTTTCATGTAAGGTAGTTGTGTGTTAGTTCGCGCTAGGAAAAGGCGAATCAAGGGGTGTGTTTTTTACTTTTTTCAATGCAAGTATTCGGCACTTTTTGGATTCCCCCCGATCTCTTTGAAGGGGCATGCAAGCTGTTATTTTATATATTCAGTCAAATTGACCAAGTCATTTCCTAGAATAAGAGTAATTATAGGCTAAAAGGCCTGAATTACTGCCAAGGAGAGAACCTTGCTTTTCGGATTTGAGTGATTTTTGAAGGATTTGAGGGAGATTTTTTTCGTGACTTTCCTAAATTCTATTTCGATGCACACTTCAAGTTCAAAATTCAATTCAGACTACTTTCTAAAAAAAAATTTGCTGTTCCAAAATGCGAGCGCCGGGCTATGGACAGCGGTCTGTGAGCGCTAGGGAAGGATTACTACCTCTATTGAGCTAGTGGTTCAATTTCGTAACACGTGTTTTTTGACTACTTTTTAAAATCAAACTATTTGTTTTACTTTTGGGAATGGGGTCAGGCTTGTCAATTTTATCTTTTTTTGTTGGAGGAGTATTGTTATTGCTTGTGTTTGCTTCCCTGTTAGATCCCAAAAAAGAGCTGAAGTCGAGCAAATTTTTTTTAGCGACCCTAGCCATAGCTGGGGTACAACGCGTGGTCTTTGGGATGGTTGATTTGGAGCTCCTTAGCCCTTCTTTAAGCACCTTTTATAAACCACTCAGCTTTGTCTATTTCGTTCCGGTGATCTATCACTTTTTTTTTGACGCGTTATATCAGCAGAAAGCTTCGAGGAGAAAATTGTACTTTCATTTTGGCTTGGCGACGGTAATTGCTATCCTAAGTATGTGGATGAATTGGAACAGCGCTTGGCATCAAGTTGTATTTTTTATTTACTCGTCTATTTATTTTGTTGGTTTAGCGTATTTAGTTTGGACTTATTCGACGAAACAAAAAAGTCAGCGGGAGCTTCAGTATTTTAAGACCATACAGGTTTGGGGCTATTTGATGTTTGGCACGTTTACGTTGATCTATGGCTTTTCAAATTTTACCTACATCCATAATGAAGAGGGCCTCCAGAATGAATTGTTAGGTGAATTTTACGGACTCACCTCTTTCCTCTGGCTGTTTATTTGCTTTTACCTTCTGAGAAATCCCCGCATTCTTTACGGAGAGCAACGTTTGTTGGATCAAATCCAGCGCGTAGTGCCGGAGGAAATTGCAATTTGGAGGATCAAGAAGAAAGGGCAAACTAGTACCCAAGACTTACCTGTAGAAAAGCTCCTTGCTACTCGCTTGGACTCCCTTATTTTTTCTTTAAAAAAATTAGAACAAGGCTGGAGGGAAGAATTGCTTGAAGTGCCCAGTATAAAGACCTTAGCATTCCAATTGGACTGTCCTCAGAGTCATTTAAAATTTATATTTAAGCATTACAGCAATTTTACTTTTGGAGAATATGTCAATGTGTTAAAAGTTAACTATGCGATTTCCTTGATTCGAAAAGGGTACTTAGAAAAGCATACCATAGGCTCCCTAGCTAAAAAGGTTTTGTTTAATAGTGATTATACGTTCTATTTAAATTTTAAAAAATTGACTGGGGAATCTCCCTCCGAGTTCCATGCGCAACTGCTGGGAGAAAAGATCAAATCTGGTAATTTCTCCGAATCTGGCGGGTCTTAGCGATTTTTTAGTATCCGTATCTGGGTGCTCCGATTTGCTGTACTGAGATCCACGAGGTACATTCCTGGGGCTAGGTGGGAAAGCTGAACCTCGATTTCTCTATTTATTGGAAGGTGCTGCTGGCTATAAACTTTTTTGCCTTGGCTATCGTGGATCCTTACTTGAGTAGGTTCGGTAAGGTCACTCGTAAATCGAAACCGGATCCTTTCAGTGAAGGCATTGGGAAAGGCGATGACATCAAAGGGAAGTACAAGCTCGTTGGATAGGAAGGGAAGGCCTTTAAGGAAGCCTTGACTAAGGTAGGCTGTGGAAGAGTTAAAAGTACCCGTAATGCTACTTTGTCCGATGGATTGCTGTACTAAAAGTCCTGAAGAGCCGATTTGTGCTGTAGTTCCCATTGCACTCAAGGTCTGGTGATGTAGGGATTGGGCATAGCTGAGGCCTTCTAATCCAAGGATAAGAAGAATAATAAAAAGAGTAAGCCTTACTTTTTGCACAGTTAGTTTTTTGGTTATAGTTGTTTGATGTTTTTTATTACAGTGAAAATTTAGTTTTTGAAAATATGCTTATCCGAAATTATGTTAGTTGCTTAAGATTTGTTTTAATCACTGCGGATAATCGTTGACAGATGACTGTCCACAGTCCACAGCTCACCTAAATGAACTTCAATCCTTATGTTCTCTCGTAAATGGTAAACAAGCAGATAATCTGATTGAAAAATATTTAAAATAATCAACAATAATTTTCAAGTAAAATTTTGCTAACACTAAAACTCTAGCACAATCCTAATTAAAAGATACATAAACACCATTTGAATATGCTACCCAACTACTTCCAGTATATATACAGACGGTTGTAGTATTATTTGATATAACTGCGCTTGTACTCGATTGTGATAAAGTATAGGAAGTAGTTGGGGAGTAAATTATTAAAAATGTTCCATTTGATGGTGGTGGAACTGTTTCAAGTTCTAAAGTTACTCCTGTGCCAGAAATAATGTGATTTCCTGAATTTATGGTTGTGGCCCCACTTGTATGTGTGGCAAAACTTAAAGAATTGCCGCCTACATTAAGATTTGTAAAATTGCCTGTTCCATTTACAGTTAAGTTGGCTAAAGTCCCCACACTGGTCAAGCTAGATCCTGTTACGGTAGCATTTAACGTGGATCCGGTCAGTGTCTCTGCAGCTGCAGTCACGGTGATTGGAGCACTTCCATCAAATGCAACTCCATTGATAGCTCTAGGAGTAGCCAACTTAGTGGCCTCAGCGGCCGTAATTGAAGTCGCATATCTAATTTCTTTAGTTGTAGGCTCATAGGTTAAAAAATTAGAATTTGAGCTTGAAATAGAGTTGATTGGATTAACAAAAAAACCATTGTTTGTTGGATTTAATGCTATATTAGTTGCATTAATTGCAATGCTATTGCTGGGTTGGTCTTGGTACCCAGCATAATTTCCTATTGCAACGGCATAGCTCCCTTGAGTATCTAATCCAGCTTTTCTCCCAATTGCAACGGCATAGCTCCCTTGAGTAATTTTTCCTGCTCCTTCACCTATTGCTATTGATAAGGAAGATTGCTTATTATACCCTGCCTCATATCCAATTGCTATTGAATTAGTCCCTTGAAAAAGGGATGGTATGGTTCCACCTCCGGCATTAAAACCTATTGATAGGCTTGTGCTTCCAGTCGGTGCCCATGAACTTGTATTCCATTTTAAAATTTGACCTTGTTGTGTTCCTGCCGAAGTTCCAGAAGGCGTACTCCAAGTTAACGCTCCCGAACTATTTGTAGTTAACACCTGTCCATTGGTGCCCACATTGTTCAATCCCGTTCCTCCATTTAAAACAGGAACTACTCCAGAAATAGAACTAGCGTCAATACTAATTGAAATATCTGCGCTTCCGTCAAATGCAACTCCATTGATAGCCCTAGGTGTAGCCAACTTAGTTGCCTCAGCGGCAAGCGTTGCGGTGGCAGCATTTCCTGAGGTTGATCCTGAGCTTCCAGTGATACTTCCAGCTATGGGATTGGTCACGGTAAGGTCTGTAAGTGTTCCCACACTGGTCAAGCTAGAACCTG